>ENA-OFCX01000970-OFCX01000970.1-metagenomes-genome-assembly--contig:-NODE-970-length-12709-cov-2.983404_pt1 | contig 12709 bp, 14 predicted proteins | sample MGYA00153384_OFCX01 | MGnify analysis MGYA00153384
GCTGGCAAGTGCGTTTGCGTGTTTGCGTGTTTGCGTGTTTGCGTGTTCGCAGGATTCGCGTGGATTCGCGTGGGTTTGCGTGGGTTTGCGCAGCTTTGCGAGCGTTCGCGCATCCGCGCCGAGGCCCGTTTCGCTTGCGCATCGGCGTCGAATTCTACGATGGTGCGGTGGGTAGTTCGCGAATAAAGCCCACTGTATCTGTGAGGACGATCGACAAAGGTTCCCCAGTGACAGCGCCAGGAATCGTCAGCTTTCGGGTGGTGGGGTCGAGGGTGGCAAATAATTGGTCGGCGGCGTAAACCTCGGAATTGGTGAGCAGGTTGAGCAGCGTCGATTTACCAGCGTTAGTGTAGCCGACGATCGCGACTGAGGGTACTTCGTGGTGGTGCCGATTCTGCCGCAGCCGGAAGCGGTGGGCTAGCAGTTGATTGACTTCTTGCTGCAATCGAGAAATGCGTTTGGCGATCGTCCGCCGTTCGGTTTCGAGTTTGGTTTCCCCGGGGCCTCTGGTACCGATGCCACCACCCTGTCTCGATAGTGCCTGACCGCGACCTCTGAGCCGAGGGAGGGTGTACTCTAACTGAGCGAGTTCGACTTGCAATTTACCCTCGCTCGATCGAGCTCTTTGGGCGAAGATATCGAGAATTACCTCCGTGCGATCGACTACGCGGATACCTATCTGAATTTCCAAGTTACGTATTTGTGCGGGGGACAGGTCGCGATCGAATACCACGAGGTTAGCACTAATCGTCTGAGCAGTCAGGGAAATTTCCTGCACTTTGCCTTCGCCGACTACTGTCTGCGGATGGGGGCGCGATCGCTTTTGGCGCACTGTTTGCAGTACCTGACCCCCGGCGCTTTCAACCAGCCGCGTGATTTCGGCGAGTCCGTCTTCAAAATCCAGCAGAGTCATCTGCTGAGTCATTACACCCACAAGTAGCACTTTATCCTGGTCTGCATCAACCTGCTTAGCAACAAACTCTGCTTCAAACTCTGCTTCGAGTCCTTCCACCAAATCCAGAAAGTCTTGGTTGGCGAGGTCGTCCAAACTCTGAGGTTCTGATATTTTCCAGGGAAAGTTTTGAGTTTTGATTTGTGAGTTTTGAATTGAAGGCTCTTGAATTGAAGACTCTTCTATTTCATCAGTTGAAGGTTGTTCTAACTTAGCGCTCAAAACCGAAAACTCAAAATTTGGCCGCTCCCCCTGGGGTATCAGGTGAGCAAGATAAGTTTCTTTGATATAACCAGTCCCACCACCGCCGCGGCGCTGAAATCCTCCGCCGGTTAGCGTCAGCCAAACAAGGGCGTCCAGGCGCTGAATTGCCATTGCTGTGAGGGCTGCTTCGCTTGGGATTTCGGGCTTCAGATGGGTGGCGATGCAGCGAATGCCACTGAGGCGACCTCCCCCGTAGCGGGGCAATTCTAGGGGCGCAATCTGGGTTTGGCGGGGAGTACCGACGCCGACGCGAATTACTTGTCCGCGACGGTTGATGTAGGTGCAGATCGGTTTGTCTATTTCGGTGCTGATGGCGGCGACGCGCTGGGCGAATTCTGCCGTGGTGATACGATCGCCCGGTAGTCGCTGGTGGTAAAGCTTTTCGAGTTGCTTGAGCTGGCTGGACTTTAAACCTTGAAGATTGCCGTAGATGGTTTCGATAACTCTTTCTCCCGATCGATCTGTTTATTTCCTATTTTAGGTTAACTAAGAGGCGATCGTGTTCTGGGACAGCAGTTTAACTTTACTAAATTTTCTTGCCTCTAGCAGAGCGCTGATTCAGTATTGTCGAGTCACCAGCGCCGTTGTTTGTCCGGCAGGGGCGATGCTTGCATTTCATAGCAGCCCTCTCAACTTGCGGTGGTATTCACTATCTACATATACAGGCTATCGCTTAAAAAATCTCGCTCAGCAGAATTTAACACATTATTTTCGGTTTCAAAATCCTCCTTTAGACTTGGGTGTATCTTGAGCCTACAGGCAGATAGCTAAGTAGAAATTAGGTCGCTACGATGATAAGCGAAACCTTGTTAAGGAATGTAAAAACATGGAAACTCGCCCTACTAACTTATCTCCTACCGCTAATGCCTACAACGGCAAAGATCGGAATGCCTTTCTGTTTGGCTTCAACCCGCAAGCAGAACTTTGGAACGGTCGCTTAGCGATGATCGGTTTCTTAGCTTATTTGCTCTGGGACGCGGCTGGATTTAGCGTTCTGCGCGACATACTTCACTTTCTGCCTACCTATATTGTTAAGTAATGACGATCGGTCTTTACTGTCTGGCAGCATGAGGAAATGCCGCAACTGCCAGACAGGCTAAAAGTTACAAATGGCAGCAAGTATAACTTTTACCCTTTGTATCTTTCGTTACTTTTGAATGGCATTAACAAACTTCTTGCTGTGATTCGATGATTTGGGGTGGGGGCGCTGGGGCTGGCGCGGTGAATATTGAGAGTAAAACAGATATTTATTGCATAAAGCCGATCGCCCCTGCTGTATTTTTGGCAAGAAATCTCATCAAGCATCTCTGATAGTTTATGAAAAATAGGAGCATCAACGATGATTAACTCAAATTTACTGGCAGTGGTAGAATCGGCTGTGACTGACACAGCATCAGGAAATTGGCAAAAACCGATAGTGATGTTTGTTTGCAATATCTTAGCATTGCTAGTTCTGAGCCGGAGAATTTGGTATCCCCACGTTGGGCCGAAAATGCCTTTACCCTTCCCGTCTCTGTTCAACAATGTTAGCGTTCCGGCATTTCTGGCTTGCATGAGCGCCGGTCATTTGCTGGGAACACTCATGATTTTGACCCTCAACATCGACAAGTATTTTTAGGAACAATTGCGTCGGTTTTGTGGCGATTTGTTCCAGCTATACTGTCGTTTCAAAAATGCAAAAAGTTTGGGTAGGGGTAAGTCAAAAGCACTCACCCCTAATTTTAAATTTAGAGTGGGATTTAGGCAGAAACTGGTTTTTTTACGATGCACCATACAACTTAGACAAAATGCGAGAGTTCGATCGACTTGTCAGGTGGATCAGTTAGATAAAACTTTTAAAAATCGAGATATTATGAATGCTGACGCACCCTACAGCTACTCCTTACTTTAGGTAGAGGCAGGGGGGTTTGCATTTGAGATACATTGTCAAAAAATGAAAAAAATTCTGCCGATCTGATTTTGGACTGTCGATCGTATATTTTTCGCTATTAATTAACGAGGTTTAAAACAATGGAATCTACATCAATGACAAATTCCGACAAAGAAAACCAAACTAACACCGGCGATACCGAACGCTGGGCTTCGTTAATTGGCGGCGGGGCGCTGGTGCTTTTCGGTTTGTCGCAGCGTTCTCTCAGAGGTGCTTTGCTGGCGGTTGCGGGCGGCGGTTTGGCGGCGCGCGGGCTGGGAGTTGTGGAGGATTTGCAGTCGGCTGCGGATGCGAATCAAACCATTAAAGTTGAAAAGACGGTGACGATCGACAAACCAGCCGATGAATTGTACCGTTATTGGCGCGATTTTGAAAACTTGCCTCGGTTTATGAAGCATCTCAAACACGTTGCGGTAATAGATGAAAAGCGTTCTCACTGGATTGCCAGCGCGCCGATCGGCAATAGTGTAGAATGGGATGCAGAGATTGTCCGTGAAGAAGAAAATCGCTTAATTGCGTGGGCGTCTGTGGAAGGGGCTGATGTTGAGAATTCGGGTTTTGTGCGCTTTCAATCGGCACCCGCAGGACGCGGTACTGAAGTAAAAGTTGTCATCGAATACAACCCACCGGGCGGTGCGATTGCTGCTGCTGCGGCTAAGCTATTTGGCGAAGCTCCTGAACAGCAAATTGCCGACGATTTGCGTCGCTTTAAGCAGTTTATGGAAACTGGGGAAATAGCGACGACGGAAGGTCAATCTTCGGGCCGCAAGTAATACGAATAGGACTTACGCAGAGAAACCGGGTTTCTCTGAAAAATCGACGATTGGGAATGAGATATCTACACAGAAACCCGGTTTCTAGGTTCGTCGTGGGTAAGTCCTAAATAAATTTGTTTTTTACCTGATTAACTGATGTCGTCTGAAGTGGTTTTTGGAAATGCGGGCGCTGAAGGTGCAAGTCGGGGCGGTTGGTTTGCGGGTCATTTTATCACCCCGGTCGATGACGTGCGATCGACTTCTGTTTTAGAGGTAAAATGGGGCGTTCACACAGCGGGAGATTGCAGGACTCAGTGGGGGGTAAATGCGGCAGCAACTACGCTTTCTATCCTCGTAAAAGGGCGGTTCTGCTTGCAATTTCCAGAGCAAGAAATCTTGCTTTTTCGCGAAGGAGATTATGCTCTCTGGCAGCCGGGAGTGCCTCATTATTGGTCTGCTTTGGAGGATTCGGTTATCGTGACTGTACGCTGGCCTTCCCTGTCGGGAGATAGTTCTGGTATTAAGAATTAAGTTTAACTTCTGGAACCAAAACGCGGCCGGTATAACCCGCCCGCTGGTAGCGATCGATCGCCTCTGATGCGATAACACCCCCTTTGCCGCTCTCAACCAGCGCTACGCAAGCACCGCCAAAACCTCCGCCCGTCAGCCTTGCGCCGAAGACTCCGGGGATTGACTGCAAGATTGTCGCCAGCGCGTCTACTGCGGGTGTCGAAACTTCGTAGTCGTCCCGTTGGCTGGCGTGGGAAGCATTCATTAACTCGCCGAAACGCTCGGCGGGCAAAGATTTTACGGCTTCGAGCACGCGGTTGTTTTCGGTAACGACGTGGCGGGCGCGCCTCCTGAGAGGTTCTGGCAATACTGCGACTGCTTTGGGATCGGTGATATCCCTGAGAGCTTTAACTCCCAATATCCGCGCGGATTCTTCGCACTCGGCGCGGCGCTTGTTGTAGCCGCTTCCTGCTGCTAGGTTATGGCTTTCGCCGCTGTCAATTACTAAAATCTCTGTCCCTGCGGGAAAGGGTACTGGGCGGTATTCGAGACTGCGGGTGTCGATAAATAGCATGGTGTTGGTGTCTGCTAAACTCGACGCCATTTGATCCATGATCCCACAGTTCAAGCCGGCATACCGGATTTCGGCTAGCTGTCCGATTTGAGCTAGTCGCACGTCGTCTAGCGGCAGGTTCAGCAGCGCGCGCAATCCTCTGAGGGTTGCTATTTCTAAAGCGGCGCTGCTCGACAAACCGGCGCCGATCGGTACATTCGAGGTAATGTAGAGGTTTATTGGCGGTATTTTGTATCCTTCTTTTTCTACAAGTCTGATGCAGCCGCAGATATAACTGACGAATTTTTGCGGTATGGTATCGTCGTCTGAAAAATTTATGAGCTCGTCATATTCTGCTGAATAAAAATGGTGTCGATCGTCGCTGCTAAAGCCGATTTGTACTATTGTGCGCTGGGGAATCGCAGTCGGGAGTACAAATCCGTCGTTGTAGTCTGTGTGTTCGCCCAGCAGGTTTACTCTTCCGGGCGCGCTGGCTTGGGTTTTAGGTAATGTACCAAATACTCGTTGAAAGTTCATTTTTGGGTAATTGGGAATGGGGAATGGGGAATTGGGAATTGGGAATTGCTAATTGGGAAGGATAAACTTATTTTTGATTGTTGATTTTTTTTACTACCGGGCGATCGCTCGATCGGCTTTTTTTCAACCGCGATCGATCATAAATCTGATTATTACCGATCGCCCACGGGTAGGATGACGTAAATAGGTCGTTAGCGCCGCCCTCGAAGAGGATCGTACTCAGCCAGCGGGCTACTATTGCGCACTCTACTATGGGGAGTTTCTGAATTAGTCCGATCGCCCTTTGTAGTCACATTTATCGAAAACAGTTTGCCATACAATAATCATAGCTGAGATTTTTTTATGTCTAAACCCAAACAGCCTCTAGGCTGTCAGCCAATGCTGCGGCGCACTTTTTTGTTTTTAATGAGTATAGCTTTGGCGCGGGTTTTGGCTGACTATTTTTCGGTTGTCCAAAATCGGGATTATTTCTTGACTCTGGCGGGTCAATTGTGGCAAAAATCACTTGCTTTTTTATCAAACAAACAATCAAATCAAACTCCTCAACTTCTCCCCAACAATCCCGTTGTAAAATCTGGAAAAACCAATCAATTTCTCCCGAGTAATCCGATTGTCAAATCTCCCAGAAATTCTCCGGTTGCGCAGCAGTCTCAATCTCCTATTATCAAGAATTCAGCAAAGGCAGGAAAACCCGTAGGATTCAGCAGTAAAACTGTAGCTGGCGCACGTTTTTATCTAACAACTATCGACCTGACAGATCCACAAATTTATCTCACAATTGGTTTAGCGAATAATGCCATTTTAGCAAATAATTCTAAAGTAACTGCGGGTGACGAACCTTTTGAAAATATGGTAGCGCGTTATGGGGCTGCTATTGTTGCTAACGGTACTTTCTTTGGGAAAGATCAGCAGAAAGCTGTGCTGGGAAATATGGTGGCGGCGGGGAAGTTTCTGAAATACAGCCGCTGGGAAAATTACGGCACGACTTTGGGAATTAAGGCGGGAAATCAACTGGAAATGGTGACAGCTAGAACTGAGGGTAAGCCGGATTGGAGTCAACATTGGTTTTCGTTAACTTGCGGGCCGAGATTGATTAAAGGGGGGAAAGTTTGGCTTTCTCCTTTGTCGGAAGGGTTTAAAGATTCTCATGTTTTGGGTGTGGGTTCGAGAACTGCGATCGGCTTTCCGGCTTCTAGGGATAAGTTGTTTTTAGTGACTTTTCTTGATAGTTTGTCTTTGGAAGCAGAAGCTAAAGTTATGTTGGCGATTGGCTGTTTTGAAGCAATGAATTTGGATGGTGGTGCTTCGGTGGGTTTGGCTCATCAAGGGCAGATTTTATTGCCTGCGGGACGGAATTTGACGAATGTGTTGGTGGTTTACGATCGCGATCATCCTGCTCCCGCTCAATTAAAACAGTCTTGGGAGCGTTTCCAAAAGGGCGATCCTCTTCGAGGGCTGCGCTAACAACCAACGCCCGACAAATCGGTGTTTTTTGACTGAATCCGCAATTGCTATAATATGACGTAAGCTTTTGCAGGTAAACATTATGACAGCAACCAAAGAAAAAACCTGGACAGTCGAAGAATATCACCGCATGATTGAAGCTGGCATTATCAATGAGGATGATAATATTGAACTGCTAGATGGGAGAATTGTTGAAATGAGTCCTCAAACACCGCTCCATGCTGGCACAACCCAGCGCAGCGATCGATATCTACAACACCTGCTAAGAGATTTAGCAGAAATTCGCGCACAGTTGCCAATTACGTTAGCAAGTTCGGAACCAGAACCAGATATAGCTGTTGTTTGTATCGATCCGGGTGCTTATGGCGATCATCACCCAAACCCTAGCGAAATCTTGCTGTTAATTGAGGTTTCCTACTCGACATTACAAATCGATCGTCGGGAAAAAGCGCTGATTTATGCTAGAGCAAATATTGCTGAATATTGGATTTTAGATGTATCAGCGCGCGAGGCGTATATTTACCGGAATCCTGCCCTGGGAGGCTATCAATCTGAGATAGTTGTTGCAGATAATGCTGTTATTAGAATGCTGGCTTTTCCTGAGATTGAAGTTAGTTTTTCCGAACTGTTTTTGCCTGTTTAGTTTGTGTTTTAAATTTATCCGCAGATGGGCAGATGAACGCTGATGAACGCCGATCAAGATTTAGAACAAACAAGAAGGAAGTATAACGAACAATGACAAGTATTTAACCGGACACGATCTAAGATCGCAGAAATATATTATTCCGATGCAACCGGAAATGATACAGCATATTCCAGGTTTATGAAGTGTAGGGACACGGCAGTGCCGTGTCCCTACCGGGAACTTATGCTTAAAGCTGAGTTGGATCGATACCTAATTCTTGCAGTTTTGCAGCCATGCGATCGCGCTGTTGCTCGATTTCATTCCGCTGTTGCTCGATTTCATCGCGCTGTTGCTCGATTTCATCGCGCTGTTCCATCAACTCTACATAAGACAAAAACCGCTGTCCATCGGGACGAATCACCTCTAACTCTGGTTCTGCAAACACAAACCGGACTCCTAGACGCGGACTGATCCACCCATCCAAGGATTCAATTACCGTCAGTCCTGTTTCCCCTCGCAGCCATCCAGTTAGATCGTTATTCTCTGGGTTATAAAGGTAATATTCTTCTATACCAAAGCGGTTGTAAAACTGCAACTTCAGCGCCATTTCCGATAACGTATTTCCCGGTGACAAAATCTCAAAAACGACTTGGGGAGTGATATTATCTTCCAGCCATTGCTGGTAAGACCCTCGATATCCCTTGGGTCTGCCAAATACCACCATAGCATCGGGCGCGCGCCTCGTCTTATTATCGCCTTCGACGGGATACCACAGTAAATCCCCGGCTACAAATACAGTTGGATTGTCTTTAAATAAGGCTTCGCACCCTTCTTTTAGTTTGGCAATCCAAGCAAATTGGAGCGTGTTATCTGACATGGGCTGTCCATCGCTGTCTGGATACAGGACTTTTTCTGGTTGTTTCGTTAACGGTAGCTGAGTTTGTAGTTGAGGAGTCATTTGAGTAGCACCAGAGACTTCTAAATCTGATTATAACCAATGAGAGTGAGAGAAAGTGCGATCGGGTAAATTTTCAGGTAGGTAAATTTGTGTTTTAAATTTAACCGCAGATGGGAGCAAATAAGCGCTGATGAACGCAGATAAAGACTTAGAACCAAGATGTTTTGGAGTGTTTTAAATCTCATACTAGAAATAGATTGGAGTGTTTTAAATCTCAAGGTAGTAGTAAGATGGAAGAATGAATTCAAGGTTGTTTTATGTCAAATCCTGAATTATTAAACCAACTTCGGCAGTTATCCTGTGCCGATAAGTTTCAAATGATGCAATTTATAATGGCTGAATTGGCGAAAGAAGAAATGTTAAAACCCTTGGATAATGGCGCGGGTTATCGTGTTTGGTCGCCTGATGATTATGGTGATGCTGCTCACAAATTAATCAGCTTATTAGAACAAGAAGAAACGAAAGAAAATGCGAAATGCTAAGCAGTTTCCTTTTATCGAACGAAGGAATCCAGCAGGAGAAACTAATGTTTTTTCCTGCATTCTCTACGGAGAGTTTTCCCACTCGGCGGTAAGCTTGCGGAAATTGTATTGAGATACACCGGGATGACAAGTAACGCAACTGCTGATATTTGCAGGTTGTGACATTTTGACTTTGGGGTGCAGAGCTTTGAAATATCGAGAACTCGCAACTCGATAAGCCAGTTCTTCCTCTTTTCCTTGGGGACGCGAGAAAGTTTGTAGGTAGTTCCAGACTAGCAGGCGCGGTGGGTCTACGAGCAGTTTGAGCGTTTGTCCGTAGTGTTGCGGATCTTGTAGCAATCGGCGCCAGGTTTCTGTGGGTAAGACTTGCGGCGGTAAACCGATATGACAGGTGGCGCAGTTTTCGAGGTACAGTTGCTGTCCTAGTTGGTAACGTTGAGGAATTCGATCGACAGTACCGATATCTTCAACAGCAGATACCTGAGCAACTTGTGTGGGGGTGCGAGAGTAGGCAGTCTGAGCTGCAACCCATCCGCCGCTACAGCAGACAACTACCAACAGCAGCAAAGTGGAATAAAGTCCCCGCCAACCTACTCTGCGACGCTGGCGGGGTTTTGCCTGTTTCATCATCCTGAATTAATTTTTTCCTAAATCACTGGTATACTCATGCCTTCGCGGGCTAAGCAGCCATTGGCGAAAACGGATTGCACTTCTGCTTCGACACGATCGAGAAAATTGTCGTCGTGGCCGGGATCGTGGTGAAACATTACGATCTTTTTGACTCCAGCAGCTTTGGCTATTTCTACTCCTGCTTCCCAAGTCGAGTGTCCCCAGCCGACTTTCGGGGTTTTGAAGTTGTAATATTCTTCGTTGGTGTAGTTGGCGTCGTAAATCAGCACGTCGGCGTCGCGCGCTAGGTGTACGACGTTTTCGTCCAAGCGATCGGGAAAATGCTCTGTATCGGTGCAGTAAACGGCCGTGTGCCCCTGCCAGGTGACTCGATATCCGATCGCCGTATTGGGATGATTGAGCAAGGCGGTTTCGATTTTCACATCGTCGAGTTCGACAATATCCCCAGGCGTCAAATCGTTGAATTTGAGGTCAGACTGCATCACCTGGATGGGGACGGGAAAATTGGGGTGGTGCATTTGATCGGCAAGACGCTGTTTGATTGTAGTGCCGTTCGGAGCGATCGCACCGTAAATGTGAAAGCAGTTCCCCGGGATAAAGGCAGGAGTAAAAAACGGAAAGCCTTGAATGTGATCCCAGTGAGTGTGACTGAAAAACATATGGGCTTCCACTGGCATTTGCCGCAACAGGTTGAGGCCGAGAACCCGCAAACCGGTGCCGCCGTCAAAAATCAGACGTTTTTTGCCCAAGCGCATCTCTACGCAAGAAGTGTTCCCTCCGTAGCGAATTGTTTTGGTGCCGGGGGTGGCGATGCTACCCCGCACGCCCCAAAACTGAACGACAAACTCAGTCAAGGGACTATTTTCCATAGTGGCTTTGGGATCGGAAGGCTGTGGATTGGCGGGAGACTGTTCAGAATCAGACATTTTTTTTAGGTTTATGCGCCGGAATTTGGGAATTGAGACTTTAGCTTTTCGTTCTTAGTTTTTTGATTTTAGACTTGAGAGAGCGTTCTCTCCACCGTGTTTACGACCTTGTTTACGGTTGAATATTTTCTGTGTTCTGAGCAATCCGTTTAGATAAAGATAGCGTTGATTTAAGTCGATCGCAGTAAATTTTTCTGTTAAATTTTCTTAAAGGTAGAATGCAGTCCGCAGAAACTAAAATTTAATCTCTACTCGCTCAACTAATATTCTTTTCAATTTTACCGCAGGAGTTGCTTCTGAGCTCTATGTGCCGATGAATCAGGATTCATGAGTGATTTAACGCTAGGCTGCGATCGCATTCTTGACTAAAATTCCTAGACGTGCAGCGGTTGGATTAAGTTCGGCTTGCTGAATTTTTGATCGGGTTGCGGTGGAGAGGGGGGTAGGCGCGGAGGCACTACCCTACAAAACACTGGTTTTCCGCTCTCATGAAACAGCCTTGCTTTGTAGGGGCGGTGCCCCGTGCCCGCCCTCTCTCTCCTCTGTGCCCGCCCTGGGTTAGGGGATCTCAGGCTCAAGAAAACACGCCCGGAGGGCTTATTTACGATCGGCTGCGACGCACTGTTCGACTAACGCCATTACTTTATCGACATCTTGCCAGCCCAGAATTTCTGTGACTTTTTTCTCCAAATTTTTGTAGGACCTGAAAAATTCGGCTATTTCATCCAAGCGGTGGGGCGCTACGTCTTTGAGGGACTTATAATGGGCGTAGCGTGGGTCTTTGTCGGGAACGCACAACAGTTTCTCGTCTCTGTCGCCTCCATCAATCATTTCTAGCATTCCGATCGGACGGGCGAGAATTACGCACCCTGGAAATGTGGGCTCATCCATCATCACCATGCCGTCGAGGGGGTCGCCATCGTCGGCTAATGTGTTGGGGATGAAGCCGTAGTCGCACGGATATTGCACTGAGGAAGAGAGCACCCGATCGAGAGCAAAGGCTTGTAACTCTTTATCAAACTCGTATTTGTTTTTGCTACCGGCGGTAATTTCGATCAGGACGTTGAGCAGTCCTGGTTTCGGCTGTGCCGGAATTAGCGATAAGTCCACAATAATATCTCCACGTTAACAGACGATCGGGGATGAGCGCTACTTGCTAAATCCCTTTGGTAGCATTTTACGGGCGATCGGGCTTTCTGGTTGCATAAAGCTGGATACAAAGAAATTAGGAGACGGCTTGGCCTTAGTCCCTACCCAAAATAATATTGTAGGGACACGGCACTGCCGTCTCCTCGCTTGTCATTCCGGTGTCACCGGAATTGATATCACGCCATTATTTTGGGTAGGGACACGGCACTGCCGTCTCCTCTGTATCCTGACTTTGTTTGGGCGATCGTGAAGATATTTTCACATCGATATATTCTTCTTACCGTCTGTCAAAGTTCTTTGAATTCTCAAGCCCAACCACTGGCTTAGTTCTGTTGCTAACCACTCCATTTCTGTTTCACTTAGTCCCTCCTTCAGTCCTAGTGGATATTTTTTGTTGCCGGCTTGAATAATCAACTGATAAACACGCGATGATTTTTGTTCCGTGTCACGCCTAGTGTCTTCAATTTCTTCAATTTCCAACTGGCAAATGTCCTGTCTGGCGACAGGCTTGGAATGATTCCATCTCAACCCCAGCAGATGGCTGGTAGAGGAAATTTGCTGGCGATCGATTCTGAGACGCAATTCCCGAAATAGTGCAAAGAGAAACATGACTCCAACCAGACCTAATAAACTTACTGATATCATACGAAGTAGCAGCTCTATCCCTGAAGTAGTCATTGAATAGCTGCGGTAAAACAAATTAGTGCTTGTGCCCTCGTCGTTTGGGAAGTCGAAAACATTGACGAATGAGGGAGAATTCGCAGCAACCGCAGCCGAAAGCAGGGCAACCAAACCAAAACCTACTCCTTGCGGCGGAATTATAATTTCTATAAACTCAGAAGTTTTTATGAGTTTAATATCGCTGCCGGGTGGCTGAAATTCCATAGGAGTTTTGTCGATCGGGCGGGGATTTTTGAGCTCTCGCCATGCTTCCCCAGCCGAAGATAACCGTTTGGACAGACTAGGTTCTGTCA
>ENA-OFCX01000971-OFCX01000971.1-metagenomes-genome-assembly--contig:-NODE-971-length-12698-cov-7.138337_pt1 | contig 12698 bp, 10 predicted proteins | sample MGYA00153384_OFCX01 | MGnify analysis MGYA00153384
TTGAGAGCGATGTCCAAAGATTTGCGACTGCGGTTAGAAGTCATTGGAGTATTGAGAACCAACTGCATTGGATTTTGGATGTAGGTTTTGGTGAAGATGCTGCTCAAAGCTGCCAAGGATATAGTGCTGAAAATCTTGCAGTTATCCGTCATATTGGCATCAATTTACTTTCAAGAGACAAAGAAAGTAAGGTAGGGGTTAAAACTAGACGACTTCAAGCGGGATGGGATGACAACTATCTCAAAACAGTGCTTAGTGCTTTAAACATTGTCACCGCCTAGATCTTGGCAATTATTACGAAACGTGTGCGGTTGCCCTGGTGTCATCCAGACATGTCGTTTTCAAGCTCGTTCTGCAATGGCTTTCTTTTATCAAGCTATTTCTGCCCATTCTTGTGACTTGGCAATGCCTTCTCTCATTCCCCTTTTCTAAACCTGAATCCTTACGTAGACACCAATTCAAGCCTCATAATTTACCGTTTGAAGAGGTAATTGAATAAGACTAACACACCAATCGTAGAAGTTAGTAGCAACTACTTCAATCGCACTCAGACATAGCTCTATCGCAATTTAACTAATTATAGAAACTCTAATTATGAATGCCAAAAAATGTTTGCCCTGCCACCTAGAGCCGTCAAACTTTTTGACCTGAATCCTTACAAATCAACTTTACTCGCAGTTAAATAGCTAGTTCGCTGAAAATTTCAATCATTCATCCATTAAACAGTCATGATGTTATGTAAATCTGCTGAATTTAGTGAAATGGCAAATATTCAGCCACTAACTGTAATGCTACTAGAGCGACTTGATGATGCAGCCTTTTTAGTCAATCTTCAAGGACGTTTTATTTATGGTAATCCTGCCGCTCGAAAACTGTTAGACTGTGCCCCAGAAGACTTATTAAATATGACAATATCAGACTTGCACCTAACAAGTTTATTGCAGTTTTGGTCGGAGCGAAACCTGAATCCAACCCCAGCGTCGATATTATGTTTTTCAGATCGATACATATTGCCCTCTCATGACGAATTAGCAGTGGAAGTTACGGTTAGCTACGATCGAGAAATCGAACAAAAATGTAGCTGTTTACTAATTCATAAAGTCGATTCAAACTTAGCGAAGTCATCTCAAGATTTAACTTTGCCACATATTCCCAAGCTAGAAAAAGTATTTAAGTTTATTGAAGAAAATTATGTCCGATCGATTAGCCTTAGGGATGTTGCCATCGAAATGGGATATTGCCCCTCTTATCTTACTGACTTGGTAAGGCGTTGCAGTGGTAAATCGGTTAATTATTGGATCATTAAATGCCGCATCAATCTAGCATGTCGGCTGCTGCAAGAAACAAATGATAGTGTTAACACGATTGCGCTCACGATCGGTTATCAAAGTGAAGGTCATTTCTTCCGCCAGTTTCGGCAACATTGTGGGATGACTCCCTTAAATTGGCGCAAATCGCAGCAGGCAGGGTGAACGTAATGAAGTTGTTAGCTTGGTTCTCTTTTCCGAGTTGGTCGATCGCTTGTAGAGTTGCCACGGCAATGATGTTGGCAGCGATTGTACCAATAACTATTCTGGCATATTTTAACTTGCAGCAAATTACATCAGTAATGACAACTGGTGAATATCATCGATTGGAATTACTGGCTGACAATGCAGCGGCGCGATTCGATCGATTATTAATAGAGCGAGAGCAGTTAGCCACGACAACCGCGAGTAGTTCTGATGTAGTGAATTTTTTAGCCTCTCCTAAATCTACTACACCCGTTGTACCAAAGTTGGCTGAGATCGCCGCTGCCTATCCAGATGTAGAGGCTATTTTGCTACTCGATCGAAATGGTCTTTGTCTGACCTCAACGAGGGCAGAGTTTATCGGGCAGCATTACACTCTGCCCAACACCACAATTTTTAGCCTTTTGCATAGCGATATCCGCGATTATCCTGGAATATTTGTGACTCAGGCTGATTCACCACCGATCGCTCGATCTGGTGCGGTGCTGTTGAAGTTACGAGGTACAGAAATCTGGTCTGTGGTAAACCGAGATCCCGAAGCTGGACAATTTTTCGTGGTTGACAGCCACGGCACGATCGTCAGTCATCAGCAACCATCCTTGCTTTACCAGCAATCGCCACTAGAATTGTCGAACAAGATTGGAATTGGCAGTTCGGGTCACATTGCCAAGCAGATCGCTCCCGGACAAATGCCGTTGACAATCGGCTTTACGACTTTGGCAACTCAGCCCTGGTTGCTGGGTGTGAGTCGGTCTAGCGAGGAGTTTCAAGCACCACTCTTGGCGACGATCTGGTTGAATTTACGTGAGACGATCTTGGTCGGTGGTGTGATGGTTTTAATATCAGCATCGATTGGATTGTATATTTCTAAGCCGATTCATGCGTTAACGCTCGCCGTCCAATCGTTGGAACAGTACGAAGGGGATCATAAATTAACCCCTCCTCATGCAACCGCTCGACCAACTTAGCAGGTAGCCGTTTAGTGCTAGTCAGATAATCTTTAACCTCACCCCATCGCTCCCGTTCCGGTCGTGGGGGGATGAATTTTTCTGGAAGTTGTTCGGTGACAATCTGGCGAACTCGGTCATTGACTAGTCCAATTGTGGTGGCTGCTCCAAACCTCTGATTCAACCATTGGGTAGCCCCCACTAGATCGGTTTGACGAGTATTCATGACCAGATCGAGAGCCGGAATATCTTCATCAATTTGCCTTGGTGGTAATCTCAATTCACAAGCAATCTGACCGAGCGATACTAACGCTTGAGGATCGCTCAACACCAGATCGATTTGCTGCTGTACCGCTAATTTTTCCTGAGTCATTTCAAGCTTCTGTTCGAGTTCATCCCGTTTCTGGGCTACTAGTTTTAATCTCCGTTTTAACTCTTGATGTTCTCTCTGCATCTGAGCATAAGCCACAGCCCTCGCTTGAACTGCTTGGAGATCGCTCGTGTTTACTTTCTGACATTTTTCACAGTTGAATTGTCTTCTATTTATTTCTAAAAATACAGATTGCTCTCCCCAATTCAAATCCTTAATTATTTGTCGATGATTCTGATGTAATTTATCACTTTTTAGACCACAGCGTTGGCACACACTTGTTTTGACAATCGACTCAATTTATAGTATTATTCCAATTCCTTCATGCTGGTGCTTGGAAGTTACTTTTACTCCCTCTAGGTTGAGTACTTCTGTTAGTAGTTGTAGTTCCTTTTTAGTAAGCATCTTCTTCAAGTTCGTCTAAATATCACTTTCACTTAGACTATTTTTAATAGTAAAATGCTCCCTATGTCAATCATCACTGAGATTTCCATGGTAACTACATACATTTATTGATTTTTATTTGCCATTTTCGCTATCGATCGAGCATACTAAGTAGTGAAGAGCCGCTATTTTGAACGGAGCAAGGGCGGAGGTGTGGTTTTTAGCCGCTGCTATTAAAGCAAAGAAACTTGTCAGCAGCAAATGTTTCTTTACTTTGATATATTTATCTAGTCTTTTTACTGCTATGAATATAATTTTCTGTTCGGTCGTCATCGATTGAATCTAAGTCAGTAAAACACTCATTTTTATTTGGTAATCTCAAAGCTATAATCTAGAGCGTGGTCTTGGAATGTCGATGTGAATTGGATGAAATAGATTTAGCTCTTCTTATCCTTTTTCAGCCATTGTGCAAGTTGTTTTTGCACATCAATAAAATCATTCCAAGAAATATAGGACTTTTTATGTTCTTCCAAGTAATTTGTCAGTGGTGGAAGAGCAAAGACAAGTGACGCTGCAAGGGCAATATTCCAGTCTGTAATTGAATCTCCGATCGCGATCGTTTCATCGGCACCATAAGATGTCATAATTTTGGCTTTAGCAACCATCTCCGTCCCACTTTCATATCGAGAATTGACACGCAAATAGGAACTTGCTGTATCTACATCTATGGCATGAATAGCACTAATCCGATCTGCGAAAGGTTCGAGAACTGATTCAACCATGCCTTGCAATCCCCCAGAAATTACAACGAGTGGAATTTCTTCGGCATCTAAAAAATCTAAAAAATCTAAAAATCCTGCACGGATTGGTTGAGATCGTGTAAATTCTACAATTTCTGGATAGCATGAGGACGGAATCGATTCCAGCATTTTGCGGACTCCTTGACGAAGAGTAACTCGCTTTGCATAAATTTCTGGCAGCAGTTGACCTGATACCTCCGGCGTAAATCGTTTGAGCATTGCAACAAACGTTTCTTCGACTGTAATCGTGCCATCAAAATCACAGAAAACAATTCGTTTCATTTAGAGTCCTCAATCATTATTTTTCGATCCGCTAATGATGTGAAAGATGTTCTATTTCAAACATCTTTCACCAAGCAGATCGAAGTAACTACCATCAACATTCGTAATTTGAGCTGCATAGCGTCACTCTTGAGACATTGCCGACACAAAGCGTGTTACTCATTAAGGTCCGCATCACGAATCGATGCGGATAACGATTTTGCCAAAGTGGGCTTTGCGCTCCATGTACTCAAGCGCAGCTTTTGGTTCTTGAAATGAGAAAATTCGATCGACAACCGGACGAATATGACCGTAGTCGATCGCTCGATTCATCGCTTCAAACATTACACGACTGCCCACGTAGATGCCTTGAACGCAAATTCCTTTGTGTAAGATTGAAACCGTGCTAATCTCTGCTTTGAATCCCGATAGCACTCCAATTAAACTAATATGACCCCCGTAGCGAACCGCTTGGACTGACTGGTTGAATGTGTTTGCACCACCGACTTCAATCACCCGATCTACACCAACTCCGTTCGTTAAGATCGAGATTTTTTCTGCCCAGTTTGGAACAGTTTCATAGTTCACGCCAGCAATTGCGCCCATCTGAATTAATCGATCGAGCTTTGAATCGCTACTGGATAAAGCAATCACCTTTACTCCCATCAGCTTGGCAAAGGTCAGTGCGAACAATGATACACCACCAGATCCCAGAATCAATAGCGTATCACCAGCACTCAATTTACCATCAGCAGTCAGTGCATTCCAGGCGGTAACTGCCGCACAGGGTAAAGTTGCCGCCTCTTCGTCGGTAAGATGCTCTGGAATATGGACTATCCCTGTTTCGGGCAGTGCAACATACTCAGCGAGCATTCCATCGATCGCGCCACCGCCAAGTGCTGACTTAGACTTTTCCGCGCTATAAAATCCCTCGATCCAGGACTGCATAAAAATCCCCGCGACCCGATCTCCCACTTGAGCGTGCGTCACACCTGCACCCACTGCGACCACTTCGCCAACGCCATCCGAAAACGGAATAAATGGTGATTGGTAAGAGCTGTATGCCCCTTTAACAGTCAATAAATCGCGGTAGTTAACAGACACAGCTTTCATTTTTAACAGCACGTAGTCATCTTGTAACTCCGGTTCTGGTCGTTCTACTAGAGTTAAAGCATCAAACCCTTTTTTTTCGCTAACTTCCCAAGCTTTCATAATTGACTCCTGTAGTGAATATCATTCAACTTGTGTGTGTGATGTACCGAGTGTTGCTAAATTGAACTATCCGAGCTAGAGGTAAATCAGGACTCATCAGTACCGAGCGATAACTTTGCCTGCCGCATCTGTCGCAGTCCTTGCAGTGAGAGCACCAACAGTGCCACCGCAATTAGCATGATCCCAATTGAGTCGGCTACTCCAGGCACCTCGCCCAGTTGGATCCAAGCCGCTAACACACCGATGATTGGGGTGGCGAGCGTTCCTAATCCGGCAACACCCGTTGAAAGCTGCCGTAGCACATATGCCCAGAGCAACCAAGATAGAGCCGTGCCTGGAATGACGTTGTAAATGAGGGCACCGATGAAGGCATTAGACCAAACTATTGGTGCGCTGGGTGTGGAGAGGGCGATTGCCACCAACGGAATGCTGCCAAACAAGGTTTGCCAAGCTGTCAGTGATAGCAAATCTAATTTGGCGGTTTGATGTAGTTTTTTAGCTACAATTGCACTTGCCGCCCAACTAATCCCCGATAATAGTGCTAAGACTTTGCTAAAAGCCCCGCCGTTCAAGTGCAGTGGATCGAGCACAAAGAGTAACCCAAGACTACCAAAAGCAATTGCAATCCATTGCACTCCACGAATTCTTTCTCCCAACGCAACCCAACCAAACAGTAGCGACCAAAATGGCATCGTGTAAACCAGAACTGCCGTCTTCCCAGCTCCACCACTGACTAGTGCCCAAGTTGCGAATCCGACAAAGCCAGACGTTTGGAGTAAGCCCAATAAAAACGTACCCATAACTGCCTTCGGCTGAAGCGGTTTCTGGAGCACAAGCATTACTACAAACAGGGTTACAGCACCAAAAAAAGTCCGCAGTGCGGAAAATGCCACTGGATTTGCGTATTTAATCGCAACCTTCATGACGATCCAGTTGTAGCCGAGAATTCCCGATAACAAAATTAGGGCTGCGATGGCTAGGAATTTAGAGCGATTCCGATCTGACATATTTACTCCCAAATGAACGATAAATGCGCTCGACCTGCTTCGACTCCAGGCTGAATGCTCCCAGCATTACTGCGAAAGATCGAGCATGGAGCTGAAGCACCGATGTAAGATATCAAGCAGCTTGAAGCACCGACCGCGAATCATCAAATCGCAGGCGGGTGATGCGTTGGTAAGCGCGGATGCTCGATAGTCCTTCCGCTAACAGTTCTAGATCCTGAGTTGCCACACCATTGCTCACGTAATGAAGCAGGTTTGACCATTCCTCAACACTCATTTTTTCAGCACAGAGTGGCTCGCTCTGACCTGCACAAATCAATCGCTTTCCCCATTCAACGAGTGGATGATCGGTATCGAACGGTAATACTCGGATGTGTTCGAGCTGCCTCATAAGCTGGGCGCAACTTACCGGATCTTGTTGTTGAACCGCCTCAAATAAGGCAAGTCGCAGTGAATTGTCAGACACAGTAATACATCCTTCAAAATACAAGCGATCGAGTCGTGCCAGCATTGCTGCCGCTTGCCCTAACTCACTTTGTTCGGCTTCATCCCGAATCTTCAGAATGGTTTCAATATTGTCATGTTTGAAAGGACCGTGGAATCCAGTTTGAGCATCCATGTAGCGCAGAATTTGCGCGCCACCGACCCCGACTCCATCAACGCCCGTATGAACTGCTTGTGGCAGATGGTGGAATCGGAAGCCTGCCGAAAAGTAGGTCAGCAGACCGTGTTCGTGTGCCATGTGAACTAACTCAACAGCCTCAGCATGAGATAGTTGTTCGAGGATGCAAGTACTCGGATAAGTATTGGCAGCACCGTCCCAAGTTACTTTATCAAACCCGCCTTCCACAGCTAGCTCGATCCCCAATTTAGCAATCGCCATACGTTCGCGCACCCAAACTGGCTTACCGTTGTGCTTGCGTCGCGTTATTTCACGATCGTCCAAAATTGGCGTATTGATATTGAAAGCTGCGGAAAAAACTTGAGATGTTTTATCCCGTCGCGTTGCACCGACTAAACACTGCATGAATCGAATTGCTTCAGTGGCGGTCACTCGATCGATCGCAATCTTGCATTCTGCTAAACCATCCATAAACATCGCAGTGCAGCCACTCGAAAAAGTATTAACGGCTTTAAGTAAGCTTGCCTCAAAGTGTTCGCTCTCAAATACCGGACGACCGACATAAGAAGAGCAAGGTGCATCGGCACCGACGTGCAGTCGAACTTTTGCCAATGTCTTAATTGCGGGAATCCGGTAAGACTCCATCATATTGCGGTCTTGGTAATTACCGCGCTCTAAATGCTCGATGTGAACCACCACTCCACTCATCCGGTCTAATGTCTGCGTGGTACCGAACAGATGCCCCTCACCGGGATCGGTAATCGACATGTAAGTTTGCACGTTGCGAAATCCAGAGTTTCCCCACGGACGATATGGATATACCAACCGTTGTCCTTCTTCCAGTAGCTGATAGGCCACTCGAATCGCTAAAAATTCCGTGCGAGATGGCTTGCGCCGCTCGCGCCGTAACTCTTCGAGCAATGCAGCAACCGAACGTAGCAAAATTGTATTTCCAATTTGATTGCCAGTGCTGCCACTGCTAATCGCATACTGCCGCTCGCTCCAACCAATTTCCGAGTTCTTGATGTTGATTTTGAGATAATCTTCATCTGCCTCCACTTCAAAATCGGAATTATCCTGGTCTGCTCGTAAATTCAGCCAACTAGATTGAACTGTAAACAGCGTGTAAAAATCTTTGAGATAAGTTGTCACCGAATTGAAATTAGAAACCGAATGTAGACAGGCTTCAATCTCTGGCTGTAATTGAATGAGATCTGGAAACAGATCGATGGTTTGTTTAAAAGTCCGCTGGACTTCAAGACAGCATTCAGCAATCGTCGAGTGCTTTGGAAAAGCATAAGGCTCGCACTTGACAAAATCTTTATCATGCTTCACAGTCTCTAATGTCTTGGAAACATATAGATTCTGAATGAAATCCAGCAGATTTTGAAGGATTACTTGGCGAAACTTACCTTTGCTCACTACAACATAAGACATAGATATTTATCCCTTAATGACAAGATAATTCTTGGTTGATTGAACTTTGTTCATGACAATAGATAAATGCTTTCCGGCAATATGCAAATCCAGCATTTACAACCTATCTTCCTTAAGAATAACTTCGACTTTAATCACTTACAATGAACTATTTGCTTGCAAAAGTGACATAACTTTCTTTCTTATTTTTACTTTTACTCATGCTGATTTATGACTTCTAGCGGGGATGAGACTCGATTAAACGACATCTGATGGCTGATTCTTGGTAACTTTCCAAGCAGTCTGAGTGCCAATTTTTCCCGCTTTGATAAAGCTAAAGCTTCCCCGCTGGTAAGTTGATGTCCCTTTTGCTGTTGTGGGCTTAACACCGATTAACTTTTGGATTTCAGACGTAGTTAATAACCATCCTTGAGTCTGAGCTTCTTCTAACTCGCTCATGTACCAGAGCGGGCTGCGGGTCGGTATCGTACTAGCGATCGCCTGAGATACTGCCCCAGCCAGCAAATTCATTAATACCTCGGAATTCTGTTCGACTAGCACACTGGACTCATCCAGGATGTCCAGTTGACCTGCCCCTCCATGCAATGACTGAAAATCAGCCATCGTTCCCCCCTCAACTATATGTATCTCAGGGTGGTTTCATACAAGAAAAGAAAAAACATCCTCAACTTGGGGTTATTTGCATAAACCCTCCAAAAGGGGGAATAAGCATATTTATAGCTGATAGCTACTAGTTTTCAAAGACAGATATCTTAGCTCTAAATTAGCCCATGATTGCTAAGAGCCATAGGTTTGAGAGGGTATCATTACTCCTTAGACGATCGAAGAATGGCATTTTGAGACATGAAAAGCGACACGATATGAGTGTGTCTCGAAAAGTACAGTTTCTGAGACGCATTTTGTTTGCTGGCAAGAGTTTCAAGGTTGTTGTATCAAACTCCGTTTTTCACTAATCCCCCTTTTGGAGGGTTTATGCAAAGTGCGATTCGTTTAACTGAAATCAGCCCACTACAAGGGTTTGAAGGATAGTTAGCTAGATTCTTAGGAATCTTGACAACTTGATGTTGATAGAGGTGAAAGCCCTCTCCTAGAGAGTGTTCTAGTGAAAGCATAACCCCTACGGTAGCGACTAGTCCTCAATCCGTAAAGCGGGGTTAAAAGCTCTCAAACTGTCAGCCTAAGATGGTGGCGAGCAAGCAAGTATCCATGATGACGAACAGGAATCCCTTCCAAAAGACCGTTAAACCCACCCAGCGCAATCAGGCTGAATCGCTGGATCCAAAAGGCAATAGTCAGAGGTTGAATGATTTTGCAGCATTCAACAACACCTCCAATTTGACTCGGTTTATTAGGGACATCTAAAGGTACAACCAATCAACATCAGGAACGAAGTAATCTCATTGACGCTCTCTTTTTGAGTAGGTGCTAACCAGATGCCAGATGAGACAGGATTCCAGAAAAAGCCAAGGCTAAAATGTAATGTTTTAGATCTGCCCACTTCTGGACGGTGATTTAAACGGAAAAGCTACCAAGTAGAGTTAAATGTCTAAAACATATCCGGTTGAAAAACTGAATAATGTGGAATGGTCACAAATCAATTGGCGTAAAGTTGAAAGATATGTGTTTAAGCTCCAACAGCGGATTTTCCAAGCATCTCGTGATGGCAATATTAAATTAGTTCGCAAATTACAGAGGACATTGACACGTTCATACTATGCCCATTTACTAGCAACCAGACAGATTACGCAGGACAATTCAGGGAAGAAAACTGCCGGAATAGATGGAATTAAATCCATCCCGCCACAGCAGAGGCTCATTCTCGCCAAAAATCTCACTCTGAAATCTAAACCATTACCAGCCCGCAGAATTCTAATTCCTAAGCCTAATGGCGAACAACGTCCTCTTTCTATCCCAGCAATGAGAGATAGAGTCTGTCAAGCATTAGTAAAACTGGTATTAGAGCCTGAATGGGAGGCGAAATTCGAGCCAAATTCATTTGGCTTTCGCCCAGGACGCTCATCTCATGATGCTATTGAAGCAATTTTTAACAGTATTAAATGCAAACAAAAATTTGTCCTAGATGCTGATATTAGTAAATGCTTTGACAGAATTAATCATGATTATCTGCTAGGTAAAATTAACACATCACCTACGCTTGGACGTGCTATTAAAGCATGGTTAAAAGCTGGCTGGGTGTTTGAAGGCAAACGAGAAAATTCAGATGTCGGCACCCTACAAGGTGGAGTCATATCGCCACTCCTAGCCAATATAGCACTTCATGGAATGGAAAATAGGATAACGCAATTAGCGAACTCTTTGAAAGGGGACAAATCCAAAAATCGTACCAGCCTGACATTTGTTAGGTATGCTGATGACTTTGTTTGTCTCCATCCAGACCGAGAAGTAATAGATAAAGCCAAATCTGTATTAATAGATTGGTTAGATGAAGTAGGATTAGAACTTAGTGAATCAAAAACCCGTATTTCTCACACTTCTGATGGATTTAACTTTTTAGGTTTCAATATCCGCCAGTACCAAGTCGGGAAATATCATAGTGGTAAATCTACCAATGGAGAACCACTAGGTTATAAGACACTAATCAAACCAGCTCAGGAAAAAGTTAAGAAACATTATGATAAAATTGCCGACATCATTAGTCGTCATAATTCATCACCTCAAAAGGTACTAATTTCAAAACTTAATCCGATAATCCGTGACTGGGCAAATTACTACTCTTCTGGGGTTAGTAAAAAAAACTACTCCAAATTAGACCATCTAATTTGGCAACGTCTCAAAAGATGGTGTGAACGTCGTCATCCTAATAAATCAGTTACCTGGGTTATTAAGAAATACTTCAAGTCTGTCGGTGATAGAAATTGGGTATTTGGAGATAATACATCTACTCTGATAACCCACTCTGAGACTTCGATCGTTAGACATATTAAGGTTAAAGGTGAGAAGTCACCTTATGATGGAGAATTGGGCTATTGGGCTGGGCGTTTAGGAAGACATCCTGAATTATCAGCAAGAGTTTCAAAGCTCTTGAAAAAACAGAAAGCTAAATGTAATCACTGCGGATTAATTTTCAGAGATGGTGATGTTTGGGAAGTTGACCATATTATTCCTCGCTCGTTAGGTGGGACAAAAGGGGATAACAACCTTCAACTATTACATCGTCACTGCCACGACACGAAAACAGGTTTAGATGGAAGTTTGAACCTCAGATGTACCCATGACTTGGGTTGAATCATTGAGGAGCGCAGTGAAGTGAAAGTTTCATGCTGCGTTCTGAAGACGAGCGGCTGTCGTGAGATGGTCGCTTAGTTTAACTAACCCCCTCCTGGATTGATTTGGGCGCGGTAGAACCTATTCTCAGCGGCGAGGGACTCTTTGGTGCTGGCAAGGTAGGTGAGCTGGGATTCGGGGATGGTTGATTCTAGTCTCAGCAGTAAGGCTCCAGCTCGAACTTTGTCACCGTTTTTGACGTAGATCTGTTTGACGACTCCACTCATAGGAGCGAGTATTTTCTTGGCATCGTCGATGGGTTCGAGTTTGCCGTCGGCGGGAATGGCTTCGTCGATGTGGGCAATTAGTGCCCAGGTGATAACGGCGACGATTAAGCCCATAATCCCCCAGCCGATGGCTCTCGACCAGATTTGAGATTGTTGGAATATGACTGATTGGCTGGTGTTGTCGCGATGTTTGAGGGCGGTGGTTTGGCTGGTGGTCTTTAGCTCGGAGTTACTAGTTTTGACGATCTCCACGTCACGATCTTTAAGCATTAGAACTACCCATTAGAACTACCAATTCTCTTAACAGCACAGCAATGGAGCAAACCGCTCGCTCTAAACCAGAGCGAACAGTAACCGTTGCCATCCTATTGTTCCCCGTATGGACAGACATAGTTCCAAAACTCGAACTCGCCTGGATTTAAGAACTAGAGCATCATCAGTCATCGATTATCTAATAGTTTAATACCTTTATAGTAACAAGTGTTAACTGTTTAAGCTTTATTACTATTAAGTCTTTTAGGTATAATAAGTATATATGATTAACTCTTAAACGCTTAAAGGATTTTACCCTTTAAGCGTTTAAGCTATCTACCGTTGACACAATGCTCAAAATCGCCGTTTTTAACTTCAAAGGCGGG
>ENA-OFCX01000973-OFCX01000973.1-metagenomes-genome-assembly--contig:-NODE-973-length-12679-cov-5.439639_pt1 | contig 12679 bp, 11 predicted proteins | sample MGYA00153384_OFCX01 | MGnify analysis MGYA00153384
GGTCATTCGCGCCAATCGCCACTTAAGTAGCAAACAGAATGCAACACTACACTAGGTTCCAACCTGAATGACTGGAGGCCAGCTGCAAACTGGTGAATAACGGTGACACAGGCATGCTTTGAGTAATGCATATTGGTGTGTGGCGTCAACCGCTTCCGTTACATGGTCGTAGCGATCCTCTTCAGAGGGTCGGCGACTGGGTGTGAGTTTTCTCATCCCCCACGGCTCGTGAAAACAAAGAGCGGACTTCGCTGCGTTCGGTCCTATGACAGGACTGGTTGCAATCTGTGCGCAACATAGATGCAGCAACCCGAAACCGGTGCCTATCGCCGGTTTCGTCACGCCTGAATGGGCTGAAAATGCCAATCGCATCGAAGCTCAGTTATTGAAGGAATAGAACACCCGCTCTTTTGCGTGATTTTTTCTTCTCTGGTTTAAGCCGCGCCCTACGACGATAGGAGCGTGAACGAACAACGCCTACTTTCCTTCTCGGTTCTCCGTTCGGTACTCGAACCGCTGCGTCCTTTTTTCGATGATCCAACTGTAGTTGAGATCATGATCAACGGCCCGGGATCCGTGTGGGTTGAATCCAGCGGCAAGATGGCTAGACACTCCGTTTCGCTGCCAAACGAAATCATCCACACGGTCATTAGACAAATAGCTCACGTGAATGGACGAGGGGCTGTGGAGGGTACAGACACTGGCATGGTCGACGCGGAAATTCCTGTCTCAGCCGTTTGCTCTCAAGAGATTGATAGTAGGGCGAACATGCGGATCGCTGCGGTCATGTCGCCCACTTCATTGCACGGCCATGCGTTGTGCATCCGAAAGCATTCACCCGTCGTATTTTCATTGCAGGACTACGAACTTGGCGGATCCTTCACGCCAAATCCGTCATCGCGACGTGCCCGGCGCGAGACATTCCCGGGTGACTTCGCGGCCGTAAAGTCCGGTGGCGTTCACCTCGCTGAATTCCTCCGGTGGATGCTGCGAACTAACAAAACATTCTTGGTTTCTGGCGCGACCGGCAGCGGAAAGACGACGTTTTTCAAGACACTCATTCAGGAGCTTCCTTTCGAGCAACGCATCCTCACTATTGAGGATACGCCGGAATTAGTGATCACTGTTCCCAATTTCGTGTCGCTACTTAGTAGCGCGCAAAACGGTGTGACGCCGCAGTTGCTGATCAAGCTCGCCATGCGGATGCGTCCAGATCGAATCCTGCTCGGCGAGCTGCGCGATGAAAGCGCACACAATTTTCTTGAGGCAGCCAACACCGGCCATCCCGGTAGTGTCGCAACGCTACACGCCAACGACGCAATGAGCGCTCTGACTCGATTGGAGTCACTTGCGCTGTCGTTCTATCGAGGCGGCACGCCGCCCACCGCAGCTGTTCGCCACCGAATCATCAACACCGTCAACTTCGTCATTCACATTGGCAAAGACGGTCGGCCAGGCGTCGTCGAAGAAATCATCGCAGTCGACTCCACCGACGCTCAGGACGGGCTCGGATACGCGCCGTTCGTGCGTCCCATCTATTCGCGCTATCCAACCTCCACTCCCCTTAGATAAGGATTCGTCATGTCCACACTCACACACTTTCGTTTCCCAGAACTCAACGAACGCACTAGGCGCATTTTGGGATGGATACTCCTGTTCTGCGTTGCGCTTCTGGTGCTCACAGCAAGTACCGGTGCCATAGCTCAAACCACAAGCCTGGATACCAGCCGCATTGACGGCGCAATCTGCTCCGTGCTCAAAATCGTCAAAAAGTTTGCCTTTTATGCCCTGATTGTTACGTTCATTCTGGTGGGCATCGCCATCAAGATGGATGAAAGTAAAGGTCTTGTGACGCGCGCGGTTCAAATCGTCGTGGGCGTATGGGTAATTTTGAACGCTATCGCGCTTGCCACGTTGCTGTTTCCTTCGGTGTCCGCCTCGTTCTGTTCTGAGTATTGACCGACGGGTTGCTTGTGCGTCGAACTGTCATTTATCGCGCGCTCAACGAGGTACGAATGTACTTCGGGGTTGAACGCTACCTCGCGTTAAGTAACGCCGCCGCTCTCATCCTTGCCATTGTTGGACTTGGGTGGTGGTGGTGGATATTGCCAATGTTGGCCTTCCACCTGATTATGCGCGGTGTCAACAAAAGGGATCCGTTGGCCCTCAAAGTGTTCGGACGATATCGCCTACAGAGTTGGCGCTATGACCCGTGGCCGCATCAGCAGCAATTGCCCCGCTCGCTGCGACCGTCGGGATTTATGCGTGGTCAGCTATGTTGAGTTTCTTGAAGGTCGCACGCGATCACGCGGAGAGCAGTCGTGGCATGAACGAACTGGTTCCTGCCATGCTCCTGATCACGCACGATTTGGTCATGAACAAGAACGGTTCTTTAACCGCAATGTTCAACATGCTCGGCGTTGATCTCGAAGGTAAAACTCAAGCATCCTATGACGGCACCGCGCAAAATCAAGAGCACGCATTTGCATCCTTCGATGAGCGAATCGTGCTCGATCAGTACGTTGACCATCGCGTCAGTAGGGAGTATCCCGACGGCGACTTCACTGATGCCATCAGCAATGGAATCAACGAAGCATGGAAGGTTCAGTTCACGCAAGGCCACCAATTTAGAACGCGTCTTACGCTTGCTATAACCTTCACGCCGCCAAAGGGCGCTGAAGGACTATTTGATCGCATCAGCGGGTTGATCACAAAGGAAGGGCTCAATTGGCCGTCGGCGTTAGCTGCTGCATTACGCGCACACTTTACCCCCGCATCCGAAATTGCACACACCGCCAATGAGTTCACCGTATTCATAAGCGAATTCGAGGAGCAACTGTCGGCATTTTCGAGCGCGTTTGATTGTGGCCGGCTGATTCGTCTTGAGCGTGAAGCTTTGCTGGGGGCGCTCTATCGGCGTATCAATCTTGAACCGGAAGTTGAAAACGTCTCGATTCCCGATGCCCCGATCTATCTTGATTCGTTGCTGAGCGCCACAACAGTACAAGTCGATCCGACCACGTCCAATGTATTGCGCTTCGACGGCGTATCGCGCAGATTTGTTGGTGCGTTGACAGTCAAGGATTGGCCGACTGAGAGTTTCCCGGGAATGCTCGACCAGATGTTGGCCATTCCCGGCGAGTTCATCATTCATCATAGCTTTCGCTTCGTTAGTCAGTCCGCAGCTGATGACTACACGACGCGCATGGAGGCGCATCATCGAGGACTGTCGGTAAAGTTCACTGACGTGATCCGACAAGCGGTGACTAGCAATCCACCCGAGCGTTATGACGAGGGAAGACTCGTGTTGGCAAGTCAAGCTGCCGACGCCCGCGCCAGCATCACTGCGATCAAACAACGATTTGGCTGGTATCACTTCTCCGTTCTTGCGATCGGTGACACCCCCGAAGAGGTCAACGAAACCCTGGGCGAAATTAAGAAGGCCCTCAACCGCCACGAGGTGGTTTCAATCCGAGAGTCAATGGCCCTGCTTTCGACGTACGCTGGCACTATCCCCGCCAATCACGATTTGCTTGTTCGGTGGTTTTTTTTTTCGTCCGCCACACTCGCTGACCTAGCTCACGTCCGACTTTTCACGAGTGGGTCACTCTGGAACGACCATTACAGTCGGCAGTCACGTAAGCCTGAACCAACACTGACAGCGTTTCCGACCCAACACAACACACCTGTATTTTTTTCGACTCACTTAGACGACCTTGCCCACACGTTGATCGTGGGGCCGCCTGGTTCGGGCAAGACGGTCATCGTAAATTTCATGCTGAGTCAGTTTCGCAAGTACCCAGGGGGTAGGGTTTTCGTATTTGATAAGGATAGATCCTGCCAAATCACCACCCTCCTGCAGGGAGGTAAGCACATCAACCTGATGGCGAGCGAGAACCGTGGCCTGATGAACCCATACTCTCTCCTCAGGGATAGGGATTCGCTCGGCAATCTCATTCACTTGAGTTGGCTAATTCGCTTCACCGTGTACCTACTTGAATCGCAGTCAGAGCGAAAGCTATCCGCAGAATCAAAAGAACTCGAACAAGTGGAGAGGGCGATCATTAGCGTCGCTCAACTTGAACCCCGTTTCTGGCGTCTGTCGGCCATTTTCGGACTATTCAACGAGGGTTCACCGCTCAAGAATCGTCTGTCACCATGGATTCAAGGCAATGACCGTGGACACTTCTTTGACAACGAGGTCGATACCTTTGATTTCGGAACCTTCACCACCATTGAGATGGGTGCATTGCTTGAACGCGATCCGGTGGCAGCCATTGCAGTGCTTGATTATGCGGTGTATCAAATTTCATTGAGCCTGGCCGACGACACGACCGATCCAACGATCATTTACATCGAAGAAGTCTGGTTCATGCTCAAGAACCCTGCGTTCGAGCAAATCATCGAGAACTGGCTTCGAGTGCTGCGCAAAAAGAACGCAGCACTGTGGTTAGCCACCCAGGCGCTGCAGGAGCTGGCCGGTTCCAACATTTCGGCCGCCATCTTGAACAGCGTACCAACACGAATCTTCTGTCCAAACGACGATGCGCGCTCAGAACAGAACTACAAGTTGTACACGCAAGATTTTGGACTGAACAATACACAGGTTGATCAAATTCAGAAGGCGCAACGAAAAACCAATTACTTACTCGTTCAGGGCGGTTTTTCGAGGATGGTTTGGGCTAGGTTCGACCCGACAATCCTAGCGTGCCTGCGATCGGACAAGCTTGCCCACAAGGTGTTTGCAAAGTGGCACGCCCAAAGTACCACCGAACCCGAATGGACCCTGAAATACATCGAGGAGATGTGCGATGAAGCCACTTAACCAACTTATAGCCGCCGCAGTAGCTGCAAGCCTTTTGGTAACCCCAATCGCGCCAACGCAGGCGAGCGGCGCCACCGGTGGGGCCACTGAACTCACCCAGCTACTCAGTTGGGCTCGCAACGAGACGCAGTGGGTTTCGCAACTGTCGACCATGGCGAGCCAGCTTCGCCAACTGCAAAGCATGTTCACGCTTCAGGGTCTCATGAATCAGGTCTTACCTGATGTGGGCGGACTGGTGCGCGATGCCAGCGAACTGCGTGGCGCATTCAACGAAGTGATGTCCATGAAAAACGACATCCAGTCTGCAATGGGTGCTCTTCAGGATCTTCGGTCATTTTCTGATGTTCGTTTTCAGGATATGTCGAACTTCTACGATCAGTTCGGAAATCGCAAGACTGCTCAGGATTTCTTTATCCAGCAGATGCGCTCGAATGCCGGTCAGCACAAGATGAACAACATCATGCGCGATCAGGAGGTGTCAGCGCTTAAGCGATTGGAATCCACGACCAAAGCGATCCAGAAACATGCCGAGAAGATTCCGACGACCGCCGGCGTTCATCAAGCGGTGTCACTGCTCAGCACGCAAATGAACACCATGGTTGCGATGGCAGCAGACGCCAACAAGGTCATTTTGACCAAGTCGATGCGTGACACGCAGAGGGATGACGAGGCACTGGCCCAATCCAAGCTCAACGCGGAGGAAGAGGCGCGCCGTCGCACCGCAACCGAAGCGTATTTTCGTACCAACACCCAAGCGCTGGGTCGTTAAACCTTGAACTGAAACTTTACATGCGCATCCCTGCCACGGTTGTTATCGCTCTGCTACTTAGCTTGCTTTCGGGGGCTGCGTTCGCGGTTCCAAATAATGACGTTGCGGTAGGGCAAACCCCGTCGTTCATAGCCGACGTGTTCAGTCGATTCGACAGCGCGTTCACCTCGCGAGCGCAAGCCTCTGCTGCGGCTTTGATGGGTTATGCGATGCGCTTTCTTGCGCTGTCGTTCACAGTCGTGTTGGTGTGGCGCACGCTACAGTGGTTCCTCGAAGGTAAGCATTTGGCGTCGTTGATTGGGACGTTGCTCAATATGATGCTTCACTATTCCATCGTCTTGGTGTTTCTCGTACCGGTCGGCTCCAGCACCGGCTACCAAGGCACCGTGGGGATGGTGAGTTCCATGGCCGATACCGTCGCGACGGCGGCAAGTGGAGGCGTATTTACCAGCGGGTCTGCCGCGATCTTGACCGGAGTGGGTGCGTTATTAAAATCAGGGTTCGAGTCGCTCAATACGCTCAACGCAATTGCACAAGCACGCACAGTAACTCAGACTGGTTTGTGGGATTCTCTGACTTCCGGATCGCTCTTCACCGGTATGTTGGAGTCGATCGCGTTCGTTCTGGCGGCATTCGCGATTCTGATCGCCACCGCCTACGCGGGGTTTCAGCTTGCGAAGGTCGTTCTCTATGGCGTGGTCGCGTTCGCACTTGGCGCGGCTGTGGGTCCGTTTTTTCTTGGGTTTTTGCTGCTTCCGTTAACGCGCGCGCTGGGTGAGCATTGGTTTAAATTCATGCTCAATGCGGCGTTCATCAAGGTGGTGGCCTTCTTTATGGTCGGTGTAATTGTGTCGATGGGTAGCAGTCTGATTCCACCCGTCACCAACGTTGCGGCGCTGCAGAATCTGGGCGCCTTTGCGATTCTTTCGTCCTATTTGGCGCTCATCCTCGTGTACGTGATGGTGGGCTGGGTTCTCGGACAGTCCATTACCTTGGCGGGCAGTCTGTTTGGTGCATCCATCGGCGGTTTCGCTCCTGGTGCAGGTTTGGCTTCGCTTGCCGCAGGCGCTGCAGGTGTGGCTGCGGGCGCTGCTGCTGTACTCGCTAAAAAAGCGAGCGCCGGGATGGCGGCGGTCAAATCTGGAACTGCTGCCGCTAGCGACGCTGCCTCAGGCGCCGCTGGGGCGCCATCAGGATCAACGGCCACTTCAGGTAGCTTGGGAGCCCCTGCCAGCGCCCAAGCGTCAGCCTCAGGATCTGCGCCAGCTTCTGGAGCTGCGTCCGCTGTGGCCGGTGCCGCCTCGTCCGTAGCCTCCTCGAGTGCGGGTTCTGGTGCGGGTAAAGCTTTTGCTGCAGGTGCCGCGAAAGTGATGGGGGCCGCTGCCGTCGGTACCGCCAACGTGATGGCGGGTGCCGCCAAAGCCGCGGGGGCGATCGCCGGTGGCACCAAGACTGGCAACGCCATGGGCAAGGCGTTTTCTGATGGCGCACGGGTATTTGGTTCCGGCCCAAGTGCCTCGAAATCGCCTGCTTCGAACAAATCGTCGGCTTCGAACGCATTCATTCCACCGCCCAATACACCCGCTAAACAAGCCTATATCAACACCGCCGTTGCTGAAGCTGAGAGCCTTCACGCCGGTAAGAGCCAAGTTGACCGCGACAAGGCAGTGTTGCAGGCATCGCTCAACGCTGGAAAGAGCTTTGATGCACGGGAAGCCGCTGTAGCATCCGCTCCGCCGGCCAGTCGGGACAACTCAAGCACATCTAACGCAGAGCCTAGAGCCGCCAATATGAGCACGGGCGGCGCGGGCGGCGCGAGCGGTTCCAACACTTCTCCTTTCGGCTCGCAAGGGGGCGGCTCAAGCTTCGCGTCTGGAAGTTCAGCTGGCTCAAACGCTCAGACGAGAGAACAGGCAGTTGCCGCTGCTGTTGCGCGTCATAGGGAAGCGACCGGAGCGGGCGACAACGATGGAAGCACCCGGGCCGCAGGCAAAGCAGCGTTCGACCAGTACAACGCCGAATCCTCTAAAGGGCAAGTGGGTAGTCAGGGGAATGCTTCCAGTTTTGGTGGTGCTCAGAGCGGTAGCGAGAAAACAATCTCACGGCGCGCTCAGAATCAAATCAACGCAGCAAATGCCCGAGCCAATGCAGTTGGCGTTGCGATTGACCGTCACAAGGCGGCCACTGGGGCTACCGATTCCGACGAAAGCACGCGGAGCGCGGGCAAGGCTGCACTCGCGCAACACAATGCATCAATCGGAAAAACCGCCTACGTAAACCGTTCAGTTGAAAAAGCTGTGGCTGCGACCGGCAATCAAGGGCAGGAGAAGCGGGATCAGGCGGCGACGGTATCTGCTGCTAACGCCTCGAAAAAATTCGATTCCCATTCGCCTCAGACCATTGAGCGATACAACCGCGCCGTTGAAGCGAAGAAAGTGAAGAAATAGTATGCGGGCTCCCAACCTTTTTGGCGTCAGCGACGAAGTCGTAGAACGCATCGACGCATGGTTGCAGGCCCGCGTTGCAATGACCGTTGAGGAGCGTGATGCTGACCGGCCTCCAATTGAGCTTGACCGAAATTTCTCGTGTTCAGCTCAGCTCGCGGTGTCGCAATTGTGCGCCGAACAACCGTTTCTCGTTATCGTCGGTGCGGTCGCCGTTTGCATGATCCCGGTGTTATTGCTCGTCGGCTGGGTGTTCGGCAAGTAGCCACTCGACGTGAGCGATCAAGGCAACAGTCTAATCGCAGCATTTGCGTCGAGCACATTCGTTACCCAGCTCTGGGAAGCGATCCGCAATGGCATCAAGCAGTCGTTCACGAATGATCGCACGAGCGTGGGTGACACCCGGCCGTCCAAAGTAATCATCAAGCACCGATTCGATGTGTGTTGAGGCGTCAAGTAGGAACTCTACAGCTAGGCATTCCCAGCCGAGCCTCAGTCCAGTGACGTCATCACAAAACTCCTGCACACCGTTGATCTCCGCCGTACGCTTCACCGCGTCCAGGTAGTTCACCGGAACGCCACTCATATCGATAGGTACGACGCGAGCTGCCTCGATAACGTCAACTGACGCATGTTGGAGCATGGTCTTTATTCGCGTTGATCTCTCCACTGCGCGGAGCTGTCGTTTCTTGAACTCGTCCGTGTTTTCTGCTTCACAGATGCGACCGAAACACCATAGCCGACGGGGACGCTTGGGTCGCTGGACGTCCAGATCAATCGAATCGTGTTGGCCGAGCAGGGCGTTGACCATGCTTGGCGTCCAGCCTCGGCCGCGAAGCTCGGTCATCGAAAAGAAGATAGGCGTCCTCTCCAACTTGAACGAGTTAGATGCCGACACATCACTTTCGTAGATACGCGCTAGACCAACGCCTTCTGCGGTTGTCGGTTCGAGAACGGGCATCACGTCAAACGCTCGAGTGGACGTTGCGCATTTGCGATGTCCAGCAATACTGCTGCGTGACATGGATCTTCCTACGGTATCTTGGCACACCAACAGGCTAGATTTTTTCCCATCAGCTCGGATCTTGCCGCCGCAACAAGCCGTTCATTCATCGGCGCAAAGCTCCGGAAGAGCACGAACGCATGACGAACGTCTGCCACTATCTGCGTAGGCATGAATGGGTTGGGTTTGCCAGGAATGAAGGGGTTGCCCCATTTCGTCGTGCGATCAACCTTCACCGTGTTGGGTGGCATGCGCCAACCCTTTTTCCGACTCAGTTGAACGCGTTCAGGTCTGTCCATGAATCCAAATTAGCAAAGTTTTTGTTGAATGCAACCCGCATCCGCAATGACATTGCTATATGTCGACTTCGGTATTGGTGAGGTCACTGATGTCAACAGCGGATACACCTGTTGAATCATGAATCGCAGATGGTGCTGCTTTTCCTAGCGACCGCGCGGGCACTCCGTGCGACAGTGGTTGCACCTGCGGCTTGGTTGCGGGCACCGCGTTGCTTGACAGTAAACCCTCAAGTACATTTCTAATTTTGCGCGCTCGCCGTTTTGGTGGAACGTCGGCAACCAGCGCGTAGAAATGGGGGTGATCGCATTCAAAAATCGCCAGTTGCACGATCACATGTGCGGGTTTGGTTCCCGCGTTATCGGTTCTCACGTGGGCCCTTTCTAGCTGAAGGGCTTTTTCATTTGAGCTTGACGCTCGGCGAGTAATTGAAAGCCACGAACGTTTGCAAATCGCGCGTTGTCGACGATTTCAATACGAGTCGTTTTGAAGGCTTTCCCCAAGGCTACTTTGTACAGCGGAGCACCCCCGCCCATTAAAACTACGCTCTGATACATACGCAGATCTCCGATGCTGGACTCAATGTGTTGCACGCCCCTGCTGGCGATCTGCTCAATGAGTGACTGGAAGTCTTCGAAACGAAACGATTGATCTCCGAAAGGAAGAGGCTTGTTGAGTAGGAGCATCTGATCCACTTGATCCGAAAACGAAACATCCTCCAACCCCTTAACCCCTTTGATTTCCTCGACGACGCGGTCAACGAAATGGCTCACGCCCAACCGCACGGAGCCAGAACGATCAAAATTGGTCTTTAACCCTTGGACAGCAACCCAGTCGAGCGTGCCGTGGCCCACGTCGACCAATAGTCTCGGTTGCTGAACCAGTTGTGACTGTAGGCCTTTTGAGTAGTAGTGCCAGACCAACCCGCCCACGGGTTGCGCAACCACATGAAGATTTCTGATCTCAACTGCTTTTCCGTCAACGTCGATGCCTTTGCCAAATTTGGCTTTCAACACGGCCTTCGTTGATTCGTAGTCGCCCACCGGTGTACCGACCACCAGGTGATCAAGACAGCTTACCTTCATGGCCTTCACCGCAGCGGCCATGCAGACTTCGTACTGTTCGGTGCTTGAGTAGTTGCTGCCGCGAACGCGAAGTGCGTCTGCTGAGTAAGTGGGTGCGTCCGACACAAGATATGCCGAGTCTTTCAGTTTGACCAAGACCGACATGCCTTTGTACTCAGAACCCGTAGATAGGTCAAAGGCCTCGCGCGTCACTGGCATGGGCAATGACTGAAACGCCTGCACATCGATGGTAATTTTTGCATCGACGATAAAAGCGTTGCTAGTAGAGAATTTCGTCCACCCGTACCCTACGTCGATTGCTCGTTCCACTCTGTGTTCCATTCATTGGCTGATATCGAGTTGTGATTGTGTAGCGGTGTTTGCGATCTGATGCACTAAGAGTCAATCGAAAGTTGGTTGCGTTCGTAGTTGGTCGAGCGAACTCGCACCAAGAGAGTGTCAGTCATGAACAATCACGGCAAGTGCATGACTAACTTGCACCGCCAACTCGTCGGTCGTGGCTATCCATTCACTTGCACGGATTGTGAAGTGCAAGTGCAACGATTTTCCGGCGGCTTGATCTTTGTAACTATCGCGGGTCTGACTGACAGAAAAACGCGTTAAGTCAGCACCAAAGAAATCGCGCCGAGCATTGGCAACGTCGCTAGCCAGTCTGCCGCTCGTTGCCGTAGTCTTAAAGGCGTCTCGCGGAAGCTGTAGTGAAGTCTTCGCGCACAACGCTGCGCGATCTGAGACCCAGAGCGTTCGAAAGACGAACAATTTGAATCGGCTTTCGCGGTAATTCTCACAGGCATCTGTCCCATACAATCATCTCACCTGTTTCACACAGTATGTGAGCAAGCGACCTCAACCCGTTCCCGGCGTTGAGCGCATTTCCGGGCCTTAGCGCCCTCCCTCGTCTAACGAGGTGGAACCCAATCTGGGATCGTTCGATTCACGTTTTTGCGAAGATCATCGCAAAACGCTGTCTCGAATGATTCGCTTCCATTTTCTCTGCGTTGCGTTCCGCACCAGAGGTTTCCTTTTTCCCAGTCTGTATACGGCTTTCCCGACGATTTTGTACCTGAAAGGTGCGGAAAAATTGGGTACAAAAAGTATGAACGAGTGGAGATAACTGCCTGCTTGGAAAAGAGAAACGAAACCCTCGAAGCCTGCTAGTAGCGGCACGTGTCATGACCTTGCGAGAGCGAGGAGTGAGGCGGGAGGAGGGAGCCAGCTTACGAGTTGGTGCAGTTTTGAGAGATTAGGAGGGATCCATCCCTGCTGACTGCCTTTGTGGTGGTTGGTGAAATGGTGCTGGTGGGTAAGTCCACCCCGTTTGAGCGAGAAAGAAACCTTTCGCTCATCCTCGGTCAGCAATGATCGGCAATAGGGAACCCACCGACATTGGGGCAACTATTTGGGCGCGCACGTTTAAGGGAGATTGTCAGATTTAGAGTTCGTTTTGATAGCTATTCCTCCAGGTTTGCGAGGAACGGGAACCCACAGGCATGGGTTGTTTGCCGCTTACCCGCCCGTTTGTTGAGTGAGGTGTGCGGCAAATTCTGATTGTTGATTTTTTTGTTTGACGATGATGATGGTGAAGGGAGCGGGTATGGGTAGGAAGCGATGGGAGATGAGTGCTGACTTCGTGCCGCTGGTTGGCGACGATGGTCTGCGCACGGATGGTAAGGAATGGGATCGAAGCTGCCGTGACTGCTTGGGCTACGTTAAGGTGATATTGGCGTGGGGTTGGATGCAGTATGGGCATCCGTGGATTCAAAAATGGTTGAGAAAAGACCTTGAGCGCGATCGCACGAGTTGGAACCGCAAAACCCAGGCGAGTTTCCTACTCACTTCAATGGTGGGCAATACGGGCTACATTGGGTTTCCTGTTTCCCTAGCGCTGGTGGGTTCAGATTATTTTGCTTGGGCGATATTTTACGATATGCTCGGCTCCACTTTAGGAGCGTATGGCTTGGGTGTAGCAGTGGTTTCACGCTGGGGCAATCCTCAAGCAGATGAACAGAACTGGCAGCGATCGCTTGATCCACTGTTGACCAATCCGGCGCTATGGGGCTTTGGTGTAGGGTTAGCCGTTCGGGATATAGCAATTTCAACCTTTGCAGAGGCAAGTTTACGAGGGTTTGCCTGGGGCGTGGTGTCGCTGTCTTTGGTGTTAGTGGGAATGCGCCTCAGCCAGTTGACTTCATTCAAAAGTATTCAACTGGCTGCTTTCAGCCTCAGTATTAAAATGCTGTTGGTGCCGTTAGTGAT
>ENA-OFCX01000975-OFCX01000975.1-metagenomes-genome-assembly--contig:-NODE-975-length-12665-cov-2.620539_pt1 | contig 12665 bp, 12 predicted proteins | sample MGYA00153384_OFCX01 | MGnify analysis MGYA00153384
TAGTATCCGAGCCCAAAGTAACGGATACCAAACCCGCAGCCACCGCCGCAGCCGAACCGCCACTCGAACCGCCGGCGATGCGTGTAGTATCGCGGGGATTGCGCGTGGGCCCGTAGTGGCTGTTTTCAGTCACAAAACCGTAGGCGTACTCATCCATGTTGAGAGTACCTACGAGCACCGCACCCGCTTGTCTGAGTCGCGCGACCACCGCCGCGTCGCGGGTTGCGGTCGGGTTGTCAGCGTTAATTTTTGAGCCTGCTAGGGTAGTAATTCCGCCGATGTCGAAGAGGTTTTTGACGGCGAAGGGTACACCTGCTAGCGGGCCTGGGTTTTCGTTATTTGCGATCGCATGATCTATTTTTTCGGCATCCGCAAGCGCACTTTCGGCGATAACATTAGTAAAACAGTTAAAAGCTCGATCGGCAACAGCAATCCGTTCCAAAGCAGCACTAACCGCCGCAGTAGCCGTAATCTTACCGCTTTTAACCGCCGCTGCCGTAGCAACCGCATCAGCCTTATCTAAAAAAACATCTGCATTCATTTGCGCTTAAAAATCTAAGGTTCAAACACCGGTGCAGCTTCTACTTCTGGGGGTAAAGGGAATTCGGTAACGAGTTGGGCGATCGCCACTATCCTCTCGAAGTTTACCACAACACCGGGCCGATGTTCTGGGTCTAAGGGTAAGTTTATCAGTTCGGCAGTGCGATCGACATATTCTTCTATATTTATCATTTTTATATTTTCCCTGAGAAGTGTGGCGGTGTGCGATCGATTATTGTATTGTAATCCACATCCTGCTGTCAGTTATTTTAGAGTAGTTTTTTGTATTCCTCGGATTGTCTGATATCATCTAGAAGCGATTTTTGCTTTGCTGGTTCATCAGGACAAAACTTTATACATACCTGCGTTTCCCCCGCTTGGAAATTTTCATTAACTTTTATTTGAATCCTTCCTTTTTGCCAACCCTTGGAACCTATTTTTAAAACTTGACAATCTATTCCTTCTTGAGGGGAATTCCAGTCTATCTCCCCTCCATTAATTATTATTTCTTCGTTAATCCGTAGCTCTTTCATCCAATTAATTATTGATTTCTGGCGAGATTCCCTTATTGCAATAAGATCAAGTATCTCAATAAACTTGCTAGTGACTACCTCTTCAAAACTGCGTACCAGAAAAGTAGCTTTATCGAATAACAAAACATCATCGCCGTCTAGTATCTCATAGTTATTATTGGATTCAATTTTATCGTTCATTTTTTTCACAAAATTATGCTGTTTCCTATTTGATACCATTTGAAGGTATGTGACTAAAGGTGGTAAATAAACACTTTGCAAGCGCACTTTTCCACTCAAACACTGACAGTTTCCCGCAACCTCTCAACAGCCACATCCAGCGGAGGCACATCAAAATCCTCAGCATCCATCAATTCCTTAACCTTCTCAAAAATCTCAACCTCCGCATCTTCCTGATCCGTCAGCTTATCATAAAAATAAGGGTCAGTAAACCACTGTTCAAACACGAACCTCAACACTCCATTCGGGTTAAGCATAAACCTCCAATACTTAGAAACTCGGTTATCAACTACTTCAAACAGCGGTGCAGGAGTCTGTATAGGATAATAGCTGTAATTATCATCACAAATATAGTACCAAACTATTCCCTGCCACGATCGGATAGCATAGACAACATATTCCTTGCCAACTGTCAACGGCAATTCAATCTTTTTAGTATAACCTCTTGCCGGATCGATATAATTTTCCGGTAAGTCTTCCCCAGTATTAGCAATACAGCGAATTATCATAACTTGTCTACCTATAAATTCTGAGGTGCTTTTTTAGGATATTGTCGTTTGAATTTCAATTCAACTTGTTGCAAAGTTTCCGCGTTTTCAAACCAGTGGACTTGTACGGAAGCTCCATTAATTACAAAAGCCTGAATGCTAGTTATTTTGTACCAGTCTTCTGGATTCCCTCCATAGAGAGCAACCAGTCTGGAAACATCCCCTAGTATATCGTCAGGCCCACCCTGAATAGCTCTACAATTACCAGCCTTAGTATCTTGTAGGAGTAATTGCTCCTGTAAATTTCTCGGACTCTCATCTGGAATAGCACCTTGATTCATAGTGTAACAGTTTCAGATGTTGCTCAAATAATGATTAGGCCCTATGTATTATGCCATCCACTCTTTCAAACGAGAAAATATCAGACAATTTCTAATTCCAGATTATGACTTATTACAAAATCATGGCTGAAGTGGTCAACCACATTAGTATCGCTCAATTCCAGATTGTAAAAATCAACAAAATCTGCATCAAAATAAGGCCCAGCGTGCCAAGTTCCAGTTTCTAACTTAATAAAACAATTGCCGGGAATCCGAAAAGCAACAATATCCTCTAAACTCGGTTTATCGCTATCCCCAGGAGGCGCAACAGCCATCAACCAATCCTTGCCATCCAGAGAACCCAAACACTGAGTACATTCAACGTGTCGCGTGATTTTGTGAAACTTGCAACCTTGATTTTGCAGTCGCATAATATAAAATCTAGGAATGCCATTTTGCAAATTTAACCTAGCATCCTCAGCATCAAAAAACTTACCATCAAAACTCGCAGAGATAACTTGACCGTAACTCCGAAAATTCTCCGATGTTATCCATTGTGCCGGCAATTGCTTAATTGAAATTGATGCGGTCATAAATCAGAACATCCCCTGGCTCATTTCATCAAAAACATTCTCATACAGATAGTCTTTTCTTCTCTCTTCTCTCTGTGCCCTCTGCGCCCTCTGCGGTAAAAAAAATCTAATTCCTTTCTCGATCGCCCAAAACACCATTACAATCAAAATCAGCACACCGCTGCAAAAAACGAGCCGGAATATCAGGTCTCGCCCCCCAATGCAAGTGCAAATAAGAAGCATGAACTTGAAAAACTCCCCACCCTTCAGCAACCGCATCAACTTCCCCCCGCTTGCCGTACCTCCAACTGTGATAAACTGGATTAGTCGGTTCTACAGTCAAGTGCGATCGATGAAACTCATGTCCGCAAACCTCATCCCCCAAAACTAACACCGAACTATCTCTCAGCGCCACAGTTTCTCGATATCCCAAAGTCAAACGCTTTCCCATCTCAGCATTAGACTGCAACACTCCAACCCCTTGCCAAGAATTGCCCTCGAAGTCTACAATGGAATCGCACAAGTACATTAAACCGCCACACTCTGCATAAGTCGGCATTCCCGCCACGATCGCACTTTTTACCGCATCTCGAATCATCACATTACCGCTCAATTCCTTCGCAAAAACTTCAGGAAAACCGCCCCCAAAATATAACCCTTGCACGTTGTCAGGAAACACAACATCATCAAGCGGGCTCCAAAATACCAACTCCGCACCCAACTCTGCCAATAAATCAAGATTGTCCTGATAGTAAAAATTAAAAGCCCGATCGCGCGCCACTGCAATCCGCACCCCAAATTTCCCATCCAAACTATTGACAACATCATCTTTTTCAGTTATAATAGCCGAAGGGAGACTGTATCTACCCAAAAGTTGCTCAGACCCCTCACCCCCCCGATTTGAAGTTGCAGCCAGCATTGGCAAAAGTTTTTCCCAGTCAAAAGCAACCGCAGCTAAATCAGCCAGTTTATCGATCGCAGCATGAAGATTCGGCAACTCCTCAGCCGGAATCAGGCCTAAATGTCGATCGGGAATAGTCACAGCCTCATCCCGTCGCAGCACCCCCAAAACGGGTAAATTAAGCGGTTCCAGAGCATTGGTAAGCAACTCTAAATGTCGATCGCTAGCCACCCGATTCAACACCAAACCAGCGAAATTAAGATTTTTGTCAAAAGAGCGAAAACCGTGGGCGATCGCAGCCACAGAACCAGATAGCCTGCTGCAATCTATCACCAACAGTATCGGCAAATTCAGCAAAGCAGCAACATGGGCCGTAGAAGCAAAAGAAAAATCATAATTGAACTCTTCTGTTCCTTCTTCCTTCTTCCCTTCTTCTTTCCCCCCTCGGGGGGGGGGGGGGGGGGTTGACTTCTTCCTTCGACTCACACCATCAAATAGACCCATTACTCCTTCAACTAAGGCACAATCAACATCTTGAATATGACGATAAAAGCACTTCTGCACGTAAGATTCAGAGGTCAATATTGCATCTAAATTCCGACATGGGCGGCCGGTAACAAAAGCATGAAACATCGGATCGATGTAGTCTGGCCCTACTTTAAAAGATTGAACATTCAAGCCGCGACGGATTAAATAAGCTAAAAGGGCGATCGTTACAGTCGTCTTTCCCGCACCGCTGCGTTCGCCCGCAATTACTAAAGCCATTAGTTATTTGTTAGTGGTTATTTATTAGTGGTTATTTGTTAGCGGTTATTTGTTAGCGGTTATTTGTTACTGGTTAGTAGTCAGTGGCTACCAATAACCAATGACTACTGACTACTGACTACTGACTACTGACTACTGACTACTGACAACTTCAGCAATTGAGCCGTCACTGCCAAACTTTCCTCATAAAGCACGTCGCGGCCCCAACTCTGCAAATGCTGTCCCAGCAACTGTTCTGTCACCTGATCTAACAGGGGAGTCACTTGGTTAAAGCGATCGGTTTGAGCGCCGCCCTTCGTTTCCATCCGCATACAGCCACCAGCTTCGGAACACAGCACAGTACCACAATCAGCATTTTCGTTAGTAGAATTCAAACGCAGAGCAATCAAATCCCCAGAGACATCGCCAGTATCAGCAGTCGGAATAGCAGCCAACTCTGCTTCGATCACCCGATCGTCAACACCGACAAATTTAATCCGTTTGATTTGATAATCGCCCTCTTCTTGTTGAAAAGCAACCGGACGCCACTGGAGGCGGCTTGCCAGCCAGCCCAAGTACATCAGTGCTTGAGTGGAATTGCCACGTTCGTAATCGATCGTCACGCGATCGATTTCCCGAATAGCCACGCGACGCCCCGGCGGATCGAAAGCCTCAGCAGCCAACTCCTGCCACGCAGCCAGTCGGCGCCAATTCAGATCCGCGATCGGAATTCCTTCCTCAATCAAACTTTGCATCAGCAGCAATTCAGCCTCTGGTTCACCAAAATAACTAGAGTCAATAATCACAGAACTGCTAGTCGCCACCAACCGCTGGAACAAATCTCGCTCGGGATCAGGAGTCGCTTTCCACCACAGCAGGGTCGGCAAATCGGCGATTGTCAGTGCGGTTACGATACCGCTGACCCGTTCCAGAGCCTCTTCGGTACCCCGGAGCGTAATGTACTCGCAACAAATCAGATTGCCACTGCCGCCCTTATGAACCGGACAATAAGCAGCGACTTGAGCCTGTACGCCCGTATCTTCCCCCGCCGTCGGACACAGAGCAATAATCCGGCAGGGATTAGCAGCGACAATGGCGTCAGCTACAGCAGAACCTCCTGAACCGAAACCCGTTGGACCCAACTTGCTGCCATTTGAATTTTTGCGAGCCACTTCTTCCCGCAAAGTGGCGAGCAATTCAGCATTAGGTTTGCCAGTTCTCGGCAAGCCGTAAGCTTTTTGAGCAGCTCTGATGCTAGATGCGGTCATGGGCCCGGTAATCCCATCGATCGGCCCATCGTAAAAACCCACATCCGCCAATAGCTGCTGAGTTTCTTCCGGCTCGTATACTACAAAAGTAAAAGTTGTTGCCCTAGTGGCGCTCGGAAAATCGCCCTTCGAGCCAGATTCTCTGTAACTTTCCCAAATTTGGGCTAATTCGGCCTCTATTTGGTCGATCGAAACATCTTTAGGACTTTGCAATGAAACTAGAGGTGGAGCTTTCATCGGTGTCATAATCATCGGTTTTTTCTCCTTTTTTATTTGTCGGTTGACTGTTGACTGTTGACTGTTGTTAGTTGTTGATTGCCATCAATAACCAATAACCAATTCCCCATTCCCAATTCCCAATTCCCAATTCTCAATTCCCAATTCCCAATTCCCAATAACTCTTAAAGTCTTCGCCACTTACGTCCGTCTCGATTAATTAGCAATTCTGCCTCCGCAGGCTCCCAAGTACCCGCTTCATACTGAGGCACCAATGCTGGATCGCTCGGTGCTTCCCAAGCCATCAAGGCTGGTGTCACGATCCGCCAAGCTTCTTCCACTTCATCAGAACGAGTGAACAGAGTTTGGTCGCCTAACATACAATCAATCAAAAGTCGATCGTAAGCATCAGAAGAAGTCACCCCAAACGAAGAACCATAACTGAAATCCATATCCACCGTCCGCGTCCGCAAATCCGGCCCAGGCATTTTCGCCTCAAACCTCAGCGAAATCCCCTCATTGGGATGCACGCGCATTGTCAAAACGTTAGGAGTAGTTTGTTGAGCCGCCGACTGAAAAATTAACAAAGGCACTTCGCGAAACTGAATCGCAATTTCGCTAACTTTTTTAGGCAACCGCTTCCCGGTGCGTAGATAAAAAGGCACCCCCTGCCAGCGCCAGTTGTCAATCATAAACTTCATCGCCACAAAAGTTGGAGTCATGGATTGAGGATTCACCCCTGGTTCCGTGCGATATCCGGGTACTGGTTTGCCCTTCATCCAGCCGGCGGAATACTGGCCACGAATCGCCGAATTCTCTAAATTATGTAAGTCAGCTAAGCGTGTTGCTTGCAAAACTTTCATTTTTTCGGTGCGGATGCTGTCAGCATCTAGGGAGTTTGGCGCTTCCATTGCTGTCAGACAAAAAATCTGCATCAAATGGTTTTGGAGCATATCCCGCAAAGCCCCAGAGGATTCGTAGTAACCGGCTCTGTCTTCTACGCCGACTGTTTCTGCAACGGTAATTTGTACGTGATCGACAAATTGGCGGTTCCATAGTGGTTCAAAAATCGCATTTGCAAACCGAAAAACCAGGAGATTCTGAACAGTTTCTTTGCCCAAATAATGGTCAATCCGGTAAACTTGCTGTTCTTGACAAACTTCCTGGACTACTCGATTGAGAGCTTTTGCCGAGTTCAAGTCACGGCCGAAGGGTTTTTCAATAACTAAGCGATGTTTGAGGGGGTCTGCCAGCATTTTAGCGGCTCCCAATTGCCGAATCGCTTCTGGAAAGAAGTTGGGGGAAACGGAAAGATAAAATATATGGTTGCCGCGGGTTCTCCTTTGTTGGTCGAGTTCCCCTAGCAAAGCTTTGAGTTTTTGATAACTTTCGGGGTTGTCTATGTCGCCGGGACAGTAGAACAAACTCTGAGCAAAATCTTGCCAAAATTCTTCATTGCCAATCCCGCCACCAAATTCTTCGATGCCTTCGCGCATTTGCTCTCGGAAGTAATCGTGACTCCAAGGGCGACGGGCTACTCCCACCACGGTAGTTTCGGGTGGTAAGCGTCGATCGCGCTTCATCTGATAAATTGCTGGTACGAGTTTGCGCTGGGTGAGGTCGCCGGAAGCTCCGAAGATGACCAGAATTTGCGGTTCCGGCATCCGTTCTTTTCGCAAACCTACCCGCAGCGGGTTTTCAAGAATTGTCACCATTGTTTATTTTGCTCCTTCTAAAGCTGTCAGTCTTGCGAGGACAGCTTGATAATTTTTTGTCATTTCCGCTAGTTGCTGGGTGAGGGAGTTTATCTGACCTTCATATTCTGCCTTGAGTTCCGCCCTAACTTCTTCTCGAATTTTTCTTCTCTCAACCGCCAGACGAATTTCCCAATCTCGATCGCGCTGTAGCAGTTCAGCTTTTAACTGCCTGTTTTCGGCTCGAAGTTGCTCCATTTCCAAAGCCACAGCAGCAGCACGCCGATCTCTATCTCTGTTTTGTTGTCGGATTTCCTCTCTAAGCCGTTTATTGTCCGATCGCAGTTTCTCCAGTTCAGAATCAGTGTCTTTAGGCGATCGACCGCTGCCTAGGGATGGAAATCGTTCATCCACCAAGCGCTTAACGGTTGCACCAGTTGGAATCCCATTGGGGGATGACTCTACTGCTTCTTGCCAAATTTCTAGCTGTAGCTCGGCGGGCAATCCCTTTAATGGGCGGATTTGATATTCTTTGACAAGGGAATTGTGTACGTTCGTACACAAATTTTCCATAATGTCGGCCTCGTCAATAATTGGAGACGGACAATTTATCAGGAATCAGGAGTCACAATGATTATGTATTATGACTCCTGAGAGTTTCTGCCCTTACCGATACCAAATCGGCTGACTACGCGGGTGAGAGCTTCTGCACTTTCTCTTCCAAGGAATCCATCAGAGACTGGAAGGGGCTGACGAATTTCTCAATCCCCTCCAGGAGCAAGTCTGCCATCACATTATCCAAGTTGATGTCGATATCTGGATCTTTGAGACTTTCGATCAGCGCGTAAGCTTCTGCCACGTTGTTCTCAATCCGGGGTGCGACATCGCAGTGATCGAAACAAGCTTCAACGGTGTTCGGTGGCAAAGTATTCACCGTGTCGGGGCCGATTAATTCATCCACATACATCACATCACTGTAGTTGGGGTTTTTGGTGCTGGTACTCGCCCACAACAGTCGTTGCACTTCGGCTCCCTTTGCTGCTAATGCCTGCCAGCGATCGCTCGCCACGATCTCTTTATATTTCTGGTAAGCTACTTTGGCATTGGCGATCGCAATTTTCCCCTTCACCGCTTCCAGTTTGGCTTTCGTAGCAACATCAGTGACTCCTTTGAGTTTCTCGTCAATTTGACCGTCGATGTTGATGTCGATCCGGCTCAAGAAGAAACTGGCAACTGAGGCAATATTGCTCACATCCAAACCTTTAGCCGCCCGCGCTTCCAAGCCACGAATATAAGCCCAGAAAGTTTCAACGTAGCTGTCAACGGAGAACAGCAAAGTCACGTTAACGTTAATTCCTTCGCTGATGACTCGTTCCACTGCCGGCCATCCTTGAGCCGTTCCCGGAATCTTGATCATCACGTTTGGTTTACCGATCGCCTGATAATAACGTAAAGCTTCACTAATCGTGCTTTCTGTATCATTGGCGATCGTCGGTGGCACTTCAATGCTGATGTAACCGTCCAAACCCTTCGATTCTGCGTAAACCGGGGCGAAGATGTCGCAAGCGTTGCGGATATCTTCAAAAACTAGAGATTCGTAAATTTCGAGTACAGATTTGCCAGCCCGGATGCCAGCTTCGATATCAGCATCGTAAATGACATTGCCCGCGATCGCTTTCTCGAAAATGGCCGGATTGGATGTAATCCCTCGCAGCCCGCGACTTTCAATCATCTTTTTGAGTTCGCCCGACTCGATCAGATCCCGAGTCAAATTGTCCATCCAGATGCTCTGGCCGATTTCTTTGATTTCTAACAGGTGATTCTTTGTCGTTTCTGTCATGATCTTTAACTCCTACAATTTGATATTGGATAATTGGGAATTAGAAATTGAGAATTGGCAATTGGAAATTAAAACATTCTTGCTTCCTAACATCCGTTACATCCGCTACATCCGTTACATCCGTTACAAAATCCGTTGCCGAACTTCCTTCACTCTTCAATTGTTCTAGGATTGCGCGATCGATGCTTGAATAAATGACTCTACTAGCGCGACATCTTTTTTGCTGCCAATTATCAAAGGCGTGCGCTGATGAAGTTGAGTCGGCACCACGTCCAAGATGTCTTGAATACCCGTACTAGCCCGCCCTCCGGCTTGTTCCATCAAAAACGCCAAAGGAGCCGATTCGTAGAGTAAGCGCAATTTGCCATCGGGGTTTTTCACCGTTCCTGGGTACAAAAACACACCTCCCTGAGATAAAATCCGGTGGAAATCTCCCACCAAAGCCCCTCCGTACCGGGCGGTATAGCCTTGATTTCGATGTACATAGCGAATGTAATCCCGATAAGATTCATCCCACTGCCAAAAGCTACCTTCATTGACACTGTAGATCTGGCCGCTTTCTGGAACCTTGATGTTTTCGGTTGATAGAATAAACTCGCCTAAACTGGGGTCGAGGGTAAAGGAATGAACGCCCTGCCCGATCGAATAAACCAGCATGGTACTAGGGCCGTAGAGCACGTAACCAGCAGCGATTTGTTTATGTCCGTGTTGCAGCAAATCTGAGGCCGAGCCGTCTGCATCGTCCCCTTCTTGCTTGCGGATGCTGAAGATCGAGCCGACATTTAGATTGATGTCAAGATTGGAAGAACCGTCTATGGGGTCGTAGAGCAGACTGTAACGCCCGATCGGACAATTTTCAGGAATATAATAGGGTTTTTCCATTTCCTCCGAAGCCAAGCGGCAGACCAGTCCGCTTTGCTGGAATACCGAGATAAACACTTCATTGGCATAGATATCCATCTTTTTGACGGATTCTCCCTGCACGTTCACACCTCCTGTAAACCCTAAAGCATCTTCCATTAACCCGGCTCTGCTGAGCCGCCTCGCGATCAGCTTGGCCGCGAGTCCGATACGATTCATCAGGGCACTGAGATCCTGAGCATCTGCACTAAAGCTTTGGAGTTGCTGGAGTACGTGACGGGATAGAGTCGTGCAATCGCGGTCTAAGGCTTGCACCTGATCGATCGATCCCAGGCGGGTTTCTCCTGTCGGCGCTTGTACCATGATTTTGATGTCCTCCCTGTCTTGCGGCTCTGGATTTGGGTTCGGTGGAGTGCTTGACACTTGCTCCTGAATCGGCTATTAGACCGATCGTCCCCTAACTTCTATCTTAGGGAGGGTTTTGCGATCGGGCATCGAACTTTATGTGAATTTTAGATCCAGATCGAAAATTGAGGAGTGCGATCGGGTGTTGAGTAACGAAGTTATTACTACAATATCTATTTTTTGTCAAGTTAACACCCGCATATATTCAGATTAATCGTCGTCTTTGAATTCTTTGGCTAGGCGATCGAGTCTGTCGTTCGTTTCTTTTGTAAACTTGAGTAACCCAACGCTCAGAATATTTGATGTTAATCCGCCAGCGGTGGCGACCGATCCTTCTGTGACTTTTCCAGAAAACAACATTCCGATGCCTACAATACTGATAGAGGCACTTACTATTGTTAATCCAAGAGTCATATTAAAACTGAATTTAGCTTGACGCAAACGTTCTTTAATGACATCTCGCTCCATTTCTGGGTAGTCATCAGAACGGAATGGTTTGTTGGGATTTGACTTATTAAGAAGCATTTGATTTTTTTAATTGTACAATCCCTATCTTCCACCTACTGAAACAGCTTTGGGACGACTCTGAAGACGATAGGCAGGAACTTTGTGGATTTTGAGTAATTAACTTTGCTATATCAGTTCCAGCTAGCTTTTCAGCTTGGGACACGGAAATCTGAGCAAACTTGATTTACTGGCTTAAGTTCATATAGACTATAATTATATTCCTTAAGTTCGGGAATATCGTTATCCGAACGCTAAACTTCCCTGACTTATGAATTCATCCCAAAAGCGCGAACGCGGTTTGATACTGACTCCCACAGGATGGCAGAAACTTCAGGCTGAGATAAATCGATTAGGTATCAGTGAAAAAAATATCGTCAGTAAGATAATTGAAAAAATTCAACTTAAACTCAAGGGCGAAACGTTAGGTGCTGATACAGTTAGGAAGGTAGTGCGCCGCAATCAGGGAGTTCAAAAAAGCTCTCTAGAACTTGTGTTCAAGGCGCTTGAGCTAAAACTGGAGGAGAGTGACTGTGATTTTGCTCCTAACAATCAACTACAAAAAGGAGAATATACCGAAACTTCCTCGTTTGTAACTGGAACTCCCATCACCAATCCGCGAGACTTTTTCGGGCGGCAGAAGGAACTCAAACGGCTTTTCGACTTAGTGAAACGTCGTCCCCTGCAAAATGCTGCTATTATCGGCAAGCGACGCAGTGGCAAGACTTCTTTGCTGCAATACTTGAAAAATATTACCACCAGGCCAACAGAACAGTTGCGCCCCGGTCAAAAATCTGACTGGTTGCCCTATCCAGAAAACTATCGTTGGATTTTCGTAGATTTTCAAGATCCACGACGGCAGAATCGAGAAGGGCTGCTGCGCTACATTTTAGAATCCCTAAAAATGTCAGTACCTAATCCTTGCGACTTGGATAGGTTTATGGATGTAGTAAGCAGTAATTTAGATCGGCCGACAGTCATCTTATTTGATGAAATTGGTGTAGGTTTGCAACGCTGTCCAGAATTAGATGATGGATTTTGGGAGAGTTTGCGTTCTTTGGCGCCTCAAACAAATGGGAATTTAGGGTTTGTTTTGGCAACTCCCGAATCACCCATTGAATTAGCGCGTAATACGGGACATACTTCACCTTTTTTCAATATTTTTGGATATACTACAATTCTGGGAATTATGACTGAAACAGAAGCGCGGGAGTTGATAGGCCGTTCGCCGATTCCTTTTCCTGCTGAGGATGTCGAGTGGATTTTGAACAAAAGTGAACGCTGGCCTCTGCTGCTGCAAATCCTTGGTCGAGAACGATTATTTAGTCTGGAAGAGGGGGAAACAGGGGATGATTGGCGGAAAGAAGGGTTAGAGCAACTAAAACCATTTGCTGATTTAAAATCGATATAAAGAGATAAGCGTTAACTGAGAAAACTTATAAAAATTCCTAACCTAAATGACGCCAAATGTGCCGCGCAACGCCTACACCGATTCACCAGAACAGTATCCCAACCTAATTTTGGGTAGCCTGCAACTGCTGTTTTGGTTATTCTTTCATC
>ENA-OFCX01000976-OFCX01000976.1-metagenomes-genome-assembly--contig:-NODE-976-length-12652-cov-4.333333_pt1 | contig 12652 bp, 10 predicted proteins | sample MGYA00153384_OFCX01 | MGnify analysis MGYA00153384
GCACATCAGCCGCGCCAATTTCGTCCAGCACCCGCTGCACCTGCTCAATTTGGTCCAGATAATCCGGATTGGAAGCATCCACCACATGCAGAAGCAAATCAGCGTCAGCCGCTTCTTGCAAGGTGGCGGCAAACGCATCGACCAGTCCGTGCGGCAAGTCGCGGATAAAACCCACGGTGTCCGACAACGCCACCGAGCTTTGCGCTTCACCGAGCCACAACGCACGCGTGGTGGTGTCCAGCGTGGCGAAGAGCTGGTCGGCCGCGTAGGTGCGAGCCTTCACCAGACCATTGAAGATCGTGGATTTGCCGGCGTTGGTGTAGCCCACCAGCGACACCCGGAAGGTGCCGCGTCGGTCACGCGCTTTGCGCTGCGTGCCGCGCTGGCGCTTGACCTTTTCCAGCCGCTCTTTCACGGTTTTGATGCGTTCGCCGATCATTCGACGGTCGAGTTCGATTTGCGCCTCACCCGGGCCGCCGCGGGTGCCGATGCCACCCTGCTGCCGTTCGAGGTGGCTCCAGCGCCCGACCAAGCGCGTGGCCTGATATTGCAAACGCGCCAGTTCTACCTGCAGCTTGCCTTCATGACTCTGCGCGCGGGCAGCAAAAATATCCAGAATCAGCCCCGTGCGGTCGGCCACGGGCACCCCGAGATGGCGTTCCAGGTTTCGTTGCTGCGCGGGGCTCAGGTTCTGATCGAAGATGACCCCGTGGGCCGACGTAGCGGCCACCAGCGCCTTGATTTCATCAGCCTTGCCGCTGCCGACGAACAGCGCCGCATCGGGCGCCTTGCGACGCGCGATGACACGTGCCACAGCCAAATCGCCGGCAGATGCAGCGAGGAGCGCGAGTTCGTCGAGCGTGGCGTCGAATGCGACTTTGCCGCCCACGTCTACGCCGACCAAGACCGCGCGAGTGGGTTGTTCACCGCGCGCAGCGCTGAATGATGGTGGTGGTGAATTCAAGGTAGCGGGACGGTGGCCCGAGCTCAGGCTTGTTCGCCCGGCTCGTTGGCGTGGAAGTTGACCGCACGACTGGGCACCACCGTGGAAATGGCGTGCTTGTAGACCATCTGCGTAACGGTATTGCGCAGCAGCACCACATACTGGTCGAAGGACTCGATGTGCCCCTGGAGCTTGATGCCATTGACAAGGTAAATCGACACCGGCACGTGCTCTTTGCGCAGCAGGTTTAAAAAGGGATCCTGCAAAAGTTGACCTTTGTTACTCACGATATGTTCCGTGTTGGGTGACATGAGAAAGTTACGTTAGCACAGGGAAAGCCCTGCGCGCTGCAGCACCCGAATGGGCTTAGTGCCCCTTCTTGTCAAAGGGGTTCGCGGCAGATCGCATCTCGATCCGAATGGGTGTGCCGACGAGCTTGAAATGTTCGCGCAAACGCCCTTCCAGAAAGCGCTTGTAGCTGGCCGTGATGTGGTCCAGCGACGTGCCGTGGATCACCACCAGTGGCGGGCTCATGCCGCCCTGATGGGCATAGCGCATCTTGGGCTGGAAACGCCCTTCGCGGCGCGGCGCCTGGTGTTCATTGGCTTCGTGCACGAGCCGCGTCAGCACCGGGGTGCTCATCTTCACGGTGGCCGAAGCGTGCGCTTGCAGCAACGCCTTCCACACTGCACCCAACCCTTGGCGACGAATGGCAGAAATCTCCAACACCGGCGCGAACTTCAAAAAGGCCAGCCGCGTTTCGATGGACCGCTGCAGCGTCTGGCGCTGGTATTCATCGGTAGCGTCCCATTTGTTCAACGCGATGACCACGGCGCGGCCCGATTCCAGGATGTAGCCGGCGATGTGCGCGTCCTGCTCGCTGACGCCCAGAGTGGCGTCGATCAGCAGCAGCACCACGCTGGCGTCGGCAATGGCTTGCAGCGTCTTGACGACCGAGAACTTCTCGATCGCCTCGAAGACCTTGCCTCGGCGGCGCAGCCCTGCCGTGTCGATCAGGTCGAAGCGCTTGCCGTCTTTCTCGAACGGCACGTGGATGGCGTCGCGCGTCGTGCCGGGTTGGTCGAAAGCCACCAGCCGCTCTTCACCCAGCCAGGCGTTGATCAGAGTGCTCTTGCCCACGTTGGGCCGGCCCGCCACAGCCAGGCGGATGGGGGCGTTGGGGTCGGGCTCGGCGGCGGCTTCGTCTTCGTCGTACGGAAACGGCTCGAGTGCGGCTTCCAGCAGGCTGCGAATGCCCTGCCCGTGCGCCGAAGAAATGGGGTGCGGGTCGCCGATGCCGAGTTCGTGGAATTCGCCTAGCAAAGGCGACTCGGTCATGCCTTCGGCCTTGTTGGCGGCCAGCAGCACTTTCTTGCGCTGCGAACGCAAATAACGCGCGATGTCATGGTCCTGCGCAGACAGCCCGCCGCGCACGTCGACGACGAAGATCACGGCGTCGGCCTCGGCCACCGCCTGGCGCGTCTGCTTGGCCATCTCCTTGACGATGCCCGTCGCACTGTCTGGCTCGAAGCCACCGGTGTCGACCACGATGAATTCGCGCTCGCCACTGCGACCATCGCCGTAATGACGGTCACGCGTCAGGCCCGCGTAGTCGGCCACGATTGCATCGCGGCTCTTGGTCATGCGGTTGAACAGCGTCGACTTGCCGACATTGGGTCGACCGACGATCGCGATGACCGGTTTCATGCGCGCTCGCCAAGCGGCGTCAAGCCGCGACGCTCACTCGGGCCGAAATGCATAGAGCCCGCCGGAACGCGTCACCACCAACATCGTGGTGCCCGAAGCGACCGGCGCACCGGCGACGCCGCTGTTGTCGGTGTTCATGCGCAACTGTGCCGCGCCGGTGTCGCGCGCCAGCCAATGCACGGTGCCGCTGGCATCGCCGTACACGACGGTCTGGCCGACGCTGAGAGGCGTGGTCAAGCGGCGATTCATCAAGGCGTCCGAGGTCCATGCCACCTCTCCGGTCCGGGTGCGCCAGGCCGTCATGCGGTCGGATGCGTCGGCGCTTTGGATGTACTGCTCGTCGCCCCCGACGGCCTCGATGCCACCGCCGATCTTGGACCACAGCAGGGTGCCACGCTCCGCATCCACACAGCCGATCGCCGCCTGGAACGACCGGGCACACACCATCATCCCGATACGTGCCGCCGGCCCGACCAAATCGGCCAACCGCTCGACTTCGTTGGTGCCGCGAGGCGACGCCACCGGCACCTCCCAGCGCACCGTGCCGCGCAGCGGATCGATACCCGCCAGCCGCGGGCCTTGCCCGACCACCAGCGTGTCGCGCACCGCCGCCAGCACGCCCGGCTGCGACAGCGTCAGCGGATCGCCGGGACGCTGCAGGATCCACAGCCGCTTGCCGTCGATGGCGTCGAAAGCCTGCACCGATCGGTCCACACTCAACACGAACACCCGGTCACCCGCCACCAGCGGTGCGGTCGTGACCCGCGTGCCGACAGGCATTCGCCACTTGATTCGGCCGGCCTCCAGCGCGACCACTTCGTTGTCGCGCGTCACCACCGCGGCCGTGCGACCGTCGCTGCCCACGCCGGCGCTGAGCACCTTGCCCACGCTGACGCGCCAGACCTGCGCACCACTGTCGGCTTGGATCGCCATCACGGTGCCGTCCGTACCAGCCACCGTGAAGGTGCCTGCGTTCACCGCCACGGTGAGCGGAAACTTGACGCTGTCGAGTCGCTGGTTCCAGACCAGCTTTCCAGCAATTTTGGGTGTCAAAGACTCGAGCGGCTTGGGCTTCTCGGGGCCAGAGGCACAGCCTGCCAACAGCAAAGCCAAGCCCAACGGGGCCCAAGTCCATTTCGAACTGCCGAGAAACCGAATCATGAAGCGGCCCCCGACGCCGCTGCTTCGGCCGGCGGCGCGGCGCCAAGCGATGTGAGTTTGGCCTCGATCAGCCGGCGGTAGTCCACCTTGGGATCCATCGCGGCATAGGCTTTGATGAACGCAGCCTGCGCCTCGGCCTTTTTGCCTTGGGCGAACAAGATGTCGCCGCGCCGGTCGAGCATCAATGCCTCGAACTCAGGCGATGGGGCGGCGTCGAGCTGCTTGAGCGCTTCGTCGTACTTCTTCTGGTCCAGCAAGATGCCCGCCGCGCGCAGACGCGCCACAGTCCGGTATTCAGTCTCGGGTGCGTGTTCGGCGACCCAAGCAAGGGTCACAACAGCCGCGTCGGCCTGCCCCTTGTCCAGCTGCACCTTGGCGGTGAGCAATGCGGCCTGCTGCGTGTAAGCAGTGCCCGAGAAACGCTCTTTCATGTCCGCAAAAATTCGAGATGTCCGATCGGCGTCGCTGGCCTGCGCGGCCTTGTCGAGCTCGTCGTACATCGCGCCCGCTTTGATCGCCTGATCACGCTGCCACCAGTTCCAGCCGTTCCATGCCGCAAAAGCACCCAGCACCACGATCAACAACCACGTGATCGGATTGCCGAACTGCTTCCAAAAAGATTTGAGCTGCTCGAGCTGTTCCTGGTCTTCGAGGTTGAGATGGGTGGCCATGAAATAGTGGATCGAGTGGAGGCGGGATTATGCGTCGCGCAGTTGCGCCGCCCAGTCGGACACCAGCGCAAGCGGAAACGTCCTTTGCGCCACGGCGGCGTCGCGCAGCGATTTGCAGGCGACCTCGCCGCGGGCGAGTTCGTCGGCGCCAAAAATCAAGGCATGGCGCGCACCGCTGGCGTCGGCGCGCTTGAATTGCGACTTCATGCTGCCCCACGATTCACGGCCGGCCGCATGCATCTGCACCGACAGCCCGGCCGCTCGAAGCGTTTCGCAAATCCCGATCGCCGCGACCATCGCGCCGGCATCGGGCACCACGGCGTAGACATCGGGTGTCGATACAGGCACCTGCACACCGGCTTGTTCAAGCAGCAACAGCATGCGCTCGATGCCCATGCCCCAGCCGACGCCGGGCGCGGGCTTGCCGCCGAGCTGCTCGATCAGCGGGTCGTAGCGACCGCCACCGCACACCGTGCCTTGCGAGCCCAGGCGGTCGGTCACCCACTCGAAAACGGTCAGGTTGTAATAGTCCATGCCGCGCACCAGCCGCGCGTTGATGCGGTACGGCTGCCCGGCCGCGTCGAGCACCGAGCGCACCGCATTCAGGTGCGAGAGCGAGGCCTCGCCCAGGAAATCCATCAGCTTCGGTGCCGCTTCGATCAGCCCCTGCATCAAGGGGTTCTTGCTGTCGAGGATGCGCAGCGGGTTGCTGTGCAGGCGACGCCGCGCGTCGTCGTCGAGCATCACCGAATGCGCCTCGAAATGCGCGACCAGCGCGCGGCGGTGCGACAGCCGCTCGTCGGGTTGACCGAGGCTGTTGAGTTCCAGCCGCACGTCGCGGCCTTCCACCAGCCCCAGGTCTCGCCACAGCGCACGGCACATCAGGATCAGCTCGGCGTCGACATCCGGCCCGGCGAATCCCATCGCCTCGGCACCCACCTGGTGAAACTGACGGTAGCGGCCTTTCTGCGGCCGTTCGTGGCGAAACATCGGGCCGATGTAGTAGAGGCGCCGGCCGCTGTCACGCAGGAACGAATGCTCATTCATGGCGCGCACCACGCCGGCAGTACTTTCAGGACGCAGCGTCAGGCGGTCGCCATTCATCGCGTCTACCCATGAATACATCTCTTTCTCGACAATGTCCGTCACCTCGCCGAGGCCGCGCACGAACAGCGCGGTCGGCTCGACGATCGGCGTGCGCACGTTGGCGTAGCCATAGCGCGCCATCAGTGCGCGCACCTTGTCCTCGAACCACTCCCAACGCGCCGATTCGGGCGGCAGGATGTCGTTCATGCCCTTGACGGCGCGCAGCGGAACGCTGTCGGCCTTGGATGGTTCAGCCATGTGCTGCTTCGGTGGTTTGAATATCCGCGGGCCACGCCGCAGCGCAATGCGCTCCGCGCCCGTCGCGGCAGGTCTAAACGGGCATGCGGGTCACCGCGGCGCTCGCGCCGTAGCGCTTGTCGATGTAGTCCTCGACCAGCACCTGGAACTGCTGCGGGATGCCGTCGCCACGCAAGGTCAACGCCTTTTCACCGTCGATGAACACCGGCGCCGCCTGCGCTTCGCCCGTGCCTGGCAAGCTGATGCCAATGTCGGCGTGCTTGCTCTCGCCAGGACCGTTGACGATGCAGCCCATCACGGCCACCTTCATGTTCTCGACGCCTGGATAGCGCAGCTTCCACAATGGCATCTGAGCGCGCAGGTACTGGTCGATCTGCTGCGCCAATTCCTGGAACGTGGTGCTGGTGGTGCGGCCGCATCCGGGGCATGCGGTCACACTCGGGTTGAACGCGCGCAGGCCAAGCGACTGCAGGATCTCGAGCGCGACGACCACTTCCTGCGTGCGCGCTTCGCCCGGCTGGGGCGTCAGCGAAACGCGGATCGTGTCGCCGATGCCTTCTTGCAGCAACACAGCCAGCGCAGTGCTCGACGCCACGGTGCCCTTGGTGCCCATGCCGGCCTCCGTGAGGCCCAGATGCAGCGCGTAGTCGCAGCGCCGTGCCAGTGCACGGTAGACGCTGATGAGGTCCTGTACCCCCGACATCTTGCACGACAGGATGATCTGGTCCGCTCGCAGGCCGAGCGTCTCGGCACGCCCGGCCGACTGGATCGCCGAAGTGAGGATGGCGCGGTACATGATCTGCTTCGGCTCGAAGGGATCCGCCAACCGGGCGTTGTCATCCATCATCTGCGTCAGCAGTTCCTGGTCGAGGCTGCCCCAGTTGACGCCGATGCGCACCGGCTTGCGATAACGCGCTGCCACCTCGATCATTTGAGCGAACTGCCGGTCGTGCTTGTCGCCCTTGCCCACGTTGCCCGGGTTGATGCGGTACTTTGACAGCGCCTCGGCACACGCCGGAAAGTCCGTCAGCAGCCGATGCCCGTTGTAATGAAAGTCGCCGATCAGCGGCACGTCGATGCCCATGCGGTCGAGCTGCTCGCGGACATGGGGCACCGCCTGCGCCGCTTCGGGCGTGTTGACCGTGATGCGCACCAGCTCCGAGCCCGCCAGCGCCAATTCCTTGACCTGGATCGCCGTCTCGATCGCGTCGACCGTGTCGGTGTTTGTCATCGACTGCACACGCACCGGGGCGTCGCCGCCGATGGTGACCACGCGGCTGCCCCAGCGCACTTCGACCTGGCGCGAGCGGCGCGGTGCCGGGCTCGCCGGTTCGACGAAATCATCCAAAGCGGGTCGACTTTCTTGCATGGCCATGCTCGGTGCTACCTGAGTTCGAATCGGGCAACGTTGTCGCGCGTGTGCGGTAACAAGTCGAAGGGCTGACCGCGAAACACCAGCTGCGTGGCCGACGCGTTGCCAATCTTCACCTTCATCGGCAGGACGCCTTCGAGGCCCAGCGTCTCGCCGACCGGCACGACCCTCGAGATCAGCGACTGTCCGCGCGCGTCGAGCACCTCGACCCACGAGCCGGCGATGGTGCGCACTTGCAGCACGCGGGGTGCCGCAGCGACCGGCAGCACGTCAGCCGCAGAGACCACGACGGCCTCGCCCGGCGCGACCGGCGAAGCCAGGCCCACCGGCGAGGAAGCCGCGGCAGGCCCCGACGCCGAGGTCGCCGGTGCCGACGAATCCGGCGCTGCGGCGCTGGCCGCTTGGTCGGGCAGCGAGATCGAAATCGTCGACGAGGCAGCACCCGCGGGCGCTTGCAGCCCGTTCCACACGCCGGCGGGCAGCAGGTAGACGATTGCTGCGGCCAGCAGCAACACGATCGGCCCCCACACCGCAGGCCTGGCCAATTGCGACAGACCGCTGCTGGTGGAGCGTCCCGAATCGCCGTGAAAGGTCGTTTTCAAGCCTTCGGCGACGCGTTCGAGCCGGTGCCCGTTGGGAGGCGGCAACAACGCGAGCACCGGCAGCGGATCGATCTTCAGCGCGCGACAAACGGCCTGCGCCAATGCGCGGGTGAAGGTAGCGTCCGGCAGTTCGGCGTAATTGTCCGACTCCAGCAGTTCCAGCTTGCGCGGCGTCACCTTGATGCCAGCCGCCAGCGCGCCGATGTGCAATCCCTGCGCCAGGCGCGCCCGGCGCAGCAAAGAGCCCGCGGTGGCGGCGCCTTGGCGCTCGGCCGACTCACTCATCAAATGCCCCTTTTTGAAATGCCGTCGCCTCGCGCGAGGTCGGGAAACCCGAGATCAACCGTCGCCCCAGCGCTTGCGTCGCAGGTCCGTCGCCCAACCGATGCTCGATGCGGATTGCCAGCCACAACGTCTCGGCGCTGGCCATATCGGCCATGCCATTGACGCGTTGCAAGTAGCCTTGTGCGCGCTCGTACTGACCGCGCCGATACAGCACTTCCGCCAAATGGTACGAAGTGGACGGATTGCCGGGCGCCAGCTGAAGCGATTGCAGCAGCGTGCTTTCCGCTTGCGGCAGATTGCCCGCGTAGGCCTGGCACAGCCCCTGCGCCAGCAAGGTACGGGCCGAATCGCGGTACTGCGGCACGCCCAGTGCCTGCCTGAACAGGCTGTCAGCTTCCGGGTAGCGCTTGAGCTGGCACAGGTACCAGCCGAAGTTCTGCATCGCGTCGGCATCGCGCGGGTTCAGCAGCAGCGCGTTGCGAAAGCTTTCCTCCGCAAGCCGCTCGTCGCCGAGGTTGGCGTAGATCAGACCGCGCAGGTTGAAGGCTTCGCTCAGGGTCGGGTCGGCCGCAATGGCGAGCTTGACCTCGTCGAGCGCCACCGTGACCTGGCCACGTGCAAAGTAAGCGCTCGCCAGTTCCAGCCTCACGCGAGCCCGGCGCATGGACTCCGGCTCGTCGGACGCGGTCACGCGGTCTTTCGACTCGGCGCGCGCGACAGGCTGCACACCGCCGCTGCCGGCGCAGCCAGCCATTACTGCCACCACCAGAGCGGCCAGCGCTACCAGCGACTTGACCGGGCGCGGACGCGGCGCCATCACGGGCGCTGACCTGAAAAAGCCGAAGCGACACGGGCATCGTCCGCTGCAGCACGCCGATGAACCTGAATCGGACTGCCGCGCGACATGCGCTCGGCGACGCGGGTGCGGTCCTGCACCTCGCCAGCAAGTTGCCCACAGGCCGCAGCGATGTCGTCTCCGCGCGTCTTGCGCACGGTCGTTACAAGGCCGGCGCCCTGCAACACCGCGGCGAATGCCATCACCCGTTCGTGCGGCGAACGAGTCAAGCCAGCCTGCGCAAACGGGTTGAACGGAATCAAGTTGAACTTGCACGACACACCCTGCCGATGCACACCGTCGCCATGCACCAGCGCCACCAGTTCGCGCGCCTGATCGTCGCTGTCGTTGACGCCGTCGAGCATGCAGTACTCGAACGTGATGAAGTCGCGGGGCGCCTTGTCGAGGTAACGCTGGCAAGCGGCCATCAGTTCGGCGATCGGGTACTTGCGGTTCAGCGGCACGAGCCGATCGCGCAAGATGTCGTTCGGCGCGTGCAAGGACACTGCCAACGCCACCGGACAGTCCACGCGCAACCGGTCGATCATCGGCACCACGCCCGAGGTCGACAGCGTGACGCGCCGTCGCGACAGGCCATAACCATGGTCGTCGAGCATCGTGCGCAGCGCGGGCAGCACCCCGGCGTAATTCTGCAGCGGCTCGCCCATGCCCATCAGCACGACGTTGCTGATGGCGCGAACACCCTCGGGCAGGTTCAGACGCCGTCTGAGCGAATGTTCGGCGTGCCATAACTGCGCGACGATCTCGAATGTGTGCAGGTTGCGGCTGAATCCCTGGTGGCCGGTTGAACAAAACGGACAGCCGACCGCGCAGCCGGCTTGCGACGAGATGCACAACGTGCCGCGATCGGCTTCGGGGATGAAGACGGTTTCGACCGCATCGCCGCCGCCCACGTCGAACAACCACTTGATGGTGCCGTCGTCGGACACCTGCTCACTGACGATCGGCAGTGCCGACACGCACGAATTACCAACCAGCTTGTCGCGCAGCGACTTGGCCAGATCGGACATCGATGCGAAGTCGGACGCGCCTTTCTGATGAATCCAGCGGAACAATTGGGTGGCGCGAAACCGCTTCTCGCCCAACTGCGCGCAGAACGCGATCATCCCGTCACGGTCGTGCTCGAGTAGGTTGGCCATTCGGCTCGTGGGTGGGGCGGACGGCGCGGCACGCCGTCAGCGGGCGTGAACGTCGATACCGGCAAAGAAAAACGCGACTTCGGCAGCGGCCGTCTCGGGTGAGTCCGAACCATGCACTGCGTTGGCATCGATGCTGTCGGCGAAATCGGCGCGAATCGTGCCGCGCTCGGCTTTTTTGGGGTCGGTGGCGCCCATCAGTTCACGATTCTTTGCAATGGCACCCTCGCCTTCCAGCGCCTGAATCATCACCGGGCCGGAGATCATGAATGCCACCAAATCATTGAAAAACGGCCGTGCCTTATGCACCGCATAAAAAGCCTCGGCTTCGCCGCGCGACAGATGCGCCATGCGAGACGCCACGACCTTCAGCCCGGCGCCTTCAAAACGCGCATAGATCTGACCGATCACATTTTTTGCGACGGCATCGGGTTTGATGATCGACAGAGTGCGTTCAAACGCCATGGTTTTCTCCTGGACGAGCATTGTTCAAAGCCCCGCATTCTACGGCCCCGGTGGCCGCGATCGGCGAGCGCTGGCGGCTGGTCAGCGGCCGCGACGGCCACCACCGCCACCACCACCACCGCCACCACCGCCACCACCAAAGCCGCCGGAGTTTCCGCCTCCACCGCCACCACCGTAGCCACCTCCTCCGCCACCGCTGCGTCCGCCGCCGCGACTCCCGCCGCCGCGATTACCGCCACCGCCGCCCGACTTGCGATGAAACGCGTCCGCGCCGATGTAGCCGACCGAGGTCTGCAATGGGTCGGGTTGCTTCACACCACCCGGGTCGCGCCTGGAGTCGGGTGCGGGGCCGCTGCCACCGGCGCCGAAACCTCCGCCTCCGCGTCCGAAGCCGCGGCCACCTGCCGGGCTGCGCGGGTTCTGCACGAAGCGCTTGTCGAAGGTCTGCTCGAGCGGATTGGGTATCTTGCTGTGGTCGATCTCGTCCTCGTCGCGGTCCGGGTTACGGTCCAGCTCGAGCTGGCGCTCCGCGCCTCGCTGCATCGGCTGCGGGCCGCCTTCGGCAACCGGGCTGCGCACCGGGCCGCGAATGCGATCGTTCGGCCGCGCGCCCTGCTGGCGGTCACCGCGCTGCATCTGAGGCGGCGAGCCGCGTCCTTCGCCCCGGCCGTCGCTGCGCGCATCGCGCGGCTCGCCGTTGCCGGCCGCGAGCCGGCGGATGGCGCGCACATCGTTCTCGTCGAGGTCGGTCCAGACGCCGCGCTTGAGGCCGCGCGGCAACACCACGGTGCCATAACGGATTCGAATCAGCCGGCTGACCGTCAACCCGACGGCATCGAACAGCTTGCGCACCTCGCGGTTGCGCCCTTCCGTGATGACGACCCGATACCAGTGGTTGACGCCCTCGCCGCCGCCGTCCTCGACGGATCGAAAGCTCGCTTCCTGCCCATCGACGTCGACCCCTTCGAGCAGATCGGCCTTGTCGTCGGGCATCAAGGTGCCGAGCACGCGCACCGCATATTCACGTTCGACGCCGAAGCGCGGGTGCATCAGCTGATTGGCCAGTTCACCGGAGTTGGTGAACAGCAGCAGACCTTCCGTGTTGATGTCGAGCCGGCCGACCGATTGCCACTTGCCCTGCTGCAGGCGCGGCAGGCGCCGGTACACGGTGGGCCGGTTCTGCGGATCGTCGTTCGTGACAATCTCGCCCACTGGCTTGTGGTAAGCAATGATGCGCGGCGGCGGCGGCATTATTCGGTATTTGACAGGCTTGCCACCGACCTTGATGCGGTCGCCGAAGGACACCCGCTGTCCGATGTGAGCGACCTCGTCATTGACCGTCACCCGCCCGTCAAGAATCATTTGCTCCAGATCTCGGCGCGAGCCGACACCGGCCTGCGCCAGCACCTTGTGCAGCTTCGGCGCCTCGGGCTCGGCTTGCAGGATGCGCTTCGGGGCGGCGGCCGGCGTTTCTGATTCCGGTTCCGGTTCCTCGACATCGAACTCACCCGACAGCACCTGCGCAAACAACTCACCGGCCAGTAACGGCGCCGGCCGCGAAATCGCCGCTGCGGCGGTTTGCGAAGTGGGGCCGGCGTCGGATTCGGTCACGCCGTCCGTCGCGCCTGGCGCACTGGGCTCGCCCCTCTTGCGGTCGCGCCGTCCGCGCCGGCGACCGCGTTCGAGACGCGCCCCATCGCTGTCCATCGTGCCGTCCATCCCGCCGCCCCGCACGCCGCTGGCAGTCGCGGGACCGGCATCCGTCTGCACGCCTTCCTCAGCCGCAGCGACTGCCGAAGCGGCCTCGGCCGGGGTGGAAATCACCACAGTCGCAGCAGCCGCAAACGGCGCCGCGACCGAGGGCCCACCGGCCATGTCGCCGCGTCGAGAGTCGCCCATGGGCTCAGGGCCTGCCGCAAATGAACCGGAGTCGGACGCTCCTTCTGCAACCTCGGCGTCGACCGCCACCGCGCGCTTCCTGCGCGGCCTGGTGGGCGCATCGGCGGCAATCCGCTCGTCTGGCTCGGCTTGCGGAACGCCGGAAACGGCGACGGCGCCATCGTCGGACGGCCCAGCGGCCAGAGCGTCCGCTGCCACATCCGCACCCGCC
>ENA-OFCX01000978-OFCX01000978.1-metagenomes-genome-assembly--contig:-NODE-978-length-12632-cov-3.059712_pt1 | contig 12632 bp, 13 predicted proteins | sample MGYA00153384_OFCX01 | MGnify analysis MGYA00153384
GCGCTGCGCCGAGCGCGCCATGTCTCCCGAAGACGCCCGCCGCAGCAACCACGCCATGGCACGCGAGGTGGGCCTGCCGCTGATGCGCGGCCTGCTGGCGCTGGCCCGGGGCGACGCTGATGGCGCCGCCGACACGTTGTTTCAGGTTCGGCGTGTGGCGCGCAACCTGGGCGGCAGCCATGCCCAGCGTGACCTCATAGACCAGACGCTGCTGGCGGCGGCCGCCCGCGGCGGCAAACGGGCGTTGGGCCGTGCACTCGTCAACGAACGCGTGATGGCCAAACCGTTGACGCCGCTGACGCGGTACTGGATCGAGGAACTTGGTTTGCCCGAGAAAGCCAGGGCTTGAAGCACACACGCGGCCGCCCTGAGGCCGATTGCGGCACACCACGCAGGAGACATTCCCATGGCCACTGAAGAAAAACGCGAGCAGCGCCTGAAACTGCTGGAAGACCACATCGGCCGCGCCCTGGCCGAGTCGCAAGAAAACGGCGAACTGGCCGCCGCCCCGAGTTACGGCAAGCCGATGAATTTCGGCGATGGTTACGACGACACTCCGCCCGAGCTGCGCATGGCTTTCAAGATGCTCAAGGATTCCGGCTTCGCGCCGCCTGAGATCGAGTTGATGCGCGAGATCGAAGGCCTGCGCAAAATTTTGACCGACACGACGGATGACGAAGCCGCGCGACCCGTGCGCCAAACGCTGGCCGACAAGCAACAGCAACTCGCCTTGCGCATGGAAAAACTGCGCATCACCGGGTCGCTGTAAGGCAAGCGCCGCCCGTCCGAATGGCGGGCAGTCAGACCCAGGGCGGTTGCAGACCTTCGGCATTGAAAGCGCGCTGTACCGCATCGCGCGCCAGCATGCGCTGCAGGTACGCTGCGATGTGCGGGAAGTCGCGCGCCGGCTGGTCAGAGAAACCGCGCGTCCATCGGCACAGCATGAAGGCACAGGCGTCAGCGGCGCTGTAGTCGTCACCAAGCAACCAGGCACCGCCGTGCGCGGCCAGGTGGTCGTCGATCTGCGCCAGGCAGACCTGCGCCCGCGCCTGCGCATGGGCTTTGATCTGCGCCGCGCCGGCGGAATTGCCCGTGTCGACCATGCGCTCTGGGTAGAAATAATGGATCAGCGTGGCCTGCAGGGTATTGGTCAGCCACACCAGCCACTTGTAGAAATGCGCGCGCTGCGGCGTGCCCAGCGCAGGCGCCAGGCCGGCCGCAGGGTGGGTGTCCACCAGATGCAAAACGATGGCCGTGCTTTCGTACAGCACCAGATCGTCGTCAACCATCACGGGAATCAAGCCATTAGGGTTCAGCGCCAAGTACGGTGGCAACTTGTGCTCACCCGCGTCGCGATTCACCCGTTGCAATTGGAACGGCACACCGAGCTCGTTCAAGACAATATGCGGGGCCAGGCTGGCGGCGCCCGCAAGGTAATGCAGAGTGAGCATGGGGCAATGATAGAACCGGCCTTGCTACGAATGCCGAACACCACCATGCGACACGAGTACCGCGCCTCACTGACCTGGCAGCGCCAGGCAGGCGAAACCTTTACCGACAACCGTTACAGCCGACGACATGTGCTGCGCTTTGACGGTGGCGCCGAGTGGGCCGGCTCGTCGTCCCCCAACGTGGTGCGGCTGCCGTGGTCGGATCCCACGGCGGTGGACCCCGAGGAAATGTTGGTGGCCTCGCTGAGCAGCTGCCACATGCTGTGGTTCCTGTCGCTGGCCGCGAGTGATGGCTGGTGCATAGACGCTTATGCCGACGATGCGATTGGCGTGATGGCCCACGATGAACGTGGCCGCATGGCGATGACATTGGTAACGCTGCGGCCGGCCGTGTCTGTTGCGGGCGCGACCGTGCCGAACTGGGTTCAACTGGCCGGTTTGCACCACCGCGCCCACGAGGCCTGCTTCATTGCCAATTCGGTACGCACCGAAGTGCTGTGCTCGCCGCGCGCCTGGGGGGATTGAAACCCACTCTGCACGCGCCCATGTGGTCGGGTGCCCGACACATTCGTTCCCTGGCTGTTGTTGGCAGCCGCGTTGCTGACGCCATTGGCCTGGCTGTGGGGGCCACCGCTGGCAATTGAATTGCGCCGCGCGCGCATCCGCCGTCAGCCCTTTCCACGCGCTTGGCGTGAGGTATTGCAACGCCGCTGGCCGGGTTGGCAGCAACTGCCGCCCGACCTGCAAATGCAGGTCAAGAAGCACACCCAGGTGTTACTGGCCGAAAAGCCCTTCATCGGCTGCCAGGGGTTGGCCGTTACCGACGAGGTGAGGGTGCTCATCGCGGCCCAGGCGGCCTTGCTGCTGCTGAACCGGCGCGCGGGGTACTTTCGCAACCTGCGCCAGGTGCTGGTGTATCCAGGTGCGTTCGTGGTGGACCGCGCGGTGAACGATGGCGGTGTGGTGCACGACCAGCGGCGCGCGCTGGCGGGCGAGTCCTGGCAACAAGGCCAGCTGATCCTGTCGTGGGACGACGTGCTGCGCGGCGCGGCCACACCCGACGACGGCCGCAATGTGGTGATCCACGAATTCGCCCACCAACTCGACCAGGAAACAGGCACGGCCAATGGCGCGCCGCCGATGGGTTCACCCGCGCGGCGCGCCCGCTGGGCGGCGGTGATGGCAGCCGAGTTCGACCAACTGCGCCAACGCGTTCAGGTCGGCCGGCATGGCGTGATCGACCCTTATGCCGCCACCGACCCAGCCGAGTTCTTTGCCGTGGTGAGCGAACTCTTCTTCGAACAGCCCCGTGAGTTGGCAGTGGCCCACCCCAGGTTGTTCGGGGAATTCGCCAGGTACTACGGCACCAATCCGCTGCACTGGCATTGACGGTTTCCCAAACGCAACTCCGGCGCATGAATCAGTTCATCAGGCACGGCGCATTTCACGCCGTGTTGCAGAAACTGTGTCGGCATCATTCAACAGCCATTGCAGACACGTCAACTGAACCGAATAGAACGAATAACGTGTTAGATTCTATTCAAGAGCAATAACCTCTTATGGCTAACGCGCCATCACCCGCAATTCGTCGCAGCAGTGCAGCCGATCAAAAAAGCTGCGGCGGGGGTGTAGCGTCTTTATTACCTTGGAAATCCAGATGAACAAATCTTATTCGCAGGTCATGAAACAGATCCAGGCCTTGCAAGCCGAAGCCGAAAAGCTTCGTCGCCAGGAAGTGGACGAAGTCATTACGCGCATTCGCGAAGCCATTACCGTTTATCAATTGACAGCGGCCGATCTGGGGCTGGGATCCAGGAAAACCGGCGCGCCGAAAGTGGCTGTCAAGCGCCGGGCCGCAAAGAAGATCAAGGCTGGCGGGATGTCGATGGCCATGAAGTACCGCGACGAACAGGGTCGTGGTTGGGTGGGTCGCGGCAAGCGTCCGCAATGGCTGCGTGATGCGCTGGCCACCGGCAAGACCTTGCAGGATTTCGCCGTCAAGTAAGCGCCGTCGAGTAAGTACTCTGCCTGCAGCCGGGCGTGGGGGCGTGGCCGCCTGACCGGCTTGCCTGGCCCGGCAGCCCAGTCAGGTCAGCCAGGTCAGCCAGGTCTTCAATCTGATGATGTTCAGCCCCGGCATTCAGCTCAGCAATTCATGGTGCAGTGGCTTGGCGTACGGCGCGTGACCATTCGGCCATTCGCTGTGCCGCCCATTCACGCGACCGCTGCGGCTCGAACCGGCGGCCAACGCGCCACAGCGCGGCCAATTCTTCCAGGCTGCCATACACCCCGCTGGCCAGGCCGGCCAAGTGGGCCGCGCCCAGCGCCGTGGTTTCCGAAACGACCGGGCGCAACACGGCGACGCCCAGCAAATCGGCCTGAAACTGCATTAACAAATCGTTGACGCACGCGCCCCCGTCCACCCTCAATTCGGTGGGTGCGGTGCCGCCTGCAGCCTGCGCATCGGCGGCCATGGCCTGAAGCAAGGCGGCGCTCTGGAAGGCAATGCTCTCTAATGCCGCCCGCGCAATGTGCGCGGCGGTGCTGCCGCGGCTAAGGCCGACGATCGCGCCGCGCGCGTCGGCCTGCCAGTACGGTGCGCCCAGGCCAGTGAAGGCCGGCACAAAGACCACGCCGCCTGCGTCGGGCACGCTATTGGCCAGGGCTTCGACCTCGGCACTGCTGCGGATGGCCTGCAAGCCATCGCGCAGCCACTGCACCACCGCGCCGCCTGCGAACACGCTGCCTTCGATGGCGTACTGGGCACCCCAAGGGCTTGGCGTGCCGAGGCCGCCCCCCGGGGGCAACGAAGCCGCCTGGGGTCGGTTCGGCGCGGCCTTTGACGGCGCCGCCAACTGTGCCGCTGCGGTGGCGATGAGGCCATGCGACGAGGTTTGCATTTGGGCGCCGGTGTGCATCAGCATGAAGCAGCCAGTGCCGTATGTGTTCTTGGTGACCCCAGCCGCGAAACCCGCCTGGCCGAACAGCGCCGCTTGCTGGTCGCCAGCCATGCCGGCAATGGCAATCGGCGCGCCGAAAAGAGTCGTGTCGCCAAACACACAGGACGACGGCAGCACCTGCGGCAGCACCGTGTCGGGCACCTGCAGCGCAGCCAGAAGCTCGGTTGACCAACTGTTGCGACGGATGTCGAAGAGCATCGTGCGCGACGCGTTGCTCACGTCGGTGGCGTGCACGCGGCCTTGCGTCAGCTGCCACAACAACCAGCTGTCGACGGTACCGAAGGCCAGTTCACCGCGCGCCGCAGCCGCGCGCGCGCCCGGCACGTGGTCGAGCAGCCAGCGCAGTTTGGTGCCGCTGAAATAGGCGTCGATGACCAGCCCGGTGCTGTGCCGGACGGCTGGCCCCAGACCTTGCTGGCGCAGTTGCGCGCATATCGGTTCGGTGCGCCGGTCTTGCCAGACGATGGCGTTGTGCAGCGGCAGGCCGCTGCGCCGGTCCCACAGCACCGTGGTCTCGCGCTGGTTGGTGATGCCGATGGCAGCGATATCGCGTGCCGCCAAACCCGACTGCGCCAGCGCCTGCTGCGCGACTTCGAATTGCGCGGCCCAGATCTCCATCGGGTCGTGCTCCACCCAGCCCGGTTGCGGGTAGATCTGGCGCAACTCTTTCTGGGCCATGGCCACGATGGCCCCGCTGCGATGAAACACGATGGCGCGTGAACTGGACGTGCCCTGGTCCAGCGCAAGCAGGTGGTCCTTGCTCATCGCCCGTCTCTCCTTGTCGTGATGCGCCCGGCGGCGACAACGCTGCCTGCAGCGCGCTCAGGCCTTCAACTGCACCGCGATCCACTCGTCGATGACCCGCTCCAGCGTAGCCAGCGGCAGCGCGCCCTGGTCGAGCACGGCGTTGTGGAACTGTCGGATGTCGAAGCGCGCACCGAGCCTGGTGCGTGCGCGGTCGCGCAGTTCGGCGATCTTCAGCCGCCCGATCATGTAGGCCAGCGCCTGGCCCGGGTTGGAGGTGTAGCGGTCGATCTCGGAGGTGACGAACTCGCGGTTCACTCCCGTGCGTTCAACCATGTAGTCGATGCTCTGCTGGCGCGTCCAGCCCAGCGCGTGGATACCGGTATCGACGATTAGCCGCGCGGCGCGAAAGGCCTGCCATTGCAGGTGCCCATAACGCTGATAGGGGTCGGTGTACAGGCCGAGGTCGAAGCCCAGCGTTTCGGCGTAAAGCGCCCAGCCTTCTGTAAAGGCGGTGTAACCCCAGCCGCTGCGCCGAAAGGCCGGCAGGCCGCGCAACTCGATGGCGCGCGCGATCTGCAGGTGGTGGCCGGGCACGGCTTCGTGCGCGACCAGGGTCTCCATCGCCCACTTGGGGCGGCCGTTCAGCGCCGTGGTGTTGGCAAAGAAGACGCCGGCGCGCGAGCCGTCCAGCGCCGGACCGTTGTAGTACTCGGCGCGGTTGCCCATGTGCGCGGGCATCGCCTGTACACCGTAGGGCGCGCGCGGCAACTCGGCAAATAGCTTGGGCATCTCGGCGTCCAGCCGCTTGGCGATGTCGCGGTAGCCGGTCAGCAGTTCCTCGGCGCTGGTGTGGAAGAAGCGCGGGTCGGTATTGAGAAACTTCACGAAGGCCGGGAAATCGCCCTCGAACTTCGTCTCGCGCATCACCGCTTCCATTTCCAGGCGCAACCGCGCCAGTTCACGCAGGCCGATGGCGTGGATTTCAGTCGCCGACAGATCCGTGGTGGTCTGCTGGCGCACCAGGATGTCGTAGATCTTGGTGCCATCGGGCGCGTTCTTCAGCGAGCCATCGGCTGCTGCCCGCGGCATCAGCTCGGTGGCCACCAGCGCGCGCAGGGCGCGCATGGGCGGCATGACCTGAGTCTCGACTGCTGTCTTGCCACGCTGCTGCAGGGCCTCTCGCTCGGCAGCCGGGATGCCACTGCCCAGGCGCTTGAAGGGCGCGTACCAGGGCGTGGCGGTGGCATCGGCGATAAGCTGGCCTTCGATCTGCGCCAGCACACGTTCAAGCAGTTCCCTGCTTGGCACATAGCCCGCGGCTGCGGCGCGGCGCAGGTTGGCGATCTCCTGCTCCATGCGGCGCGGGTAGGCCGCCAGGCGGGCGAGCATCTGCTCGACCTGCTCGGCGCGCGTCACCGGCATGATTTGCAGCAGGTCGGCCAGCTGGGTGTGCGGGCCGCCCAGCGCGCGCAGGCTCATCAAACGGTAGCCCGGGTAAGGCTGCAGGGCCAGCGCACGCTGCTGGTTGTCGATGAACATGTCGAGCGACACGCGCTCGGTGGGCGTGAGTGCTTCGCGCGACATGGCACGCGCATCGGCCAGGCTTTGCGCGGAGCGGCGGTCGTTGTCGGCCAGCGCTTCGGGCGAGGCGTCGGACAGGCGGTCGTTGTAGCGGTTGTCGCCGCGGTAGGTGGCCCGTTCGGGGAAGCGCTGCGCCGATTCTTCCCAGGCGCGGTCGAACATGGCCTGCAACGCGCGCGACGTTGTGGCGTCGGGTTCGGCGGCCGCGGCCGGCGCCAGCGGCAGCGCGAACATGCCCAGGGCCACGCAGATTGAGGCGGTAGTTTGGCGCCAGGTGGTGAAGATCGAGTTCATGGTCGCGGCGCAGCAGCTACTGTGCGCCGATTGTGGCGGCGGCCGGTGCGTTGCAGGCGGCGCTGCCGGGCGGGCCTGCCGCTGGGCGACACTTGCTGTCCATGCCACACCGCACCGCGCTCATCACCGGCACCCTCTTCGCCCTGGCCGCCGGCCTGATGTGGGGGCTGGTGTTCGTGGCCCCGCTGATGCTGGCCGACTACCCGGCCGCCTTGCTCACCTTCGGTCGCTACCTGGCCTTCGGTTTGATTGCATTGCCGCTGGCCTGGCTGGACCGCACCCGCCTGCGCACGCTGACGCGGGCCGACTGGCTGGAGGCGCTGCGCCTGGCCCTGGTGGGCAACGTGCTGTACTACCTGCTGCTGTCGGCGGCCATTCAGCGCGCGGGCGGGCCGCTGCCGACGATGATCATCGGCACCCTGCCGGTGGTCATTGCGCTGTGCTCCAACTGGCGCGACGCGCAGCGCGACGGCAGCCTGCCGTGGCCGCGCATGCTGCCGTCGCTGGCGCTGCTGGCTGCGGGCATCGCGCTGGTCAACCAGGTTGAACTGCAACACCTGCGGCAGCACCCGCAGGCTGACCCGGCCCGCTACGGCTGGGGCGCGCTCCTGGCGGTGGGCGCCGTGGTGTGCTGGACCTGGTACCCACTACGCAACGCTGACTGGCTGCGCGCGCACCCCGACCGGTCACCCACCACCTGGGCCACCGCGCAAGGCATAGCCACGCTGCCCTTGGCCATCGTGGGCTACGCCGGCGTGTGGGTGTGGCAGTTGGCCACGCAGGCGCCACTGGACATGCCTTTTGGCCCCACGCCGGCGGCCTTCATCGGTTTGATGTTGACCCTGGGCCTGCTCGCATCGTGGCTGGGCACGCTGTGCTGGAACGAAGCCAGCCAGCGCCTGCCCACGCGCGTGGCCGGGCAGTTGATCATCTTCGAGACGCTGGCCGCACTGTCCTACGCCTTCATGCTGCGCGGCCGTGCGCCGGAAGTGCTGACGCTGCTGGGCGTGGCGCTGTTGGTGGCCGGTGTGGTGTGGGCCTTGCGCGTCCGGCCGGCAGGGCGAACGATGCGGGCCGCGGACACACAGGGGCTTTGACGGGCGCAGTTCCGCACGCCGCCAATGTGGGCATGGACCGTCCTGCCATCGACCTGTTTGCGCTGTGAAAAGCGTTGGGCGTACTCGATGAGGCGCGTGAGCTCCGGCACGCCCTTCCGGCTGGCTCGATGCTGGAACCGCATCTGCGCTCAGCCGTGATCCAGTCATTCGAGTTCAGCTACGAGCTTTGTCTGCGCAGCCTGCGCCGCGATCTGGTTGAGCGCGCGGGCTCGGCCGACCGCGTGGCGCATCTGGCGTGAATTGCGCAACACCACCAACCACGCGTATGACGAGGCGTCGTGCCGGGCGCCCGAGTGGCCGTGTTCGGGTCGCGCGCCACCGGGCGTGCGCGTCCTTTCTCGGACCTCGAGCTGTTGTTCATCCAGCCCCGGCGATTGACCTGGGCCCAGCGTGCCGACCTGCGCGACGCCTTCGAGTCCAGCAGCCTGCCCTTCAAGGTGGACATGGTCGAGGCCGACAGCCTGCCCGAAGGCATGGCCGCGCGTGCGCATGCGCAGGCGCTTGTGCTTGCGCGAGCGGTTGCGTTCGCGACAAAGCGGCACCGCAGGCTGCGGCACTGGTCAGGCCGCGCCGGCTTGCTCCTGTTGCGCCCGTAGCCGCGCATGCACGTAGGCGCCTTGCGGCACGTGCAGCAGGTCGGCCACGCGCCACAGCACATGGCGTTCGTGGGCGCACAAGTGGCTGTCGGCATAGGCCACGCGCCACATGTGTTCCACCATGCGCAGCTTTTGCGGCATGTCGAATTGTTCGTTGATGCGCGAGGTGAAGGCGAACAGGTCGGTGGCATCTTTTGCCGTGCCTTCGGCCAACTCAGCCAGGCACTGGGCCTCGTCTTCGGACAACGCAAACTTGTCGCGCAGCGCGGCCCGCACGGCCTGGCGTTCGCCGGGTTCAAAGCCGGTATCGGCGCGCATCACCTCGACCAGCAACACGGCCGTGGCCAATTGAAGTGTGTGGTCAGCAGTAGCCGCCCGGGTACCGGCCGGCGCAGGCACCAGACTGTTGAACAGGTCTTTCAGCGATTTGAGCATCGTCGCATGATGGCCCAAAGCTGCCTAGGCGGCAGAAACTGCGACAACGGCAGCAACTGCAGAATCAGCCGTATCTGCCGTCCGAGACGGCTGCCGCAGAGGCTGCGGTGTCAGACGGCCTTGCGCTGGCGCCAAGCCACCAAACCGGCCAGGCCCAGCGCGAACAGCGCGTAAGACGCTGGCTCGGGCACCGCGGTCAACACGTTGTTGTTGACCTGTGCGGTCATCGTGGCAAGCGCACTGTCGAGCAGGATCACATCGGAGAAAGTCAGGCTGCTGGTGCCGGCTCTGGTCACGCTGAAATTCATGCGTGCCAACACGCCGTTGCCGTTGGCACCCGGCACAAAACCGGTCAGCGCGCCATTGGCCAGCGTCACGGTACCCAGAATGTTGTTGACCGCGCCGCCGTCGAACAACGTGGCACCCGCCGTGGGCAAGAACGCGCCCTCGACAATGCTGGTCAACTGCAACACCGCCGGGTTGAATGCCAGGCTGAACTGATAGGCGAACAGGTCGGTGACGCCGCTGATGCGCACGTCAACCGCCAGGGGCGCGCCCACCACGGCAGGCGTGGCGGAGACAACGGTGCTCACGACCGGTGTCTGGGCCCACGCAGACGCCGACAGCCAACCCGCCAGCAACGCCGCGCAGCCTGCGCGCTTGAAATCTTGCCCACTCATCATGCTCGGTACTCCTGGGCCACTGGGGCCGACCATTCAGGGAAAGACGTCCTGTTCGCCTGGCGCGCTTGCCACCATGACCGCACGCCGAAGTCACGAGTTATGCACGTTTCAAGTCAGCGCTGCAAGCCCGTGACCCGGTGGCTGAACCCACCCCCGGGGTGACCCTGATTGCGCGGCACGGCGGCAATGAACGCCGGTGCTCATGGCGGCGCTACCGTGAATGCAACGCGTGCAGCCACGGCGTCGATGCGCTGCTCTATCTGTTTCAACGCATCGGGCCCGGCCTCGTCGCGCCGGAACACCCGTTTCTCCTGCCCGCCCCGCACCACGCGCACCACGGTCCAGGGTCCGTCCTGCACATCAGCGTCCTGGTATTCGTCAGCCATGGTGAAAAATTGCTGCGTCTGGACGAAACGGGCCAGGGCGTCGAAGTCGGCCGCCGCCACGCTGCCGTGCGTCACGACATGCGGCGTGCGGTGCCGGGCCTTGCCCACCTGCACACGCTGTGCCGTGCCGTCGCGGCGCAGCACCAGCAGCACGCCGCTGGCGCAGCCGAAGCAGTCACGCTCAATGGAAATTTCGGTGATGACCGGCATGGTCTGGGCGCGTGGAGTGGCTGCGCCGACGGGGCGACCCGCACACCCCGACAGGACGAGCGCCAGGGCCAGTAACGCAGCGCGCCGTGGCGGACATACATCATTGCCCCCCCGGGTGTGGGGGTGTGTCGAGCCCATAGGGTGAGGGTGCTCCCTGAGAGACAGCCCCTATTGGCGGCCCCATCGTGTGGAGCTTACGCTTGCGCAGCGCGCATGTTTGTTGCCTACGTTGCTTGCTTCTATCCCAAGCCCCCACGAACAGGACCTGTCATGAACCACCCTTCGCATACCGCCTTACTTACCCACGCCGTACCGCACCGGCGCAGCCGCGTCGCCCAAGGTGTCCTGGTCCTGGGCCTGGCGCTGGCCGGCGCGATGCCTGCCGCGCAAGCGCAATCGGGCTCGCAGCGCAGCGCGAGCAGCGTGAGCACCGCAGCCGCGCACCCGAGCAAGGCTTTCTGGCTTGACGTGAAGGGCACCCCTGCGGCGGCCTCGGCGCGCGGCACCGCGCCGTCGGTTCAGGTGCAGCGTTTCCGCGCACTCACGCTGGACCGCACCAGCCTGGCTGCGCTGGCTGCCACCGCGCCGCAAGAGCGCAGCGCCGCCGCGCGCAGCAACCCGTTGGTGCTGTCGCTGCCCGACCCCGATGGCGGCTTCCAGCGCTTCGCGCTGGTCGACTCGCCGGTGATGGAAGCCGGGCTGGCCGCCAAGCACCCCGGTGTCAAGACCTACGCCGGCCGAGGTATCGACGACCCCACGGCCAGCCTGCGCCTGAGCATCACGCCGTTGGGCCTGCAAGCGTCGGTACGGTCGCAAAAGGGCGGCTGGTACATCGACCCGTATTACCGCCTCGACGAAAGTTTGTACGCGAGCTACTACACCCGCGACGCCATCAACCCGCGGCCGAAGTTTGCCGAAGCCATCAGCTTTCAACCGCAGGTGGCGTTGGAACGCGGTCGCTTCCATGCCAGCAACCCGGTGCTGGTGCGCGGCGCCGGTTTTGCGCCGGGCGCCCAGGTGACCGTCACCAACGCCACCGACGCCGCACCGCGCCAGACGCTGTTTGCCGTGGCCGGTGCCGAAGGCGAGGTGTCGGTGTCCTTCGTGGCCGACCCGTACAAGGCCATCGGCAGCTACAGCGTCACCTTGTCGGACAGCAGCAGCTCGGCCACGGCCGCTTACCAGGTCGTCGACAACAAGGCCTCGTTGGCTGCCGCCGTGGGCAGCCAGTTGCGCACCTACCGTCTCGCGATGCTGACCGACCCGGCCTATGCCACGTACTTTGGCGGCGGCGCGAACGTCACCGCGGCCAAGGTGGCGCTGGTGAACCGGGTGACGCAGATCTATGAAGACGAGACCTCGATCCGCATGGTGTTGATCGCGGGCAACGACACCCTCAACCTCGATACCGCCGCGCAGTTCTCGGGCACCAACGGGCCTTGTGGTGGCACGGCGTGTTACCCGACAGCCAGCGTGAACTGCAGCAGTGCCGTGCTGACCCGCACACGGCAGGTGATTGGCCTGCTGGTAGGCGCCAGTGCCTTTGACATCGGCCACATTGCAGTGGGTGCCGGCGGCGGCGGTATTGCGTCACTGGGCGTCGTGGGCGGCAACAACAAGGCTCAGGGCTGCACGGGCCTTCCCACGCCGGTGGGCGACTTCTTTGCTGTGGACTACGTGGCGCACGAAATTGGCCACCAGTTTGCCGGCAACCACAGCTTCAACAGTTCAGTTTGCGCTGGCAACCGCAGCGCGGCCAATTCCGTCGAGCCTGGCGGTGGTTCTTCGATCATGGCCTACGCGGGCATCTGCGGCGCCGACGATATCCAGCCCAACAGCGACCCGTACTGGTCGCAGCGCAGCTTCGACGAGGTGGTCACCTACAGCTCGGCCGCTGAAACCAGCATCGTTGAAGTGCAGAACGCGGTGCTGCGCAACTTCGCCGGCACCCAGCAGTTCCAGTTGCGCTACAACGGCAACGATTCGGCGCCCATCGTGCGCGGCACCAGCTTCACCACCGCCGGCGTCAAGGCCGCGATAGAGGCCATTGCCGGATGGCCGGCGGGCGCCACGGTCACCGTCAGCGCGCTCACCGACACAACCTTCACCATCAGCTTTGGCGGCCCCCTGGCCGGCGTGGATGCGGCCCTGTTGGGCCTGGTCAACTGCAG
>ENA-OFCX01000979-OFCX01000979.1-metagenomes-genome-assembly--contig:-NODE-979-length-12616-cov-5.841016_pt1 | contig 12616 bp, 17 predicted proteins | sample MGYA00153384_OFCX01 | MGnify analysis MGYA00153384
GCTGGTGCTGGTGCTGGTGCTGGTGCTGGTGCTGGTGCTGGTGCTGGTGCTGGTGCTGGTGGTGATCATCATCTTGCTGGTGATGCTGCCGATGATCACGATCAGGTCGAAAAACTGCTGGTGATCGACACGTCGATGGGCGGCGCGCGCCCGAAGGCCGTTGTCGAAGACGAGGCCGGGCTGTGGATTGCGAAATTCAACCGGCCCGACGACACATGGAACTGCGCAAGGGTCGAGCACGCGATGCTGATCCTTGCGCGGGCCTGCGGGCTCACGACAGCCGAAAGCCGGGTCGTCGGGGTCGGCGGACGGGATGTCTTGCTCGTCAAACGCTTCGACCGCCAGAAAACAGAAGCCGGCTACCTGCGCACACGCATGGTCTCGGCCTTGACGTTGCTGCGCGCAGAAGAAAATTACCAAGCACGCGACAAATGGTCTTACGTGCTGGTCGCCGAAGAAATTCGGCGTGTCTGCGCCGAACCAGCGCAAAACGCAGCCGAGCTGTTCCGCCGCATGTGCTTCAACGCGTTGATCTCGAACATTGATGATCACCCGCGCAACCACGCGCTGATCGCAAAGGAAGCCGACTGGAAGCTTTCCCCCGCCTATGACCTGACACCGGCCGTGCCGGTCAGCATGGAGCACCGCGACCTGGCTATGGAGTGCGGCGATGCGGGCCGTTTTGCCAACGCGAGCAATCTGCTGTCGCAGAGCGCCCGGTTCCTACTGGCGCGTGAAGACGCTGCCGCCGCCATCGATGTCATGGAAGACCAAGTGCGTAGCACGTGGTACGCCACGGCGCGCGGTGCGGGCGTCTCGGAGAAAGACTGCGAGCAAATCTCGCGGGCCTTCTCCTACCCGGGGTTCAGCCAGAAAGCCGAACAAGGCTAGAGGGACGGGAGCAAACCGATGCAGGTATCTCAACTGACGATCGACAACTTCGGGGGTGTCCGGAAGGCCGCGCTGCAAATCTCCGGGCACTCTTTGCTGATCGGCGGCAACAACGTCGGCAAGAGCATGATTTGCGAAGCGCTCGATCTCGTCCTTGGGCCGCCTGAACCGCACGCCGCCGGTCGAAGAGTTCGACTTTCGCAACGCTGGCTATCTCGCGGAGGACGGCGAAGCGAGCGTACCGATTCGCAATTAGGCCATCCTCACCGACCTGACGACGGACATCAAGACGATGTGCGCCACTGTTCTCGAGCTGCAGCACAAGACCGACAAGCGCCTGCTCGCCGAAGGCGAGATTGCAGCGGCGGACGATTTGAAGGTCGAGCTGTTTCTGCGCCTGATCACCATCGCCAAGTACGACGTGGACGATGCTCAGTTTGTCGCGCGCACCGTCTATGGTCGCGGTGAAGAAGACGCTGAAGGCGAGCCGAAACCCATACCTCCCCGCGTCAAGCGGGCCATCGGCTTCGTGTTTCTGCGCACCATCCGCACCGGATCGCGCGCGCTCAGTCTGGAGCGCGGCACGCTGCTTGACAACATCCTGCGCATGAAAGAGGCGCGAAAAGGCATGTGATAAGACATCCGCACTCGCCTCGCACTTCTCGACCCGCCGATTGACGCAGTCCCGTTTGAGCCTAAAGCAACGCATCCGGCGCGCCCTGGGTCACTTGTCCGTGGGCAAGCCACTGGCGGCCGCGCCATCGAACCGGCCCAGCACGACCACCACGAGCAGCGCCGCAATCGGCCCCGCGAAGGGGTGGAGCAGGCAGGCCAGTATGGGCGCCACCAGGATGAGGTGACGCAGCCCCCAGCTGTACAACACGCCGGCCCGCCGCACGTAGATGGTGCCTGCCTGAGCCCATCGCTTGCGGGCTTCCGACTCGACAGGCATGCCGCTGATGAACCCCACATGGTTGTAGTAACGAACCGCCATCGCCGAGCACACCAGAGAGGCGAAGAGCAATGCCAGCAGCAGGAGTTCGAGCACCAGCCCGGGCGTCACGCTCGGCAGCATCGCCAGCCCGCCAAAGCTCGCGTGAAGCGAAGGGGCAGCCAGTGTGACGGTGCCGATCAGTCCGAGCATCGCCGTCGACGCCGTCATGGTGGCCGACATCAGCGAGTTGCGCAGCGTCTGCACCGCCAGGATCTCCGAGCCCTTCTGCTGCGACACGGCGATGAACCAGTCTTCGCGCAGCGCCGCATGCGCACTGCGCGCCATCCGCCCGGGGCGTCGCCGCTGTGCCACGGTGAGCACCACCTCATAAGCGAGCAGCACCGCCATGGTTGCCAGCGTGGCCAGCCAAGCCATGAGTTCGTTCATGGTGGTGTCGACGCCAGCCTCAGACGGCTTGCAGGCTGGCGCGCTGCTTGCGCTGTCTGCGACGCTCGAGCAGTTCGAAGGCGCCCATGCCCAGCAGCATCGCCACCACGAACACCAGCGCCTTGACCTCACCCATCCCCAGCGCCACCAGACCGGGGCCCGGGCAGAAGCCGGCGATACCCCAGCCGATGCCGAACGCAGCGCTACCGATCACCAGCCGCCTGTCGATGTCGCGTGACGTGGGCAGCTTCATCGCTGCCCCAAGAAAAGACACGGACCGCTTGCGGGCCGTCGCGAACGCAAGGGCGCCCACGCCAATGGCACCGGCCATGACGAATGCCAGCGATGGATCCCACGCGCCGCCCAAGTCCAGGAAGCCCAGCACCTTGGCCGGATCGGCCATGCCGGACACGATGAGGCCGAGTCCGAAGACCAGGCCGGCGAGCAGTGCGGCGAACAACGGGGCAAAGACAGTCATCACAAGGTCTCCTCAGATGCCGAGCATGTGGCGGGTGACGAACACAGTCGCGAAGCCAGCCACCATGAAGGCGACGGTGGCCACCAGCGACCGCGGCGACAGGCGGGCCAGACCACACACGCCGTGTCCGCTGGTGCAGCCCGAGCCGTAACGGGTGCCCACGCCCACCAGCAGGCCGGCAATGACCACGGCACCGAAAGACGCGTCGATGCGGGGCTGAGGCAGCGCCGCAAACAATGCATACACCCATGGCGCACCGACGAGGCCCAACACGAACACTGCACGCCAGGCCACGTCGCCTTTGACCGGCTTGAACAGCCCACCGATGACGCCGCTGATGCCGGCGATGCGACCATTGAGCAGCACGAACATCGCTGCGGCCAGGCCGATGAGCATTCCGCCTGCCAGGGCGGACCAGGGGGTGAATTCCTGCCATGCGATAGACATCACTTCAGACATCACTTCTCCTTGGGGCAATAGATGCGGTAGAGCACGGCCAGAATCTCAAGCACCCTGGGATCGGCCACGCTGTAGAAGATGTTCTTGCCCTGCCGGCGCGTGCTGACCACGCCCTCGGTGCGCAGCACTCCGAGCTGCTGCGACAGCGTCGGCTGACGGATGTTCAGCTGTTCTTCAAGTTCGCTGACGCACATCTCGCCTTGCGAGAGCTGGCAAAGGAGCAACATGCGCTCGACGTTGGCCAGCAGCTTGAGTGTGCCGACCGCTTCGTCCGCCGCGTGGCGCAAGACTTCCGGGTCGATGACGGTTTGCGAGCGTTTCATGGGGTGGTTTTTATGGCGGCATTCAGCTTGATCTGGTTGACTTCATTATGTCTTTAAATATACTATTCGTCAATAGATCAAAAATCAAACTCTGGATTCTGCGATGAGCACTCGAACCAAGATCCAAGCCTTCTTCGACCCCAAGACCTGGACGGTGACTTATGTGGTGTGGGACCCGTCGACGCTGCGCGCCGCCGTCATCGACCCCGTGCTCGACTACGACTTCAAGTCGGGCCACACCAGCACCACCTCGGCCGACCAGGTGCTGGCCTGCGTGGCCGACCACGCTCTTCAGGTCGACTGGATTCTGGAAACACACGCGCACGCTGACCACCTGTCCGGTGCGCGCTACCTGCAGCAGCGCGTCGGCGGCCGCATCGCCATCGGCGAGAACATCCGTGAGGTGCAGGCCACCTTCAAGGTTCTTTACAACCTGGAGCGCAGCTTCCTGCCCGACGGCCGCCAGTTCGACCACCTTTTCAAGGATGGCGAAACCTTCCGCATCGGCGAGGTCGAGGCCACGGCGATGTTCGTGCCCGGCCATACCCCGGCTGACATGGCCTATCTCATCGACGGCGCCATCTTCGTCGGTGACACGCTCTTCATGCCCGACGTCGGCAGCGCCCGCGCCGACTTCCCTGGCGGCGACGCGCACCAGTTGTACCGCTCGATGCATCGGCTGTTGGCCCTGCCGCCCGAGACGACGATGTACGTCTGCCATGACTACCCGCCCGCTGCGCGCGAGCCTCGCTGGCAGACGACGGTTGCCGAACAACGCGCACACAACATCCACGTCCACGACGGCATCACAGAAGATGAGTTCGTGGCCATGCGGACGGCCCGCGATGCGACGCTGGAGGTGCCGACGCTGATCCTGCCGTCGATCCAGGTCAACGTGCGTGCCGGCCAACTGCCACCGCCCGACGAGAACGGTGTCTCGTACTTGCGCATTCCGCTGAACACTTTGCCGGTTCGGGCTTGATCATCTACGGCGCCTGCGAAGCGGGTTCGCGGCGGTTCCGTGCTGGTGGCGGGTCAGGCAGTGCCCAAGCCCAGCTGTTGCTGCACCCACGACACCAACTGCGCGGTGGACAGAGCACCGGAGACACGCGCGACCTCGATGCCCCGTTGAAACATGATCAACGTGGGAATGCTGCGGATGCTGTACCGCGAGCTCGCTTCGGGTGCGGCGTCGCTGTCAAGCTTGACGAACCGGACTTCGGGCATCTGGCGGGCTGCCGCCGCGATGGCTGGCGCCATTGCCCTGCAAGGTCCGCACCAAGCGGCCCAAAAGTCAACCACCACCGGCAACTCGGTGCCTGCGATGAACTTGGCCAACGACGCATCGCTCTGATCCACCGGCTCGGCGGACATCAGCTGAGCAGCACAACGTCCGCACACCGGGGCGTCACGCAATCGTTCGACCGGAACACGGTTGGTGGCTTGGCAGGCGGGGCAAACGAGGTGCATGGACGTGGCCTGAGTCCTGGATATCTTTCGAACCGGGGCCTGGAAAGCGAAGCCGGAGCAGGTCAAAGTTTCCGAGGAGCCCAAGCCGACCGCGGTGCTCGCTGTGGAGAAGCCGCCGGCCAAGAGGGCTTCAGCAAAGAAGGCGCCCGCCGAGAAAGCTGCCGCGAAGAAGAGCCCCACCAGGAAGGCTTCGGTCGCCTAGCCATCTGCGGTCGTGGCCTGGCGCGCGCGATCAAAGTGGTGCTCAATAGATTCCCCTCCCGCCCGGCGAGCGTCTATGGTCCTGCGTCGCATTTGCAACGCACGTCATGAAGACATCCTCCTTTCCGTCCCTTCGCGTCGAGCCTGAGTTGCGCGAGGCCGCCGAGAGTGTGCTTCGTGATGGCGAGACCCTCACAAGCTTGATCGAAACGTCCGTGCGCGAGACGATTCAGCGTCGACGTGCGCAGGAGGAGTTCATTGCACGAGGCCTGCGCTCGCGCGAGGACGCTGAGCGGACAGGGATCTACCACACCGCCGAATCTGTTCATTCTGAGCTGCAGCAGCGCCTGGACACACGTCGCAAGTCGGTCCTTGGGTGAGCGAGCCGTTTGAAGTCCTGTATTCCGACTCGGCACGAGAGGACCCGATCCCAATGTTCGACTTCCTGCTCGATCGGGCCAAGACGTCCGAAGACTTCGAGTCGGCACAGGTGGCCATCGATGTGATCCGGGACACCGTGGAGCGAAGCCTGAGCCGTGCGCCGTTCGTTTACCGGAAGGCTGGCGGCAGCCCGTTCTTTCGTGAGTTGGTGTCCCGTCCGGTGCCTGTTACGTAGCGCTGTACGAGGTCAAGGATGCGACCCACGTGGTGGTTCTGGCAGTGCGTCATCAACTCGAAGACGACTATCAATAAGCCTGGGGGTCTGGGCTGCTGCTGCGCGTGCCGTGACAGTGGCACGACCCAGAGAGGAAGACAGGCATCTGGTTGCCAGGCCCCATTGGGACTATCCATCAGGGCATCCGCAATCGACTTCAGCACCGCTGGGAGCGTGGGCGGCAGAAATTTGCCGAGCCCGGGCTGCTGGCCAAACGCGTCAACGCCCGAGTCCACGTGCGCAAGATCGTTGCCTTGGTCGAGATGCATGGCAGGCAAGCCGTCGCCCGCGCGATGGACGACGGCCTGGAACTGCAGGCCTTTGGCTGCGAGTACATCGCCAACATCCTGGGCGCGCATCGCCGCATCGGACCTGAGCCGGCGGCGTTGCAACTCACCCGCCGAGCCGACCTGCTCGAGTTGGAGATGCCCGAGCCGGACCTGTCGATTCACGACAAGAAGCGTTGAGACGACGATGCGTACACGCCATGATCGCACCCAAGTCGCTGCGAGTGCCCTGCTCGAGCAGATGCGGGTCCTGAACCTGCCCTTCATGCTGAAGAACCATCAGAGCCTGGCCGCGACGGCGGCGGACAAGCACTGGTCGCACCTGGACTACCTCACCGAGTTGACCGGCGCGGAGGCCGCCGCGCGCGCCGATCGTCGCGTGCAGCGCTTCGTCAAGCAGGCGCACTTCTAGGTCCTCAAGACGCTCGATCAGTTCGACTGGGAATGGCCGACGAAGATCAACCGGACAGTGATCCAGAACCTGTTCCGCCTGGACTTCGTGGCCAAGAATGCCAACGTCGTCTTCATCTCCGGCACGGGTCTGGGCAAGAGTTACTTGATGACCGCGTTGGGCTGTGCGGCCTGCATGCAGGGTCACTCGGTCCCGTTCAGCGGCGACATCGACATCATCAACACACTCGCCGCCGCGCAGGCTACGACGCAGCATCAAGAACGCGCTGAACTGCTACACCAAGCCTCGGGTCCTGTGCATTGACGAACTTGGGTATTTGCCCATCGACAAGTTCGACGTCGACTGACTCTTCCAGATCATCAGCCACCGCTACGAGCGAGGTGCAACGCTGGTTACGACGAACAGAATCTACAAGCACTGGGCCAGCATTTTTGACAAGGACGCCGTGCTGACCTCGGCCATGCTCGACAGGCTGTTGCACCACGCCGAGGCCGTACTCATCGAGGGCAAGAGTTACCGCTCAAAGGACCTTGTCGAGGCCTGATCTCGCGCCACCGCAGTGCCGACCGGTTCGCAGCCCGGCGCGCTCAACATCGCCCTAGGCCATCGTCGCGAAGCTATCGACAAATTCAAACCGACGAATTTGCGACAACTTCAGCGCGCCGCCCACACTCCTCGCCGTCGTTGGCTTTCAGCCAGGTGTCCGAGAGTGCCATGCTGCCCCCATGAGTACATAGGTTTAACGCATGTCATAGCGATGCGGTTCATGTACTCAGGCACGTACTTAAACCTTGCGTCCCCGCCTGTCGCAGACTGACCGGACTTGTCGCATTGCGAAGGCGGCGTCCCTGTAAAAACCGTCACAAAGAGATCGGTCGCATCCTGACCTGACCCCGTCTGACGTGGAGGGTGTGCTCAGGGTGGAAATGATGGCGAAGGTACGGCGGCGACGCGCGTTCTTCGCCAGATCCTGGGGCGTGAGATCGGACATCCTGGTGCGGCCGATCGCGCGGCCGCTTGGAAAGGCAACTTTCAATTACCGCAGCGCGTCAGCGCGTCAGCATCAGCGCGTCAGCGTCGGCGTGGCCGGCCGGCGCGCATCAGCGGGGCGGCGCGTCGGCGATGAAAGGCTTCACGACGCCGATCAGCCGCGCGACATAGGCGTCCTTCTCGCCCACCGGGGCGGCGTAATGCAGGGCTTGGCGGGTTGCCTGCTCGCCGGCGCCGCGCAGCATCAGCCAGGTAGAGAGGTATTGCGACGCCAGGCAGCCGCCGGCGCTGGCAATCGGGCCGCGTGCATGGAACGGCTCGTCGAGCACCCGCACGCCGGCCTCGACCAGCCACGGCTTGGTGGTCAGGTCGGTGCAGGCCGGCATGTCTGCCAGCAACCCCAGCCTGGCCAGCAACAGCGTGCCCGAGCACTGCGCACCGATCCACTGGCGCAGCGGGTCGAGCTGAAGGCGGTCCATCAGCTTGCCGTCCTCCGACACCGCCCGCGTGTACAGCCCGCTGCCGAAGATCACGCCATCGGCCTCGTTCGCGAATTCGAGCGGCTGCTGCGCATCCACGGTGACCCCGCCCATCGACGTCACGCGCGCCGTCGGGCTGGCGATCTGCGCCTTCCAGCCCTGCGCACCGAGCCGGTTCAGCAGGCCCAGCGGAACGAAGGTGTCGATTTCATTGAAGCCGTCGAACGTGACGATGGCAATGCGCATGAAGCCTCCGTGGAACGGTCAATCCTCGAGCAGCGAACGCAGCATCCAGGCGGTCTGTTCATGCACCGTCAGGCGCTGCGTCAGCAGGTCGGCGGTGGGTTCGTCGCCAGCCTTGTCCGCCAGCGGAAACATCTGGCGCGCGGTGCGCGCCACCGCCTCATGGCCCTCGACCAGGATTCGCACCATCTCGAGCGCCTTCGGAGGCGTGGCCGGCGCATCGGCGATCGAGGTGAGCGCGCCGAACTGCGCATACGAACCAGGCGCCACGTGGCCCAGCGAGCGGATGCGCTCGGCCACCGGGTCGACCGCGTTCCACAGTTCGGTGTACTGCGCCATGAACATCTGGTGCAGCGTGTTGAACATCGGGCCGGTGACGTTCCAGTGGAAATTGTGGGTCGTCAGGTACAGCGTGTAGGTGTCGGCCAGCAGGTGGCTCAGGCCGCCGGCGATGGCCAGCCGGTCGGCTTCGCTGATGCCGATGTTGATGTGCGCGCCGCGCGCCGCGGCGGGGGCGTTGTCTTGGGTCTTGTTCTTCTTGGCCATCGATATCTCCTGCAGGTTGAGTGATTCGTGAGTTTAAGGAGCTGACCCGAACGCGGGCCACTTGGCGGGGCGGTCTGCCGCACGGCGGCATCCCGGCGCATCAACGCCCGTGGCGCCGACGGCGTCACGACAGCCGCGTGACACCTTCCAGCGGGCAGGCATAGATGGCGTTGCGCAGCGCGGCGATCGCCTCGTAGCGGGTGAAGGTGCGGCGCCACACCAGCACCACCCGGCGCGTCGGCGGCGAGCCGCTGAACGGGATGTAGACGATGTGCGGCTGCCCGTCTTTGGGCACGCCGAGTTGTGGCACCACCGTGACGCCCATGCCCGATGCAACCATGTACTTGATGGTCTCGAGCGACGAGCCCTCGAAGCTCTTGCGGATGCCCTCGGCCTCGCTCGAAAAGCGCGCGTATTCGGGACACACCTCGAGCACGTGATCGCGAAAACAGTGGCCAGTGCCCAGCAGCAGCATGGTTTCCTGCTTGAGCTCCTCGGCGCTGATGCTGGTGCGCCGCGCCAGCGCATGGTTGCGCGGCACGGCGATCATGAACGGTTCGTCGTACAGCGGCGCGACGGCCAGCCCGGTGTCGGGGAACGGCTCGGCCATGATCGCCGCGTCGAGCTCGCCGGTGCGCAGCATCTCGAGCAGGCGCACCGTGAAATTCTCCTGCAGCATCAACGGCATCTGCGGCACGCGTTCGATCGCCTGGCGCACCAAATCGGGCAGCAGGTACGGCCCGATCGTGTAGATCAAGCCCAGACGCAGCGGGCCGGACACCGGGTCCTTGCCGCGCTTGGCGATCTCCTTGATGGCCGCGGCCTGCTCGATCACCATCTGCGCCTGCCGCACGATCTCGCCGCCCAGCGCGGTCACGCTGATCTCGCTGGCGCCGCGCTCGAAGATGCGCACATCGAGCTCTTCCTCGAGCTTCTTGATCGACACGCTGAGCGTGGGCTGCGACACGAAGCAGGCTTCCGCCGCCCGGCCGAAGTGCTTCTCGCGAGCGACAGCAACGATGTAGCGCAGTTCGGTGAGGGTCACGTCCGCTCTTGAAATGGTCCAGCGACGAGTATGTCAGTCCAGCGCATGAAGGGTCTGCTCAGCCCTTGCGCAACACCACGTGCAACGCAGCGGGCGTGCTCTCGTGGCGCGTGACGCGAAAGCCCGCCGCGACCAGGTCGATGCCGGCCAGCAGCGATTCGCCACGCCCCAGCACGGCCGGAGAGATCGCCAGATGCAGCTCGTCGATCAGCCCGGCCTGCAGGTACTGCCGCACGGTGGCGGCGCCGCCGCCGACGCGCACGTCGAACCCGCCCGCGGCTGCGCGCGCACGCGCCAGCGCCTCATGGATGCCGCCGGTGACGAAGTGGAACACGGTGCCGCCCTGCATCACGATCGGGTCGCGGGCATGGTGCGTCAGCACGAACACCGGGCAGTGGTACGGCGGGTCGTTGCCCCACCAGCCTTTCCATTGGTCGTCGGGCCAGGGGCCGCGCACCGGCCCGTACATGTTGCGGCCCAGGATCCACGCGCCGATGCGATCGAAGCCGGCGCGCATGAAGTCGTCGTCGGGCCCGGTGCTGCCGCCTTCGCCGCCGTGCATCTGCTGGAACGTGCGGGTGCCCAAGGCCCAGGGGTGCAACGCCATGCCACCCTCGCCGAGCGGTTGTTCCAGGCTCTGGTTCGGGCCGGCCATGAAGCCGTCGATCGACACGGACAGCGACAGGGCCTTGAGTCGGGACATCGTTTCTCGCTTTTGCGATGAGGCGACCCGGGCAACAGCGCTCAGGCCTTGAGGTATTCACCGCGCGTGCCGAGCCAGCGCTCGACGTGGCGCTGCGCAATCTGGGGATGGCGGTCCAGCAACTGCAACGCCGCCCGGCGTGCCTGCTGCACCAGGGCCACGTCGAGCACCAGGTCGGCGAAACGCAGCAACGCCGCGCCCGACTGCCGCGCACCCAGAAACTCGCCCGGGCCGCGAATTTCCAGGTCGCGACGGGCGATCTCGAAGCCGTCCTGCGTTTCCAGCATCGCCTTCAGGCGCGCCTTGCCGGTGTCGGACAGCGGCGAGGCGTACAGCAGCACGCACACGCTGGCCGCCGCACCGCGGCCGACCCGACCGCGCAACTGGTGCAGTTGCGACAGGCCGAAACGCTCGGCGTGCTCGATCACCATCAGCGACGCGTTCGGCACGTCGACACCGACCTCGATCACGGTGGTGGACACCATCACGTCGATCTGCCCGGCGGTGAACAGCGCCATCACCGCGGCCTTTTCAGCCGGCGGCATGCGGCCGTGCAGCAGGCCGACCTGCAGCCCGGGCAGGGCGTCGTGCAGTTGCTGGTGCGTGGCGGTGGCGTCGCGCAGGTCGAGCGCTTCGCTCTCTTCGATCAGCGGGCAGACCCAGTAGACCTGCCGGCGCTGCGCGGCCTCGGCGCGGATGCGCTCGATCACGTCATTGCGCCTGGCATCGCTGAACAGCTTGGTGAGCACAGGCGTGCGGCCCGGCGGCAATTCGTCGAGCGTGCTGATGTCGAGGTCGGCGAACAAGGTCATCGCCAGCGTGCGCGGGATCGGCGTGGCACTCATCATCAAAGTGTGCGGCTCGAGCGGCTGGCCCTGCAACTTGGCGCGCAGCGCCAGTCGCTGCGCCACGCCGAAGCGGTGCTGCTCGTCGATGATCGCCAGCCCGAGGCGGGCGAACTCGACCTGGTCCTGAATCACCGCATGGGTGCCGACCACCAGCGCCGCCTGCCCGCCGGCCACGCGCTCGAGCATCAACCGGCGCGCCTTGCCCTTGCGGCTGCCGGTCAGCCACGCGACCTCCACCCCCAGCGGCGCGAGCCAGCCGACCAGCTTGCGCAGGTGCTGCTCGGCCAGGATCTCGGTGGGCGCCATCAGCGCGCATTGCCAGCCTTGTTCGATGGCGATCGCAGCGGCCAGCGCCGCCACCACCGTCTTGCCGGAACCGACGTCGCCCTGCAGCAGGCGGTGCATCGGCACCTCACGCTGCAAATCGCGCGCGATCTCGTCGCCGACGCGGCGCTGCGCCGCCGTCAGCGAAAACGGCAGCGCTGCCAGCAGCTGGTCTTGCAGGCCGCCGCGGCGCAATGCGAACGGCGGCGCGCGCTGCCGCTCGCGTTCGCGCTGAGCCTGCAGCTGCGACAGCTGCTGCGCCAGCAGCTCTTCGAACTTCAGCCGCAGCCAAGCCGGGTGGCTGCGGTCTTCGAGCACCGACGGCCCGACCTGCGGCGGCGGTTGGTGCAGGAACGTGAGCGCCTCGCGCAGCGGCATCAGACCGGGCGGAAGGATCTCGGCCAGCAGCAGTTCGCACAGGTCGGCGCGCTGCAGACCCGAGGCCACCGCCTTGCGCAGGTAGGCCTGCGGCAGTTGCGCGCTGCTCGGGTAGACCGGCGTCAGCGACTGCGCGAGCGGCGTGTCGCCGGTCACCGCCTTGAACGCCGGGTGCACCATCTCGAGCCCGAAGAAGCCGCCGCGCGCCTCGCCGCGCACGCGCACACGGTTGCCCATCGCCAGCGCCTTCTGGTGCGATGGGTAGAAATGCAGGAAGCGAAGCACCAGTTCGTCGCCGCCGATGCTGCCACTGCTGCCGTCGCCGGCGTCGGCCTGCAGCCGCACCACCAGCTGACGGCGCGAGCGCAGCTGCACCTCGCAGGCCGTCACGACGCCCTCGACCTGTGCGGTGTCGCCGTCGCGCAGCGCACCGATCGGCGTCAGGCGGGTCTCGTCTTCGTAGCGCAGCGGCAGGTGCAGCGCCAGGTCGATGTCGCGCAGCA
>ENA-OFCX01000981-OFCX01000981.1-metagenomes-genome-assembly--contig:-NODE-981-length-12611-cov-4.227939_pt1 | contig 12611 bp, 13 predicted proteins | sample MGYA00153384_OFCX01 | MGnify analysis MGYA00153384
AAACCTACCTTTCCCCGTGATTGGCTCGCCGCTGTTCATCATCAGCAACCCCAAGCTGGTGATTGCGCAGTGCATTGCAGGCGTGGTTGGCTCGATGCCCGCGCTGAACGCGCGCCCGGCTGCGCAGCTGGAAGACTGGCTGGCAGAAATTTCTGAAGCTTTAGCTGCGCACAACGCGGCGCACCCAGACCGGCCAGCCGCGCCGTATGCCATCAACCAGATTGTGCACAAAAGCAATGACCGCCTTGAGCACGATATGGCGGTTTGCGAAAAGTACAAAGTGCCCATCATCATCACCAGCCTGGGCGCGCGTGAAGATGTGAACGTGGCGGTAAAAGCCTGGGGCGGCATCACGCTGCACGACGTGATCAGCAACGTGTTTGCCCATAAGGCGATTGAAAAAGGCGCCAGCGGTTTGATTCCTGTGGCAGCCGGCGCAGGCGGCCACGCCAGCGTCAAAAGCCCATTTGCCATGGTGCAGGAAATTCGCCAGTGGTTTGACGGCCCGCTGGTACTTTCAGGCTCCATATCAACCGGCGGTGCAGTGCTGGCGGCCCAGGCCATGGGCGCTGACCTGGCGTACATCGGCTCGGCATTTATTGCCACCCACGAAGCGCGTGCTGCAGAGGGCTACAAAGAAATGATTGTTGCCAGCAATTCAGACGACATCGTGTATTCAAATTTTTATACCGGTATCCACGGCAACTACCTGAAGGGCAGCATTCGCAATGCGGGCATGGACCCGGATGCGTTGCCTGAGAGTGACCCCAGCAAAATGAACTTCGGCGGTGCAGACGCTGGCGCATCAGCCAAGGCATGGAAGGATATTTGGGGCTGCGGCCAGGGCATCGGCTCGGTCAGCAAAATTCAAAGCACGGCCGACTATGTGGTGCAGCTCAAGCGCGAGTACGCCGAGGCAAAGGCGCGCTTATGCTGATTTTCGGCTGATTTTCGGCTGATTTTAAGTATTTAAGGCCTTAAAACCAATAGATACGGTCGTAAGCAGCTATTGAATATATAGCAATCTACTCGCTCATCAGTTGCATCGCTTGAATATTGCGCACCGTCGCAGCTGAAGTCAACTGCCGGTCAAAGCAGCAAAAGAGCAAGCTGCTACCCGGTTGCCTGCGCACCCGCTGCGTACCCGCTGCGCACTGGCGAGGTGTGCGCCGCCGCAGGCTGGCAAGCCAAAGCGCAGGGCCAAAGCGCAGGGCCAAAGCGCAGGGCCAAAGCGAAGTACCGGATCGCCTGCATCAAACATCAGCGGAGAGTCAACGTCGATTTTTCCGAATCTGCCCCACTCTTTGTCTTGGCGGTCAAGGCCAGCTGTCAACAGTGCGCTGGCAATCTGTTGGCTGCACATTTTCATACAGAAAGCGGCGCACAGCTCTACTTGAGTGACCAGGCTGACAAAGCAGTTGGTGGCGTGGTCCAGCAAAACCCACCCATCGCGGTCACGTTTGATAGAAAAAACAAAATGCGGCCACAGTACCGATTTACGGGGGCAAGGAGCTGCCCGAATTGGACATCAGTACTTTCTAAGCCTAATTTATGCTCCTGGCGCCCTTGATACGGGCGCTAGCAGCTATTAAATATATAGCAGACAAGTTTATTCACGGAGCCGCATTTGCGTCAAGCAACTGTTGCGCGTGTTGGCGCAGGTGGTCTTCCATAAAGCTGGCGACAAAGTAATAGCCGTGGTCGTAACCCGCATGCTCACGCAAACTTAAAGGCTGATGCACCCGTGCGCAGGCGGCCTTGAACAAGTGAGGGTGCAGTTGCTCAGCCAAAAACTTGTCAGCCGAGCCTTGGTCAATCAGGATGCCGCCGGGGTAAGGCGGCTTTGAGACGAGACCCATCAACGCAGTTGCATCGTGCGCTGCCCAAGTGGACTCATCAGGACCCAGGTAGCCTGAAAAGGCTTTTCGCCCCCACGGGCACTGCGTGGGCGCGCAAATCGGCGCAAGCGCAGACACTGACTTGAAAAGTTGCGGATGCCTAAGTGCCAAGCTCAAAGCCCCATGGCCGCCCATCGAATGCCCAAAGATGCCGATACGCTGCGCATCAATGGCCAGGTGCTGCGTCACCAGGGGCAGCAGCTCCTGCGTGATGTAGCTTTCCATGCGCCAGTTTTTAGCCCAGGGTGGTTGCGTGGCGTCCAGGTAAAACCCGGCGCCCACACCGAAGTCCCAGCTTTCAGATTCGCCTGGCACATTCGCACCGCGCGGGCTGGTGTCGGGGGTAATCAGCGCCAGACCCAGCTCGCCAGCCATGCGCTGCGCGCCGGCTTTGGTCATGAAGGTTTCTTCGTTGCAGGTCAGGCCTGCAAGGTACACCAAAGCGGGTACCGGACCCTGCGCTGCCTGCGGCGGCAGGAAGATTGAAAAGCGCATCGGCAAGCCGATTTCTTTTGAGTCGTGTTTGTAAAATCGCTGCTGCCCGCCAAAGCAGGCGTGTTCAGAAAGCAAATCGACTTGTGTTGCCATGAAGTTCTCAGTTAAGTTGCATCGTGCCGCGCAGCGGCGCCACGAGTTCAAGAACCGCATCAGCAAACACCTGCGGTCTTTCTTGAGGAAGGTTGTGGCCCGCTCCGAGCACAAGGCGATGGTCGCGCGCGGCAGTGAAGTGGCGTGCGTGTTGTGCCGCCGTTGCAGGCGGGCGCACCCCGTCATCTACCCCGTCAAAGGTAATGCACGGCACTGTAATTGGCGGTTGTGCAGCAAGACGTTTTTCAACGTCCAACAGCGCCGGGTCGCCCGCTACCAGGCCGAAACGGTGGCGATACGAGTGAATGACAACATCGACGAAGTCGGGGTTGTCGAAGGCCGCTGCGCTGCACTCAAAAGTGGCGTCGTCAAAGGACCAGGTGGGCGACCACAGCTTCCACAACAGGCGGCAAAAAGCGCGCCGGTCAGCAGCCAGCCCGGCGCGGCCGCGCTCGCTGTGAAAGTAATACTGATACCACAGGCTGTGCTCGTTTTCTGCGGTGTCCGGCGCCAGCGAGTTTGCAATATTCTGAATGTTGTAGCTGTTCAATGACACCAGGCCCGCGCAGCGCTCGGGCCACAGTGCGGCGACCACGCAGGCTGCACGGCCTCCCCAGTCGTATCCGGCCAGCACGGCCTTTTGAATATCCATCGCGTCCATCAACGCCAGCAGGTCAGCGCCAAGCGCGGCCTGCTCGCCTGAACGTGGCGTGACCTCGCTTAAAAAGCGCGTCGGCCCAAAGCCGCGCAGGTAGGGCACGATGACGCGGCAACCCTGCGCCGCAAGCAGCGGTGCCACTTCGGCATAAGCATGAATGTCGTACGGAAAGCCGTGCATCAAAAACACTGGCGCACCATCAGCTGGGCCGGCTTCATAAAAAGCCACATCAAGCACGCCAGCGTTGATGGTGCGCAAAGGTTCAAGTGTGTTCATTGCTATTAAATATATAGCTTTTAACGCCCGTTTTATGGGCGCCAAAGCCTTAAAACACTAAATAAATCCGGCTTCGGTAGGTATCAATACAGCACCACGCCGCGAATCGATTCGCCGCGCTTCATCAAGTCAAAGCCCTTGTTGATGTCTTCAAGCGGCATGGTGTGGGTGATCAAATCATCGATATTGATCTTGCCTTCCATGTACCAGTCAACAATTTTTGGCACATCGGTGCGGCCCCGCGCGCCGCCAAAGGCCGAGCCTTCCCATTTGCGGCCGGTGACCAGCTGAAAGGGCCGGGTTGAAATTTCAGCACCTGCTTCAGCCACACCGATGATGATGCTGCGGCCCCAGCCCTTGTGCGTGCATTCAAGCGCCTGGCGCATCACTTTCGTATTGCCAATGCATTCAAAACTGTAATCGGCGCCGCCATCCGTCAGTTGCACGATTGCGTCGACCACATTTTCAGTCGTCTTTGGGTTGATGAAATGCGTCATGCCAAACTTGCGCGCCATGGCTTCGCGCTCGGGGTTCAAGTCAACGCCGATGATTTTGTCAGCGCCAACCATTTTCGCGCCCTGAATCACATTAAGCCCAATGCCGCCCAGGCCAAACACCACCACGTTTGCACCGGCCTCCACCTTGGCCGTGAACAGCACGGCGCCGATGCCCGTCGTCACGCCGCAGCCGATGTAGCAAACCTTGTCAAACGGTGCGTCCTCGCGAATTTTGGCGAGTGATATTTCAGGAGCAACCGTGTAGTTGCTGAACGTCGATGTGCCCATGTAATGAAATATTGGCTTGCCATCCAGGCTGAAGCGACTGGTCGCGTCGGGCATCAAGCCCTTGCCTTGTGTGCCGCGAATCAGCTGACACAAATTGGTCTTGCGCGACAGGCAAAACTTGCATTGCCGACATTCGGGCGTGTACAGCGGAATCACGTGATCGCCTTTTTTAAGCGACGTGACGCCCGGCCCCACGTCGACCACAATGCCTGCGCCTTCATGGCCCAGGATGGCCGGAAACATGCCTTCGGGGTCAGCGCCTGAGAGCGTGTAGTAGTCGGTGTGGCAAATACCGGTCGCTTTCAGTTCCACCAGCACCTCACCGTAGCGGGGGCCGTCCAGGTCAACGGTTTCGATGGTGAGCGGTTGGCCTGATTGCCAGGCGACGGCGGCTTTTGTTTTCATAACGTACTTTATAAAGTTGATGGCTTAACTGACTTTAGCCGCATCCGGGCTGATACGTTCGCGGGGCGAAGCGCCGTATAAATGCAGTCGCTTGGCGAGTACCAAAGTCAGCACCGTAGCGACGGCGCCAATCATGGCGCTAACCCAAAAATTCTGCACCAGCCCTTGCGCGTCGCGGCTGATCACCAGGCCGCCTACAAACGTTGCCGCGCCCATGGCCGCAGACTGCACCGATGAATTAAGTGCCATAAATGTGCCGCGTAATTTTGGGTTAGCCGCACTGGTGGCCAGCGCCATGCCGGGCACCATGCGGCCATTCATGCCAATAAACATGATGGTGGTCACCAAAAAAATACCCCACAGGCCAAACGACGCGCTGACAGTCACCAGCACCACAGACACAGCAGCAAAAACCGCCATCATGCTGAACACTTTTGCCTTGCCCACCGAATCAGTCAGCCTGCCAACCCAGCGCGTGGTAAACAAGGTGGCTGCACCGCCCAGCAAATACACATAAGGCACCTGCTGCACCGTCAACCCGCCGTTGATGGTCGTGTAAATTGTGATGTACGGAATCACGGTAAAACCCGCCACCATCATCAGCGCGGTAAATGCAAACGCCTTTTGGTGGTTGCCATCCTTCAACACTTGCAAGATGTTTGCAAGGGGCGAGCTGCGCTGGTGTTGCAAGTGCCCAGCCAGCGGCGGCAGCGTAACCCACGCGCCCAAGGCCAGCACGCCGCAGACCGCTGCAATGACAAAAAACGGCGTGTGCCAGTCAAAGTGCGCTGCCAAAAACAAACCGATTGGCACACCCGCTGCAGATGCCACTGCAAAAGACGACATCACAATGCCCATTGCCCGGCCACGCCGCTCAAACGGAATGACATCGGCCACGATGGTTTGCGCCATGGCCGCCAGCACGCCCCCAAAAGCACCAGCGGCAATGCGCGCCAACATCAGCGTGTCATAGCTTTGCGCCAACCCGCAGGCCAGCGTCGCCAGGCCAAACAAAACATAAAGCGTCAGCAGCAGTTTTTTACGGCTGAACCGATCCACATAAAACGAAGCCAGCAAGCCAGATGCGCCCGCCGAAAAGGTGTAGGCAGACACCAGCAACCCAAATTTGGCATCACTGATGTTGAACAACTGCGTGAACTGCGGCCCCAGCGGCATCATGACCATAAAGTCCACGATATGTGTGAACTGAATGCCTGCCAGCGTCAGCAGCAGCCAGAGCTCGCGTTTGGAGGAGAGGGGAGTGGTCATCAAGCTGATTGCAAACCACTTACTGTATCGGAGGTGGGTGCTTCATGGGCTCTTCACAAAAAAAGCGTTAAATTGCATGAGAAGTGGGGAATACGCCGTTTTTGACTGCTAAATGTTTTTGTAATGCAATAACTACGGGCGCTATCAGCACCTAAATTGGCAGTGAAAAAATGGAGACAGGCACAGCGTAGTGATCTAGTAAAAATTAATGGTTCGATAGGTTGTTGAACCGCAGTGGCAATACCGGTGAGCAATCTGAAATCGACAAGAGTATTTCATACAGACTTAAAACTCAAAGTCGTGCAGATGGGAACTCAGGTGAGCCATAAGCTGATTGAAGACTTGCATAAGAGGGTTTGTCCCCAAGTGGCGATTAGCCAGGCATTCGGACTTCTCGAAGTCAGCCGTTCAGGCTATTACGCAAACGCGGCGGCGCACCAGAAATGCTTGGGCGCACCCATGCTGTGCGCTGCCAGCATCCACCTCAAAGCCGCCTTCGCAGCCAGTCACAAGGCTTACGGCAGCCGAAGGCTACGAGCGGCCATGGCCGAGCGTGGTCTGAACTATGGTCAGGCATCGCGAGCGCTGCCTTGATGCGGCTCAATGGCTTGCGGCCTGTTTGGCGGCGCAAGTTTGTTCATACGGCGGACAGTAAACACACGATGGCCGTCTCAAGCTATGTGCTCAATAGACGTTGGGCAAGCCTTGCCCAACCTGGTCTGGGTCTCGGGCAGCACCTACATCCGCACGCGTAGCGGCTGGCGGTATTTGGCGGTCGTGCTGGACTTGCACTCGCAAGAAATTGCGGGCTGGGTCATGGTTACAGTTGTTGCGATCGTTCAAAGAAAGCCAGCGCATGGACTGACCGCGCATTCGGTCAGGGGCACGCAATACGCCAGCGCTGAGCACCAGGCGCTGCTGGTCAGGCATGGCTTGGTGGGCAGCATGGAGCCACAAATGCAAATGTTGGCTGAATGACAAATCGAGCGCCGTCATGGAACGTTTCTTCCAGAATCTGGAGTTGCAGCGGGTTTGGCAGAAGGACTGTGCCAATCACGCAGAGGCTATCAACGAGATTGCCGACTACATTGTTGGCATTTACAACGCAGTCAAGCTGCACTCAAAACTGGGCAACATGTCAGCCAACGCTCTCGAGCGTGAATCGACGCCTGAAAAATCTACTGAACTGTCCGAATTACTTGACCACTACAACTGGATCCTACGATGACTACTCCTCCCGACGACCCCTGGCTGACTCGTGAGCGCCTGTTGACCCTGGTGTTGGCGGGCGCAAGTGTCGTCGTCGGCTGGCTTTGTTGGCAGCTTGTAAGGCCCTTCGTTCCGGCGATCACTTGGGCGCTTGTGCTGACCGTACTGGCCCATCCGCTGCACAAGCGACTCCTCAAAAAGCTCCAGAAGTGGCCTTCGGTCTCCGCCGCACTGGCCGCTATCGCGGTCACACTGGCGATCGCGTTGCCGACTTCGCTCGTCGTTCGGCAGGTGGGCAGCGATGCAGTCATCAGCATTGAGACCGCACGCAAACTCTTTGATACCAATCGCTGGAAGCTCGCGATCGAACGCTTTCCACAACTTGCACGATTGAGCAAATGGATCGAGCGCGAGGTCAATCTTGACAAACAGGTGCAGCAGGTAAGCGACGAGCTGGCCAAGGGCTTGCCCGGGGCATTGCGACAAACGATGGACATCGTGATCACAGCGCTGGTGACGCTTTTCCTGCTGTTCTACTTCATTCGCGACAAGTACCGTATCCTGCGTGTCCTCGATCAGCTGGTTCCGCTCTCGCCGAGCGAGAACAAGCAAGTTCGCACCGACATCCGCGACACGATCGGCGCGGTCGTGTTTGGCACGCTCGCCGTCGCGGTCGTCCAGGGGACACTCGGCGGGCTTATGTTCTGGTGGCTGGGCCTTCCGTCACCGATTCTGTGGGGCGCGGTGATGGCGATACTCGCAATCCTTCCCCTGTTCGGAGCGGCGCTGATTTGGGTTCCCGCGGCTGCCTACCTGGCTATCAATGGCGATTGGAACAACGCGCTGCTGCTCACGGCGTGGGGCACGTTGGTCGTCGGCCTGATCGACAACCTGCTTTATCCGCTACTGGTCAAGAACAAGCTGCGCATCCACGCGGTGCCTGTCTTCATCAGTGTGCTCGGCGGGGTCTTTGCCTTCGGCGCGACCGGCTTCGTGCTGGGGCCGCTGGTACTCGCCGTGGCGATGGCGCTTATCGAGATCTGGCGCCGTCGAATGGCGCTTGGCGAAATCGAGGAAGGCGTTAATCATCCGCGCCCGAAGAAATGATCGGGCGACTCGTCGTCGCGCTGCTTGTCCGGGCGCGCCGGGTGCGCAGCCCCGAGTCTGCTCGTACCCGCCGCGCGTTATCCGTCTCTTCTGAATATCGATGTCGATGACGCTTGCAACTGCTATTGTTCCCCGGTCGCACGTTGTCAAGAAACAGGTTTGGTCGGCTTGCGGCAGCGCGCCGGACGAAGTGCAATGCAGCTTGTGCCGATGCGCGAGCCTGCAGCCTGCCGGCCGTGTCGTTACTGTTACTGTTGGAGGATCCCACGCAGCGGTCAGGCCGTCGGTGTAAGAAAGTGGCTGCCGAAGTTGGTGGAGAGCACCGACGGTTTCGCGCGACCGACCTGTGGGTAATCGAGTCGGGTTAGTTCGTGGTGACAAGCAGATGACGCGTAAGCGCATTCCGACAGGAGAATCGGCAACCGATGACAGCACCAAGCCCAAGCGCTGCGTACCATAATTGTCATATGAATACTTCAGGCAACTTCCTAGTTTTACGGGATGTAGTGCGTCCGACTTTGCTGATTGACAAAGACACGCACCTGCTAAGCCACGTGTTTGAAGACGATGGTTTCATCATCGACAGTCTTCTACTCAACGCGAAAGTGGGCGCCGTTTCGCGTACTGGCATACCAGATGCTGCGGTGCTGCAGCCTCTTCCTGAGTTCGGAGCGGAGCTGCTTGCAATTACGTTGATTGCAAAAGAACGCGCAATTCATGGTTACTGGATTCCCCCCCGTAATCAAAGTGGACCTGGCTGGCAGCACACACCGAATCTTCCGCTTGAGCCGCCTTCACCTGCGCCGCCGTCACCAGACAAGACGCCGGAGCCAATCCATGATCCGCAGCTTCCGGAGCATCCCGAACCGGTGCGAGAACCGCCTTTCGATAGGCCGCCGATGCCTGTAATATTCGCGCTAATCAAGGGTTTGCAGCGGTCTCGCCAATTTGCATTTTTCCACCGACTGCCCAAGGAGCTTACATGCCGAAAAAGTCTTGGAGCGCAAAGCCCAAGCGCCAGTATGCGCACATCAAAGACAGCCTGCTCAAACGCGGCAAGGTAGAAGAAGTCGCCGCGGAGATTGCGGTCCGCACCGTCAATAAGGAGCGGGCATAACATTGCGAGTCCGAGCAGGCAAGCGCCTCGTGGATCAACGACATGTCGGCAAGCTGGCGTGATGGTCTGCGATCGCATCAAGGTACGGGTGGGCGCACGTTGGCTCAGCTTCGCAACGAGGCGACGCAACGCGCCGTGAAAGGCCGATCCAGAATGAACAAGGCGCAGCTGGAGCAAGCTCTGCAGCGCTGAGCGCTGTCGGCAGCAGCGAACTGCTCGCCAGCCGGTGTATTTATTCTGGAAAGCACCGCCCGAGGTGAGCCGCAGCACGCCTGCGATCAACACGGCGCAGAGAACCGACGCGAATTCGCCGACAACCCGCATCGTTCACGTTGGTTTCGCGATCTCCTCGGTCACGACCATGCGCCCTTCGAACCATTTCTGGAATGTAACTGTTCCGCGGCAAACACCGTTCAATGAACAGCGCAGCCGGACATCGCCCGGCTCATTCCCGAACACGCGACCGAGCCGGTCAAAGATCAACCAATGCGCCAGCCGCAGGTTGTTCACTTGGCAGCGACCGTCTGCGCCCTCGGCGGCGGTGAATTCACGCAATGTCACATCCACTCCGCGTTGACAAAAATCCGTATAAATTTCAAGCGACTGCCGCTTCAGTTCTGGGGCCTCACCTTCGCTCATAAAAAAGAGAGACCGGGCTTGAATGCGTGCGTAGTCCATTATTTTCGCCTGCGCAAATACTGCCTCGACGGCACACTTGAAATCCGCTGTGCCAAATTGCCAAGTACTTTTTGAGGTTGATCTCAGCGCTTTCATTCAGTGAGCCCACCAGCCGCATGAATGTGTTCAGCAACCACCCGGGAGCCCTTTAGAGCGCTGCCAAACTCACGCTTGAACAATGTGGCCATATTAAATATCGGGGTGGCCGCAATCCAGGCCTTGATGCGGTCATCCGCTGCGACTGCTTGCGCCGAAAAGTAGCCGCCGCCGCTTGCGCCGTAAACTGCGATTTTTTCGGGCCTGACGGCGGCGTTTGTTTGGAGCCAGTCGAGGATAGCGCTGATGGGTTTATTCATATCCAAGCGGAAGTGCGGCCCATGGCCAGGCGATGTTCCTTGCCCCGGCGAGTCAACCGTTACCACGTTGTAGCCGCGTTTCCAGCCGGGATACCTGGCAAACATCAATCAGGCAGACATACCCGAGCACATCCTCACTAACGGCTCGGAACCGGTCGGAAATCCTCCCGCATAGTTCCACCAGTAGATGATCGCCGAGCTGCTCAAGTGGCCCAAGCTCGTCAAGGAGAGCGGGTGAAGCTGGGAGCGAGAAGACGCAGATTACGCCGAAAAGAAAGGCAGCCCGCGTTGCCTTTCTGGCACATGCGTACGCTGAAGTCAGGTGCCAGTTCGGCTCTTGCCTGTTCTTTCCACGGGGCGCTTCGATTGCCGCGGCGCACGCACAGGCACCGCCTCGCGAACTTTGTCACGACCTGCGGTCGCATCTGTCTGCGCGTGCAGTGGGAACTGCTGCGGATCAAGAGGCTTGCCCGGCACTTGCGCGTCGGATGAGATTTTTGGCTGTTTCATGATGACCCCAGGTTGGTGGTTTAGCGCACTAAGATGGTTTCGAGATCTCCGAAAGTGCTTGGGCAGCTGGCCGTATTTCCGAACTTTGGACCGCAAAGTCGCCCAGCGCCACGATGCCGACCAGCCGCTTGTCGCGATCGACGACCGGCAAACGTCTCACTTGACGCTCACTCATGGTCTTGACGGCCTCCTCAACCGAGTTGTCCTCGTAAGCCCAGGCGACGCCATCAGACATCACATCACGAACTTTGGTGTCGGCACCCTTGCCCTCGGCAACGGCGCGTATTGCGATGTCGCGATCCGAGATCGTCCCTATCATCCGATCGTTTTCTCCGACTGGCAGCATTCCAAAGTCCCCGTCGCGCATCTGTTTTGCGGCTTCCCGGATGCTCATATCGGGACTGATCACTTTCACGTCGCGGCTCATCAGGTCTTCGAGCTTTTGCATGTCTATTGTCCTTGGTCTAAGTTTTCAAAATTGAAGCGTATGCCATTGAATCAGGCGCGGTCGTCAGGCGCGATCGCGCAGTTCCTTCACGCCCGCGTGCTCGGCGCAGTGATCGCAGCAAAACATCCGGTCGCTCTTTTCCAGACCGTGGCCGATGATGCGCACGCCGCAATGTGCGCAGGTAGGCGCGAGCGTATGGATCGCGCATTCGAAGCTGTCGAATGTATAGGTCTTGCCTTGCGCCACAACCTGAAAAGACTTGTCGTATTCATTACCGCAGGCATCGCATTTCGTCATGGTGTACTCCTTTAAGCGGCTTCTTGTTGCTGTCATCATTTACTTTTCCGAGCGGGTCGCAATCTTTGCGCTGGCGTAACTCAATGCAAATTGGATGTTACGTGTGCGCTCGGCCTAATCGCATTCCTGATGAGATCAGGTTACCGCGAATCCTGGAGAAGCGTGGGGGTCATTCGCCTGATCGCAGGTAAGCATTCGGCTCGTGTCACTTGAGCGGACACGTCAGGCGTCACGTCGTTGACCCCATGCTCGAATCACCAGCTTGCGCAGTTCGCTGTACCACACGACCACGCTGGCCATCGCAATGCACACCAGCCACTGATCAAACGCCAGCGGCACGGTGCCGAAGGCGAGATTGAGGAATTCGCTGTTAACGACTACCACCTGCAGCAGCAGCGACAGCGCGATCGCGCCCCAAAGCCACGGATTGGAGAACAGGTGCGCAAACGCACTGGTGGTGTCCGAGCGCGCGTTGAAGGCGTTAAACAAGTGGGCGAGGACAAGCACCGTGAAACCCGCAGTGCGCGCCGTGGCGAGGTCGTGTGTGCCCTTGATCAGCCCGCCCGGCAGGTAGATGTCGATCGTCAGCAGCGTCACGATGGACACCACCAGGCCGATCTGGATCACCCCCGCCCACATTCTGGCGTCGATCACCCGGTCACTCAGTTGGCGCGGCGCTCGAGCCATCACATCGTCGGTGGGTGGATCAACGCCCATCGCCAGGGCCGGCCAGGAGTCGGTGACCAGGTTGATCCACGGGATCTGCGTGGCGGGCAACGGCAGCACCACCGCGCCGCCGCCCGTCGATGAGCCCGTCAGCCCGATCACCCCCGCTCCGACGACACCCAGGAAGATAGTTAGCACCTCGCCCATGTTCCCGGACAGCAGGTAGCGCAGGAACTTGCGGATGTTACTGAAGAGGCCGCGACCCTCGCGCACAGCCTCGACGATCGTCGCAAAATTGTCGTCGACGAGGATCATCTTGCCCGCTTCCTTCGTCACCTCGGTTC
>ENA-OFCX01000982-OFCX01000982.1-metagenomes-genome-assembly--contig:-NODE-982-length-12601-cov-3.071098_pt1 | contig 12601 bp, 17 predicted proteins | sample MGYA00153384_OFCX01 | MGnify analysis MGYA00153384
GGTGGTGGCCGCAGGCGTTGATGCAGCCCGATATCTTGATGCCCAGCTCGCCGATGAGGCGCTGGCGCTCGGGGTCCGCGAAGCGCTCGATCATCGTGTCGGCGACGGCTCGCGCCTCCTGAAACCACCGCGGCTCGAACGTGGCCTCGTAGAGGTGGAGCAGCGCTTCCAGCAGGAACGCGTGGTCCTCGAGGTAGGCGCCGAGCCGCGCCTGGCCCGCGTTGAAGCTCCGCAGCAGCCGGCCGTCGGCGTCCCGCATGCGCTCCAGCACGAACGCCGCCGCGCCCCGCGCGGCGTCCAGGTAGTCCGCGCGGCCGAGGGTCGCGCCGGCATCGGCCAGGGCGCTGATGGTCAGCGCGTTCCACGCGGCCAGGCGCTTGTCGTCGGTTCCGGGCCAGGTGCGCGCCTCCCGGACCTCGCGCAACCGGCCGCGGATGCGTGCCGCCGTGGCGGGATCGGGGCGCGGCCCACGGTCCGGCAGCACGGCCATCTCGTGCAGCTCGAGGACTTCGAGGTCCTGACCCCCCAGTTCGTCCAGAAGACGATGTACGCGATCATGAGCCAGAAGCAGCGGGAGAAGTTCGAGGAGGAGCTCGAGCTCGACTTCGCCTACTCCCTTCCCGGCAAGGCCCGCTTCCGCGTCAACGTCTACAAGCAGCGCGACTCGGTCGGCGCGGCCTTTCGCCTCATCCCGTTCGAGATCAAGAAGCTCGAGGACCTGGGCGTACCGCCCGCGGTGGCGAACTTCGCGATGCTGCCGCGCGGTTTCGTGCTCGTCACCGGCCCCACGGGCAGCGGCAAGACCACCACCTTGTACGCATCGCTGGGCCGCGTGGACACCGCCACCACCAACGTGCTGACGGTGGAAGACCCGGTCGAATACGAACTGGCCGGCATCGGCCAGACCCAGGTGAATCCGAAGATCGACCTGACATTCGCCAAGGCGCTGCGGGCGATCCTGCGCCAGGACCCGGACGTCATCATGATCGGTGAGATCCGCGACTTCGAAACCGCGCAGATCGCGATCCAGGCCAGCCTCACCGGCCACCTCGTGCTGGCCACCGTGCACACCAACGACGCGCCCAGCAGCGTCACCCGGCTCATCGACATGGGTGTCGAACCTTTCTTGCTCAGCAGCAGCCTGCTGGGCGTGCTGGCCCAGCGCCTGGTGCGCAAGCTGTGCCCCGTTTGCAAGCGCGAGGGCGAGGACGGCGCCTGGCACCCCGTGGGCTGCGAACACTGCGGCCACACCGGCTACAAGGGCCGCACCGGCGTGTACGAGCTGATGGTGGCCGACACGCCGGTGCAGGCGTTGATCCACAACCGCGCGCCCGAATCGGAGCTGGTGGCTGCAGCACAGGCCGGCGGGCTGCGCTCGATGCGCGAGGACGGCGAGCGACTGGTGCGCCAAGGGGTGACGTCGCCCGAAGAGGTCATCCGCGTGACCCGCGACTGACCATGGCCCCGCAGCTTGTCGCTTCGCGCCTGCTCACCCCCCCCGAGGGGGCGCTGTCCGCCTTGGGGCGGCCCGGTGGCGGACTGATTTCGCACCATGCCCGCCTATAAGTTCGAAGCGCTCGACGCCGCCGGCAAGTCAAAAAGTGGCTTGCTCGAGGCCGACAACGCCAAGGCGGCGCGCACACAGCTGCGTGCCCGGCAGCTGGTGCCGCTGGGGGTGGTGCCGGTCACGGTGGCCAACGTCGACGGCAGCGCGCCGCGCTTCACGCGCCGCGTGTTCAACGCCATGGGGCTGACGGTGTGGACGCGCCAGCTGGCCGGCCTGGTGGGCTCGGGCCTGCCGCTGGAACGTGCGCTGACCGCACTGGCCGACGAGGCCGAGGACCCGCGCCAGCGCGAGCTGGTGTCGCACCTGAAAAGCGAGGTCAACGCCGGCAGCGCCTTCGCCCGCGCGCTGGCCACGGCGCCGCGCGAATTCGACGATATCTACCGTGCGGTGGTTGCCGCCGGCGAGCAGAGCGGCGCACTGGGCGCCGTGCTGGAACGCCTGGCGGATGACCTTGAGCAACGGCAGGCGCTGCGTGCCAAGCTGACCGGCGCCATGCTGTACCCGGCCATCGTGTCGCTGGTGGCGGTGGTAATCGTCATCGTGCTCATGACTTACGTGGTGCCGCAGATTGCCGGTGTCTTCACCAGTTCCAAACGTGCCTTGCCACCGCTGACGGTGGCCATGCTGGCCTTGAGTGCTTTCGTCCGCAACTGGGGCTGGGCAGTGGCCGCGGCGCTGGCGGCGGGCGCTGTGTTGTTCGTGCTGGCGCGGCGCAACCCGGCCTTCCATGAACGCAGCGACGCCACGTTGCTGCGCCTGCCGCTGGTGGGCCGCCTGGCACGCGGCTACAACGCCGCCCGCTTCGGCGGCACGCTGGCCATGCTGGCCGGCGCCGGGGTGCCGATCCTGAAAGCGCTGCAGGCCGCGGCCGAGACGCTGGGCAACCGCGCCATGCGCGCCGATGCACTGGACGCATTGGTGCAGGTGCGCGAGGGCGCGCCGCTGGCGTCGGCGCTGGCCGGCAAAAAACGATTCCCGGGCCTGCTGGCGATGTTCGCCCGGCTGGGCGAACAAACCGGCCAGTTGCCGGTGATGCTGGGCCGCGCCTCAACGCAGCTATCGGCCGAGGTGCAACGCCGGGCACTGGCCGCGGCCACCATCCTGGAGCCGCTGCTCATCGTGGCGATGGGCCTGGTGGTGGTGCTGATCATGATGGCGGTGCTGTTGCCGATCATGCAGTTGAATACCTGGGTGAAATAAGGCCGTCGACTCGCTTTCGCTTGCGGGGCCTGCGCTCGCTTTTGATCGTGTTGATGCACAAGAAAGCGAGCCATTTTGTCGGTTCAGCTGGGAAATGAGCACGACCGTGCTGGGACACGGTCACAAATATCAAGATTCATGGCAACCCGAGCGCAACGCTGGCAGCGGCCAGGCAACTGGGGCCAGACGATGGTGGGTCCATCGCACACTTGGAAATTGTCAATAACCTGGCCGACTCACTGGCGGCCGTGTCGGGCAAAGCCTGAGCGAGTGATTTGCGCTTCGCGCTGTCGCCGCTGCGCGCTGGCGCCGGACCTCATCCTGCCGCTTTATCGGCGTCTGTTTCAGTGTCCGGCGCCTTGCTCTTCTTCGAGATGATCTGCGCGGCGAGGATGCCGATTTCGTACAGGATGCACATCGGGATGGCCAGCGCCAGTTGCGAGATGACGTCGGGCGGGGTGACCACGGCGGCGACAACGAAAGCGCCGACGATGAAGTAGCCACGGAACTTGCGCAGCTGCTCGATCGTCACGACGCCAATCCGGACCAGCACGATCACCGCAATGGGCACCTCGAACGAGATGCCGAACACGAAGAACAGCGTCAGCACGAAGCCGAAATATTGCTCGATGTCAGGGGCTGCGGTGATGCTGGCCGGCGCGAAGGCCTGGATGAACTTGGACATGCCCGGGATGACGAGGAAGTAGCAGAACGCCACCCCGGCCACGAACAGGATGGTGCTGGAAATCACCAGCGGCAGCACCATGCGCTTTTCGTGCGAATACAGCCCCGGCGCCACGAAGGCCCACACCTGATACAGCACCACGGGCAGGGCCAGCATGAACGCGCCCATCAACGTGATCTTCAGCGGCACCAGGATAGGCGAAATGACGTTGGTGGCGATCAGCGTGGCGCCCTTGGGCAGATGCGCCACCAGCGGTGCAGCCAGCAGGTCGTACAAGCCCGACGGGCCCGGGTAGAGGGCCAGCGCGGCAAAGGCGATGGCGATGGCGATGACGGCGCGGATCAGCCGGTCGCGCAACTCCACCAGATGCGACACAAAGGGCGCTTCGGTGCCGTCGAGTTCATCAGGTTTGCCAGGCTTGCCTGGCTTGTCTGAATCAGCGCCTGGCCGGGGCGAATCGGCGCTCATCTCACCGGGGGCCTGAACCGAGCCACGCGCGCCGCGCCCGACTGCGCCTTGCCGCGCACACCATGGCGGTTCTTGTACCACTGGGGCATGGCGCCGCGTTTGAGCCGCCAGTTCTTCTTCGGGTGCTGGTAAAAAGGCGGCGGCGCGGCCAGCGGCAGGTGGTCGTCCAAGCCCTGGGTGACACCGTTCCACTCGGTCTGGAAGGCGGTGTTGACGGCGCCGACCTCGTTATTCACGTTCTGCGAGACATCGCGCGCCGCGTCCTCGAACTGCGTCTTCATCTTCTTCAGCTCGTCCAGCTCGATCGAGCGGTTGACCTCGGCCTTCACGTCAGCCACATATCGCTGTGCCTTGCCAAACATGTGGCCCACGGTGCGGGCCAGCTTGGGCAACTTCTCGGGTCCGATGACGATCAATGCCACGGCGCCGATAAGAGCAATTTTGTCGAAGCCGAAGTCAATCATTGCGTGGCGACGCCCAGTGCAGTTGCGGCCAGGCGGATGCCTTCAAGCAGGCCCGGCCCGGGGCGGATATCGAGACGACCTGGGTCAAGACTTGGTTTTGGCCTCGACGTCCACCGTGTTCGCGTCGCTGTTGCGTTTGGCGGTTACCTGCTGCGCCGGCGCAGCATCGGCGTCGGTGCTTTCGGTGCCACTTTTCATGCCGTCCTTGAAACCCTTGACGGCGCCGCCAAGGTCAGACCCCATGTTGCGCAGCTTTTTGGTGCCGAAAATAACCACCACCACCAACAACACGATCAACCAGTGCCAGATGCTGAACGAACCCATGATTTATCTCCTGAAAGCCAACTCACCATTCTAGGTGGGGCGGTGTGTAGACCATGTGAAGACTCTGTGAACGGAGATTGGTTCAGGCCCGCGCCCACGGCCTGGGCCCGCCCATCACATGCATGTGCAGGTGCAAGACCTCCTGCCCGCCGTCGGGCCCGCTATTGATGACCGTGCGAAACCCGTTGCCCACCCCCAGCTGCCGCATCAGCCGCGGTGCCAGCCCCAGCATGCGTCCCAGCAGCGCGTCGTGCTCTGGGCCCACGTCGGCCAGGGTGGCGATGTGGGTTCTGGGAATGACCAGCACATGCACTGGCGCCCAAGGGTTGGTGTCGTGAAAGGCGATCAACTCATCGTCTTCATGAACTTTCTTCGCTGGAATGAGGTCAGCCACGATCTTGCAGAAGATGCAGTTCGGGTCACTGTGCATGGCGGTGGCCCTTCAGCGGCTGGTCACAGGCATGGCCCGGCCTTCGGCATAGGCCCACCAGCCGCGCACGAAGCGGTAGAGGTACCAAATACCGATGAGCGTCCACGCCGCCCAGCCCGGGAACACGAACAGCAGCCACAGCGGCAGGGTCAGCAGCAGAGCCGCCAGCGTGAACCAGAAGCTGCGCGACTGCCAGCGAAAGTGGCTGAGGTAGAAGTCGTTCGTCAGGTCGTCGCGCTTGACGTAGTTGATGACCATGGCGATCACCGAAAACACCCCCAGAGAAAACCAGGACAAAGTGTGCAGTGCGTACAACACATGGGTCAACACGCGCGGGCCGTTGTCTTGAGCACCCCGGCCGGCATGGTTGACAGTGGCCAACACGGCATTGTTCACAGCACATCCCCTTCACGTTGTTTCATCTTTCGCAGTGCGAACTCATCCAGCCCTGAAAGGCCCTCGCGCCGCTCCAATTCGGCCAGCACGTCGGCCGGCTTCAGGCCGTGGGCGCTGAGCACCACCAGCGTGTGAAACCAGAGGTCGGCGACCTCGGCCACGATGCGGCCGGGGTCACCATTCTTGGCCGCCAGCACAACTTCAGTGGCTTCTTCGCCAATCTTCTTCAGCACCGCATCGGGTCCTTTGAACAGCAGCCGGGCCACATAACTCTTCTCCGGGTCGCCGCCGCGGCGTGAATCGATGATGCCGGCCAGCCGGGCCAGTGTGTCTTGTGACGTGGCGCTCATCGGTAGATGTGTGCCGGGTCGAGCAACACTGGCTCGGCGTCGCTCCAGCGGCCGTCTTCAAGGCGCTGGTAAAAGCAGCTGTGGCGGCCGGTGTGGCAGGCCACGGAGGGTGCATCCGAGTCGTGGCCGAGTTGCGTCACCTCGATCAACAGCACGTCGCTGTCGCAGTCCATGCGGATGGCGTGCACCTGCTGAAAGTGACCCGATTCTTCGCCCTTGTGCCACAGGCGCTGGCGCGATCGGCTCCAGTACACGGCCTGGCCACGTTGCACGGTGGCGGACAGGGCGTCGCGGTTCATCCAGGCAAACATCAGCACGTCCTGGCTGCCGCGTTCTTGCGCAATCACAGGCACCAGCCCCCGGTCGTCCCATGCGACGCTGTCGAGCCAGTCCATGTCAGTGCCGCCTGCCCATACGACGGCACTGGCGCGCTCCTTGGCGGACCGTGAACGAAGTGAGCGCCAGACCTTTCATCGCGCCAGTCTAGCCAATCTCATCGTGAGTGGCGCCGTCAAAGCCCTGCTCGGCGGCAAGCCAGCGCAGCACCGGCACGGTGCCGGGCAGCACCGGCGTCAGCAGCACGGGCAGCGTCTGCCAGGCCATGCGTTGCTGCTCGCGCATCTCGAGGTCGCCCGTCCAGTCAAAAACCTTGCAGAAGTGCAGTCGCACGCGGGCGTGTGGGTAGTCCATCACTTCCTGCTGCCAGGGGTGGGCTTCGCCGATGGTGATGCCCAGCTCTTCGTGCAGTTCGCGTCGCAGGGCCTGCGCCACGGTTTCGCCGGTCTCGAGTTTGCCGCCCGGAAATTCCCAGTAACCGGCGTAAACCTTGCCTTCGGGCCGTGTCGTCAGCAAGAAGCGGCCGGCCGCATCGATCAGCACGCCCACCGCCACGTCGACCGTCTCGCGATAAGTCTCAACCACCCGCACGGCCGGCAAAGTCGCGCGCAAACTGTTGGGCCACGCGGCCTGATCGCGAGCCGCGTTCCAGCGCCCACCCCAGTGCCTCTTGGCGCGCTGCCGCGATGGCCGCTTCACAGGCGCCGAAGTGCCGCAACCACTGCGCCGCGATGGTCAGGTACTCGTCCTGCGTGAAGGGGTAGAAGCTGATCCACAAGCCAAAGCGTTCAGACAGCGAGATCTTCTCTTCCACCACCTCGCCGGGGTGCACCTCGCCATCCTCGGTATGCTGGTAGCTGAGGTTTTCTTTCATGTATTCGGGCAGCAGGTGGCGGCGGTTGCTGGTGGCGTAGATCAGCAGGTTGTCGCTGGCTTGCGATACCGAGCCGTCGAGCACGCTCTTCAGGGCCTTGTAGCCGGGCTCGCCTTCGTCAAAGCTAAGGTCGTCGCAGAACACGATGAACCGTTCAGGCCTTTCGGCCACCAGATCGACCAGGTCGGCCAGGTCCACCAGGTCGGCTTTGTCGACCTCGATCAGGCGCAGGCCCTGGCCGCTGAATTCGTTCAGCACCGCCTTGATCAGCGAACTCTTGCCAGTGCCGCGCGCCCCGGTCAGCAACACGTTGTTGGCGCCGCGCCCGGCCACGAACTGCTGCGTGTTGCGCAGCAGACGTTCTTTTTGCGGCTCGACTTCCTTCAGCTGCGCCAGCCGGATCGTGGCCCCGTGCCGCACCGGTTCCAGCACACCCGCACTGCCACGGCGGCGGTAGCGCCAGGCCACAGCGGCTTGCCAGTCGGGCGCCGTGGCGGCATGCGGCAGGATCATTTCCAGTCGGGCCAGCAAAGATTCGGCCCGCACCAGCAGGTGTTCGAATGCAGGGTTCATGGTTTTAAGTGTAGGGCGCGCACCGTGTCACCGGTCGTCACGAAGATGCGGTCGCCGGGGGTGGCGCGCACGGGGTGCATGCCGGTGAAAGCGCCGAATGCCGGCAGCACGCCGACTTCGGGCCCAAGGTGAAAACACGGCAGACGCAGGCGGTCGTGGGCTCGGCCGCCGACCATCGCGCAGGGGTGCAGGTGCCCGGCCAGCACATAGGCGCCGGCGACGGCGCGCGGGTGGTGTGCCAGCGCCAGCCCGTCCACGTGCAAAGGTTCGTCGACACAGGCCACACCCCAGTCGGTCGGCGGGTCGCCAGCGCGGTCGTCGTGGTTGCCGCGCACCAGCGTCAGGGCCAGCGCAGCGTGGCGGTCGCGCCAGCTTTTGAACGCCGCAAGCAGGGCCGGCGCGCGGCCACGCGCCGAGTGCAGCAGGTCGCCCAGGAACACTACCTGCGTGGCTTTGGTCAGTATCACCAGTGCGCCCAGGCGGTCCAGCGTGTCGGCGGTGGTGGCCTCGGGTACAGGCACGCCCCAGCGGCGGAAGGATGTGGCTTTGCCCACATGCGCATCGGCCACCAGCAACATGCCGCGGGCCGGCAGGAAGGCTGCGCGCTGGGCCAACAGTTGCACGCGGCTGCCGCCGACGTCGACCTGCACGCCTAACAAGTCAGGCGCTGCAAAGCCAGGTCGAGGTGTTCGGTGGGCAGGCGCTTGAAACCGGTGCGCGCGTAGCGCTGCAAGCGCCCGATCATCAGCGACGTGATGGCCGATGCCAGCGCCTGCGCGTCCACCGACGGCGTGGCCGATCCGGCGGTCTCTGCGGCCTGGCGCAGGCTGTGCCGCAACTGCGACTCGACCCGGTCGAAAAACTGGTTCATCCGCGCCACCAGCCTTTCATGTTCGAACACCAGCGCGTCGCCCACCATCACACGGCACATGCCCGGGTTCTTCTCGCCAAACTGCAACACCGCCGCGACGATCTTCTGCGCTTGCATGGCCGGCGAGACCTCGCGCTCAAGCCATTGGTTGATGACGGTGAACAAGCTGGTCTCGATGAACTCGATAAGCCCCTCAAACATCTGCGCCTTGCTGGCAAAGTGACGGTACAGAGCGGCCTCGCTCACATCCAGTTGGGCGGCCAGGGCGGCCGTGGTGATGCGTTCCGCGCCGGGTTGCTCGAGCATGCGGGCCAGCGTTTGCAGGATCTGCACGCGGCGTTCGCCGGGCTTGGGCCGTTTGCGCGCTAATGGAATTGCCGGCATGGCGGCCCCAGCAACACGCTCTGCGGCCGGTTCCGAATCAACAGGAGTGTGTGTCATCGCCTCGACGCGCAGGGGTGCAAATGCATTCTGGCATACCGCCCAAAGGGCTTGCGGTGCAGGTAAACACCAACGGACTCAAGCCGGGATCGCGCTGGTGACGATCAGCCTTGTCGGGTCAGTTGCCGCAGATTGAGCACCCGTCGGTCGACATACGGCGGGGTGATGCTGAGCCGCCCATGTGCGGTGGGCGCTAGCCCGGCGCGCCGTGCCCAGCGCTGCATCCACACCGTGCGCATGCCCACGCGGCGGGCTGACTTCTGATGTTCCAGCGTGTCCTCCACCAGCACGCAGCGCGTGGGATGAACGCCCAGCCGCGCTGCCAGCCAGCGAAACATGCGGGCGTCGGGCTTGGGGCGCAGGTGGCCAAACATCGTCATCTGCTCGATGGCGATGACACCGTCGAACAGGTGCGCAATGCCCAGCACGCCCAGTACGCGCGCGGTGTAAGCCGCTGGAGCATTGGTGAGGACGTAGCGCCGCCCGCGCAGCCGCGACAGCGCTGCGAAGTCGTGTGCGTGCCCGCGCACGCGATCTTCCAGGCCCGGCAACACATGCGTGTGGTGCAGGAAGTGAGCCGCGTTGACGCCGTGGTGCCGCATCAAGCCCAGCAAGGTGGCGCCATAGCGCCGCCAGTAGTCGCGCCGCAGCCTGTCGGCCTCAGCGCGGGGCAGTCCCACGTGGTCGACGATGTAGCACGACATGCGTTCGTTCAGGTCGCGGAAGGCGGCATTCGACGCGTCGTGCAGCGTGTTGTCGAGGTCGAACAACCAGACCGTTTTCGCTGCGGTTTTCAATAAGACCTGATCATCGTGCCGTAAGCCTGGTCGGTCAGGATTTCCAGCAGCATGGCGTGCGGCACCCGCCCGTCCACCACGTGCACGGCGTTGACGCCACTCTTGGCCGCGTCGATGGCGCCGGCCAGCTTGGGCAGCATGCCGCCGCTGATGGTGCCGTCGGCGATGAGTTCGTCGATCTGGCGTGGCGTGAGTTCCGTGATCAGCTCGCCGGCCTTGTTCAGCACGCCCTTGATGTTGGTCAGTATCACCAGCTTCTCGGCCTTCAGCACGGTGGCCAATTTGGCCGCCACCAGATCGGCGTTGATGTTGTAAGACTCGTTCTTCTCACCGAAGCCGATCGGGCTGATGACGGGGATGAACTGGTCGTCTTGCAGGGCCTTCACCACGCTGGGGTCGATGGCGGTGATTTCGCCGACCTGACCGATGTCGAGCTGCACGTTCGGGTCGTTTTTGTCGGGCATCTTCATCTGGCGCGCGCGGATGAGGCCGCCGTCACGCCCTGTCAGCCCCACGGCTTTGCCACCGGCGGCGTTGATGAGGCCCACGATGTCTTGCTGCACCTCGCCGGCCAGCACCCACTCGACCACGTCCATGGTTTCTTTGTCGGTAACGCGCATGCCCTGAATAAAGGTGCCTTTCTTGCCCATCTTGGCCAATGCGTCGTCGATCTGCGGGCCGCCGCCATGCACCACGATGGGGTTCATGCCCACCAGCTTCAGCAGTACGACGTCCTCGGCGAAATCGGCCTGCAGCGCCGGGTCTGTCATGGCGTTGCCGCCGTACTTGATGACCAGCGTCTTGCCGTGAAAGCGGCGGATGTAGGGCAGCGCCTGGGCCAGGATCTCGGCCTGGTCGCGCGGCGTGATGTGAGCAAGGCTGTGTTCGGGTTCAGGGCTCATGGTGGCGGGGTGGTGACGTGAGCGCAGCAATATGCGTATTGTAGGAAGGCGCGAATGTGGTGTTGGCCGCAAAATGCCGGTTCATCAACGGCTTTCGTAGCCCTGGAGAACCACCATGCTGAAAACAATCGCCCCCGCCGCACTGGCCTTTTTGGCCGCCACCAGCCTGGCGCAGGCGCCGCAAGCCAGCGGTGAGGTGACCAAGATCGACAAGGCCACCAGCCGCATCACGCTCAAGCACGGCGAGATCAAGAATCTGGACATGCCGCCCATGACCATGATTTTCCGCGTGCGCGACGGCAAGATGATCGATGCGGTGGCGGTTGGCGACCGCGTGCGATTCACGGCGGAGAAGATCGAGGGCAGCTACATGCTGACCGCGATCGACAAGGCTGAGTGAGTTGTCTTGAACAGCACCTTTGTCGCCACCATCAACCATCAGGTCCGCCTGGCCTCACGCCCGGTCGGCCTGCCCACCGCGGCGAACTGGCAGTTCACTGATGAGCCGGTGGCCCAGCCCGCCGAGGGCGGGATGCTGGTCAAGACTTTGGCGTTGTCGCTGGACCCGGCCATGCGCGGCTGGATGAACGAGGGCAAAAGCTACATCCCGCCGGTGGGCATCGGCGAGGTCATGCGCGCCGGCGGCATTGGCGTGGTGATGGCGTCGTGCAACGCCGCTTTTGCAGTCGGCGACCACGTCACCGGCAGCCCGGGTGTGCAGGAATATTGCCTTGTGCCGGCCGACGAGATCAAGCGTTCGGGTTGGGCCAGGATCGACCTGCGCCTGGGCAGCGTCACGCAATGGCTCAACGTGCTGGGAATGCCCGGCATGACCGGCTACTTCGGCCTGATGGATGTCGGCATGCCGAAGGCCGGCGAGACGGTGGTCATCAGCGGCGCCGCCGGGGCCGTGGGCCAGACGGTGGGCCAGATCGCCAAGCTCAAGGGTTGCCGCGTGGTGGGTATTGCCGGCGGCCCCGCGAAGTGCGAATGGGTGGTCAAGGAACTGGGCTTCGATGCCTGCATCGACTACAAGAGCGGCCCGGTGAAGGACGGCCTGAAGCAGCACTGCCCGCAAGGCGTGGACATCTACTTCGACAACGTCGGCGGCGAAATCCTCGACGCGGTGCTGACGCGCATCAACAAAAAGGCCCGCATCGTCATCTGCGGTGCGATCAGCCAGTACAACAACACCGAAGCCGTGGTGGGCCCGAAGAATTACCTCAGCCTTCTGGTGAACCGCGCGCGCATGGAAGGCATCGTCGTCTTCGACTATGCCGACCGCTACCACCTGGCGATTGCCGAGATGGCGGGCTACCTGAAGGACGGCCGCATGAAGAGCAAGGAAGACGTGGTCAAGGGCGGCGTTGCTGCCTTCCCTGCGACCTTGCAGAAGCTCTTCACGGGGGAAAACTTCGGCAAGCTGGTGCTGGAGCTGGCGGTCGCCTAGGCTTGCTGTGTCGTCGGCGGGATCTGCGCTCCCGGGTAAAAAAATGGACTCCGTGGCTGCTGCACAAGCAGTCCATCAGAACCCAGGCCGCCAGTCCCCCATCAGAAGTGGATGCCCTTCATCATCTGCGACAACGCGATGGCTTCTGGCGACAGCGTTGTCTTCGCCCCCTTGTCGCCCTTGGCCGCCGCGCTGTCGGGGAACATGCGGAAGGTGGTGTTCATGACGATCTGCGTGATGCGCGGCGCGGCCGCGTGCAGGATCTCGCCGAACACACCCAGCCGTGTCGCCACCCGCACCGGCTTGTCCACGCAGGCCTGCACGATCATGTCGGCGGCCTCCTCGGGCTTGAGCAGCGGCATGTTGTCGTAGATCTTGGTCGGCGCCGTCATCGGCGTGCGCACCAGCGGCATGTTGACGGTGGTGAAGGTGATGCCCTGATCGGCATATTCGCTGCTGGCGCAGCGCGTCCA
>ENA-OFCX01000985-OFCX01000985.1-metagenomes-genome-assembly--contig:-NODE-985-length-12556-cov-4.378610_pt1 | contig 12556 bp, 13 predicted proteins | sample MGYA00153384_OFCX01 | MGnify analysis MGYA00153384
GTGCGCTTGAACGGGGTAACGGCAACGGCCCCGTTTGCCTTCTCCTTGTCACCGACGACCAGGATGAACGGAACCTTTTGCATTGAATGCTCACGGATTTTATAGTTGATTTTCTCGTTGCGCAAATCCAAAGAGGCTCTAACTCCTTGTTTTTGCAGCGTTTTGGCCACCATTTCGGCGTATTCCGATTGCTGGTCGGTAATGGCCGTCACCACCACCTGCACCGGCGCCAGCCAGGCCGGCAATGCGCCGGCATGCTGTTCGATCAGGATGCCGATGAAACGCTCCAGGCTGCCGAGGATGGCCCGGTGCAGCATCACCGGGTGGCGGCGAGAACTGTCCTCGGCGACATAGACCGCATCCAGCCGCTCGGCCATGCTGAAATCGACCTGCATCGTGCCGCACTGCCAGGGCCGGCCGATGGCATCCTTCAGTGTGTATTCGATCTTCGGGCCGTAGAAGGCGCCTTCGCCGGGAGCGATCTCGACTTCGCAGCCGCTGGCGCGCAGGCTTTCGATCAACGCCTGCTCAGCCTTGTCCCATGTCGCGTCAGAGCCGATGCGCGCCGCCGGCCGCGTTGCCACTTTGTAGATGATGTGCTCGAAGCCAAAATCTTTGTAGACCTTCTGCAATAGTGCCGTGTACGCCACGCATTCGGCCAGGATCATGTCTTCGGTGCAGAAGACGTGTCCGTCGTCCTGCGTGAAAGCCCGCACGCGCATGATGCCGTGCAACGCGCCCGTGGGTTCATTGCGGTGGCACTGGCCAAATTCACCGTAACGCAGTGGCAGGTCGCGGTAGCTCTTGATGCCCTGCTTGTAGATGAGGATGTGTCCGGGACAGTTCATCGGCTTGAGCGCGTAATCGCGCTTTTCCGACTCGGTCGTGAACATGTGCTCGCGGTACTTGTCCCAGTGGCCGGTTTTCTCCCACAGCGACTGCTCCAAAATCTGCGGCGCCTTGACCTCCTGGTAGCCGTTGTCCCGGTAGATCTGCCGCATGTACTGCTCGACGCCCTGCCACAGCGTCCAGCCCTTCGGGTGCCAGAACACCAGGCCCGGCGCATGCTCGTCGATGTGGAACAAATCGAGTTCGCGGCCGAGTTTGCGGTGGTCGCGCTTCTCGGCTTCTTCGAGCATGTGCAGGTGTTGCTGCAACTCGTCCTTCGTCGCCCAGGCCGTGCCATAGATGCGCTGCAGCATCTCGTTGCGGTGATCGCCGCGCCAGTAAGCGCCGGCCACCTTCATCAACTTGAAGTGCTTCAATCTGCCCGTCGAAGGAACGTGCGGGCCGCGGCAGAGGTCTTCAAAGGCGCCTTCTCGGTACAGCGAGACGTCTTCTTCCGCTGGAATGCTGGCGATGATCTCGGCCTTGTAAAACTCGCCGATCGACTTGAAGTGAGCGATGGCCTCGTCGCGCGGCAGCACGCGGCGGTCGACCTTCTCATCCTTGCGCGCCAGCTCCGTCATCTTGGTTTCGATCGCGACAAGGTCTTCGGGCGTGAACGGCCGCTTGTACGAAAAGTCGTAGAAAAACCCGTTGTCGATCACCGGTCCGATCGTCACCTGCGCCGACGGAAATAATTCCTTCACCGCATGAGCCAGCAAGTGAGCGGTCGAATGGCGAATCACCGACAGCGCGTCGGCGTCCTTGTCGGTGACGATCGCAAGCTGCGCGTCGAGCTCGATCAGATGGCTGGTATCGACCAGACGGGCCGCGTCTCCACGGCCAACCCGCCCGGCGATGGCCGCTTTCGCCAGCCCGCTGCCGATGCTCGCCGCCACCTGCGCCACGGTCACCGGCGCGTCGTACTCACGGCGCGAACCATCGGGCAATTCGATCGAAATCATCGGGCAACTCCGTGGAAAGAAAGCAAAAAAGCGCGGGGTGAGCCGCGCTTCTGTGTCTTGCGTTGAAAACGAATCAGGAGGGGTCTGCGCGCGTGTCCAACCCCGCTGTGCCCGGCATCGAAGAAGTTTGCAGAGTGGTCGTGCTCATCATGAAATCGCAAGGTTTTATTTTGATCTTTAATTCTAAGCCACGCGATGTGCCTGCTGCCCAGCACTCCCGGGGCCGCGCTGTACGTCATGCGGGCCTTCGTCCGCGCCGCCTCGAGCCACTCGATCGCGCGAGCAGGTCGTGGCTAAAGCGTCGCCAACGGCCAGCGCGGCAGCACCTGAAAACCGTGGTCTGACTGCGCTTGCGCGGCACCTCTTTGCCAGCGCATCGCAGCGGCCAACGCGATCATCGCGCCGTTGTCGGTGCACAGCTCGAGTTCCGGATAGTGCACACGCACGCCGCGCTGCTCGCATTGCTCGTTCAACTGGCGGCGCAACTGCGTGTTCGCGCCGACGCCGCCGGCCACGACGATGCGCTTGAGCCCGGTGGTGAGCAGCGCCTGCAGCGACTTGCGCACCAGCACCTCGACGATCGCCTGCTCGGTCGATGCCGCCAGGTGAGCCAGGTCTTGCTGGCAGACGTCGCTGCCCAACTTGGCAAACTGCGTGCGCACCGCCGTCTTCAATCCTGCGAACGAAAAATCGAGGTTGCCGCTGTGCAGCAGCGGCCGCGGCAGCTTGAACGTCGTCGGATCACCGTACGCGGCCATGCGCGCCAACGCCGGCCCGCCGGGGTAGCCCAGGCCCATCAACTTCGCGGACTTGTCAAACGCTTCGCCAGCGGCGTCATCGATCGTCTCGCCCAGCAACGCGTAGCGCGCCACGTCGTCGACCCGCATCAGCTGCGTGTGGCCACCCGACACCAGCAGCGCAACGAACGGAAATTGCGGCGGGTCGGCCGACAGGAACGGCGACAAAAGGTGTCCTTCCAGGTGATGCACGCCGAGCACCGGCCGCTCCAGCGCGGCCGCCAGCGCACACGCCACGCCGGCGCCCACCAGCAGCGCGCCGGCCAGTCCCGGGCCGCGGGTGTAGGCCACCAGGTCGATGTCGGACAAGGCGGCGCCGGCGTCGGCCAGGACCTGTCTCGTCAGCGGCAGCACGCGACGGATGTGATCGCGCGAGGCCAGTTCGGGCACCACCCCTCCGTAAGCCTGGTGCATGTCGATCTGGCTGTGCAGCGCGTGTGCGAGCAGTTGCGGCACGGCGTGCACCGCGCCGCCGATGTCGCAGCGCACCAGCGCCACGCCGGTCTCGTCGCACGACGACTCGATGCCCAGGATGTTCATGGCTTCAGTCTAGGCCCGCAATTCGCCGGCTTCAGTCGCGGCGCTTGACCAATGCGCCGATGGCCCGCGCGATGCCACGCAACATGTGCACCTCCTCCTGGCGCAGTTGCGCGCGGTTGAGCAGTTGGTTCAGCCGCGGCATCAGTTTCATCGGGGCCTGCGGATCGAGGAAACCGATTTCCGCCAGGCTGTGCTCCCAGTGCCTCAGCAACCCCTGCACCGCCGCCGCGTCGGCCAGCGCCGGGTCGGCGGTGCGAGGCTGCACCTCGAAACCGCCGAGCGCCTGCCGCCAGTCGTACGCGATCAGCTGAACGGCCTGCGCCAGATTCAGCGATCCGTACTCGGGCCGGGTCGGCACGCTCAGGCAGGCGTGGCATCGGTAGACATCCTCGTTGCTCATGCCGAAGCGCTCCGAGCCAAATACGAAGGCCACGCGGTGGTCCTGCGTGGCGAGCGAGGCCAACAGCGCGCGCGGCGCATGCAGCGGCGGGCCGAAATCGCGCGGCGTCATGGCGGTCGCACAGGCGTAGGTGACGCCGTGCAACGCGTCGGCCAGCGTGCCGACGACGCGCGCCTGCGCCAGCACGTCGGTGGCGCCGCTGGCCATCGCGATGGCCTCGTCGCGCTGCAGCACGTCGTCGAAGCGCGGTGCGACCAGCACCAGATCGTCGAAACCCATCACCTTCATGGCACGCGCCGCGGCGCCTGCATTGCCCGGGTGGCTGGTGCCGATCAGCACGAAGCGGGTCATGCCGGGCGTGCTCGGGCCGCGCCCCGCGGGCATGGCGCGTTGTCCAGCATGGGACGGTTCGACTCGGGCTGCGGCATCGTGGTTGGTTAAAATTAAAGATTATCCGCAGCGATTTCAAGCAGCAGCACGCTCTTTCGTCATCTTCAGATTCGCACCTCGCAGGGCCTCCCCATGTCGCAAGCGCTCCACCCCATGCTCAATATCGCCATCAAGGCGGCCCGCAGCGCAGGCAGCATCATCAACCGGGCCTCGATGGACCTGGACCTGGTGAAGGTCAACACCAAAGCGCCGAACGACTTCGTCACCGAAGTCGATCATGCGGCCGAGGCCGCCGTGATTGAGACTCTCCTGGGCGCCTATCCCGGCCACGGCATCCTGGCGGAAGAATCGGGCCGTGCGCACGGCGCGAAAGACAGCGACTTCGTCTGGATCATCGACCCGCTGGACGGCACCACCAACTTCATTCATGGCTTCCCGTGCTACGCCGTGTCGATCGGCTTGGCATTCAAAGGGCAGGTGCAGCAGGCTGTCGTCTACGACCCGACCCGCAACGACCTGTATTACGCCTCCAAGGGCCGCGGCGCCTTTCTCAACGACAAGCGCCTGCGCGTGTCCAAACGCACCCGTCTCGAGCAGTGCCTGATCGGCACCGGCTTTCCGTTCCGCAAGGGCGACAACTTCAAGCGCTTCCTGCAGATGCTCGAGATCGTGATGCCGCAGTGCGCCGGCGTGCGCCGCGCGGGCTCGGCGGCACTCGACCTGTGCCATGTCGCGGCCGGCCATTTCGACGGCTTCTTCGAGACCGGTCTCAGCCCTTGGGACATCGCTGCCGGCTCGCTGATCGTCACCGAGGCCGGCGGCCTGATCGGTAACTTCACAGGCGAGGCCGATTACATGTACCAGCGCGAAGTGATCGCCGGCAACCCGAAGGTGTATGGCCAATTGGTGCAGATGTTTTCGACCTTCAGCCGCGTGCTGGCGGAGACCGAGCGCAAGCCCGACCAACCCGCCGGCGCCGCCGCCGCGGAACTGACGCCCGAGTTGGCGCTCGAGGCTGCGCTCGGGGCTGCGCCTGGAAGCGGCAGCGACGGCGAAGTCGCCGCGCCGAAGAACAAGGCCGTGCGCATCCGCAAGGCCGATCTGCCGGACGACGCGCCGCTTTGAATCCGCCGTGCCGTGCGCGGCGGTCGCCCCGACGCGTCGAACACCCGAAAGCCCCGAACGCCCCGAACGCCCAAACGCCCCTTACTCTCACAGCCCCTTCTGGCTCCTTATGCCCTGAATGCGTGACTCGGAGATCGCGTCGCGCGTGCGGCTGAAACGCGCTGTTCGCGAAACATCGCGCGACTTCTGACCGTGTCTTGCCGAAGGCCAACGCCCTGCATACCGGGCCCACGAGCCTCGCCGCCGGGCACAATCCCGCTGGCCGAACCGCAGTCGTTCAATAGTCGAACGAACGGCGTCGAATCAAGAAGATTCATTCGAACTGCACCTGTGCGGGTAGGCGTGGTGTGCCGATTGCTAGATCGGCTGCGCGCGATCTCGTCAGTCGGTTTACGCCCATGCCTCAGGCATATTTCCGACCTATTCGCATCGCACCGACGGACCTCCATCAACGGCTCGTGGTGCTTCCTGTTCGACGACGAACAGCGGTCGGCGACATCCGGGCGGCATGCAGACAAGGCCGCTGACGATCGCAGTGCCGTTCGCCCCCGAGTCGACGGCCAGCGGTCTTGGCGACAGCGGCTTTCATCCGTCGTGCTGGTATCGACGTAGATTCCACTGCGCGTCCGGCGGCGACCGCGTGATCCCGCGTTTCGGTTCCGCCGACTACACGGCCTCGGTCTGGGTCAACCAGACACTGGCGGTCCCGCACGGCGACGGCTACACGCCGTTCTGGGCCAACCTCACCGACCTGAGCGACCCGTCGGGCCGGCAGACCGTCACGGTATGAGTCGAAGATAACCCGCACGACCTGGCCGAGCCACGCGGCAAGCAGGACTGGCAACTTGAGCCGCGCGTGATCTGGAGTCCGCGCACCACCGGGCTGTGGCAAACCGTCTGGCACGAGCGCTTCAACCCTTGCCACATCGGCAGGCTGCGCTGGGCGCCGAAGGTCGAGACCTCCGCAATCGGCTTCGAGATCGGCGTCGAGATCGGCGTTGAAGGTGCATCCTTCCGCGACGAAGGCGACGGCGGCCTGTGGGTCGATGTTGCAATGCGGGCCCGCGGACGCGTGCTCGCTTGCGACCGCTATTTGGTGGTGGACGGCGAGGTCGACCGCATCATCGTGCTGGCCGACCCGGGCATCGACGACTTTCGCAACGAATTGTTCTGGAGCCCCGAGCGCCCGACGTTGATCCGCGCCACGGTCAGCCTGTACCGCCGCAGCGAGCTGATCGACCGGGTCGAGTCGTGAACTGCGCTCAGCTCGGTGCACGTGCTGCGCGAGCGCTTCATGCTCAACGGAAGGCCCTGCGTGCTGCGGCTGGTGCTCTACCAGAGCTACTGGCCCGACACGCTGGTGACCGCGCCCGACGACAACGCGCTGCGCTGCGTTGTCGAGCTGGCCAAGGAGATGGGCTTCAACGGCGTGCGCAAGCACCAGAAGATCGAGGACCCGCGCTACCTTTACTGGGCCGACCGGCTGGGCCTGTTCGTGTGGGCGGAAATGCCCTCGGCCTACCGCTTCACGCGCCAGGCGATCCGGCGCACGGTGCGCGAAGGGTCCGAGGCAATCGAGCGCGAATACGGCCACCGTGCGTGATCGTCTGGGTGCCGTTCAACGAAGGCTGGGGCGTGCCAGACCCGACGGTGGTGCGCGAGCAGAGCCACGCGGTGCAAGCGCCTTACCACCTGACCAAGACGCTGGACGCGACGCGCCCGGTGATTGGCAACGACGGCTGGGAGAGCAGCGCCGCCGACATCGTCGGCATTCACGACGACGACGCCAACAGCGAGCTCCGGTGGCTGCGCTATGGTGCCGAGATCTAGACCGAGCAGCAGTTCGACCGGCGGCGTCCGGGCGGCTGAATGCTCACGGTCGACGGCTATTCGCGCCGCGACCAGCCGATCATGCAAACCAAATTCGGCGGCATCGCCTTCGCGACCGAAACGTTCGATGCATCGCGCACCTGGGGCTACACCGTCGCCCACGGCGCTGCCGAAATTGGCCGCATGTATCCCGAGATGATGCAGACCGTGACTCACATCGCGCTGTTTTCGGGCGTTTGCTACACGCAGTTTGCCGACACGTTCCAAGAGGTCAACGGCCTGTTGTGCGCTGACCGCACGCCAAAGATTCCACTCGAGCAGATTGCGCTGGCGACGCAGGCCTCACGCACCCACAACACCGGTGGCGTTTGAGCCCGGCCGGCTCAAGACCCGAATTCACGCTACGGCGATCTACCTGCCGAAACGCCTGGCGAGGCACCGCAGTCGCACCGTGCGACACCGGCACGATGCGGTCCGCGCCTCAATCCGCGGGCGGGAGTGTGGGCGGCGGTGGTGAGGACGGCGGTGCCGGCACAGTCGAAGCCACCGATACCGGCGCTGGTGCCGCAGCCGGCTGGAGGACGCCTCGCCTCGGTCGGCGGCCCGACGACAGACGGCGGAGCTGATACGACGCCATCACTGGCGTGGCCGACACGCCGTGCAACAGAATGGACACGGCGATGGCGGTCAGCACGGTGCTCGCCAGTTGGGTGCCGAGCACGCCGTTTACGCCGTGCTCCAGCGCGTAGGCCAGGTAATACAGCGATCCAATGCCGCGGATTCCGAACCAAGCCAGCAGCCGCCGCTGATGGCGGGTCATCGCGCCGGGCCAGATCACCGCAAACACGGACAGCGGCCGCACCATCAGCACCAGCAGGATGCCGAAGCCGAACGTGCTCCAGGTCGGCGGCAGGTAGTACAGCGACACGCCCACCGCCAGCACGCCGGCCGCCTCCACCAGCCGCTCGATGCGCGCGCCGAACGAATGCATGCGCTCGCTCAGCACCTGTCCGGTGGCGAGCACCGACTCGTGCCGCAGCGGCCACAGCAACGTCACCCCGACTGCGAACATGCTGACGAACGTGGAGGTGTGGGTCAGTCGTGCCAGCCCGAACGTCAACGTCACGACGCCCAGGTACAACAGTTCGTCGCGCGCCACCTTGTCGCCACGTGCAAACCGCCAAGCCAGCGCCCGCCCGATCAGCAGCCCGGTCAGCGCACCGAGCAACGCGCCGCCGCCCACCGACCGCAGCAGGTCAATGCTCCACCAGCGTGCGCCGTACACGCCCAGATCGTGCAACCCCAGCAGGCCCAATGCCAGCATCACGACCGGCATCGCGGTGCCGTCGTTCAGGCCACCTTCGGCCGTCAGATTCAGCCGCACCGCGTCGCGATCGCCGTCGGCGCGAATCTGGACTTCCGAAGCGAGCACCGGATCGGTGGGCGCCAGGATCGCGCCGAGCAGCAGCGCCGCGGCCCAGTCGAAGCCGAGCAGCAGGTGCGCCAGCAACGCCGCCAGCCCAATCGCCACCAGCATGCCCGGCGCGGCCATCAGCAAAGCCGGGCGCCATGCGCGCAAGGTCGCCGGCACCTTCAATCGCAGCCCGACGGCGAACAACGAAATCAGCACGACGGCCTCTGTGACGAACACCAGGCGCGGCATCACGTCATCCATCGTGGCGCGGTCCGGCTGCTCGAACAGCGCGCCGGTCGCCCAGCCCAGCACGAGATAGACCAAGGCGGGCGACAGCGGCAGCCGACGCACCTCCTTGTCCGCCAGGGTCAAGGCGATCAAGACCATCCCGACGACCAACAGCGTGGTGGTCAGCATGACGAAATGCGCGTCACACCACCGAGCCGCCACTCGCGTGAGCGCAGCCGCCGTCGGGTTGCAAGCGCGCTGTGCAGTCGCTGGCGCATGTGACTCGCCTGCTGCAGACGCAGCAGTCCATCGACGTTCATTCTGTCTGGCCTCGCATCACTGCTCGCGGCGAGGGCTGGTCGGTAAGCGCGCGGGGCGGGCCGTAAACCGTGCCGCAAGGTGTCCGCCGAACGCGGCACAAGGATTATCGGAATGCTGAACTTTCATGACTACAAGGAACAAATGAGGCGCGAATGTGACGATTGTGCCGAGCGTGCCGGACCGTCCGCATCTGCGCAGTCGGACGGCGCGCCCGATCAAGCGGTGATCGGCATCGCGCAGCAACATGAACGATTGCCCGCAACGGGCCGATCGAGGCCCGTCTGCAGGTGCGACAAATCTGCATCGAAGTCACTGCGGGCAAGATTGCACTCAGACCCCACGCGGCTGGTCAGCGCGAAATGGGGACAAGTCGCCGCATTGTCTTGACCCGGCTGCGTCCCAACAGACTGCAACGGTTAACTTCCGGTTGCTCCGGCCGCTGTCATGCGCTTGTGGACCACCAGCGCCGGCCGAGCACTTGGTTCCTGTTGTGGTGCCAATAGTTGGCCAGGCGCCCCACGAATGTCACATCGCTCAGCTGTTCGGCCGCGGTCTCGCAGCGCTTGCAGAGCGCGGCGTTTTCGGGGCGCGGCAGGGGGTCGCACGGGTCGCCCTGCGCTTGCGGGTGTTCGTGAACCAGAGACGTCGACGGATGCTGCTGACCGGTGAGGTGCTTGAACTCGCTGAAGCATGCGTAGGCGTGGTCGTTCGGATGGTTCACGGTGCCCACCGGTTGCGCCTGCGACTGCTGCAGCGTGACGTGCTTGAACGCCAGGCTTCGGTACGGCAGCCGGCCGATGCGACAGTCGAAGAAGGCTTCGAACGAGCTGGCGCCCACTGCTTGCGTGTGTGGCCACGAAGGGGCTTGTTGAGCGGTCGCGCCCGACCCTGGCCGCCACCACGTCTTCCGAGGTGCGCACCATGTCGACCTTCTCGGACACCGAGGCGAAGTACGCCTCGACCTCGGACGAAGTCAGCGGCCGTCCATTCAGGCGATTGACCGTGTCCAGGTTGATGAGCTTCGGCAGCAGTTGCCCGTCCACACTGGCCAGCACGCGGTGCTGGTACGAGCGCCATGCCGTGAACTGCGACAGGTAATCGAACACATCACTCGAATGGGTGTGGACGATGTGCGGGCTGTGCGGATGGATCAAGATGCCAACACCGTCGAAGCGCTCGCAGGCATCGCCGCCGATGTGCGGGCGTTGATCGAGCATCAGCACGCGCTTGCCGGACTGTGTCGCGAGCCGCTCGGCCAGCACACTGCCGCCAAATCCGGCGCCGACGATCAACTTGTCGAAGCTGCGATCGACGCGAGCAAGGGTGGTGGTCTGACTTTGGTAGGCGAACATGCGACCGATTAGCAACCCGTATGCCCGGCGCCAGGCCCGTGGCTTGCCGAGGTTGTGTCCTCAAGGAGTCCACCATGCACCTGAACGCGCTCACCGTTTGTCGCCCTGTCGCCGCCGCCCCGCAGACGACGTTGCGCTTTGATCACGTACCGCAGCCCACGCCCGACACCGTGAACATTCCGCCGCCCGACACGCGCATTCCCCCGATCGACCTGCCCACGCCGATCCCGCCCGAGGTGCAGGAACCGGTGCTGCCGGGCGAGCACTCGCCGGTGGCCGACCCCGCCAGGCCGGGTTCGTCGGACTACTTCTACTGAACCGCGCCGCGCTCGCGCGCTGTGTGACAACAAGGCGCCGTCGCGGTCCAGCGTGGCCGGCGGCCATCGCCCGTGCCGTGCATCCTGACGAGCAGCCCTTGCCAGTGGTGGACCACGCACGCTGATACGTCGAGGTTGGTGGGCTGGCTCAGCGCCTGGGCCGCGCAGTTCGAGCGCCTGTTGCTTTCAGGGCCATCGAGTCGGTGAAACACCACGGCCGGCGCAAGCCGGGTCCTGGAACATCGAGACAGGCATGGTTGGATCAATTGGGTTGCAGATCGCAGCGCTCATTCGCCACGATCGTTCCCGGCCGCAGCTCTGCGACCTCGACAATGCCTCTTGATTTTCAATCCTTGAAAACGTTGCGACCCCGGAGGACAGTCGATGACCCACGCGCTCATCGTGGAAGACGATGCAGACTCGGCCACCACGCTGCAGGCCTTGATCGGCGGTGAAGGCCTCACGGTCGCGGTCGCCCGCACGTTGCGCGACGCGCGCCGGCAAATCGCCCTGCAGCAGCCCGACATCGTGCTGCTCGACTTGCGTCTGCCCGACGGGACCGGCATGGACTTGTTCGCCGACCCGCAATTGGTGGCCAATTCCGAGGTCGTGCTGATCACCGGCCACGCCAGTCTCGAGACCTCGATCCAGGCCTTGCGCATGGGGGCCGCCGACTACCTGGTCAAGCCCATCAACCTGCTGCAGTTGCAGGGTGTGTTGTCGCGCGTGACGAAACCGGCGGTGCTCAAGGCCGAGGTGGCCGACCTCACGGCGAACCTCGCCACGAGCGGTCACTTTGGCCAGCTGTGGGGCACATCGGCCGCGATGCAGCGAGTCTACGAACAGATATCGCGCGTGGCCGGCACCGGCATCACGGTGTTCATCACCGGCGAAAGCGGCACCGGCAAGGAAGTGGTGGCGCAGACCGTGCACGACCTCAGCCGCCGGCGCAAAAAGCCCTTCCTGGGTGTCAACAGCGGCGCCATTTCGCCCAATCTGATCGAGAGCGAGATCTTCGGGCACGAGAAGGGCAGCTTCACCGGCGCCGACCGGCAGCATCAGGGCTTCTTCGAGCGCGCCAGCGGCGGCACGTTGTTTCTCGACGAGATCACCGAGATGCCGCTTGACCTGCAGGTCAAGCTGCTGCGCGTGCTGGAGACCGGGCGCTTCATGCGCGTGGGGTCGACCCAGAGTCAGGAAACCGACGTGCGCGTGATCGCCGCCACCAACCGCCTGCCGTTGCAGGCCGTGGCCGGTGGCCGGCTGCGCGAGGACCTGATGTACCGCCTGAACGTCTTTCCGATCGAGCTGCCGCCGTTGCGCGACCGCCTGTCCGACGTGCCGCTGCTGGCGCAACATTTCCTCACCCTGTTCAGCGGCCAGGAAGGACACGTCAAGACGTTCGATGCGCAAGCGCTCGAACGACTGAGCACTTACCGCTGGCCCGGCAACGTGCGCGAGCTGCGCAACGCCGTGCAGCGCGCCTACGTGATGGCGCGCGGCGACGTGATCGACGCGCAGTGGCTGCCACAGGACAACCCGCCATCCGTCATGGTGCCGGGCACGTTCGACACAGCCGCCAGCGCTGGCCTCGCCCTGCCAGCGACCGCTGTGCCGACGCCAGGTGCATCGGCCACCGCGGTGGCAACAGCCGCAACGAGCGCGGCTGCGGCCGCGGCCGACTCGGTGTTGCTGCCGATGGGCATCTCCCTCGCGGAGGCCGAACGCACGCTGATCCTGGCAACGTTGCGCCACCACCGCCATCACAAGGAGCGCACCGCCGCCGTGCTGGGCATCAGCCTGAAGACGCTCTACAACCGGCTGAAGGAGTACGCGGCCGACGGCGGCGACCCGGACACACCAGACGCCGGGTAGATGGCAACCGGCAGCGGCGACGGGAAAGCGCCAGTGAAGCAGCGGCAGCGGTGACCGCGACAGCGACAGCGACAGCGACAGCGACAGCGACAGCGACAGCGACAGCGACAGCGACAG
>ENA-OFCX01000986-OFCX01000986.1-metagenomes-genome-assembly--contig:-NODE-986-length-12549-cov-9.878822_pt1 | contig 12549 bp, 9 predicted proteins | sample MGYA00153384_OFCX01 | MGnify analysis MGYA00153384
CCGCGATCAGTGGGCGGTCTGCGCGGGCGGCGGGGTGCCAAGGGCCCGCGCGGCGGCGGCAGCTTCTTCGGCGACCTCATCCCATTCGATCGGCTCTGGTTGGCGGACCAGAACCTGCGCCAGAACTTCGCGCACGTGTGAGACAGGAATGATGATCAGCCCGGCCTTCACATTTTCCGGAATCTCGGTCAGATCCTTGGCGTTTTCTTCCGGGATGAACACGGTCTTGATCCCGCCGCGCAGTGCCGCCAGAAGCTTTTCCTTCAAGCCCCCGATCGGCATTGCATTGCCCCGCAAGCTGACCTCGCCCGTCATCGCGATGTCTTTGCGGACCGGAATCCCGGTCAGCACCGACACGATAGAGGTGACCATTGCCAGACCGGCTGAAGGGCCATCCTTGGGTGTCGCCCCGTCGGGAACGTGAACGTGGATATCCATCGTCTCGAACTTCGGCGGCTTGACCCCGATCGACGGGCTGATCGAGCGGACATAGCTTGCTGCCGCTTCGATGGATTCCTTCATCACATCGCCAAGCTTGCCAGTGGTCTTCATCCGCCCTTTGCCGGGTAGTTTCAGGGCCTCGATCTGCAACAGATCCCCGCCGACAGAGGTCCAGGCGAGGCCCGTCACCACCCCGACCTGATCTTCCTTTTCAGCAAGACCATAACGGTAGCGCTGGACGCCCAGATACTCTTCGACCTTGGCGGTATCGACGTCCACTTGGGTCGTCTTGCCCTTGAGGATATCGGTCACCGACTTCCGGCCCAGCTTTGCAATCTCGCGTTCAAGGTTTCGCACCCCGGCCTCTCGGGTGTAGTAGCGGATGACGTGGTTCAGGGCCGCATCGGAAACGCTGAACTCGTTTTTCTTGAGACCATTCGCCTTGATCTGCTTTGGCAGCAGGTGGCCCCTCGCGATCTCGCGCTTTTCATCCTCGGTGTACCCAGCCAGCGGGATGATCTCCATCCGGTCCAGCAACGGCCCCGGCATGTTGTACGAGTTCGCCGTGGTGATGAACATCACGTTGGAAAGGTCATATTCCACCTCAAGATAATGGTCGACGAAGGTGGAGTTCTGTTCGGGATCCAGCACCTCCAGCAGCGCCGAGGCCGGGTCACCCCGAAAATCCTGGCCCATCTTGTCGATTTCATCCAAAAGGATCAACGGGTTGGTCGTCTTGGCCTTTTTCAGGTTCTGGATGATCTTGCCAGGCATCGACCCGATATAGGTCCGCCGGTGACCGCGGATCTCAGACTCGTCGCGTACTCCGCCAAGCGAGATGCGGATGAATTCGCGTCCCGTGGCCTTGGCGACCGAACGGCCAAGCGAGGTCTTGCCGACACCCGGAGGGCCGACAAGGCACATGATCGGGCCCTTGAGCTTGGTCGATCGCGCCTGAACGGCCAGATACTCGACGATCCGCTCCTTGACCTTGTCGAGCCCGTAGTGATCGGCATCGAGCACGGTCTGCGCGGCCGCAAGGTCCTTGCGCATCCGGCTTTTCACGCCCCATGGCACGCCCAGAAGCCAGTCGAGGTAGTTGCGGACCACCGTCGCCTCGGCCGACATCGGCGACATCGACTTCAGCTTCTTGACCTCGGCCTCGGCCTTCTCTCGTGCCTCTTTGGAAAGCGCGGTCTTGGCGATCCGCTCTTCAAGTTCGGCGACCTCGTTCTGGCCATCCTCGCCGTCGCCAAGTTCGCGCTGAATCGCCTTCATCTGCTCGTTGAGGTAATATTCCCGCTGGGTCTTTTCCATCTGGCGCTTGACGCGGCTGCGGATCTTCTTCTCGACCTGGAGCACGCCAAGCTCGCCCTCCATGAAGGCGAATACCATTTCGAGCCGGCGCGACGGGTTGAGCTCGCCGAGCAAGGCTTGCTTGTCGGCTACCTTGATCGACAGGCTCGACGCGACTGCATCGGCGAGGATCGACGGATCCTCGATCTCGGCCAATTGCATCCCAATTTCGGCGGGAAGCCGCTTGTTGAGCTTGGCGTAATTATCGAACTGGTCGACCACCGAGCGCATCAGTGCCTGCGCTTCGGGCTCGGCGGCTTCTTCCTCGGCAACATCCTCGACACGCGCCGTCATATGACCGTCAGCCTCGACCAATTCGATCAGCTTCGCGCGGCGCACGCCCTCGACCAATACGCGGACAGTGCCATCCGGCAGTTTGAGCAATTGCATCGCGGTGGCGACCACGCCGAGGTCGTACAGCGAGTCGCGGTCGGGATCGTCCTCATTGGGATCGAGCTGGGCGACGAGGAACAATTGCTTGTCCTCGGCCATCGCCGCTTCGAGCGCGGCGACCGACTTGTCGCGGCCAACGAACAAGGGGACGATTCGATTGGGGAACACGACGATGTCGCGCAGCGGAAGGATCGGGAATGTCGAGGTCATAGAGCGTATATGGGAGGCCGTCAGGCCGAGCGCAACAACAGCAAGGCAGGGATCAGATTGTTGAGCGCATGGACGCTGGCAACGATCGCGAGCGCCTTGCCCCGCCCCTCCCCGCGCCATGTCACGTAGAGCGTCGAAAAGATCAGGAACGGCCACCAGATCACCAGCCCCCACGCTGGCGCGCTGAGCGAATGGGCGATACCCCAGCCAATCGAGCTCAGGATCACCATTTGCAGCGGCGGCAGGAACAGCAGCCCAAGTTCGATCACCGCCGCCATGATCAATGTCTCGAGCAAGGGTGAAATGATCACAATCGCAATGAATGCGATCATTCCCTCATTGGGCAGATCGGGCGAAGAAGCATTGGGCAACAGCCAGCCGGCCAGCACCGCCAGCCCGAGCGCCGGGATCGACGTCGTCAACCAGCCGACCAGTATCGACAGCAACGGCCGTCGCGAATGAAGCAGGATATTGAGCGGAAACGTGTTGGCCAGCGACGAATTCATCGCCGCTCATTTCGCCAGCCCGTTACGCTTGGCAACCCCTAGCCGAAATCAGCGCGCTCGAAGCGCGCGAGTCGACGGACAAGCTCGAGACGCTCAACAGCGACTGGGCATCAATCGTCGGACCGACGGAAAAGAAGAAACGCGCCGCGAATTAGGCGGCCGCGTCTCCGCTCGCCGCGCTGGCCTTGTCCTTCTTGGCATAGACCCGCACCGGATCCTTCGACCCGGCGACAACATCCTTGTCGACATGGACTTCATCGACCCCGTCCATCGACGGCAGGTCGAACATCGTGTCGAGCAGGATACCCTCGAGGATCGAACGCAATCCGCGCGCACCGGTCTTGCGGTCGATCGCCTTGCGCGCGATGGCGCCGAGCGCGTCTTCGGAGAAAGCCAGTTCGACCTCCTCCATGTCGAACAATTTCTGATATTGCTTGATCAGCGCATTCTTCGGCTCGACCAATATCTTGACCAGGGCTTCCTCGTCGAGATCCTCGAGCGTGGCGATCACCGGCATACGGCCGATGAACTCGGGGATCAGCCCGAACTTCATCAGATCCTCCGGCTCGGTGTGCTTGAGCACTTGGCCGGTGCGCCGCTCGTCGGGAGCAGCAACATGCGCGCCGAAGCCAATCGACTTGCCCTGCAAGCGGTCGCCGATGATCTTTTCCAGACCCGAAAAAGCGCCGCCGCAAATGAACAGGATATTGGTCGTGTCGACCTGCAGGAATTCCTGCTGCGGATGTTTGCGACCGCCTTGTGGCGGAACCGATGCGGTGGTGCCTTCCATCAGCTTGAGCAATGCCTGCTGGACGCCCTCGCCGCTGACGTCGCGGGTGATCGAGGGATTGTCCGATTTGCGGCTGATCTTGTCGATTTCGTCGATGTAGACGATCCCACGCTGGGCCTTTTCGACATTATAATCCGACGCCTGGAGCAGTTTGAGGATGATGTTCTCGACATCCTCGCCGACATAGCCGGCCTCGGTCAGCGTGGTCGCATCGGCCATCGTGAACGGCACGTCAAGGATCCGAGCGAGCGTTTGCGCAAGCAGAGTCTTGCCGCAGCCCGTCGGGCCGATAAGCAGGATGTTGGACTTGGCCAGTTCGACTTCATTCCCGCTCTTCGAGCCGTGGTTCAAGCGCTTGTAGTGATTGTGAACTGCAACCGACAGCACGCGCTTGGCGCGGGGCTGGCCGATGACATAATCGTCGAGCACCTTGCAGATTTCGGCCGGAGTCGGAACGCCGTCACGAGTCTTGACCAGCGCAGATTTCGACTCCTCGCGGATGATATCGTTGCACAGCTCAACGCACTCGTCGCAGATGAACACCGTCGGCCCGGCGATCAGTTTCCTGACCTCGTGCTGCGACTTGCCGCAGAAGCTGCAGTACAGGGTGCTCTTGCCGTCGCCGCCACTAAGCTTCGTCATATCCGTCCTTATCTCGCGGAGCTGCGGCGCTCCGGGTGCGGTCCATGCTAGCCCGCTTTATTGCACAATCAAGCTGTTAGAGGCGTTAACGCGCCCGCCAAAGCCGCTCCAGTCCCGAATATGGGCAGGCCGCGCCGCCGGGGCAACCCCCCGAAGTGACGCGGATTCAATCCACAGGCCGCGGCCCCTGGCCCTCGCCGAAGCGATGGATCAACTCGCCAAGCTCGACCTCGTCGACCGCGGTCGCAGCCTCGGGAGCCGTGAACCAGCGGCGTTTGCGCTGGTGCTGCTCGATCCAGGTGGGCAGTTCCTCGGCCACCGCTAGTGGGAATAATTCAACTTCGGCAACTACCGACCCACCGCCACGCAGCAACTTGGTGTAATGAAAGCTGCCGATCGATATTGGCGAAACGGTGCCGCGTACGCCGGCTTCCTCCTCGGCCTCGATCGCCGCCGCCTCATACAATGCCTTGCCGAGCATGAGATTGCCCTTGGGCACGACCCACCGCCCGGTCTGGCGCGAGGTGATCAGCAAGACCGCCATGTCGGCCCCCGACCCGCGATAAGGAAGAGTGCCGACCTGGTGGAGTGAAACGGGTTGCCGAGCCAAGCTAGTGCTTGCTCGTCACGCCGGGGTGATGTCGGCCGCGCCAGTCTTGTCGTCGGCGTCGTCGGGGCGCTTGTCGAACACTTCGTCGATCAACCCGAATGTCTTCGCCTCGTCGGCTTCGAGGAAGCTGTCGCGGTCCATCGCCTTCTCGATCGCCTCGAGCGACTTGCCGGTATATTTGGCATAGAGCGAGTTCAACCGGCTGCGCATCCGCAAAATTTCGCGCGCCTGGATTTCGATGTCGGCGGCCATGCCCTGCGCCCCGCCCGATGGCTGGTGAACCATGATCCGGCTGTTCGACAGCGCAACGCGCATCCCGGGCTCGCCAGCGGCGAGCAGGAAGCTGCCCATCGACGCGGCCTGGCCGATGCACACCGTGCCGACGCGCGGGCGAATATATTGCATCGTGTCATGGATCGCGAGACCGCTGGTCACCACCCCGCCCGGCGAGTTGATGTACATGAAGATATCTTTTTTCGGATTTTCGGATTCGAGGAACAGCAATTGGGCGGTGATGACGGCCGCCATATGATCCTCGACCGCGCCGGTGACGAAGATGATCCGGTCGCGGAGCAGCCGCGAGTAAATGTCGAAACTGCGTTCGCCTCGGTTGGATTGCTCGATGACGATCGGCACGAGCTGCGAAACGATATCCTGATGATCCATGGGAAAGTTCGGTCCTTTGTTGGGCTGCATCCTACATCGGCAGCTTTGCGGCGAGTTACAAGCCCGTCCCGATCGCGGCGGATACGAAAAGGGCGGCCCCGCAGGACCGCCCTTCGCGCTGGAGTCGACGGGTCGACTACATCTTGTACGAGACGCGCAGGTAACCGAACTGGCCCGGGACATCGTAGGTCGTCGGGTCGAAGTTGTTGACGCTGCAGGTGAAGCAGCCCGGCGGGTCCTGGTTGAACAGATTGTTCACGCCTGCGGCAAAGGTCACCCGACGATCGAGTGCGCTGGGCGTGTAGATCAGCTGCAGGTCGGTGTAAAAGCGGCTGTTGAGCGTATTGGCTGCACCCGATTCGACCACCTTGTCGACGTAACGGCCGGTCACCGAAGCGCCGAAGTCGCCCAGCGTCCAATCCACAGTCGCATTGCCCTTGAACTTGGGGAATGCCTGATCGGGGCTGCCACGCTCGGTCCCGCGGCGGTTGAGCACCACGAAGCCATTCGACGCCGACAGCACATATTTGAGCAGCCAGGTGGCGTTGACGTGGACACCGAAGGTTCCTGCCGGTCCCTTTTGCGAGCGGTAGTTGCCGATGAAGTCGAGCCCGCGGGTCTTGATGCTGTCCAGATTCTGCAACGTGCCGTCGATCTGGTTGATGAAGCCATTGCCCGTGCGGGTGATGAGCGCGCAGCTGGAGGCATTCCCGAGCAAGGCGCAATTATTCAGCGTGACGTTGGCATCGAGCGCCGCAATCGCCTGGTTCACCTGGATGTCGTAATAGTTCAGCTCGAGGCTGAACGCGCTGGCGAACCCGCTGCTGCGCGCCCAGCTCGGCGAATAAACCGCGCCGAATAGCAAGCTCTTCGATTTCTCCGGCTTCAGATTGCGGTTGCCCTGCGTGATCACCGGCACCTGGCCCGGATCCTCGGCGTAACTGCCGCTGATCGGAACGCCATCGGCGGCACAATTGGCGCGCACCGTGGCACTCGCTTGGTACGGCGACCCGGCAATGTTGGAGCACGGATCGTTGACCGGGAGATCGAAGCGCGACCGCCCGCCGAACAATTCGCCCAGGCTCGGCGCCCGGAAGCCCGTTGCATAGGATCCGCGCAATAACAGGTCACGCACCGGCTTCCACAAGCCGGTGATGGTGTAGGTCGTGCTCGATCCGCTGGTCGAATAACGCGAATGGCGAACTGCGCCACTGGCTTCGAGCGAATAGAAACCCGGTGTTTCCTTCAGGATCGGGATGCGGATTTCACCGAACACTTCGTCGACATTATATTTGCCAGACGCAGGTTGCGCGGGAATGTCAGCGCCGAGACCCGCGGCAACGATGGGATCGGGATCGAAGCTGGCACTCTGGTTGCGATGTTCATAGCCGATGGCGATCGCCAGCGGCCCGGCCGGAAGGTCGACCACGTCGCCGCTCAGGTTGGCGGTGTAATCGTGCAGCTTCTGCTGGCTGCGATCATGCTCGGTAAAGCCAATGAACGCCAGCATCGCCGGGGTAATCGTCCCCGCGCCGCCGAACAGGTTTAATGGCACGCACGGCGCGGTGCACGAAGCGAGCGGCCCAAGCGCCTGCGCAACCTTCGCCGCGTTGACGTTGCCGGTGAAGGTCTGGTTCGCCTTGTTCGATCCGTAGGTTGCGTTGACGTCCCAATACCATTTGTGAGCGCCCCAATCGAACGAGCCGTCGAGCGTCAGCGTTGCCGAGTGGGTGTTGACCTTTTGGCTGAAAGTCCGCTGCCCGGCCTCGATCAGGCGGCGGGCGATGAACGAATAATTCTGCGCCAGGCCATTTGACGTGCCGTTGGCATTGAGCCCGGACTGCAACGTGTAGCCGAACGGGTTGAACGGGTTGGTGGCATCGATCGACAAGGTGTCGAACAAGCTTCCCGCACCATTGCCGGCATCGGGCCCGATGAACAACGGCTCGAATGCCGCCTGATTCTGAGAATTGCGGCGATTGATCTCGCCCTTAAAGCGCAGGTTGATGTTCGACGTCAGCTCCTGCTTGACGCTGATCCACGCGCCATAACGCTCCGACGGGGTTTGGATGTACTGGAACGGCGCGAAGTTGAACCGATCCGACCGCAGGAACGGCCGTAGCTCGCCGAACGTCGGCGTATTGTCGGGCGCAGTGCCGATCGTAAAGTTGCCGCCGGACACATAGGGCCGGAGGTCGAAGCGACCGTTGAGTGCCGCGCTGCTGCAGCCGCCGATGGCGTCGAGGCAGCTGGTCTGGCCGGGGTTGGGAAACAGCGAGATGCTGCGATTGGCCGAGCGAACCGCTTCCTGCTTCACATAGCTGCCACCGAGCACGATGCTGGTGGTCGGGAATTTGAAGCCGTAGCTAAGGTTGTAATCCTGCGTATGGCCATCGCCCTGGCGGAAGGTGCCGAACTGGGCCGAGGCGCGAAGCCCCTTCTGTTGCGCCACGGTGATGACGTTGACCACGCCGGCGATCGCATCCGATCCGTAAAGCGGCGATGCGCCCGACTGGAGAACTTCGATATGGTCGATCATGTTGGCCGGGATGGTGTTGAGATCCACCGTTGCGGGAATGCCGCTGGCGCTCGTCCCGTTGACGAAGCGAAGGCCGTCAACCAGCACCAGGGTGCGCTTGGCACTGAGGTAGCGAAGATCGATTTCCGCGGACCCGGCGCCGACGCCGCCGCCGTCGGGCGGATTGCCGAGATTGCCCGAGTTGTTGACCTTCGAGTTGAGGCCGCCTGACGCGCTCGGCAAGCGCTGGAGGACATCGGCGATCGACGACAGGCCGGTCTTGTCGATGTCCGCCTTATCGACAAAGACCACCGGCGAATCGAGGTTGAGCGGGTCGCGGCGGATGCGCGATCCGGTGATGACGATGGCGTCTTCTTCGGCGGCCGGGGCAGTGGCTGCGGGTTGCGCGGGATCGGCCGGGGGAAGCGTGCTCTGCGCCATTGCGGCGCCCGAGACCAGCAATGCACCGAGCGAAACGCCAGTGCGGAATAGAAGCTTGCTGTTCGACATGATAATCCCCTGTTTACCGCCCGTTAATTTAACTAATCTCGGGCAGTAACAGAGTATCAAACCTCAATGTATTTGGAAGCAGGTGCAGCAAACAAGTCAACGTAGCGACATTATAGTGACAGTACGGCGAAACGCAGTGCGATTTCAGGCGCTTGCACCGGGCTGCGAGAGGTAGGCCAGCCGCCGTACCTCGCGACGACCACGCGTGACGGTGTCGAGGATCAGCCCCGCGAACACGCACAGCACCGCGATGATCGTCATTCCGGTAACCAGGATTGCGGTCGGCAAACGTGGAACCAGGCCGGTGTCGAGGTAGGTCAGCACGAGCGGAACTGCGAGGATAATCGCGGCGATCAGGAACAGTCCGCCAATTGATCCGTAGAATAATACTGGCCGCTCGATACGGTAGAGCGTGCCGATTGTCTTCAAGATCCGCCATCCGTCGCGGAAGGTCGACAGCTTGGACTCCGACCCTTCGGGGCGAGAACCATAATTGGTCGCGACCTCACCGACGGGCATTCGCAGCTCGAGCGCATGAACCGAAATCTCGGTCTCGATCTCGAACCCCTCGGACAGCACGGGAAAGCTCTTCACGAACCGCCGCGAGAATATTCGGTAGCCCGAGAAAATGTCCGAGAAGCTCCGCCCGAACAGTCCTGACAGTAAGCCGGTAAAGATGCGATTGCCGAGCACATGGCCGCCGCGATACGCGTCTTTCTTCTCATGCTGGCGGGTCCCCACGACCATGTCGAGCCGGTCGTCGAGCAGCAATTTGACCATCGCCGGCGCCGCCGCGGGATCATAGGTCAAATCCCCGTCGGCCATGATGTAGACGTCGGCATCGACGTCGGCGAACATCCGGCGGACGACATTGCCCTTGCCCTGCATTCGCTCGGTGCGGACTTCGGCCCCCGCCCCGCGCGCCAGCTCGACCGTGCGATCGCGGCTGTTATTGTCATACACGTAGATCGTCGCGCCGGGCAGCACCGCGCGGAACCCTTCGACCGTGCGCACGATCGCGGCTTCCTCGTTGAAACAAGGCAGCAGGACGGCAATGCGCAACGGATGCTCGGTGGCCATTGATCCCCTTCGGCTCATGGGTGCGGCTATAAGGGCGATTGGCGCACGGTGGCTAGGCGAATGTTCGAAGCTGCGCCGTGGTGACGTGGAGCAAGCGGAAGTCGCCAGATGCGCCCGCGATCGACCACGCCTCAGTCGGCGGAATCACGAACGCATCGGCGGGGCCGATCGGTACGGCATCGCCGCGCACCAACTGCGCCGCTCCTGACAGGACGAATCCAAACACCAGCTCGCCGTCGTGCGCGGGAATGGCAACTTCGCCACGGATGATCCGCACGTCGGCCAGCCCGCCAGTTGCGGCAAGCATCTCCGTTTCCTGCGCTTCTCCGACGTCGAACCTCGTCCACCGCGTATCGGCCGAAATGTGACGGAGGAAATGCTGACCGCCAAACCGCCGCTGTGCGTCGACCGTGCCCGTCGGCAGCACCATCTCGTGATCGGCAAACGTCTTGTGCAGCGCCGGTGCGCCAATCTCGATCACGTCCAAGTCGTCACCGCTCTCGATCACACGATGGCGAATGCCCGGTGGCTGCAGTACGACATCGCCGGCGCGCATCACGAACGGCTCGCCCTGATCCTCATACACCACGCGCACCCAGCCCGACCGAACCGCGATCATCTGGAAGCCGATGCGGTGATAATGGACCCAGTCGGCGACCGGCCCGTCGCCAGGGATATGGATGTGCGACGCAATGTACCGTCCGCCGAGCCGCGACGGGATGAGGTCGCGGTACAGCATCCCCGCGCGCCCTGCCCCGCCCGCATCATCGGCGAGGGTGAGTACGAATTCGGGTTGGAACGGCGGCAGTTCGTCGCTCGGGCGCGGCGCGGCGGGATTGGTGGTGAGGCGTAAGGTCCCGCCCGGCCCGCTGAGGATCGCGTCATGCGGATCATCGGCGGGATAGATGATGTCGAGCCGATAACCCTCGCCCTCGGCCTCAGCGATTGCGGCATCGAGGTCGGCGCACACTCGTTCGAGTTCGCCGCCGACCTCCATGCGTCGCGTGCCTTAGCCCTTCTTCTTCGCGGCCGGCTTCTTCGCCGCAGCAGCCTTGGCCGTAGCCTTGGCTTCAGCCTTGGCCGGAACAGCCTTAACCGGAGCCGCAACCTTCTTCGGCTCGGCCTTTTTCGCTTCCGCCTTTACCGGCTTCGCAGCGGCTTTCTTGGGCTTGGCGGCTTTGGCGTGATCATGACCGCAATTCGGGCCGTGGACATGGCCGTCTTCACTCTCGAGATCGGCTTCCAGTTCCTCGCGGCTCGAAGCGCGCTCGGTGACGTCGGCCTTGGCGAACAGGAAGTCGACCACCTTGTCCTCATACAATGGCGCGCGCAGCTGGGCGGCGGCCATCGGCTCCTGTTGGACATATTGGATGAAGCGATCGCGATCCGCGGGCGGATATTGCGACGCGGCCTGCCCGATCAGCCGGTTCATCTCGGCCTGGCTGACCTCGACCCCGTTGGCCGATCCAATCTCGCTCAGCAGCAATCCGAGGCGCACGCGGCGCTCGGCGATCTTGCGATAATCGTCGGCCTCGCCTTCGATCTCCTTGAGCGACGCGGCAGGGTCCTCGTCTTGGCTCGCCTCATGCTTGAGCTGTTCCATGATGTTGCTGAACTCGGCGTCGACCATCGACGGCGGAACTTCAAAGTCATGATCGCCAGCCAGCTGGTCGAGCAAGCGGCGCTTCATGTGCGTGCGGGTCAGCCCGTTGAGCTCCTGCTGCGCTTGCTCGCGGACCAGGCCCTTTAACTGGTCGATGCCCTGAAGGCCGAGCGTCTTGGCGAAATCATCGTCGAGCTTCGATTCGCCGGCGGTCTTCACTTCGGTCGCCTTGATCGAAAAGACCGCAGCCTTGCCCTTGAGATTCGCGGCCTGGTAATCGGCCGGGAAAGTGACGTCGATGTCCTTCTCGTCGCCAATCTTGACCCCGACCAGCCCTTCCTCGAACCCCGGGATCAGCGACCCCGAGCCCAATTCGACCGACATTCCCTCGCCAGTGCCGCCATCGAACGCGACGCCCTTCACCTTGCCGGCGAAGTCGATCACGACCAGATCGCCCATCGCCGCCTGGTGGCCCTTGGGCGCGGCCTTCCATGCCTTTTGCGATGACGCGAGCTGCTTCAACTGCGCCTCGACCACCTTGTCGTCAGCCTCGACAGTCAGCCGCTCGAGCTTCAACTTGTCGATCTTGGGCTTGGGCACGTCGGGCAGCGTCTCGAGCCGGACCTTGACCTCGGCATCCTTGCCGGGCGCATAGCCTTCGTCGAGTTCGACTTCGGGCTGCATCGCGGGCCGGATCTTCTGTTCTTCGAGCAGGCCCTGGACGCCTTGCTGGACGGCATTCTGCAGCGCCTCCTGGTGGAGCGACTCGCCATGCATCTTGCGGATCAGATTGGCCGGCACCTTGCCGGGGCGGAAGCCGGGCATCTTGATCGTCGGCGCGATGCGCTTGATTTCCTGGTCGAGCCGAGCATCGATATCCTTGGCGGCGATGGTCAGCGTGTAGGCCCGCTTGAGGCCTGAATTTTCCGTCTCGACGGTCTTCATGATGGTCCGCATTCCTGGTGAAAAATTATGTTGTCCGCTTGGTGGCGAAGGCTGGTGCGGGCGAAGGGACTCGAACCCCCACATCTTGCGATACTGGTACCTAAAACCAGCGCGTCTACCAATTCCGCCACGCCCGCGCGGACGCCTTGAGGTGCGCGGCCTATAGCAAGGATCAGCGCCGGGGCAAGCCGCCGGAGGGCCGAGGCAACTCATTCGTGCGTCGAGGCGTTTGATTGCAAAAGGAGAATATCGATGATGCAGGATAATACGCCCCCGACC
>ENA-OFCX01000988-OFCX01000988.1-metagenomes-genome-assembly--contig:-NODE-988-length-12531-cov-3.270680_pt1 | contig 12531 bp, 18 predicted proteins | sample MGYA00153384_OFCX01 | MGnify analysis MGYA00153384
TTCTAATTTAAATAATTATGTTGATTTGCATTAAAATTACCAGTAACATAATATAGTCTGAAACTCCTTGGTTTCCTATTTATTTCCCTGCAAAGTCTCTTAAAGATGTTTTGTTTTGGTTCCCTAAAATATGAAATATAATACGCAATGTCCGGCAAGGGCTAGGGTATTGCTGCGAATTCAGCTTAAACCAAAACTCGGATATCCGGAACTAGTGATTGCTGTAACTTCAAGCCTGACTTGCACAAAACGCAATGCAGGTAGCAGTTTTTCTATTCTATTAGTCTATTTTTCAAGTCCATTTTTTCATGCAATATTCGTATTACTTCGACTTCAAATTCTGATACTACACAATAAAATATGATGTGCTTTCCTATTTTAAGTCCTAATAAATGCTTACTTATTTCATTGTAACTTTTTCCAATACTAGGATTTTCGGCAATTTCTTTACAAGCAATTTTGATAGAATAGTAGTATTTATCTGCTTGATTTTCTGACCATTCTGTTATTGTGTAAAACCAAATATCTGACAAATCATTTATTGCTTCTTGTCTTAATGTTACTTTAAACATTTTTTCTTTTTGAAGATTTTAATTTGGTCAAGTGAACATCAAAGTCAAAATTTTCAATTCTTGGACTATTAAGTCCTTGTTGAATGGCATCCTTTAAAGCAAGTACTTTGCTTTCTTCATTTTCTAAAAGTCGAAGTCCTGCTCTTATAACTTCACTAACATTTTTGAAGCGTCCTATAGAAACCTGGCTACTAACAAATTGGTCAAAATAATTTCCAAGAGAGATTGAAGTATTTTTCATCTTAAATTTTTTTAAAGTTACCAAAAATTGGTAACTTTTTAAAAATCATTCTGTTGAGCCTATCTCAATTTTAAAATTAAAAATTAAAAAAACTATTCAAAAGAGGGGTTCATGTAAAATTGCTAGCAACAAAATATTATCTGAAACTCCTTGGTTTCCCTAATTACTTTCCTGCAAAGTCTCTTAAAAGATGTTATGTTTTGGCTCCCTAAAATATCAAACGTAATACGCAACGTTCGTCAAGGGGCAACTTATTGCTGAGGAAAAAAATAATTTTCGTCAGGCCGTATTTTGGGATTCCGCTGTTAGCTGATGTCGTTTTCTTCGCTTATGAATTTGTCAATTATCTCTACAGCTTTTTGCACACCATTTTCACTTTTCAGTTTTTGTGAAAATTGTTCAGCATTTTTAATTATTACAGGTGTCATACAGTGCAAAATTGCTTTTGATAAATTGTCTGCGTTTAGTTTAGATTTTTTTATTGGTTTTGAACCGACACCTAATTCAAAGACTCTCTGACCCCAAGCGGGTTGGTCAGCATTGTGAGGAATTATAATTGTCGGCTTCCCTGCTCTAAGTCCTGTTGCAGTTGTCCCTGCACCACCGTGATGTATAACAATTTTCATTTTGGGGAACAACCAACTATGCGGAATACTTTCAATTAAAAAAATGTTGCTGGGAATACTTTCGTTGTATGGGAGTTTGCTCCATCCAAGTCCAACCACCGCTCTTTGTTTGGTTTGGTCTAATGCTTTTTTTATGACGTCTAATGTTGTCTTAAAACTCTCAATGTCTTTCATACTGCCAAAACCAATATAGATTGGTTGTTCTCCGTTGTCAATGAAATTTGTTAATTCAGTTGGCGGAACAAAATTTGGCTCATTGTCAATAAACCAGTTGCCAGTTGTATGAATGTTGTAGTTCCAGTCCTGAGGTTGATGAAAAAACAGATTGCTGTAACCGTTTATTACAGGCATTCCGCTGTCAATTTGTTGTCTGATTGGCGAAATAGAAAAGTTCATTTTTGTCTTTACCGATTTGTTCCAGAATTCAACAACTGCCGATTTTGATAATGACCAAAACAGTTTTTCAAAAATTTTGTGCGTGATTTTGTTGAATAGTCCGCCAAGTCGTGGACTTGTATAAAACAAAATGGCAGGATAATCTTTTGTTGAAATAACAGGAAAAGGATTTGCCATTACGCTTATTCGTTTCTTCTCTTGGGCTATGAAAAATCCCAAAGGCATTCCTGGATGAAATATGATAATATCTGCAAATTGACAAGCTGTCCAAATTTCAGTTTGAGTGTCAATCATTAACTGCTTTAACTTTTTAGAACCTTTTAAATGGCTCACAATAAATTTATATGGATTGTTTCCCTTTGACATTTCTTGCACTTCGTCACCGTCCATTAATTTCTGAATATCTACATTAAGCGAAAAAAAGTCAAGTCCGTAATTTTTTACAAAACCTTCTTCATTTTTTGAAGAAACAATAAGCACTTCGTGTCCTGCGTCTTTAAGCCCAAGCCCAAGCGCAATGAATGGCTGTAAATCTCCTCTTGTTCCTACAGTTGTTATTGCTATTTTCATTCGTTTGTGTCGTTGTCCTGTCTGCTGTTAAAAGGTTTGTCAAGGTTTGATATTGTCTTCTCCTTTATTTTCCAAAACATTAATTTATTTTTTATTTTATTAAGAAACTGTTTGCCTAACATAATCATACTAATATAAAAACAAACTTCACCTACTATTATTAGTGTTGTTGTTATTCCAGCAATTTGGCTTTTTGAAAAATCTAACCAAGGAATTATAAAAATTAGTCCCCACAAAAGACAGGAAATCAGTAATAATATATATCCAATTATTTTAGCCATATTTTAATGTAATGTCGTGTATGTCTATCTGTCTTTAGAGGTGCAATACGGTTTCCGCTAACGTTTACAGGTTTACATTGTGCCCGAATAGAAAGCACTTCGTTATCGCCCGAGCACTAAAGTAAATAAAAAGCACAACAGAACGAGAACCACGTCGCCCGGGCATAATTTAAACCTGATGTTAGTGGCTGCCTTTTTTTTGTTCGTCATATTGTTTCAAGTAAAGTGTCAATGTCGTTGGCTGTTTCGTTGATACCTTCTTCTGTTGCCAAAAAGCAAATCAAATTTATTGGTTTGTTCATTTCTGCTGCTACAAATAGTTTATGATGACCGTCAAGAATATAATGAGCCAAGCACCAATGACCTGTAAATTCTGGCTTTACATCATTTATCCAAATAGCTGGAGCTTTAATGTCCAAGACTGATAAACTAATTGCGTTCGGTGTTTTGTTTTGGTCAAATTGCTTTTTATAAAACTCAACTCTGTCTATGTCCAACCAGGTCTGCTGAAAAATTGGAATTATAAACTCAAAGATTTTTTCATCCTCTTTTATTGGTTGGTCTGTCCCTCTGTAATAGCCAATTTTAGGATTATGCGGAAGTCCCCAAAAGCCGTCAATACCCCATAGTTTTATTTTTTCATTTGCAAAATAGTCTTTGTCAGTCCCAAGCTCTATGAGTTTTGGATAAACTGTCAATAAGAGAACTTTGTATTTTCCGTTTGGAATAATTTCAGCAACTTTTTCAATTGTCTTTTTATCAAGTGAGGAAAGACCTTCATTTAATTGGCCAATTAAGTCCGTTGGGTGGACACTTTGATTTGCTCCTTCAAGTCGTTCAAAGTAAAAGTTGCAAGTCCCGCAAATGTTCCCTATTTCATAAGCTGGTTTGCCGTCAATAGAAATATATCTGTGCCACACTTCACAATTTCCACCGCCCTTTTTGTCAAAGGAAACAATGGTCTTTGAGTTTGTAATTTCTATTTCGTCCTTATGTAATTGTCTGCTCATTTGTTGTCTGCTGTGTCGTCTGTTAAGGTTGCCACTAACGTGTCGCGGCTTCATGAAGTGGCGACAACTTTATAGTTAGTTGTAAATATATACAATTTTCCGGTTGAGTACTTTCCGACTAAGAAAGATAAAACCAGCCATTTCTTGAAACCGCTGTTATAGCCAGTTTTTATTATAATTTCATTATTACGAGACCGTTGAGTTCGCATAAATAAGCCACATATTTTTCGTCAGGAGAAAGCACTAAACTATGACAATTTTCTCCGCCGCTTGTCCATAAAATTTTTTGCTTCTCTCCTTTTTTAGTTACAATCAGTGAAACGGACATATCACCTGTTTCTCTTAATTCTATTTTTGTTTCGTTCTTCGTAGTTACTTCTCGGGGATTAAATTTTGAAACTTTATCAAATTGTTCCTGTTCATTGTCGGTCAGCAAAGTATATGCATCTTTTGTTGTTATAACACCAATTGCCTGTCCGCGCCACTTTGCTTCAGCTAAGTCAATGTCTGTTAATCTAAACTTATACCACTTTTCTTCAATATTACAAGCGATAAAGTCTGAGTTTGGCGACCATAATGGATACCCGTCAATAGCTTGAGATTGTACGATTAAAACTGTTTCTGTTTTTAGTCGAGTCATTTCAGAATTCAAGCTTCTGGTAGCGTCTTGTCCGTAAACACTGATTGTCAATATTGTCAAAAGTATAATGTAAATTCTCTTCATTGTTTTTCTTTTAAAATTGGCTATAACGTGCCGCGGCTTCATGAAGTGGCGACTGGTTTATAGTTAGTTGTAAATATATACAATTTTCCTTTTGAGTAATTTCCGTCTAAGAAAAATAAAGCCAGCCATTTCTTGAAACCGCTGTTATGCGTTCGGCTTTCTTTTCTCACCATTGTTTCGTCACGCCTTTTAATTTGTTGTTGTCGAATATTAGTAAAACTCTGTCAAGTGAAATGGTGTCTTTTTTGAAGTCCATATATTCATAAAGTCTGTGATCTTTAAGTTTTTTTTGAATTTGCGTTTTTGTCAAGTCAGTTTTGTTAATTATTTCAATCAAGTTGTCAAGGTCGTTCTCAGTATCAGTGTAACCTTTCTTTTGATAAGTCAGCGTAACCGCTTGGTCAATGATTGAATAGATGCTAAATGCTGTCACCAAAAGCAGAACTGTCAAGCAAACCCAAAATGCAATTTTCCACTTATTCATTGTCGTTCAATTTGTTTTTGATTTTTTGTGAAAGTCAAAACAAGTCCGATAAAATTTATCAGCCAATGAAGTCCGATAAAAAACATTAAATACACAAGCCAAACAAGTCCTGAACCACCTGAGCTGTTAAATGTCAAGTTGTAAAAGAATAGTCCACTATAAAGTGCTGCTATTATCAAATTTATAGCAAATGTTTTTAGTCGGTTTTTGCTTCTAATTATCAATATGCAAAGTGTCAGTCCGAAAATCAGATAGCAAAAAAGTAGATCTAAATTGTCTTCGCTCATTGTTTGTTGTGTCGTTTTTTAAGCTGACGCATAACGTTTTGCAGCTACAAGAAGTTGGCGATTTCGAAGCACAAAACTGTCTGCCACCACTGAACTTGATACGAAGCACGACTTGTCCCGCTTTTGCGGGAAAGCTTCATTTAACCACTGAACCGCCAATTTCTTGTAGGTGCTGTTATGCGGTCGTGCTTTTTTTCAATATCATTCGTCTTACTGTTGTTTTTACTGTTAAATATTTTCCCAATAAAGCACGTGTCCGATAAGTGTGGTCATCAATTATTAGATATCCTTCCTTTGTCATTCCTATAATTGTCGCACCGCAAAAGCCACTTAGCGATTTTGTCGTCAAGAATTTACCGTCCAATATTTTATATAGTTTGTTTTTATTCGGAATTTCCTTATTGTCAATTAAGGATGTCTTAAAACGTTTTTCCGTGAATGTAATGTAGCCATTATTGTCTTTTCGTTCGTTCAATATTTTGGAGCTTCTGTAATAAATTTTAGAGTCAGGCAATATGCTGTCTGTTACTTCAAATTGTCCAAAATTTATTACGTCCCACTTTCCAATTAATTTCTCTATTGAAAAATTATGAAGTGTTGTGTCTAACTGAACTTGACCTAAAGAAGTGTTAAAGCAAAAACGTCCTCTTGTCGTGTCGGTTTGTTGGAAAACGCAGGTCTGACAACGATTGGCAATGTTAGAATAGTTTCCGTTTAATGCTTGATTGTCTTTTTCCCAATAAGTGCTGTCAAGTCGTGGATACAACATATAGTCCATTAACTTAATGTCCTGTCCGAAAACTATGGTCGTAAAGAAAATAAATATTGTCAGTCCGTATATTTTTTTCATGTCTGTCGTCTTTTTAGCATGCCGCATAACGTTTTGCAGCTTCAAGAAGTTGGCGACTTCGAAGCACAAAACTGTCTGCCACCACTGAACTTGATACAAAGCACATAGCATCATTTAACCACTGAACCGCCAATTTCTTGTAGGTGCTGTTATCGGTTCGGGCTTCTTTTCTGTCAGTAGTAAATTCGTTTTTCAAGTAAAACTTTTTTGTTGTCATAAATTACATATTTCTCAGTCCAGCGATTGAATTTGTCATAAGTGTATGAGTATTCTTCAAGAAACCAATGTCTGTTCCCGCCAATAAGTCTTACTATTTTACCAGTTTCTTTGTCTAAGAGAGTTGGTATATTGCTGTAAATTTTATCACCATATTCATTGTACTTACTTTCTTCCGTTGAAGTTATTGTGTCATCTTTTAATATTTGATTTAATATTTGTTGTCCCAAGGAATTATATCGTCTTTTTTCAATTGAAGTATTGTTGTCGAATTTGTGTCTTACTATTGTTGGATTGTTTAATGAGTCAAAGTCCGAATATATTTCTATTGAATACCATTTACCAAAATACTTCGTTTTAGTAATTACTCTGTCCTTATTGTCAAATGTATAAACGAATTTAGTTGTGTCTTTGCGTAATTTGTTGTTTATGTCGTAAACCGTAATTTCCTCGGTCAGAAGTCCTTTTTCATTATATCGATATTCATAACTGGCTAGAAGTTTTCTTTTGAAATAGTTAGATAATTTGATAGTCCGACCGCTATAGTCAAAATGGTAAATTGCCCTATAACCTTTTTGTGCACAACAACCATTAAATGACTTTACAATTAACTTTTTTGTCTCAGGAAACTTTTCTGTTTCTAAGTCAATTGACTGTCCAAATGAAACAGATGTCAGTTGTAGAAATAAAGTTATAAAATTTAAAAAATGTCCTTTCATAATTTGCCTGTGTCGTCTTTTAGCCTGACCGATAACGGTTTGCAGCTACCCGAAGGGCGGGACTTTTACCACAAAACTTGATTTGAAAAACTAATGTTTGATTAACCACAAAACTGTCTTTGGAACACGAAAACCCGCCTTTTGGGTAGGTGCTGTTATATGCCATTTTTACTTCACTGTCAAAGTCTTGCGTCAAAATGGAACGAATGGTTTTGTGTCAATTATTTTCGTCCAAATATAAGAAATAGTTTAAAATTAAAGATACTAGCTCAAGTAAAAAACACTTGTCATCTTTTCGCTTTCAGTCCACAAGCGTTTAGCAACTTCTTTATTATTAGAGTATTCATCAGCCTCCACTATTGTTGGATAACCTCTCATTTGCTGGAATCCGTCTGGACCAATAAACTCTCCGCCTTTTAAGTCTTTGTCTAACGAAGCAAACAAAATTGGTAATGCACCTTTTGCAGCAGGTTGTAAAAAAAGATTACCAAGTGGTCTAATGAGAGCAGGATAATATTGGTCAAGGTTGGTTTTGGATAGTCCTGGATGTGCAGCAATTGAAAGTGTGTCATAACAAGCCGCACTTAATCTCCTTTGTAACTCGAAAGCAAACATCAAGCAAGCACGTTTGCTTTGTCCATAAGCTTTAGTCTTTCTATAGCCTTTCCCGAAATGGAAATCATCAAATAAAATTTCTGACCATTTATAAGATAAACTGCTCAGGCTAATTATTCTGGAGTCTTTCGTGTTTGTGAGAATTGGCAACAATAAGCCCGTAAGAGCAAAATGACCAATATAGTTGGTAGCAAATTGGTTTTCAAATCCGTCTTCTGAAACTTTATTAGGAGACATCATAATACCTGCGTTGTTAATGAGCAGGTGTAAATTCTGATATTGTGACTTGAACTGCTCGGCAAATTTCTTAACTTCTTTAAGGCTGCTTGTGTCAATCCTCATAGGATTGATTTTGGCTGTGGGGTATTGCTGAAGTATTTTCACTTTTGCTTCTTCAGCTTTTTGAATATTTCGGCAAGCCATAATCACTTCAAAACCCTTTTTTATAAGACCAAGGGTAACTTCATACCCTATTCCACTATTAGCACCCGTAACAATTGCAATTGTTCCAACTTGCGATGGAACTTGGTCAATACTCCATTTATTCATACATCTGACTAATTAACACGGATTTAGAATACTTTATATAATTTTATTTCTTGCGGTTTTGTGTTGGCGTTAAACTCTACCAAACAAGACTCAAATTTAGGCTCACCAAATGGCTTGTAATTATTTCCAAAAGCAACAAGTTCTTTAGGAATTCCCAGAAAATTCATATCAGCTTCTCCATTATTATTTAAGTCCTGATAAATTGTAATTGCATACTTACCATAAGTTACTTTAAATGAAGCAGTTTGAGCATCTTGATTGGAGGATAATTCCATTTTCTGATATGGTGTTTTCAACCAGCTTGTTTTGCTATTGTAAATTTCTACAATAACTTTTCCGGAGTTCTTCTTGATGTTGGTAATTTTAATGTCCAATGTTTGCTGTCCAAAAGATTTGGCAGTTGTGAATGTGATTGCTATCATCGTAAGTGCGATAACAATAAAAAGATTTTTTTGACGAGTCATTTGTTTAATATTTGTTTGGGTGCAAATTTACAGATAACCAATGCCTTGCCACTAAGATGAATCTTACTTTCGTTCGGACAAATCTTGCATAATCACATTTCTGTATTCAGAAGGTGTCAGTTTCGTTAATTGCTTGAACAGCCTTCCAAAGTATGAAGGGTCGGAAAAGTTGAGTTCAAATGCAACTTGAGAAATATCTTTCGTAAAGTGTTGTAGGAGAACTTTGCTGTGATTAATCAATAATTCATTGATATGTTGTTTTGGAGGCTTATTAGTAACGTTGTTTACACATCTGTTTAAATAGTTTTCAGACACATTCAATGAATCTGAATAAAATTTTAAATCTCTTCGGTACATGAAATTCTCATAAAGCATTTCTTTAAATACCATTGTAACTTCCGACTGTCTTTCGGGCTTTGATGAAGAGGGTGGCCATCTTTCTCCTAATTTTAGAACAATAGCTCTAAGCAATGAAATTTCAATTTCTGTTGAGTCCTTAACGTCATTCTTTTGTTGAACAATTAAATCACAACATTGGCAAAGCCATTTCATTTCTGTCTTTGAAACAGAATGTTTTGGATTGAATGAAAAACGGTTTAACAAATTCTTGTCAACAAAAATCTGATTAAGAAGAACACTGTCAATATGTATAAAATATCCCTCGGTAGTAGGGTCAATTGATTTGATTGCGTTAAGATGGCTTTCTCTGATGAATAATACGTCATTTGAAATTAACTTAAAAATGTCATAATCTACTTGTTGCTCACCACCACCATTTGAAAAAAGCAATAAAAAATTATAATCAGCCCTAAACAAAGGGATAGGGGCTTTAATAAGCGAAGTAGCTATATTTAAAGGATATAACTGAATTTGCTGTTGTTCATATACAAAAGCTTGTCTATTGTTTCCCATAAATTGAGCAACAAAGCTTTCAAAGTTTACAATTTCAGCATTTTTATTGTTCATCTTAGGTCCACTATATAGTCAATATGGAAATGTTTGTTTGTGTTTTTTTCAAGGTGTGTCGTCCTAGTTGTGTGTCGTCCTACCATAGCATATAACGTTTTGCAAGCTTGCGCAGTGCGGTTTATGAAACTTCCTGTGTCTATACCTACAAATGTTTATTAAATGTACAAATGTTTATTAGCAAAGCCAAATGAAAAAAAGTTCCGGCGTCGGCCGGACAAAAAACTTGGCTTTGCGATGCGCCGAAAACCCGCATTGCGCAATTGCTTGCTGTTAGGCGTATGTGCTTCTTCTTCGTCTAGCTTGTTTGATCAATTCTGCTTTAAGGTCTGCTGGCAGGTCGTTCCAATGCAAGTCAAGCAATGCCCCTTGTAATGAGTATAAGTAATAACAAACAGGAAAAGTCTTGTTAGGATATTGATTACAGATTTTTTGATAGGCTTTTGCAGGAGTAATTTGAGCAAGGTCGGCAAGTGAGAAAACGCCTATTTCGTTTAAGCGTTACTCAATGGTTTCTCCAATATTTTTTGCGCCTCTTAAATTATTTGATAGATGCGTTTTCATATCTACTTGTCTTGTGGTGGTGAATATTTTACAATGTCGATGCCAATGCCGTTAGGGTCTTCAATGGCAAAATGTCTGTCTCCCCAAGGTTCGTTTCGGATATCAATTTTTATCGGTACGCCCTTCTTTTTAAGGTTGTTGTATATGCTGTCCACATCATTTACTTCAATGGTCAGATACATTCCTTGTCCTAAAAAAGGTTTGTGAAAGAAAGGTTGCTGAGTTGGGTGGTTGGGAAGCAAAAAACTAATTTCAGCTTCGTGGTTTGGGGTGTGTAATAAGAGGTAAAACTCATTTTCAAATGTTACCCCGAAACCTAAATTATCGGTATAAAAAACTTTGCTTTCTGTCAACTTTGTTGTGAGAACTCCTGCGTTTAATTTCATCTTGTTTTGATTTTTAATTGTTGAATTTGATTGTGAAAAAGCATTTGCCGTTAAGCAAGCCATTGTTAGAATTGTAAATAATCGTTTCATCTATTTTTGTTTTAATTAACGATACAAAATTCTATCAAATCACAGTTCAAACATTGTATAAAACGGACATAATCACCTACCAAAGGCCTTGCTTGGCGTTACACCATAAAAATTCTTGAATTCTTTGATGAAATGAGCTTGGTCGTAATAGCCAACATCAAAGAATAGTTTATTTTGTCGCAAACTTTGTAACGAAGGCTTGGCACTAAGAATATTTTGAAAACGAACTACTTTTGCAAAAGTTTTAGCCGTATCACCAATATAAAACTCAAAAAGTCTGCGAAGTTGTCTTTGACTTATACCTGTGTCCAAGTCCTGTTCAATATTTACAACCCCAAACTCTTGAAGCATTTTTCCTACAGCATTGTATAGTCTGCTGTCGTTGTCAAAAGTTGTGTTTCCAATAAGATTGATAAAATAACTGTCAAAGATTAATTGTATTTGTTCTGCCGTTAATTGATGATGAAAATTGTCAGCAATGAAAGTTGAAAATTTGGGCACTACGTTACCTAATTGCTCAAAACGATTACTAAGTTCAGATGCATTAATTCTGAAAAGTTGCGGAAACATTGTCGGCAAGAAACGAACACCTATGTAATGAAACGAGTTGTCAAGAGGGAACTCGGTGAACTTTTTACAAAATCCCATTACAAAATTGTCTTTGGGATTGTTGAGATCAAAAAAGATGTCAATACAACCGTCAGCTACCACACGATAAATAAATGGTTCAGAAAGTGGTGTGGATGTTTTGAGTTGCCAATAACAGTAAATAAAGTCTTGCAGTCTTATGTCAGGCAAAAATTCTGAATACGTTACATTGTCAGCCGATTGTTTAACGGTCGGTTGAACTGGTTTGTAAAGTTGTCGTATGTCAGCCGATATTTTCAATGTTTACGATGTCTTTCAGCATTACGCATAACGTTTCGGGGATTTGAAAAGATGGCGGATTTATTTGAACAAATGTTGATAGAAGTACAAATGTTCAATTTACCACTTCTGCCCCTTTTTCGCAAAGCCCTATGTGTTATCAATTGTGCTTTTCAGTTTTCGTCCCATTTTCCGTTTTCCTTTGCAGTTTTAATTGCATTGTGCCCTGCTTGTGTCATTATACCTTGTTCAATTAAATTTTCTACTCGGATTTTGTTAATTTTACTCCACTTGCTTTTCGATTTTCTTGGCGAATAAGTTAGATAATAACTTTCTAAATCTCGTTTCTTGCACAAACTGTCTATCCAACCAAAACATAGTGCTTCTTCTGTGGCTTCAATTAAGCTTATGCTTTCTACTTTGCTTTTCTTGTGATATAGAATTAACCAAACGGACTTTTCTAATTGCCCATTTTCTGTCAGCCAAGTTCGCCATTCTGTTCTATTCTTTGCATATACTGCAAGTTTTCCGTCTTTGAGTTCAGTTGTCATTTAGCATTCTTTAATTCTAAAATTTCAAGATAATGTTTGTTTGTCATTATGCCAAGTATGTTCCCAAATGGGTCTATAACCGAAGCCGTTACAAAATTACCTTTGCCCTCACTATGGTCTGTTATAGGTTGATAAATTGTTGCACCCAATGAAATGAGTTTGTCTAAATTCTGTTTTAAATTGTCTGTGTGCCAATAAGCAATAACACATGATGGTTTTTCTGTCGCTTCGCTTGGTGCATATTTGTTGTCAATAATTCCAATTTCGTGTTGATAGTCGCCAATTCTAAACTCCGAATATCCTGGCACATTAAAATATGGTTCTTGTCCCAAAAGTTCTGAATACCAACGAACTGCTTTCTCGTGCTCGGTTGCATAAAAAATTATTGTCGCAAGTCCTCTTAGAATATTTCGATTTTCCATTTTACAGATGTTGTTTAATTTTTTGTTGGGTCTTTCGTAGCATTACGCCTAACGTTTTGCAGCTACAAGAAGTTGGCGATT
>ENA-OFCX01000990-OFCX01000990.1-metagenomes-genome-assembly--contig:-NODE-990-length-12519-cov-4.231627_pt1 | contig 12519 bp, 11 predicted proteins | sample MGYA00153384_OFCX01 | MGnify analysis MGYA00153384
ACCGCAACCACGTGACCGAGCGTTCGGTGCTGGGTATTCCACAGTTGCCACTTTCTGCCGCGCAAACGGCTGACGTCATTGAACTCCTGAAAAACCCGCCAAAGGGCGACGAAGCCATTTTGGTTGAATTGATCACCCACCGCGTTCCCGCAGGCGTTGACAACGCCGCTAAAGTCAAAGCCAGCTACCTGGCTGCCGTGGCCCACGGCACGGAAAAGTGCGCGTTGATCTCACGCGAACACGCGGCGCAACTGCTGGGCACCATGCTGGGCGGCTACAACATCAGCCCGATGATTGCGCTGCTGGATGATCTTGAGCCGCGTGTGGCCACCCAAGCCGCTGCGGGTTTGAAAAACACACTGCTGATGTTTGACCAGTTCCATGACGTGAAAGAAAAAGCCGACAAAGGCAACAGCTACGCCAAGTCTGTGATGCAAAGCTGGGCCAATGCCGAATGGTTTACTTCGCGCCCTGAAGTGCCTGAGTCGATCATGCTCACCGTGTTTAAGGTTGCAGGTGAGATCAACACCGACGATTTGTCACCCGCGCCTGATGCCTGGAGTCGCCCAGACATTCCGCTGCACGCGCTGGCCATGCACAAGAATCCGCGTCCAGGTCAAAGCGTCGAATCATTACCTGAAGAAGAAGGCAAACGCGGCCCCATCAAGTTTATTGACTCACTCAAAGCCAAAGGCCATCTGGTGGCGTACGTGGGCGACGTGGTCGGCACAGGTTCATCACGCAAGTCAGCCACCAACTCGGTGCTTTGGTTCACCGGGCAAGACATTCCGTTTGTGCCGAACAAGCGTTTTGGTGGTGTCTGTTTGGGTACAAAAATTGCTCCGATTTTTTACAACACCATGGAAGATTCAGGTGCGTTACCGATTGAGCTGGACGTGAGCCAGATGGCGATGGGCGACGTGATTGAACTGCGCCCGTACGACGGCAAAGCACTGAAAGACGGCAAAGTCATCGCTGAATTCAAACTCAAAAGCGACGTGCTGTTTGACGAAGTGCGCGCTGGTGGGCGTATTCCCCTCATCGTGGGTCGCGGCTTGACCGCCAAAGCACGCTTTGCGCTCGGCCTGCCCGCATCAACCCAATTCCGCCTGCCGAAAGACCCGCTGGACAACGGCCGCGGCTTTACGTTGGCGCAAAAAATGGTGGGCCGCGCCGTCGGTTTGCCCGAAGGCCAAGGCGTTCGCCCCGGTACGTATTGCGAGCCAAAAATGACATCTGTCGGCTCACAGGACACCACCGGCCCGATGACGCGCGACGAGCTGAAAGACCTGGCCTGCCTGGGCTTCAGCGCCGACCTGGTGATGCAGAGTTTTTGCCATACCAGCGCGTATCCGAAGCCCGTGGACGTGAAGACGCACCGCGAGCTGCCCGCTTTCATGAGCAACCGCGGCGGCATCAGCCTGAAGCCCGGCGACGGCATCATCCACAGCTGGCTCAACCGCATGCTGCTGCCCGACACCGTGGGCACCGGCGGCGACAGCCACACGCGCTTTCCTATCGGCATCAGCTTTCCCGCTGGCAGTGGCCTGGTCGCCTTCGGCGCTGCCACCGGCGTGATGCCGCTGGACATGCCCGAAAGCGTGCTGGTGCGCTTCAAGGGCACCATGCAGCCCGGTGTGACGCTGCGCGACCTGGTGCACGCGATCCCGCTGTTCGCCATCAGGCAGGGCCTGCTCACCGTGGCCAAGAGCGGCAAGGTCAACGAGTTCTCGGGCCGCATCCTCGAGATCGAAGGCCTGCCCAACTTGAAGGTGGAACAGGCCTTCGAGCTCAGCGACGCAAGTGCAGAACGCAGCGCCGCAGGCTGCACCATCAAGCTCAACCCAGAGCCGATCAAGGAATACCTGACGAGCAATGTGGTGCTGATGAAAAACATGATCGCCAATGGCTACGCCGACGCCCGCACGCTGGAGCGCCGCATCGCCAGCGTGCAAGCCTGGCTGGCCAACCCCACGTTGCTCGAAGCCGACAAGGACGCCGAGTACGCGGCAACCATCGAAATCGACCTGGCCGACATCAAGGAACCGATCCTTTGCTGCCCTAACGACCCTGACGACGCCAGGTTCCTGAGCCAGGTGGCCGGCACCCCGATCGACGAAGCCTTCATCGGCAGCTGCATGACCAACATCGGCCACTTCCGCGCAGCGTCAAAACTGCTGGAAGGCAAGCGCGACATCCCGGTCAAACTCTGGATGGCACCGCCGACCAAAATGGATGCCAAGCAATTAAGCGAAGAAGGCCATTACGGCGTATTGGGCAGCGCAGGTGCGCGAATGGAAATGCCCGGCTGCAGCCTGTGCATGGGCAACCAGGCGCAGGTCAAAGAGGGTGCGACAGTGTTCTCAACCAGCACCCGCAATTTCCCGAATCGCCTGGGCAAAAACTCCAATGTTTATCTGGGCTCAGCTGAACTTGCTGCGATCTGCTCCAAGCTTGGCCGTATTCCGACCAAGTCTGAGTACATGGCGGATATGGGTGTGTTGACCGCATCTAGCGATACGGTGTACCAGTACCTCAACTTTGACAAGGTCAAGGATTACACCGATCTTGCCGATTCCGTCAAAGACGGAGTTGCCGCGTAATTTTGCGGCACAGCACCCAATAAAAAAAGCGGCTTTCGGGTTGCTTTTTTTATTGAATTGCATCGTTGTAGCTGGAATTGGCGTAAATTTGATTTCAATTGAAACGTGTCCGTCACTTTCTGAGCGGTGTCAGTTTGGACCGCGCGGGTTTGTCGCCTGAGCCCATCACATGACCTTGACATATTTAGGGTTTTCCACAGTCGGAAGCGGTTGAAGAAATCGCACAATGGCGACGCACGCCGTATTTTGAGGACCCGCTTGACGAACTCTGCCACAGAGCCTTTATCGCAGCCGAAATCAAAGTCCGGTAACTGCTTGGCGAAAACGCGGCTGCTTGATTTGGACGACTCCAAACTACGAATTCAAGTGGTGCGCATTAGCCAGCTTGCAGCCGGCGACAACCACAAAGCAGTGCTGGTGCACGACTAGCTCAAGTAACTGCCTTTTGACTGCGTTAGAACGCATGGGCATATCACTGCGAAAGAAGTGCTCAAGAGTGGCCGTGGTGATTGCCATACCAAGGGCACCCTTTTCGTAGCGCTTCTGCGCTCGTTTGGCGTTCCTGCGCGACTGAGGTTCGTGAGTCTGCCAAACCCATTTTTGCGCGGCATCATCGGCGCTGGCGATACAAACATCACGCACGCCATTGGAGAGGTCTACCTTGAGGGTAAGTGGATTCAATCAGATACCTACGTCGCCGACGACGCTCTGGAGATCCAGGCATTAACCGTGTTGCAGCAAAAAGGGCAGTCGCTAGCGTACGGAATTCACGGGCCGGGCCGCCGATACTGAAATGGATTGCAAGACGCCCACGGCCAATACACAACGCGAGACCCGGCTAGCTTGCCTCTCATTGACTTTGGTGTGGCGCATGACCCAGAGTGTTTTTACTCGGGCCAGCCATTCGTGCCCGACCAAAGCAGCTGGTTAAACCGCGTCAAGTGGACGATTGCCGCCAGCCTGATCAACCGCCGCACGGAGCAGTTGCGAAAGCGCGGTGCTGGCCAAAGTTCGCTGAGTCTGAAAACACCTTAAACGGTGTAGTTCAGTGCCATCCGGCCGCCGTCAACCACCACAATCTCGCCCGTCATGTAGCTGGAGGCATCGCTTGCTAAAAAAGCCACCACATTTGCAATTTCCTCTGTTGTGCCCAAACGCTTGAGTGGCGTGCGGCTCATTATTTTTTGCCTGGCCTCGTCGCTGGTCAATACCGCACGCGCCGCCAGCTCAGTTGCAATCGTGCCGGGTGCAACCGCATTTACGCGGATTCCTTTGTCGGCAAGTGCAAGCGCCATGACCCGGGTAAGCTGGTTGATGCCGCCCTTGCTGACGTTGTAACTGGCAATATTGGGAATGGCCAAAACGCCGTTGACCGAGCTCATGTTGACGATTGCGCCGCTGCCGGTTTTGGACATCTCACGCGCTACTGCCTGCCCGACCAAAAAAGCACCTTTGAGGTTCACGCGCAGCACCGCGTCAAAGTCTGCTTCAGTCACGTCCAGAAAATCAGCGGCTTTAAAAATCCCGGCGTTGTTGACCAGCACGTCAATGCGGCCGCGCGTTGTTGCTGTGTGCTGCACTAGCGCATCAACTTGCGATTTGTCTGCGACATCGCAACGCACATAACTTGCCTGAAGCTCCGTTGCCAATGCATGCCCCTTTGCATCGTCAATGTCTGCGATGACCACCAGAGCGCCTTCGCGCACAAAGCGGCGTACGCAGGCTTCACCAATTCCTTGTGCACCACCCGTGACGACACAGACTCGGCCTGTCAGACCAAAGTGGGGATCAGAATTATTTTTTTGAGTCATCTAGGGCCTTAGCGCAATAAATACAGGAGTAAGCAGCTATAAATGTAATAGCAAATAACAGACGATGATCTTGCGAAAATTTGCGCGCGAGGCAAAAGTTTTAATGCGCCGCGATTGAATTATCAGCCGGACTTTGACCCGCAACCAAAACTTCACGATGCCGTGATGCGGAAACGAAAAAACCCGGCAGAGCCAGGTTTCCAAAATACCGCTCGGTCGCAGCGAATATCTACTAGACCTTGCCGCACAGAAGCTTACTTTTGGCTGCGAATCTTGAGCAGTTGATTTTGCGTTTCAATCCAGGTGTCCATACCGACTTCTGCCGCAATTTGTGCGTACACGCGGGTCAGCTTGTTGCGCATGCGGTCGGCTTCGGCGCGTGGCAATTCATTGACCTGCATGCCCTTGCCCTTCAAGTCAGCTACGGCTTTGGCGGCTTCTTCACGGGTGTCTTTGCGCTCAAAATCGCGGCTCAGTTTGGCAGCGTCGTTCAAAATCTTTTGCTCGTCTTTTGACAAGCCATCCCACCACTTTTTGCTCACCAGCACAATCCACGGGCTATACACGTGGTTGGTCACGGTCAGGTACTTTTGCACTTCATAAAACTTGCTTGAAAGAATCGTGTTGAACGGGTTTTCCTGGCCGTCAACGGTTTTGGTTTCCAGCGCACCGAAGAGTTCTGAAAACGACATCGGTACCGCGTTGGCACCCAGCGTATTGAAGCTGTTCAAAAACACGTTGTTTTGCATCACGCGCAATTTGATGCCGTCCAGGTCTTCCATCTTGTTGACGGGCCGCTTGCTGTTGGTCAGGTTGCGAAAACCGTTTTCCCAGTACACCAGCCCTATTAAGCCTTTGTCTTGCAGCTTGGCTTTGATCTTGTCGCCAATCGGGCCGTCAAGCAGGGCATCGGCTTCTTTGGAATTGCCAAACAAAAACGGCGTGTCCCACAGCGCCATTTCTTTGGTAATGCCGACGAGCGTGGCGGTGGAGCCCACCATCATTTCTTGCGCACCCCCAATCAGCGCCTGCTGCATTTGCGTGTCAGGGCCCAACGCGGCTGCGCCAACCGCACGTACTTTCATTTTGCCTCCGGAAGCTTTGTCAACCGCGTCAGCAAACACCTTGGCGGCGCGGCCCTGGTTGCTGACTTCGTTCAGGCCATAGCCGAAGCGAATCAGCCGCGGTTTGATGTCTTGCGACAGCGCAGCAAAAGGCGCTGCCAGCGTGGCTACCGTAGCGGCAGCGATGAGAGTTCGGCGAAATACACTGTGAAAATGGGTCATAAAAGTCTCCGTTGGTTATGGTTAAAAAAAGCGAAAAAAACTAGCGCATCCACTTGACCGGTGCGGTCACAATCTCGGGGAAAAGAACAAACACCGCCAGAATAATGACGTAGGTGATGAGAAAAGGGTTGACGCCTTTGACGACGTCCTCTAGTCGCATTCGGCCAACGCCTGCGACCACATTGAGCACGGTACCCACAGGCGGCGTAATCAGGCCAATAGAGCCGTTGAGCACAAACATCAACCCGAAATACACCGGGTCAATGCCCGCTTTAACGGCAATCGGCAACATGACCGGGGCAAAAATCAAAATGGTCGGCGTCAGATCCAGCGCAGTGCCGACCAGCACCAGCACCAGCATCATGGCAAGCATCAATACGCGCGGGTTGTCAATCATGGGGCCGAGCCAGCCGCCCAGGGTTGACGGCATATCTGCCAAAGTCACCATGTAGCCCGTGACCTGCGCGCCAGCACACAAAAACATCACCACTGAAGTCGTTTTGGCGGCCCTGACAAAAACCCCGCTCAGGTCGCTGATGACCATCTCACGGTGAATGAAAAAAGAAATGAACATGGCATACACGGCCGCCACCACAGCGGCTTCAGTCGGCGTGAAGATGCCACTTTTCATGCCGCCAATGATGATGACCGGCATGAGCAGCGCCCAAAAAGCACGTCCCGTCACGCGCAGCCGATTTTTCATGGGCATGGGCGGAACTGATGGCAGCGATATATTGCGAACCTGCAAGCGCCAGGCGATCACCAAGCCCAAGCCCATGATCAAGCCGGGCACGATGCCTGACACGAAAAGTGCTGAAATCGATGTGTTGGTCGTAACGCCGTAAATCACAAACGCCATCGATGGCGGAATGATGGGCCCAATGACACCGCCAGCGGCAATCAATCCGGCGGAGGTATTCAGTGGGTAGCCGTTTTTGCGCATCATGGGCAGCACGATGGTGGCCAGTGCCGCCGCGTCAGCCAGCGCCGAGCCCGACATGGCCGACAGCATGATGGCCGCTGCAATCGCCACATAGCCCAGCCCACCATGAATATGGCCCACCCAGGCCTGCGCCATGTCAATAATGCGGCGACTGATACCGCCAGTGTTCATCAACTCGCCCGCCAAAATAAAAAATGGCACAGCCAGCAACGCAAAACTATCGACCCCAGCCACCAGGTTTTGCGCCAGCAGTTGTGCGTCGCCAAAACCCAGCACCCAGGCCATGCCTGCACCAGTTAGCACCAGGGCCAGCGCCATGTTCATGCCGATGCCCATCAGCGTGAGCATGCCGACTGAAAAAATAATGAATGCAATTCCTTCGTTGGTCATTGCGGTTACTCCATTTCAGGCTCAACGCCCAGGTACAGCGGCGTGCGGCGTACCAGCTCTACGCAGGCCATTGCGCCAATGGCGAAGGAGCATAAGAAAGCAGGCAGGGGCAACAGTGCGGTTGGGTAGCCCATCACCACCGAATGGCTGTCAAGGCCAACCAGCACCTGCTGCCATGCGCCCCAGGCGATCAGACCGCAGGCAAGGATGACCAGTACTCTGATGAGTAGCGTCATTGCTAAAAATGCTTTGGGCTTGCTGCGCAACGCGCCGACCAAAGCGGTAAATGCCATGTGCTCGCCCGCCGGGTAGGCGGCCGTGGCACCAATGAACACCATCCAGACGAACAACAGTCGGCTCAGCTCTTCACTGGCAGCAATGCCGCTGCTAAAACCGTAGCGCATGACTACGTTGATGAATACGGCTATCGCCATCACGCCGAGGCAACTGGCCATCAACACGTTGCAGATTTTTTGAAAACGCGTTGCTGCGCTGCTGCCTGTCATGCTTGCTCCTTGGTGGCTGGGCTGTGGCTGTTCAGCCAGTTGCAAACCTGTGCCTCTAGCTGCGCCAGCGGTGCTGTGGCGTCCACACGCAGCACGCCTGCTTCGCCAGTGGGCGGCTCAAGTGTGGTGAATTGGCTGTCTACCAAGCTGGTCGAGAAAAAATGGGACGCAGCGCGCTCAGTGACACGGGCCAAGGCCTGTTCGCGGCTGATGTCGAGGTACACAAAACGCAAGCCTGGAGCTGCTTGACGAAGCCGGTCGCGGTAAATGCGCTTGAGTGCTGAGCAAGTTAACACCAGGCCGCCTGGCTGGTCTTGCAATGCTTTGGCGAGCGCAGCCAGCCAGCCGTCCCGGTCTGCGTCGGTCAGCGCAATGCCTCGGCGCATTTTGCTCAAGCTATCGGGGCTGTGGTGGTCATCGCCTTCCACCAGAGGCAAACCGATGTGCTGCGCCACCGCCACCCCCAGGCTGGACTTGCCGCATCCAGCAACCCCCATGATGACAATTGACACGTGGTATCGAAACATTGGGATAGCGCTATCCTAAAGAATTAAAAAAAGAGTCAAATACATCCGTAACTTTTTTCTGTCAAAAAATGCTCTGGGTTAGCAAATTTTAAAAGTTGGTTTATATTCTGGACAGCGCTATCCTAATCAGGCTTGAAAACTTGCAAATCAGTATTTACCCTAAACCAGCGACACCATGAACCCCAGCATAGCCCGACCCAGAGCCACCGGCCGCGTTACCTTGGCCGACGTGGCACGCGCGGCGGCGGTCAGCCCGATCACCGTATCGCGTGCGCTGCGGGGCGAAAGGGCGGTTGACGCCGCTTTGGTCGCGCGGGTGCAAGCCGCCGTCAGCAAGTTGGGTTATGTGCCTGACCCGGCTGCTCGTGCCTTGGCATCACGCCACAGTTCCCACGTGGCGGTGTTGATCCCTATGCTGTCAAATGCCTTGTTTGTTGATTTGTTGGAGGCCGCGCAGCACACCCTACGCAACGCGGGCTACCAAACGCTCATGGCTGTGACGCACTACGACGCCAGCGAGGAAGAACATCTGCTGCGCGAGCAACTTTTGCACCGCCCGGCGGGCTTGATGGTCACCGGACTGGACCGCAGCGAGGCTACTCGCCAACTGATCGCGCAAAGCGGCGTGCCCTGCGTGCACCTGATGGAGGCCAGCGGCAGCTCCGGCGTATTCAGTGTGGGCTTTTCGCAGCGCGACGCTGGCGCCGAAATGACGCGCCACCTTCTGCAAAAAGGCCGGCGGCGCATCGCGTTTGCGGGTGCGCAATTAGACTCGCGTACCCTTCAGCGGCTCGATGGCTATCGGCAAGTGCTGCAGAAAGAAGGCCTTCACGACGGCAAATTGGAGTGGTTGAATCCGGCGCCTTCGTCGGTGGCGCTTGGCCGTCACATGTTTGAGCAAATCATGAGCCAGCAGCCGCCAGTTGAGGCGATTTTTTTTGGTAACGACGACTTGGCGCAGGGCGCGTTGCTGACGGCTCTGCGCATGAAAATAAAAGTACCCCAAAAAGTAGCCATCGCAGGTTTCAACGATTTGACGGGAAGCGACCAAATGCTGCCGCCATTGACCAGCGTACGTACTCCCCGCTCCGAAATTGGCCGCGCGGCGGCGGGCATGCTGATCAAACTCATGAAGGGCGAACCAGTGGCGACGCCGTGCATCGACGTCGGGTATCGCCTGGTGGTGCGCGGCAGCACTTGATGCGCACAGCAAGAGTATTGACCGCTATTTAATTAGTAGCTGCTCGCACAGGTAGTAATTGCGCTAGACGTCGATTTAATGCTAAAAAATGCCTTTTCAGCACTGCGAGGCGTACTTCTGCATATCACCCGACAGCAGAACGTGCTTGCCCCCTCCAGGCGTTTGAAGCGTCTTGAGCATCGCTGCTGCAACGCTGCTGGCGCTAATGGACTGGTAGTTTGCTGGTATCAGTGGTTTGAGAAATTTGAAAACCCTGAGTGCCAGTTTTTCAGCCGTGCGCTCAGGCTGCTGCAGCGCCCCCCGGTCGCCCGACAGCAACGACGGCCGGGCGATGACCAGCGTTTCAAAACCCAGGTGGCTGAGGGCATCTTCCATTTCGCCTTTGACCTGGTTATAAAAAACCCCAGACTGCGCACTGGCTCCCATCGCGCTGACCACAGCAATGCGGTTTGCGCCATGGGCCTTGGCGGTAGACGCGATTGCCACCACCGCATCGCCATCAATCGCCTTAAAGGCTGCTTTGCTGCCGGCCACTTTGATGGTGGTGCCGAGCGCGATAAAAACGTCATCGACGTCCGGGCTCGTCCAGTTGGTCAGTGATTCGCTGGTGTGGACCACCAGTTTGGGGTGCTGCACTCTGGGAGCGGATCGCCCGACCACATGAACGGCGCTGTAATGCCGGTCCGCCAATAAAAGCGCCAAAAGCGCTTGCCCGACGAGGCCTGTCGCACCAGCTAGCAAGGCGACACGGGCGTTTGTTGGATTGGCGTTCGTTGAAGTCATAGGATTTCCGATTTCAGCCTGCACTGATTTTGCTATATATACCGTAGCTGCTGGCGCCCGTATTCATTGAACTATGGCCTTAAATGATAGTTGAAAAGGTAAAAAAGCAGCCTGAAGCTGCTTTTTTATTGCTATTTCACCAACGAGTCGGTTAGCGCCGAAACCCGCCGCCAGAGTTGCCCCGGCCGCCACCGCCGGAGCGTGGGCCGCCGCCACCGAAGTTTCCGCCGCCTCCACCGCTGCCGCGATTGCCGCCTCGCCCACCACCGCCTGCGCCACGCGCGGGCGCGCCAGACGATGGAAAGCCTGCTGACACATGGCTGGTCGGCTGGCGTTCGTCGAAGTCGTTGCGCTGCTCGCCCATGTCAACACGGGGGCCGCGTGGGTCTTGGCGCTGTACTTCATCACGCGGGACGCGCGGTTGTTCATCGCGCGGCGGGCGTGGCGCTTGTGGGCGTCGCTCATGGCCACCGCCGTTGTTGCCACCGCCATTTGGGTAGCCCGCGTTTTGCCGCGGCTGGCCGGGGTTGGGGGTGCGTGGACTGCGGCCATAGTTGCCGCCGCTTTCACCGCCGCCGTTGTTGCCGCTGCCGCCGCCGGTGACCCAGTGCAACTGCCCGGCAAAGAGGCCGGGCCGGAAGACGCTGGCGTAGCGGGGAAGTTCGCGAAGACGGTGGCTGTCGGTCATGTCGTGCGGTCAGGCTCGGCCAAGGTGCCGCATTAGGCGACAGGCTCACGTTAACGTCAATCTGCTCACCTCTAAGTGATTACGCGCATGCTTGCGGCAGGTGGTGGCGCTACGATCGTCTGCATCCGCAACATTTGCGGTTCAAAGGAACACCATGGACCTGCAAGCCTGCACCGAAGCCATCCGCACCAAGGTGGGCGATTCCAGCGGTTTGAACGCCACGCTGAAGTTCGACTGCGGCGGCGACGGCGTGGTGTTCATCGACGGCAAGAGCACGCCCAACACCGTCAGCAACGCCAACACCGACGCCGACTGCACCGTCGCCATCACCCTGGAAAACCTGGCCGCGCTGATGACGGGTGAACTCGAGCCCACCACCGGCTTCATGATGGGCAAGTTCAAGGTCAGCGGCGACATGAGCGTGGCCATGAAGCTGCAGCGCGTGGTGTGAGCGTGCTGCAAGCCGTTGCGCGCAAACGCGGCCACACAGCAGCCGCTTCCGCGCAGGAGGTCGTGGATTCGCACCGCGACGAAACCAGCAGCGAACTCTTCGGCATCACCGAACTGTGCCGCGAATTCGGCATCACGCTGCGCACCATCCGGTTCTACGAAGACAAGGCGCTGCTGCAGCCGCGCCGCATCAACGGCACCCGCGTCTACAGCAAGCGCGACCGCGCCCGGCTGGCGCTGATCCTGCGCAGCAAGGCCATCGGCGCCAGCCTGTCCGAGATCAAGCATTACCTGGACCTCTACGGCGCACACGGCGAGGGCCGCGTGCAGCAGATGAAGTTCGTGCTGGACCGCACCGACAAGGCCATCACCGAACTCGAAACCAAGCGCGCACACATCGACGCTTCACTGGCAGAACTGCGCGTCATCAACAGCGCGGTGCGCAAGCACCTGCACGACCGCTAGGAGCACCGCATGGGCGACGCATTCATCTACGACCACGTGCGCACACCGCGCGGAAAAGGCAAGAAGGACGGCAGCCTGCACCAGGCCAGCCCGGTGTGGCTGCTGCGCACCTTGCTGCAGGCGCTGCAGCAACGAAGCGCGCTCGACACCGCACTCGTGGACGACGTGGTGCTCGGCTGCGTCACGCCGGTGGGCGAACAAGGCGCCGACATCGCGCGCACGGCCGTGCTGGACGCCGAATGGTCGCAGACGGTGGCCGGCGTGACGCAAAGCCGCTTCTGCGCGTCGGGTTTGGAAAGCGTGAACCTGGCGGCCGCCAAGGTGGCCAGCGGCTTCGAGGACCTGGTCGTCGGCGGCGGTGTCGAAAGCATGAGCCGCTGGGCCATGGGCAGCGACGGCGGCGCCTGGTTCATGGACCCGCGCATCAACCAGAAACTGGGTTTCGTGCCCCAGGGCGTGGGCGCCGACCTCATTGCCACGCTGGAAGGCTGGGGCCGTGCGGATGTCGATGCCTTCGCGCTGCGCTCGCACGCCAAGGCCGCCGCCGCGCGCGCGGCGGGGCACTTTGCCAAGAGCCTGGTGGCGGTTCACGACATCGCAGGCCTTTTGATGCTCGACCGCGACGAGACGATCCGTGACAACGCGGCTGCCGAGGCGATGGCCAAGCTCGACGCCAGTTTCGCCGTGATGGGCGGCATGGGCTTCGACGCCACTGCCCTGCGCAAATACACGACTGTTGAACGCATCCATCACATGCACCACGCGGGCAACAGCAGCGGCATCGTCGATGGCGCGGCACTGATGCTGGTGGGCTCAAAGGCGGGCGGCGACAAGGCGGGCCTGAAGCCGCGCGCGCGCATCCGCGC
>ENA-OFCX01000992-OFCX01000992.1-metagenomes-genome-assembly--contig:-NODE-992-length-12507-cov-4.692499_pt1 | contig 12507 bp, 13 predicted proteins | sample MGYA00153384_OFCX01 | MGnify analysis MGYA00153384
AATGAAACTGCATTAAAAGTACGGCTCGCGCGTTGCAATTGAAACGCTAATATTGGCGGGCCTCGCAGGACGAAACGACGCCGCAAGCCTCGCCAATGCTAGTTCTTCGCCTTCGTATTCCGCTATTCGACCAACTCGTTGAACCGGCCCAGTTCGAGCAGTTTTTTCTGCCGTTCCTGCACGATCGTGTCGGGCGATTTTTCCGAAAGACTTTTCAACGAGTCTGCAATCGCCTTCTTCAACGTCGCCGCCATTGCCGGAGGATCGCGATGCGCGCCACCGAGTGGCTCATTGAGAATTTTATCGACCAGACCAAGTGCTTTGAGTTTTGGCGCGGTGATGCCGAGCGCCTCGGCTGCTTCCGATGCCCGCGTCGAATCTTTCCACAAAATTGCCGCACAGCCCTCCGGGGTAATCACGGAGTAAGTTGAATACTGCAACATGTAGGTCACGTCACCGACGGCAATGGCCAGCGCGCCTCCCGATCCGCCTTCGCCGATGATGGCGCAAACAATCGGCACCCGAAGCCCCGCAAGAACATAGAGATTGTGCCCGATCGCCTCCGATTGGCCCCGTTCTTCAGCACCCACACCAGGATACGCGCCAGGGGTATCGACAAATGTAAAAACAGGCAGGCCAAACTTTTCGGCGGTCTTCATCAAGCGCAGCGCCTTGCGGTAACCCTCGGGCTTGCTCATGCCAAAGTTGCGCAAGCCGCGCTCTTTGGTGTCGCGGCCTTTTTGGTGACCGAGCACCATACATGCGGTGCCGTTAAATCGGGCCAAGCCGCCGACGATGGACAGGTCATCAGCAAAATTCCGGTCACCGTGAAGTTCTACAAAGTCGGTGAAGATTTCACGCACGTAGTCCAGCGTGTAGGGGCGCTCGGCGTGGCGAGCAATCTTGGTGATTTGCCACGGCGTTAAATCGCTGTAAATGTCTTTGGTGAGCTGCTGGCTTTTTTTGGCAAGCTGGTCAATTTCTTCAGAAATATCTACTGCGGACTCGGTCTGCACGTAGCGCAGTTCTTCGATTTTTCCCTCGAGATCGGCAATCGGCTGCTCAAAATCGAGGAAGGTTTTTTTGGCCATTCAGCATTTCCTTTGTCAAGCTTTGAGTATTGGAATTGTGTCAAGCGACCGCCAAATATACCAAGTTGCAACGCTACAGTACGGCGCCCAGGCAGCGGCGACTTCGCGCGCGTCGCTGCGGCTGACAGATTCACCTGAAAAATAGTTTTTACTGATGCCGTTGATCAGTCCCACGTCGTCCAGCGGCAAAACGTTGGGTCGGCGCAGATAAAACATCAAGAACATTTCGGCTGTCCAGCGGCCAATTCCCCGAATGGCCACCAGCTCTGCAATGATGGCGTCGTCGTCCATAGCTTGCCAGTTTTTGACACTGACCGTACCCGCATCGAAATGAATCGACAGATCAACCAGGTATTCCACCTTGCGGGCACTTAAACCGGCACTGCGCATGTCATCAACCTTGAGCTTGAGCACGTTGTCGGGAGTCATCTTTTTCGGCAATGCCTCAAACCGGTGCCAAACGGTTTGCGCCGCTTTCACCGATATTTGCTGCCCCACAATGCTGCGAGCCAGCGTGCTGAAAGCGTCGCCGCGGGTTTGCAAGGTGGTGTCCGGGTACTGCGGAATCAGGCGCTTCATGACACGGTCCTTTTTCACCAGATGTTTGCAGGCATCCAGCCAGTACTCGGGGACCGAGCTAAAAACGCCACCTGAGCTTGCTATAGTAGTCATAGCTGCTTGCGCCTATGTTCACAGCGCGAAAGGCCGAAACTACTTATATTTTTCATGCTTTCACCACCCAGGTCGTGCCTTGTGCAGAGTCTTTTAGTTCAACACCGTGCTCTAACAAAGACTGCCTGATACGGTCCGCTTCAGCGAAGTCTTTCGACAGCTTGGCGGCGTGGCGCTCAGCAATCAGTGCTTGAATACTTGCATCGTCCAATACCGAGCCGGCCTGCAAGTACGCTGCAACATTTCCTTGCAGCAAGCCCAGGCAAGCGCCCAGGCCCTTGAGCAATCCAGCCAGGCTTGGCGAACGGCTTTTGTTGACTTCGGTGGCGATCTCAAACAGCACGGCAACGGCTTCGGGCGTGCTGCAGTCTTCGTCCATTGCCACTTTAAAGCGCGCTGCATGGGGCTCGGTCCAATCGATAACTGCCTCATTCGGCGTGACCAAAGCAAGCGCCATGTACAGCCGCCGCAAAGCGCTGCGCGCGTCGTCCAGGTGCACGTCGCTGTAGTTCAGCGCACTGCGGTATTGCGAGCGCACCAGAAAAAAACGAATCGTTTCGGCGTCGTACTTTTTAAGCACTTCCCGAATCGTAAAAAAATTACCAAGACTTTTCGACATTTTTTCGTTGTCGATGTTTACAAAGCCGTTGTGCATCCAGTATCTGGCCATGGGCTTGCCAAACGCGCCTTCGTTTTGCGCAATTTCATTTTCATGGTGGGGAAACTGCAAGTCGGCACCGCCGCCGTGGATGTCAAAGCTCTCTCCCAACAGAGCGCAGCTCATGGCTGAGCATTCAATGTGCCAGCCGGGGCGTCCTTTGCCAAAAGGACCATCCCACTTGGCGTCATCGGGCTCGCTTGGTTTGGCGGATTTCCACAGTACAAAGTCCAGCGGATCGCTTTTGCCGTCGTCCACCGCAACTCGCTCGCCGGCTTGCAATTCGTCGAGCGACTTGCCGGAGAGTTTTCCATACCCGGGGAACTTGCGTACCGAAAAATTCACATCGCCGTTGCTGGCTTGATATGCCAGGCCTTTGTCAATGAGCTGTTGTGTGATGCCCAGCATTTGCGGCACATAGTCTGTGGCGCGGGGATCGTGGTCAGGACGCTGAATGCCCAGCGCATCGTAGTCGCGATACATTTCGGCGGCCATGCGCTGGGTCAGCTCCTTGATGGTTTCGTTATTTTTGACCGCACGGGCAATAATTTTGTCGTCAATGTCCGTGATGTTTCGGACAAAGTTCACCTGCAGGCCGCCGATACGCAGCCAGCGCTGAATGACGTCAAAGGCAACCGCCGAGCGGGCGTGGCCAATATGGCACAAATCGTAGACCGTGATTCCGCACACGTACATCCGCACCTGGCCCTCAACCAATGGCAAAAATGGCTCCACACGCCGGCTCAGCGTGTTGTAAATCCGAAGGGTCATGGGCGGTATAAAAGGGGCGGGTTTGTGGCGCTGGGTGGGGCTGCTTTTGGGGTCATGAAACTAGACCCCTCGGCTACAATAGGTCAGTATAGCCAGCCACAACCACGGTTAAAAAAGCGAAAAATTAATGAACAGGATGTCGGCCATGAATGCTTCGCTCTCTCGCACTTTCCACAGGTCTGGCAACGCCCAAGCCGGAGCTGTCGCGTTAGCCCTTGCTTTGTTGGGTACATTTTCAATACCTTCGGCCTATGCAGATGAGTACAGCGACGTTAACGCCCTTGTGCGCGCTGGAAAGATGGGCGAGGCGCTGACCAAAGCCGATCAGTACCTTGTAGCCAAGCCGCGCGACCCGCAAATGCGTTTCCTTAAAGGCGTGATTCAAACCGAAGCCGGCAAACCTGCGGAAGCAATTGCCACCTTCACGCAAATCACCCAAGACTACCCGGAATTGCCCGAGCCGTACAACAACCTGGCCGTGCTGTACGCAGGCCAAAGCCAGTTCGACAAAGCACGCGCTGCTTTGGAAATGGCGATCCGGACCAACCCCAGCTACGCCACAGCGCACGAAAACCTGGGCGACGTTTATGCCAAGCTGGCCAGCCAGGCCTACAGCAAGGCACTGCAACTCGACAGCGGCAATGCCAGCTTGCAGCCCAAGTTAACGTTGATCCGGACCCTGTTCGCCCCGGACGTGCGTGCGCAAAAATCTGCGCCCAGCGCGGTAGCGGCCGGTCCAGTGACTGCCCTGCCCACCCCCGCTGCTAAACCACCAATGGCTGCACCTGCAGCGACTGCGCCATCAATGGCGGCCGCACCTGCTCCGGCGGTACCAGCAACACCGGCAGCAGCCGCTTCAGGTGATAAAGAAATTGAAGCGGCAGTTCGTGCATGGGCCGCCGCCTGGTCAGCAAAAGATATCAGCGGATATTTGGCTGCATATGGCAAGGATTTCGACACCCCAGGCAGCCAGTCGCGCAAGAATTGGGAAGAAGACAGGCGTGCCCGCATTGTTGGCAAGTCCAGCATCAGCGTGAAGTTAAACGACCTGGTCATCAGCAACAACGGTACAAAAGCCACCGCTAAATTCAAGCAAACCTACGTTGCTGATTCTTTAAACGTCTCCAGCCGTAAAACGCTTGATCTTGTAAAGTCTGGTGAGCGCTGGGTAATTGTGCGGGAATCGACTGGTTGAGCCCGAGCGCCGGACCCTTCGCCGAACTGGCCGGCACACACCTTGCATTTTTTAAATATTGTCCAGCGCCATGAATCGACCTACCCGAGCGATGCACGCGGCGCTCACAGCGCTGCTTTCAATAGCCTGCGCCATTGCGCTGGCAAGCATTGGCAACTTGGCGCACGCAGCCAATAAAAAACCTGAAAACACCCGCAAAAGCGCCAAGCGGATTGCAGACGCTAATCTCGACGGCCAGGCCGAAGCGCGGCTGATTGAAATCTACAGACTTATTGGTCAGCTTAAAACGCGGCCTGCGCTGGCGCTGGCTGAAAAATTGGTGAAGGAACATCCTAATTTTCAGCTGGCCCAGCTGGTTTATGGCGATTTGCTGACCGCCCAGCAGCGGCCCGTGCGGATGCTGGGCAACGTGGCAGACACTCTGGCTGAATCGAATGCAACGCAATTGATGGAGCTGCGAAAAGAGTCACTGCTTCGCATTCAAGCACTGCAAGCCAGACCCGCGCCCGGCACCTTGCCGTCGCAGTTTTTAACCCTGTCGCCACAAAACAAACACGCCATTGCCATCGATACTTCACGCGCCAGGCTGTATCTGTTCGAAAACACTGCCAATGGCATGGCGCTGATTGGCGACTATTACATCTCGGTAGGCAAGTCCGGAATTGAAAAAGCCATAGAAGGCGACTTTCGAACGCCACTCGGGATCTATTTTGTGACCAGCAACCTGAACCCAAAATCCCTCAAAGACTTTTATGGTTCCGGCGCGCTTCCCATCAACTACCCCAACCAGCTGGACCTCAAGCGGGGAAAAACAGGCAGCGGAATTTGGCTGCACGGCACTCCGCCTGATCAATTCTCGCGCGCGCCTTTGTCCACCGACGGCTGCGTGGTACTGGCCAATCCGGACCTTGAACGCATCATCCGAACAGTACAGATTCGCACCACACCGGTAGTCATTGCAAAAAGCCTGCAATGGGTCGCTCAGCACACCTTAAAAACCGACAGTGCTACTTTTGAAGAGCACTTTCATGGCTGGGCAGCGGCCAAATCAAGCACCGACGTGACACGGCTGCTCAGTTGGTACAGCCCGGAATTCAGTAGTTTTGGCAAATCCCTCACCCAGTGGACACCCACCCTTCAAGGCGAACTCAATAAGTCAGCTGGCCGTGGTGTGCAAGTCAAAGACGTGTCGTACCTTCGATGGAAAGACGCATCAGACACGATGGTGGTAACCTTCGCCGAACTTAATCGCGGCAGCGCAGTAGGCGTTGTCAAGCGCCAGTACTGGACTCGCCAAGGCAGCCAGTGGAAAATTTTTTTTGAAGGAGTAATTGGATAATGCCATCGACATTTTTTACCCGCCGCTTCGCGGTAGTGGCTGCTTTCGGCCTTGCCACACTTTTTGCCAGCGGCGCATTTGCGCAAGCCGCACCAAAAGTCAAATTCACCACCAGCGAAGGTGACTTTACAGTCGAAGTCTACCCGGACAAGGCCCCCAAAACCGTGGCTAACTTTTTGCAGTACGTCAAAGACAAGCACTACGACGGCTTGATTTTTCACCGCGTGATCAGCAACTTCATGGTGCAAGGTGGCGGCTTTGACGCCGACTACAAACAAAAGGCCACGCGCCCACCTGTGGCGCATGAAGGACAAGAAGCGCTAGCCAAAGGCGGCCAAAAAAACGTGGAAGGCACGCTGGCCATGGCCCGCACCAATGACCCCAACTCTGCGTCGTCGCAATTTTTTATCAACGTCAAAGACAACGCATTTCTAGACCCCACAGTTATCCCGCCTGGGGACCCCGTACCCAAATTTGAATATGGCGGCCGCGTGTACGAAAACACGCCGCGCGCGCAACTGCTGGGCGCCTCGCAGCTGTTCGGCTACACGGTGTTTGGCAAAGTCACCAGCGGTATGGACGTGGTCAATAAAATCAAAGGCATGCCCACTGGCGCTGGCGGCCCGTTTCCAACCGATGTCCCCAAGACGCCTATCGTTATTAAATCCGCAAGCCTTCTTAACTAACCTTTTTTTAAAGAACTACCATGAGCAATCCAAAAGTCGAACTCCACATCACCGGACACGGCGTTATCACGCTTGAGCTTGACGCGGCCAAGGCGCCAAAAACCGTTGCCAACTTTTTAAGCTATGTCAACAAGGGCCACTATGCAGGTACCGTGTTTCACCGCGTGATTCCTGGCTTCATGGTGCAGGGCGGCGGATTTGCCGTTGGCATGAAGCAAAAAGACACTGATGCAAATATTGAGAACGAAGCGACGAACGGTTTGAAAAACGACAAGTACACCGTGGCCATGGCGCGTACCAACGAGCCGCACTCGGCCAGTTCGCAGTTTTTTATCAACGCATCAAACAACGGTTTTTTAAACCACACCGCGCCAAACGGCTCAGGCTGGGGCTATGCCGTTTTCGGAAAAGTTGTGAGCGGCATGGACGTGGTTGACAAGATTGAAGGCGTGAAAACCGGCAACAAAGGCGGCCACGGCGATGTACCCGTCACAGACGTGATCATTGAAAAGGCTGTTGCCCTCTAGCCATGGCTACCCCCGAGTTGATTGCTGAGCCGTCGTGGCGCACCATCGACTTTATTTCTGACCTGCACTTGCAGGCCAGCGAAGCCGCCACCTTTGATGCGTGGCGGCATTACATGCAATCCACATCGGCTGATGCGGTTTTTATCCTCGGCGATTTGTTTGAGGTGTGGGTCGGGGACGATGCCTTGCAACCCGCAAGCTTTGAGGCACAGTGCGCGCAAGTCATTCAAGAAACGTCGGCCCGCGTGCCGACTTTTTTCATGCATGGCAACCGCGATTTTTTAGCTGGCCAGGCACTTATGCAGGCCTGCAACTCCACGCTGCTGGCAGACCCCACGGTGCTAATTTTTAACGCACAGCGCCGGCTGCTCTCACACGGTGATGCGCTTTGTGTTGACGACACGGCGTATATCGCTTTTCGCCAGCAGGTGCGCAGCGAAACATGGCAGCAGATGTTTTTAGCCAAGCCACTGGCTGAACGCCAAAAAATTGCACGCGGGCTGCGCCAGCAAAGCGAGGCGGCAAAGAAATCAGCCCTTGACTACGCCGATCTTGACACTGCACTGTCCATAGCTTGGTTGCGTTCGGCCAACGCCACGACGCTGATTCACGGCCACACGCACAAGCCGCGCGAGCACACGCTGCAGGGTGGCATGCAGCGTGTGGTGCTAAGTGACTGGGATGTGCAGGCCACACCGCCCAGAGCCGAAGTGCTGCGCCTGACGGCAGGCGGGCTACAGCGCATCGCTCTGCTCTAGATCAATGCCATGTTCGGCTGGCTACAAAACCGATTTGCGCCCACGCGTCACATACCCGACGCGCTGTGGTACGGCACACTTGGGCACTACCCGTTTTTAGCGGCTCACCGAGATTTTGACGTAAGCCACTTGCGCCAATTAACAGCGCAGTTTTTAGCGCAAAAAGAGTTCAGCGGTGCGCATGGCCTGGTGGTAACAGACGCCATGGCGGTGGCTGTGGCGGCGCAAGCGTGTCTGCCGGTTTTGCATCTGGGCTTGAAGCTATACGACGACTTTGAGGGTATCGTCATTCACCCTGGTGCCATGCTCGCCAGGCGCAGCGTGGTCGATGCGGCCGGCGTGTTGCACCACTACCGTGAAGCCCTGGTTGGGGAGGCCATGCAAGGCGGGCCAGTCACGCTGAGCTGGGAAGACGTCGCGGCATCTGGCGCTTCGGCAAGCCAAGGCCACAGTGTGGTCATTCATGAGTTCATTCACAAAATAGACATGCGCACGGGCAGCGCCAACGGCTGCCCGCCCCTGCCCACCCGCGCTGCCCGGGCGCATTGGCAAACCACCATGCAGGCCGCATTTGAAGACTTCAATACGCGCGTTGTGATGACAGAGCGCTTTGGCGCAGAAGCACCCTGGCTCGATGCGTACGGTGCAACGGCACCAGCCGAATTTTTTGCAGTGGCGGCCGAGGCGTACTTTGTGAACCCTGAGCGCTTTGCGCAAAAGTGCGCGGCGCTACAACCAATTTTTGACGCCTTTTTTAAGACAAATAGGCCTTTGGTTCAAGGCGCGCTTTAATACGGGCGCTGGCAGCTCCTAAAATAATAGCGTTTGAGATGCGATCTTTATTCCGTTTGGCGCACCGAACAAAGTATGTAATTATTTTTGATGGTTTTTAACCCCTTCTGCCCGCCGCCATCGTTTAAGTCATCTCCAACCTTTTTAACGGAGCTTTCATGAACTTCAAACTTTGCGCGCTTTCGTTGCTTCTGGCAAGCGCAGCCCTGCCCGCCTTGGCTGTTGGCCACCTGGCCGACATCACCGTTATTGACCGCAACACAGGCGCAACGCTGCCGGTGTACAGCCACCGGGGCGAATATTGGGTGGCTGGCACACCCGGTGCGCGCTATGCCATTTCAGTGCGCAGCAAGCTGGGCCAACGCCTGATGGCCGTGCCTGCGGTAGACGGCATCAACGTGCTTAGCGGCCAAACCGCTGCGTGGGACCAGTCGGGCTATGTGTTTACAAGCTACAGCCGCTACCAGATTACGGGCTGGCGCAAAAGCGATTCGGAAGTTGCTGCGTTTGAGTTTGCCCCCGCAAGCGATTCCTACGCGGGCCTGACGGGCAGGCCCGCAAACGTAGGCGTGATTGGCGTGGCGCTGTTTCGGGAAAAGCAGCAACCGTTGCCTGAACCGTACCACTACCCAAACTCCACCCCAAACTTGAGAAAAAATGAAAAAAGCGACGAGTCAGCGTCCGCAAAATCAAGGGCGGCACCGGAGCCTGCAGCCCCAGCGGCGCGCAGCAGGCAAGAGTCCAGCGGCCTGGCAGACTCTGAAACCAGTACAAGCCGCCGTAGCGCGCCGCAAGGCAGTGCCAAGCTGGGCACAGCCCACGGCCAACGCGAAAACTCGGTTGTCAGTTCCACAACTTTTGAGCGTCAGAATTTACAGCCCGATGAAGTGGTGCTCATACGCTATGACAGCCGCGCCAACCTGGTCGCACTCGGCGTGATTCGGCTGATGCATCAACCTGCACCCAGTGCGTTTCCTGACTCGCCAACCGCTTATGCTCCGGGTTTTGTACCCGACCCGCCGCATCGCCGCTATTGATAGAGGCCAGTCTGCATAATGCGTTAAATGCTACTTAAAGCGCTGCCGATTGAAAGCCTTGAGCCCAGCGACCACATGCTGATGCAGCAATACGCCAGTGGCCAAGTAGCAGCCTTCGACACGCTTTATACCCGGCACGCGCTGGGTGTATGGCGCTATGTTTTCAGAAGCGTTCGAGACACTGCCGTGGCGGACGATTTACTACAAGACGTGTGGTTTGCGGTGGCCCGCCAAGCCGTTACCTACCAGACCACTGCACGCTTTAAAACCTGGCTCTTTACGCTCGCGCACAACCGGAAAGTTGATTACTTTCGCAGCGTTAAAAACCATGCCAGTCTGGATGAAGAACGCAGCGACGACATGACCCTGGCCGATACGCTGGCCGCCGATTCAGGCTTTGGCCCGGTGCGGCAATTGCAGTCGCGTGAGCAAGGTGCGGCATTGATTGCGGCAGTTGAGCAATTGCCGCCCGAACAACGCGACGCTTTTTTACTGCAAGCCGAGGGCGACATGTCGGTTGAAGAAATCGCCACGGCCTGCGGCGTGAGTTTTGAAACCGCCAAAAGCCGCCTGCGCTACGCGCGCAGCCGCTTGCGCCAACTGCTTGAAGACTTCGCATGAGCACTCCCCGCCCGCCAGACAACGCCGATCGCCCTGACGACTTAAAGCAGCGCTACCTGCAAGCAAGCGCAGCGCAAACCGTTGGCCCCAGCGAGCGCGTACGCCGGGCTGCGCTTGACCATGCGCAAATGCTGGCAGCAAGTGCGTCGCCTGCATCGCCACCGCAGGCCAAGCCAGCGGCCGCAAATCGATGGAATTTCACGCTGGTGGCCAGCGTCGCCATTGCAGGCGTCAGCGCACTGCTGGCGCTGCAGTTTGACCGCAGCGACAGCGAAGACAAAGCCGTGGTGCTGGGCACGCCATCTGTAACCGCACCGCCGGTTGCGGCGCAGCCAGCGCCAGTGCGGTCGCCAGATTTGAACGCAAGAACATCAGCAGCTGATGCAGCAAATAAATCAGTGGCTGAATCAGCAGATCAATCGGCAGCTCAATCCGCGCCTGAATCGCCCGCTGTGCCAGCAGCCAGGCCGGCCGCGAAAGCGCAGGCGCAGGCGCCGAAGCCCACAGCAGCGCCAAATTTAAAAGAGCCACCCACCGAAGCCCTTGCACGCCCTGCTCCTGCTGCCCCTTTGGTGAAATCTGAATCAGAAAGTCAGTCAGAAAAGGCCTCCGTAGAAAGACCTTTTCAAGCCACGCCGCCAACTGCACAAAAAAGGGCTGAGCGGGTAGCCGATGCTGAGGTCAGCGCGCAGCCGACCGCCCGGATGCAAGGCGCAGAACCAGGTACGCCATCGGCAGAAATGAAAAGCCGTGCAGCGGCTGTGCAAAGCAGCGCGCTGCGCAATGCAGCCAGCTCAGGTCAAATGGCAGCACTGGAGCAGGCACTTCAACAAGCGACAGCAGCTCAAATCAATGCGCGCGACGACAGAGGCCGCACCCCATTGATGCTGGCAACGCTCGGCGGGCACATTGGCGCGGTACAGCGGCTGCTGACTGCAGGCGCAGACCCAATCCTTCAGGACGCGCAAGGCAACACTGCCAGACAGATGGCGCAGCAGCTGGGCTACACCATAATTGAAAATTTATTAAAAAAACAGCCTATAGCCCAATAAATACAAGCGCAAGCAGCTATTAACACTGTAGCACTTAAATATTGCATCCGCGCGCACGGGGTGCGTCAGGCTGGCTTATTTACGCAGCTTGCCGTCACGGCCAATGATGGTCACATCCACCGATGGTTCAACGCGCCTCTGGATGGCGGAGTAATTCACGACGTGGTCGCCCAAGTCGAAACGGCCCAAACCGATCAATGACGCCAGCACTTTTTCACGTGTCGGGTTGGTACCCGAGCGGCGCAGTGCCTCTACCAACACTTTGGCGGTCATGTACCCCTCCAGCCCTGCAAAGTTGACTTTGGTTTGTGGCGCGAATTTTTTAATGTCCTCCTGGTAGTCACGCACAATTTTGCGGTTGTTTGCGTACGGGTACGGCACGGCTTGGGAAAACACCACACCGGTCGCACTTTCCTCGCCAATTTTTTTGACCAGGGTCTCCCAGTTGTTGATGCTGAAGGTGTAGCGTGTCACGCCCCGGCTCACGTTTTGCGCAAGCGCTTGCATCGCCATCGGAAACGTTGGGCCAACGGCAAACGTAAATACGGCGTCAGGCCTGAGCAGCGCCACTTTGGCTGCCGCTTGCTTGATCAGTTGCACTTGCGCGTCTTCAGCCGGAATAATGTCAAACCCAACCGCGCCGACATACTCAAGCCCGGCATCCTTAATGATTTTTTCAAAAATTGGCGTGAACAGTGGCCCCTGGGATGTGTTGTAGAAGAAGTAAGCCACACGCTTTTGCCCTACGGCTTTCATCTGGTGGGCAAGCGCAGCAATTTCGTCTTCATAGGTGGAGCGAAGGGGAAAAACATTAGCGCCTGAAAGCACCTTGGCATCGCCCGTAAAAGGCCCCACCACTGCGGTCTGCGCGTCCGTCAAAAGGCCATCTTTGATCAACCCCGCTGTGCCCGGCGTGCCCTGCGGAGACACCAAAGCCAGCACCTTGTCGTTCTCAATCAGCTCACGCGCGCTGGTGACAACTGCTGCAGGCTTGAACTCATCGTCGCGAAAAATCACGCGAAGCTTTTGACCATTTACGCCACCCGCGTCATTGATGCGCTTAAGGTAGAGATCAAACCCTTCAGAAGCGCCAATGGTGCTGGGCGAGGCAATCGGGCTTTTCAACGAGCCGAGCCGGCCAATCAAAAGCTCGGCAGCCTGAAGATTGCTGCCTGCAAAAAAACCGACAAAGCCCACACTGGCAAGCATCTTGAGTAAAAAATTAAACTGCATGGTGTTTCCTTAATTAAATTAATACATTTTGTAAGCATTTATCATGCCAAGTAGATTGACTTAAAGTGCTTTATT
>ENA-OFCX01000994-OFCX01000994.1-metagenomes-genome-assembly--contig:-NODE-994-length-12494-cov-22.535493_pt1 | contig 12494 bp, 9 predicted proteins | sample MGYA00153384_OFCX01 | MGnify analysis MGYA00153384
CTGCTCTAGGAATGATATTAAGATCCGATACTAGTGTCGGTTGATAAATATCTCCCCGCGCCTCTAGGATACTTCCTCGATCGTCTTCAAAATTGTATTCAAACTGCGTCCCATACAGGATTTGCTGACCCCTAATTAGTGAGACATTGCCTTCGGCGATCGCAATTTTGGTTTTGAGATTGACGCGCAATCGATCGGCTTGAAGTGTGGCTTTATTGAAGCGGAGGACGACTTTACCGTTGGCGGTGATTACCTGAGTATTATTATTGAATTCTTGTTGCTCGGCATTTAGTTCGACCGTCCCATTTGGTGCTGCGATATTGGTCGTAGGGGCACCTTGGGGATCGTTCTGAACCATTGTATAAGTCAAAGGTGCCGACGAGCCTGGAGTCGAACTGACAGCGATCGGTACTGGTTCAGCGAGTACAGGGCGTAGAGAAATGCCGATCGAGTAGTAGGACAATAGTAATAAATACTGAGCGAATTTCCAGGTTCGCCAACCTACTTGCTGACATGACTTTTTCTCCACGCTGTTACTCCCGATGTTTGGCTATTTGTCTGACTATATTATTCAGACAGATCGCGGCTGCTGGGGTTCCGTGAAGGATCGTTGGATAAGAAACCAAAGATGAATACTAGCAGAAATGCTGCTACTACAATATTAACGACAATTTTCAATGTTCCCATCGATCGACTAGCTCCGTGAGTTTAGATAATACTGCTCTCTATCATAACTGATGACACCGAGCTTGCGATCTGTTTCCCTGGCTGCAAACAGTTGACAGTTGACAGTTGACAGTTGACAGTTGTGTAGGCGGGGCAGCCGCCCACTAAAGTTGACAGCGATTCGCGCTCGTCGGCTCTGTCTTGTTGCAATTGTATGGGCGGGAAAAATAACCACATTGTACCGCGTTGTCAATTTTGGTATGACTAATTCGCCGCCGTCACCAACCATTGAGTAATCCCGTCAGCGATCGATTTTGCCATTTTTTGCTGCTCTTGGGGATTGGCGATCTGCTCGAACTCGCTCGGATTGCTCATGAAACCCCACTCCAGCAACACCGAAGGAGCCGATACTGGACGCGCGAGGGCGAGGTTATCCCAAAATACACCATAAGCATTACGACCCGTATCTTTGACCACATAATTATGGAGATACATGGCGAGACTCTGAGCTTGAGCATGATACCAGTAGGTAGAAAAACCTTTTGTGTCGGGATTGCCACCGTCAGGGAGGGAGTTGTGATGAACCGATAGAGCGAGGGTAGGTTCTAGGTTATCAATAATTGTCTGTCGATCGTTCAGTTCGACAAATTTATCGGTTTCCCGCGATAGGTATACCAATGCACCGCGCATTGCTAGCTCATTTGCTAGTAGTTTGGCTGCGTAGAGATTAGCCTCTTTCTCGGTATAACCATTTGGCCCGACTGCGCCGGAATCTTTCCCGCCATGTCCGGGATCTAGTAAAATTTTGGTGCCAGCTAGGGGTTTGCTGAGATTAGTTCGATCGAGTTTGGGGGGATGACGTAGGGACAACACGAGGTTGCTACCTTGGTATTTGAGCTTATAACCCCACTGTTGTTTAGATTTGAGGTTAAATACATATTGCACCACTCCAGGGCTGCTCTGCTTCCAATCTAGCCGCGAAACGGTAGGGTTATCATTGAAGCGGATAATGTCTGTTTGGGCTGTGGTATTGTACAACGTCAGGGTGAGGGTATTTGTACCTTGCTCCAGGGTGATAGGCACTGGTACTTGGAGCGGAATAATGACATCAGTAGATCCTTCCCGCTCTTTACTGGTTACGCTTTTGACGATCGTTTTGGGGGGCACTGTCACGCCGCTAGTTACCTGCACCTGACTAGCGAGAATCCAGCCACCATAATCAAGCCGCACCCAATTGGCTGGCGTGCCGTTATTATTACCCATTTGACGAGCGGTAATCGTTGCTTTTGTGCCCTTGGGTAGCGGGGTGAGCCGACTAAAATCCGAACCTGCACCCGTGCGAGTGATGCCGCCTTCGACAGTTACTTCGGCAACGTCTAAGTTCGACGGTGATAAAATCTGAACTTTTCCAGGTGCGGCTTGAGAGACAATAATTGGGGGATTGCCCACTTCTAGTTTATAGGTAGGATTGCCCAAATCCGCAGCGGCTGAAGCGATCGCACACCCCAAATATTGCCCAGCACCATACATCGCTTGGGGTTGATTTTTGTCGATTAAAGCGGCTTTATTATCAGGTAGTTCGACACCATTAGCTTGCTCTTGTAGCTTAATCTCCTGTCCTGCTACATTGACATTAACTTTAGCTTTAGTTGGTGCATTTGCCCCAAAACATACTAGTTCTCCAGGCATCAGCGCGATGTCTCCTTGAGGCTCTAGTGAATTAGGCGCAAAATTGTCTTTAGGGGTATCGGTTTTAGCGGCGGCGGAGCGAGTAACAACAATAGTTTTAGACTGTCCTTGATAATTAACCTCGAAAGTATTTTTGCCAACTTTGAGATCGAACACAGGTGCAAAATGTCCCTGTTGACTGCGGGGTACAAACTTGTTATTTACAGATACTTTGCCGACACTGGGCGCACTACCAATTAGGAAAATTCGATCGGCAGCAGTCTGATAATCGGCTGGAGGATATGAGACATATAGTGATTTTGAGGTGGCTTGTTGTGGTGAAGTCAGTTGTGCCGTGACTACTGGTACCACAATCGCACATGAAACGATCGCACCACCTAAAATTCCTAAATGCGAATACTTGCCGAGCATGATTTTTGGGTAGTTTATGTGGTTGGGAATAAAACTATTTTCTAGCCCTTGGTAGGTGTTGTGGCAACCGCCGATCGAGCTAGATTTATTAAGTGTTTATACTTATTGTTGAGGCAAATTATAGCATTTCTATCGATCGCGAAAATGTATTGTAGCGATCGACTACCAAGCATCTCGCTCTCTAGCAGTCGCAGAAAAACTAAGATCGTTGTCTCCACCAGAGATGAGAATGTTCCGCCCAAAGATTGAAGGTGTGTTTAGTTTCCCCTATTCCAGTACCAAAAAGTCGGAGCGATCGCATCTTGCACCAGTTGAAGCGTATTAGTGCTTAGTATAGATCCAGGGTACCCAGGAGGGGCACCCCTACAGGTTAATTTTGTAGCAGGGTGGATTAATTGTCGCATTAGCTTTATTTACTAAAAATCATCGATTGCGCTTACTTGAATTATTAGATTTACCACCGGAGACAATGCGATCGCTAAAATATGCGTCACCATCCACTAATTTCATTCAGAAATTGCCTCTCTGACTACAATAACCGTGCAATCGGAACCCTGCGCGATCGCTTCGGGAATATTACCTTGGATCTTCTGTTGGAGTAAACCCTCCCGACTCGCTCCCAAGATAATCACATCGCATCGTTTCTCGGCGGCAAGATCGATCGCCGTAGCAGCGATCGCATCAGAATAGAGTGGCAAAATAGTGGTAGGGGTACCTAAATGCTCCCGCACAAAATTAGCGGCTGTATTCAAGTTATTCAGATCTGGTTGAGTCTGATGAGGGTCGAAAAATTGACAGAGGTAAATCTCTGGATCGCGACTGAAAGAAACTAAAGCTGGCAATAACTTTAGAGCATACTGCATGTTGGGGCCGCCAGAAATCGGCACTAACCACCGATTGAGATTAGTCAGGCGTAACAGAGCTTCTACCGCAGAGTGCGGAGTTAGAAGCTTTGTTACTGATAATTGGCTGATGTTTTGTAAATTTTTACCCAATTTAATTAATACTACCGGACAAGGAGCTTGTCTAATTGCCGTATCCACGGTATTCCCAAAAATCCAACCTGGAGTAGCGGTTTTACCCAGCCAACCCATGCAGAGTAGATCGATATGTCGCTCTTTAATTGTCTCTAGAATAGTGCTAGCCGGATCGTGAGCGACGCGGATTTGAGTATGCACCGGAATATCCCAGATTTTGCCTTGGGCGGTGGCTCGTTCTAACAGTTGACGACTAGATGTAATATCTACAGCGGTTTCAGTGGGGGAACTGCCATGAGGGATGACGATCGCACAGAGGCATTCTAATTCGTAGTCGTGTTCTCTGGCGATCGCCGCAGCCAGTCGAAGTAGGGGATCGGCAGTGTGGGGATTGCTCAGGGGTACTAGTAACCGCCCCTTACCCGTAGCTGGCGATCGAGTTTGATAGACGATATAGGAGGGATGGGGCGGCGGTTTGAGGAGACTAATATTACTACTTACCCGCTTGGCTTCACAGCGAATAATATCGGCACGGGTAATGATTCCCACCAGTTTACGTCCCTCAATGACTGGTAAACGACTGACTTGATGGCAATCTAATAAATGCAAGATAGAGGTGAGCGGATCTTGGGGCGTAACCGTAATTATCCGCCTCGTCATAATTTTGCCCAAGGGGGTCTTGCGATCCCAAAGCTGGGAAGTGAGGACACCTAGATCGCTCTGAGTGAGGATGCCGACTAATATACCCCGATCTAAAATCGGAAATCCGCGATGGTGAGAACGCGCAAAGGCTTCTAGGGCATCATCGATCGTCATTTGACTAGCAAGTGTCTCCACCCGTCGTTGCATGATGTCAGCGGCGATTAAACCTTCCCAGCGTCGATCTGCTAAATTTGGACGTTCGATATTAATCCCCTTGCGGGTGAGTAAATGTTGATAAATAGAGTCGGGAAATAACTGTTCGGCGACTAGATAGGCAACCACCGAGCCAATCATTAGGGGTAATACTAGATTGAACTTAGCACTCATTTCCCAGACGATCGCGACTGCTATCATCGGGCGGCGGGTAATGGCACTGAATACAGCACTCATCCCCGTTAAAGCGTACACTGTCGGCGAACTCAGAATCGGATTAAAGGGCAGTAGGTCGCTGTAATAGCCACTTTGAATGCTTGTAGCTACTAAATTTCCCAAGGCGGCACCCAAAACTAAACTTGGTGATAATAACCCCCCTGGAGCCGTCGAACCAAATGCGACTAAGCACATCAAAAATTGACTCGCCAAAATCCAGGCTGCGGTTTGCCATTGGATATCACCAATCACTAAAAAATCTTTTAAATCTCTACTCCCTTGTAAAGCATCTGGTAATAAAGCAGTAATAATTCCAGTGATACCGCCAGCTACAGCGATTTTGACGGCTAACGATCGACCGTGAAATCGATCGTGATAGAACTGCAAACTTGCCAGCAAACTGCGATTGCAAATCGCGCCCACCAATCCACCCAGAATACCAACAACAATTAGTAACGGAATCTCAGCTACAGCAAACTGGAGCTGGATATTACTCAAGTCGGGAATCATCCCGCGCCCACCCAGCTCCAAGGAAACTACCCCACCCACTACAGCAGCGATAATTGCCGTTCCCAAAGTTAGATCGGGCAAATCTTGCAAGAGTTCTTCAATGACAAATATTACCCCCGCCAGCGGCGCATTAAAACTCGCAGCTAGCCCCGCCGCCGCTCCTGCGGCAATTAATTGACGTTGATAGGTGGGAGAAGTATTCGTCCAATAGCTCAATTGAGCGGCTAGGGCTGCACCAATCTGCACGGTGGGGCCTTGTCGCCCCAAAACTAATCCAGAACCAAGCGAGAGAAAGGTACTCAGCCATTTTACCACCGCCACCCGCAGATCTAAGGCGATTGGGACATACCCCAACGCAGCTTTGACTTGAGGAATACCACTACCCGTTGCTTCTGGAGCGAATCTTTCCACCAGTAAGCCACTCAAACCCCCGCCAACAATCCCAATCATCGGGAGTACCAGCCAAGCTGGATAGATTTCCGTCAAACCAACCCGCCAGCCTTCCAACCACAATACCGACTGTTTGAGGCTAACCGCAGCCAGAGCGGAGATTAACCCGATCGCACAGGCTTCAAAAATCGCGATTTGCTTTGGGCGTAATACTCGATCGCATTGTCGAGCAAACCAGGACATCCACATCGGGGGTAAATGCTGATAGCATAACGCGATCGAGTAATTCTTGTCTTGGAGCCAATCGATAATTGCAGTTCGCTCATCTGGTCTTAAATATCCGGTAGAGCTAGCTACTGCTAACGGTTGTGAAATTCTAGTTGCTAACCAGGAATCAACTTCAGCCCAACAAGAGCTAGTGGAGGACTTACTAGCAGTTGTACACTGCTTTTCCTGCCGATTATACGGGCTGCGAAGCTACACAAAAAAGGTCAGAGAAAAGGCTTCACGCAGCGATATTAAAGGATCGTTAGGGGTAGTCATGCTTTACAGTGAAAAGTCAGCAGTAACCTTAGAGTACCCTCGATCGAGTAAATTTACCCGAGGATTCGATCGTAACTATTGTAGCTGGCTTTGTTGATGCTAGAAATTTTGACAACATATTACCCGCCCTAACTATCCTAATAACTGCTAAATCAAACCCGATTGGTCGATCGATAAAATGGCTTTTTGACTACAGTAGCGGGGTGAAGTTTGCCCCGAATTTCGACATCTACTACCTGCCCGATTTTAGCAAATTCCGTCGGGATATAGGCAAGCGCGATCGCTTGACCGAGCGTCGGCGACATGGTACCACTAGTGACAATCCCTGCTACTCGACCATCGATCGCGATCGGATAATCATGACGAGCGATATACCGTCCCTGCATATTCAGCCCGACTAATTTCCGGCTGACTCCCTCTGCTTTTTGGCGCACCAAGACATCGCGCCCGATAAAATCTCCCTTGGTATCGAGATGGACGATCCACCCCAAGCCAGCTTCTAACGGCGTAGTCGTATCGCTAATCTCTTGAGAGTACAAACACATCCCAGCTTCCAATCGGAGGGTGTCTCGCGCTCCCAAGCCGCAAGGAGTCACCCCCGATGCGAGTAACGCATCCCATAGTTGTACGCCAATTTCGGGAGCGACCATGATTTCAAATCCATCCTCGCCAGTGTAGCCAGTCCGAGCAATAAAAGCGGGGTTTTTAAAAATAAAAGCTCTGGAATGACCAAAATTCGTTAACTGAGTCAGATCGATATCGATTAATGGCTGGAGATGACGGACTGTTTCTGGCCCCTGAACGGCGATCAAAGCTTGCTGGGCAGATAGATCCTCAAACTCGACCCGATTTAGATCTAAATGAGCCAATAACCACTCTTTATCCTTATCTTTCGTTCCAGCATTGACGATTAAAACTACATTTCCCACTTCCTCTTGATAGACAATGATGTCATCAATAATTCCGGCTTGCGGATTTAATAACACCGTATACTGAGCTTGCCCAGGTTGGAGACAACTTAAATCAGACGGAACTAAACCCTGAAGTTGCTCGATGGCATCTTTACCCCGCAGCGTAAATTTACCCATGTGAGAAATATCAAACATCCCCGCACCATTGCGAACAGCCTCATGTTCGGGGACAATCCCGCTAAACTGGACGGGCATTTCCCAGCCAGAAAAGGCAGTCATTCTCGCGTTGAGTGCGATCGCGCGATCGTACAAAGGAGTTCGGAGCGGGGAATTTGGTTCTAATGTAGCCACTATGTTTATTTACCGTGAATAAACAAGAATTATAGACATATATTCGATCGCTGGAGTGTAGAACTACAAATATCTACCAATCTAGATCGGGAGTTCGCATCCGTGGGGCCAAACAACACAACCTCAAGAATATTAGTATCGATCGTGTTTACAGGTATGTCCGGTGGCAAATCCTCTCAAGCCTTCGATCGCTCAAGCTTACAAAGATCGTATTAATGCGGCTAATGCACAATTAATTCACCTTACCTCGATCGCCTGACTAAACACATTCAAAATTTAAACATTTTAAATAGAATAGCTATGAAGGCATAATCTCTGCCAAGATGTTACCTTTAAAAAAGATTAAGTTTATCTATCGATCGATTCATCATTGGCAAAATTACCCGATCCTGAAACTAGAGCCAGAGATATTGCTAACTTGAGAGCAGCCTGTCGTCAGTTAGATCTAACAAACTTACTGTTAGATGAGGCGATTGCCCTAGCAGATGCACACCTACTCAAACAACGCTACCCACGAATATCGTCCGAATCCAATTATCTGCCCACACAGAGCCAAAGCTGAAGATCGCGATCGTCCGGGTAATTTATGAGCGAAGATGTTAAGGCACCAAATAATTGTGTTAAAACAGAAGTTTGCCCAATTGTGAACTACCAGCTCGATCCCTATGGCTTCAAATGACCGAGACACCATTCGCATCCGTGGTGCCAAACAGCATAATCTCAAAAATATTAGTTTAGAGCTACCGCGCGATCGATTGATTGTGTTCACGGGGGTGTCTGGTTCGGGCAAATCGTCTCTAGCCTTCGATACAATCTTTGCCGAGGGACAACGGCGGTATGTGGAGTCGCTGAGTGCCTATGCACGGCAATTCCTGGGACAATTGGATAAGCCGGATGTAGACGCGATCGAGGGTTTGAGTCCAGCCATCTCGATCGATCAAAAGTCTACTTCTAATAATCCGCGATCGACTGTCGGCACAGTTACCGAAATTTATGATTATTTTCGGCTACTATATGGACGTGCTGGTATTCCTCATTGTCCGCAGTGCGATCGATCGATTGCACCCCAAACGATCGATGAAATGAGCGACAGGATTCGCCATCTCCCCGATCGAACTAAGTTTCAGATTCTAGCACCGATCGTCCGTGGGAAGAAAGGTACTCATCAAAAAGTATTATCTAGCCTCGCATCTGAAGGATTTGTACGGGTGCGTGTGGATGGGGAAATTCGCGAATTAGCAGATCGAATTGTCCTAGATAAAAATCAACATCATACGGTCGAAATTGTCGTCGATCGATTGGTTAATAAGGAAGGCATAGAATCGCGCTTATCAGATTCTCTGACTACTTGTTTGCGTCATGGGGATGGCATTGCCAATATTTCACTAATTACCGACGAAGGTGCAGCAGTCAATCCAGAGCTACCTTCAGAATTAGTCTTTTCCGAGAAATTTGCTTGTCCCGAACACGGTGCAGTAATGGAGGAATTATCACCGCGATTATTCTCTTTCAACTCGCCCTATGGTGCTTGTACAGCTTGTCATGGGATTGGTAGTTCGCGGACATTTGACCCAACATTAATTATTCCCGATCCACAAGCTGCGGTCTATCATGCGATCGCACCTTGGTCGGAAAAAGATAATTCTTATTATTTATCTCTATTATATAGTTTAGGACAAGCCGCCGGATTTGCATTAGATACACCGTGGAATAAACTCACTCCCGAACAGGAAGCATTAATCTTATTCGGTCGAGATGAACCGATTTGGATGGAAGATTTAGACGACCATCGCAAGTTTAAAGGAGTAGTAAAAATTCTCGATCGGCAGTACAATGATGCCTCAGAACTGCAAAAACAAAAGCTCGAACAATACCTCACCAATCAACCCTGCGAAGCTTGCGGCGGTAATCGCTTAAAAGCTGAAGCTCAATCGGTAAAACTCGGACAGTATGGCATCCTTGATTTTACCAGTGTGGCGATAGATGAATGTTTGGAGCGACTCGATCGATTAGAACTCACGCCCAAGCAGACTAAAATTGGCGAATTAGTACTCAAAGAGATCGTTGCGAGACTGCAATTTTTACTCAATGTTGGTCTAGATTATCTCACACTCGATCGAGCCGCGATGACGCTCTCCGGTGGTGAAGCGCAACGGATTCGCCTCGCTACCCAAATCGGTTCGGGTTTGACAGGAGTATTATACGTCCTCGACGAACCAAGTATTGGCTTACACCAGCGAGACAACGGACGACTATTACAAACCCTCACCAAACTCCGCGACTTGGGGAATACCCTAATTGTCGTCGAACATGATGAGGATACCATTCGCGCCGCCGATCATCTCGTTGATATCGGCCCAGGTGCGGGCGTACATGGTGGTAATATCGTCGTCGAGGGAGATTTGAATGCGCTCCTGAGTGCGGAGGATTCGATTACAGGTGCCTATTTATCGGGACGCTTGGGAATTGAGACACCAGCCGAACGTCGAGAGGGAAATGGACGGAGTTTAGTGCTCAAAAATGCCAACCGGAATAACCTCAAACACCTCGATGTCGAGTTTCCGTTAGGTAAACTCGTCGCAATTACCGGAGTGTCTGGTTCGGGAAAATCCACCCTAGTTAACGAACTCCTGCACCCCGCACTCCAACACCATCTCACCAAACGAGTACCATTCCCCAAAGATGTCGATGAACTCAAAGGGATAAGTGCGATCGATAAAGTAATTATCATCGATCAATCGCCGATCGGTCGCACCCCGCGATCGAATCCCGTCACCTATACAGGCGTATTCGACACCATCCGCGAAGTCTTCACCCAAACTATCGAAGCCAAAACACGCGGCTATAAAGCGGGACAATTTTCCTTCAACGTCAAAGGCGGACGCTGCGAAGCTTGTAGCGGACAAGGGGTAAACATCATCGAGATGAACTTCCTCCCCGATGTCTACGTCCAATGCGATGTCTGCAAAGGCGAACGTTACAACCGCGAAACCCTCCAAGTTAAATATAAAGGTAAATCGATCGCCGATGTCCTAAATATGACCGTCGAAGAAGGCTTAGAATTCTTTCAAAACATCCCCCGCGCCGCCACCCGCCTCCAAACCCTCGTCGATGTCGGTTTGGGCTACGTCAAACTCGGACAAACCGCCCCCACCCTCTCCGGCGGCGAAGCCCAACGCGTCAAACTCGCCACCGAACTCTCCAAACGCGCCACCGGAAAAACCCTCTATCTGATCGATGAACCCACCACCGGATTGTCATTCTACGATGTCCACAAGCTCCTAGACGTGCTGCAAAGACTAGTCGATAAGGGGAACTCCATCATCGTCATCGAACACAACCTCGACGTGATTCGCTGCTCCGACTGGACGATCGATCTCGGCCCCGAAGGTGGTAATAAGGGCGGAGAATTAGTAGCAGTGGGGACACCGGAACAGGTGGCGAAAAATCCCAAGTCGCATACAGGGAAATATTTGAAGCAGGTGCTGAAGCAACATTTAGCCGCAGTGAAAACTTGAGCATCAATCTGAAGTAGAACGAAATGAGCCTCAATTGCACGGATATAATTAGGGTCGAGGCTCAAAAATAACATTGAGCCTCCACAATACATTAACATTACGAATGCAATTATGCTACAGTCAATACTTGGAACTTATGAAAATGGAACAATCAAACTAACGGAAATTCCACCAAATATTCGATCGAGTAAAGTGATAGTTACATTCTTGGATTCAATAGATACTAATCCTGTCCATCAATTTATCACGCTAGGTATGTTTTCAGGAACCAGCCAATCTACTGCTGAAGATTTTAAAATTGCTGAGTTTCAGGGAGATTTAGATGACTCTCGACTGGATCTCGAATGAAATACATCGTTGATACTCATGCTTTAATTTGGTTTCTGGAAGGTAATTCTCGCATGGGAATTGCTGCAAAGCAAGTTTTGGAAAATTAAGAAAGTCAATTAATTTTACCCGCAATTGCGCTAGCTGAAGCAGCTTTTATTGTCGAAAGAGGAAAAACTTCTATTCCTTCAGTTATTGATTTACATATCGCAGTGAATGGAGATCCTCGAATTGTTGTTTATCCACTCGATCGAGCAATAGTTGAAATTACAAATACTTTGCTCAGTATCAATGAAATGCACGATCGACAAATTGTAGCTACTGCCATAATCCTGAAAAATCAGGGAGCAGAGGCTAGTGTTCTGACTTGCGATCGAAATATTACAGCATCGGGAGTAGTTCCAATTATTTGGTAATCATCTCCAATGTGACTGGACGATCGATCTCGGGCCAGAAGGCCGTAATAAAGGGGGAGAATTAGTAGCGGTGGGGACACCGGAACAAGTAGCGAGGAATCCCAAGTCTCATACGGGGAAGTATTTGAAGCAGGTGCTGAAACAACATACTCGCTAAGACTACATCAGGTTCGCTGAGGCTGGCAATTACTCTGAGCGGAAGCTGGTTGATTCTGTCTAGGTGTGCTTGCAAAGCAGATCGATCGATCGCCGCGATATTTTGAAAAATAAACTAGATGAATTCGCCGCTCTAATTGCTGTATGCACCAGCTTGCGAATCACAAACAACTTCCGCCTGCAAAAACTTGTGGGGCACCTGCATCAATATCCCCGCCCCATCACCCGTATTAGTCTCGCATCCACACGCGCCACGACGATCGAGATTCACCAGAATTGTCAGTGCTTGCGCCACAATCTCATGCGACTTCGCCCCTTTCATCTGCGCGATAAAACCGATACCGCAAGCATCGTGCTCAAACTGCGGATCGTATAAACCTTGTTTGCTGGGTGGTTGGATGGTGTTCATTTAGGATCGGTTTAGAAATTGTGATGTAGGGTATCCCAAGATTTGACACGAGATGGGTACTCTACTTAGCCTTATATTTTCTAACCTATTCCCGCGATCGGACATCTGCCGATACAAAAGTTTGTCCTCTGATACAAATATTTAGGGAT
>ENA-OFCX01000995-OFCX01000995.1-metagenomes-genome-assembly--contig:-NODE-995-length-12490-cov-3.040531_pt1 | contig 12490 bp, 16 predicted proteins | sample MGYA00153384_OFCX01 | MGnify analysis MGYA00153384
TGAAGTCAGCCGGGTGAAACGGCGCGTTGCCCAGACCCGCCAACGCTGCCGCCAGCATCAGACCGCCGAAACCCTGCGCCGCCGCTGCGGCAAGGCCCGCCAGCACGAAGCAACCCAGCGCCGACAGCAGCACCGGCCGCGCGCCCACGCGGTCCACCACAAACCCGGCCAGCGCCTGGCCAACACCGGAAATCGCGAAGAACAGCGTCACCAGAAGGCCGAGCTGCGAGTAGCTCAAACCGAAATCGCGGATGAAGGCCGGGAACAGCGGCGGCAGCAACATGTGGAAGAAGTGCGACGTGCCGTGCGCCAGGCCAACGAGGCCGATGACGGTGAAGTCGGCGCGAGCGCTCACGGGCGCTGAATCCGCTGCTGGGGCTGGCTTGGTGGCGCCGAGAATGGCAGACATGCCCCGAGGCTACGTCGGGCCGACACGGTCTGGCGATGGTCTGGCGATGAGAGTCGGTCAATTTCTATCGAAATCATGCCGAAGAGAGTTCACCGCCCTCACCGCTTTCAGCGACTTCAGCGCCTTCAGCGCAACGGTGCGGGGGTCGGTGGGCGTGCCTCCGAGCCGGTTTTTCGCTGTCGGCTGAGAATGCACGTGCTGCAGGGACAGCGTGACCGTTCAGAAAGCAGACCATGACCCAAGTCCTCTTCGACTACACCCGCCAGGACGCCACCGGCAGCAGTTGCACCGCCCAGGCCTGGGCCAGGGTGCCACCGGCGCAGAGCCCCGCCGAGCGCCAGCGCACGCGTGAGCGGGCCGCCGGCTTGCTGAAAAGCCAGCGCGCCGTGCTGGTGGCGCACTACTACGTCGACGGCGACATCCAGGACCTGGCGCTGGCCAGTGGCGGCATCGTCGCCGATTCTCTGGAGATGGCGCGCTTCGGCCGCGACCACCCGGCACAGACACTCGTGGTGGCCGGCGTGCGCTTCATGGGCGAGTCGGCCAAGATCCTGAGCCCGCACAAACGCGTGCTGATGCCCGACCTGGACGCCACCTGCTCGCTCGACCTGGGCTGCCCGCCCGAGCCCTTTGCCGCCTTCTGCGACGCCAACCCTGACCGCCAGGTTGTGGTGTATGCCAACACCAGCGCAGCCGTGAAAGCCCGAGCCGACTGGATGGTCACGAGTTCTTGCGCACTGGCCATCGTCAGCCACCTGAAGGACCAGGGCCACAAGGTGCTGTGGGCGCCCGACCGCCACCTGGGCCGCTACATCCAGGAACAAACCGGCGCCGACATGTTGCTGTGGAACGGTGCCTGCATCGTCCACGACGAATTCAAGGGCCTGGAGCTGGAATTGATGCGCCAACAGCATCCCGGCGCGCTGGTGCTGGTGCATCCCGAGTCACCGCAGAGCGTGGTGGCGCAGGCCGACGTGGTGGGCAGCACCACGCAATTGCTGAACGCTGTGGTGAAGGGCAGCGCACCGGCTTACATCGTGGCCACTGACAACGGCCTGATGCACCGCATGCGCCAGCTGGCCCCCGGCAAGGTGCTGCTTGAAGCACCTACTGCGGGCCGCAGCGCCACTTGCAAAAGCTGCGCGCACTGCCCCTGGATGGCCATGAACGCCACGTCAGGCGTGGTGAATTGCCTGGAACGGGGCAGCGGCGAAGTGCATGTGCCCGAACCCGTGCGCACCCAGGCGCTGGGCTGCATCACGCGCATGCTGGACTTCGTGGCGCGCAACCCCGCCAGCGTGCAGTTGCCGGCGCGTGGGCCGCTGCCGCACGTCGGCGCGGCGTGACCGATCGACACGCGACTTTCAGCACACGGCTGGCATACCCAGCGCTCAAGGCAGCGCACCACGCTGCCGATACCGAGTCAGGCCCCGATGGGCTGGAGACCCCGGATGAGCGACGATTTTTCCCATGTCCGCAACCACAACGAGCGCGCCGTGTACGACGCCGTGCAGGCCCATGCCCAGCGCTACCCGGCCATGGTCGAACGCACCGATCTGTTGGCTGACGTGGCCTGCGTGGCCTTGAACCGGCTGCCACCGCGCTACATACGACACGAGGTGGACTTCGTCTTCTATCTCAGCGACCGCGAACGCCAGGACAACGAGCGCCAGATTGCCGAGGCCGTGGACCACGCCTTCGGTTTTGTGCAGGCCCGCACGGCGATGCGCGCCCGCGGCTGAGGCCGGCACCCCGGTTGCAGCCATGATCGACGACGTGACTGCCCGCCTGACCCGAGCCTGGGCGCTGAGTTACCTCGATCCCTTGGCATCGTCAGCGTTGGCGCGGGGCTTGGCCGAAGACGACTCCAACCCGACCGTCGTTCGCGGCGAAGCCAGCTTGCTGGTCGCCCTGGCCGAGGTACGGGTCGGCGACGCTACGGCCGCCAATGAAGCGCTGGCCCAGGCCCGCGACCGCCTGCCACCCGCAGAACAGCCGCGTCTGGCGATGCTGTGCAACGAGGTGCACGCCATTCTGCTGCGCCGCACTGGGCGTTATGTCGAGTCGCAGGCGCTACAGGCCACCATCGACGCCCGCGGCGACCCTGGCATGACGGCACTGGACCGCTTCATTGCACACAACTCGCGCGCCATAACCAACAAGCTGCTCGGCCAGGTCGACAGCAGCTTGCGCCACTTCTACGCTGCAGCCGACGCCGCCGAAGCCACCGGCCTGCCCGGCCCGCGCATCACCGCGCTGGCCAACCTGGGCGGCCAGCACCAGGTGCTGCACAACCTGGAAGATGCCCGCCAGCACAGCGAACAGGCGCTGGCCGCTGCGCAGACCGCTCACGTGCTGCCGGCGTTGTTGGCGGCGGCGGTGAATCTGGTGGTGCTGTATGAGGCGGCTGGCGAGGCACGACGCGCGCGCGAGATGGTCGAATACATCACCCACACTGGCCATGCGTGGGTAGACGCCGCGCTGCCGCGGTATGGGCTGGCACTCGCCATCGGCCACCTGGCAGTCGGCGAATTCGAAGAGGCCGAGCGATACATTGACCAGGGCGCTGTGGGGGCCATCGGTGACGGGGACGGCGTCAACCAATGGGCCTGGCTGCGCGCCCGATGCCTGATGCACCGCGGCCAGGTCGAAGCGGCACGCCAGCTGTGCGACGAGACGCTGGACGCCGCCCGGCAGGCACAGCTGGCCGAGCAACCGAACGACCTGCTGCAACTGCTGCGCACAGCCGCCGACGCGCATGAAGCAGCCGGCGACACGGCCGGCGCGCTGCGCATGCTGCGCCGTGCGCAGGCCCAGTACGAGCAACTGGTGGGTCGCAGCGCGCGCGCTCGTTACATCGCGCTGCAGATTCGGCATCAGGTCGCCCACACCGAGCGTGAACGAGACGGAGCGCTCAGGTTGAACGAATCGCTGCAAGCGCAGATTGCCACAACGCACATGCTGCACAGCCAGTTGCAGGAACAAGCCGTGCGCGACCCGCTGACCGGCTTGCACAACCGCCGCCATTTGTTTGACATGGCGCCCGGACTGCTGGAACTGGCGCGGCGCAACGTCCGCCCGCTGTGCGTGGCCTTGATCGACCTGGACCACTTCAAGCTGCTGAACGACACGTTTGGCCACCAGGCGGGCGACACGGTATTGCAGCGCTTCGCAAACTTGCTTCTGCAGGTGCTGCGCCGCAGTGACGTGGTGTGCCGTTATGGTGGCGAGGAGTTCGTGGCCGTAATGCCCGACATCGACGTCGAAGGCGCCGACGCCGTGCTGTGCCGGCTGCAGGGCGAGTACCAAGCACAGACCACCACCACCACCACCGGCGGCGGAAGGTAAACCGGCGCCGAGATCACCACCCCGCCGGGCACCGGGTAGCCGCCTGCGGGTGAACCGATGGTGACTTGCCATTGCACATCAACCGGGCTGCGTGCTTGCGCCTGACCGCTGGCGAGGACGGCGGCCGTTGCAGCGGCTGCGAGAACGATCGTGCGTGTGTCGCGTGCGTTCCGCGCGTTAGGTGCGTTGCGTGTGGTCATGAGCCTGACTCCTTGCGGTTACCGGCGGGCCGCTCGTTGTGCCCCTGCGTGCAGGAAACGCAAATCCATGCCTGTCGGTTCACCCGCATCGTGTGAGCGGCTGTAACGCACCGCCGCGCGGTCAAGGGACAATGCGCCGATGAAAACTCCCGCTAGGCTGCAGGCCCTGGTTGACGAAGGCCTGATCGACAGCGTCGTTCGCCAACTGATGAGCGGCAAGGAAGCCAACGTCTACGTGGTGCGTTGCGGCGACGACACCCGCTGCGCCAAGGTCTACAAGGAAGCCAACAACCGCAGCTTCCGCCAGGCCGTCGACTACACCGAGAACCGCAAGGTCAAGAACACCCGCCAGGCCCGCGCGATGGCCAAGGGCACGCGCTTCGGCCGCCAGATGCAAGAGGCCGCCTGGCAAAGCGCCGAGGTCGATGCGCTGTACCGCCTGGCCGCCGCCGGCGTGCGTGTGCCCAAGCCCTACAACTTTCTGGAAGGCGTGCTGCTGATGGAGCTGGTGGCCGACGCCCAGGGCGACGCCGCGCCGCGCCTGAATGATGTGCACTTCACGCCCGCCGACGCCCGGTTGCATCACGCCGCGCTGCTGCGCGAGGTGGTGCGCATGCTGTGCGCCGGTGTGGTGCACGGCGACCTGTCGGAATTCAACATCCTGCTGGCGGCCGACGGCCCCGTCATCATCGACCTGCCGCAGGCGGTGGACGCCGCCGGCAACAACCACGCCCCGCGCATGCTGATGCGCGATGTCGACAACCTGCGCAACTTCTTTGGCCAGTTCGCGCCAGAACTGCTGGCCAGCGCCTACGGCCCCGAGATCTGGCAGATGTACGAACGCGGCACGCTCAACCCCGATGTGGAACTCACCGGCCGCTACGAGCGCAAGCCCGGCACCGTGGACCTGGGCTCCGTGCTGCGTGAAATTGCCGATGCCCGTGATGAAGAAGCCGCGCGCCGGCTGCGCATGGAATGACCGGCGCGCCTGCCGAGCCGTTTGCTGACCAGCGCCAGCACAGCCCCGCCGCCGAGCGCAACGCCGGTCCCATCGCGGCCGAGCTGTTGCGCTTGCTGCCGGCGCGGGGCGTGATGCTGGAGATTGCCAGCGGCACGGGCCAACACGCCGCGCACTTCGCCGCCGCGCTGCCTGGCTGGGTGTGGTGGCCCAGCGATGGCGATGCGCGCTCACTGGCGTCCATCACCGCCTGGTGCCGTGCACAGGGCAACGTGCTGCCGCCGCTGCATCTTGACGTGGCCGCCACGCCGTGGCTTGGCGTGCCGGCCCAGGCCGATGCCATGTTCTGCGCCAACCTGATCCACATCTCGCCCTGGGCCGCCACCCCCGCGCTGATGCACGGCGCCGGGCGTCACCTGGCCCCGCAGGGCCGGCTTCTGCTGTACGGCCCGTACCTTGAAGATGATGTGCAGACGTCGACTGGCAACCTGGCCTTCGACGCCGACCTGCGCGCCCGCAACCCGGCCTGGGGCCTGCGGCGCCTGGCCGACGTGCAGGTGCAGGCCCAAGCTGCCCGCCTGCACCTGCACGAGCGCGTGACCATGCCCGCCAACAACCTGCTGCTGGTGTGGGGCCGCCAGCCCGGCGCGCGCCCTGAACCATGAGGTACTTGGCTGGCTATCCGGCGCACTTGCTGGTCGGCGTGCCGGCGCTCATCAACGAAGGCCGGCTGGCCGCCAGCGTGTTGCAGCGTCACCCCGAGCCGCACGCCGTGCGCACCGACCGCGCGCTGTTCAGCTACGTGGCCGCCCTCAAGGCGCAACACCTGCGCCAATCAGAACCGCTGGCCAAGGCGGTGTTCGACCCCAAGCTGCACATCGTTCGCAACGCCCTGGGCACGCACACCACCGTGTCGCGCGTGCAGGGCAACAAGCTCAAGGCCAAGCGCGAGATTCGCATCGCCAGCCTGTTCAAGAACGCACCCGCGGCCTTCCTGAAGATGATCGTGGTGCATGAACTGGCGCACCTGAAGGAACGCGAGCACGACCGCGCCTTCTACGCGCTGTGCCGGCACATGGAGCCCGACTACCACCAGATGGAATTCGATGTGCGCTTGTGGCTGACGGGGCTGGAGTTGGAATTGGAATTGGAGTCAAGCCCGCCGCGCCCGTAGAATTCCTGCTCATCAGAATGTAAGGAAGCAATGCCGTGCTGCACACTGCCAAGGTGACTGCCAAATTCCAGACCACCGTGCCCACTGCCGTGCGAAAGGCCCTGCACCTGCAAGTCGGTGACTTCATCGGCTTCGAGGTTTCCGGCAACGAAGTGAAATTGCGCCGTGCCACGCCCATCGATCTGGCTTTCAACCAGGCCCTCGAAGGCACCTTGAGCGAATGGCACAGTGAGCACGACGAGCGCGCCTTCAAGGACCTGTGATGCCTGCCAGTACCAGCCCGGGGCCATTGGAGGCGTTTGATGTGGTGGTGGTGCCCTTCCCCTTCACCGACCGCCAGGCCAGCAAGCGACGGCCAGCGCTTGTGCTGTCGCAGCGGGCCTTCAATCAGCCAGCCCGACACGCCGTTCTGGCCATGATCACCAGCGCAGATCAATCGGCCTGGCCGGGCGACTGCCTTTTGCGAGAGCTGGCCGCTGCCGGCCTGACGTCGCCTTGCGTGGCCCGCTTGAAACTGTTCACGCTCGACGAGCGCCTGGTTTTGCGTGTTTGCGGCCGGCTGGCGGCAGCAGACCAAAAGCGGCTGCGCTCGGCATGGAAAGGAATGTCGGGGCTTTGTTGAGGGGGCCGACATCGCTGCCGGGCTGCGACCGCCCCAGTCAACGCGGCTTGGCCAAGCCGCGCTCGACCCAGTCTCGCGCAACGGCTGCGTTGAGCTTGAAATTCGCGGCCACGCGCCATTGAGCCAGGGCTTCGCCCGCCACGTCGAACGCTGCCAGCAGGGCGTGGGCGTCGTCCTCATCGGGGACCACATCCAGCGTCACCCGAACGCGGCCGTTCGGGCCATCGACCATGAACTCGCGGTGCAGTTGTGCATGCAGCGCCTGTTCATGCCGGCGCACCACTTCAGCCGCCGTCTTCACCAGCGTATTGAACGCATTCGTGTCGAGCGGCTTGGGGTTCTTCTTGTCTCGGCCCATCGTCCAGGGGCCCACCAGCGCAGGCTCGGGTTCGCCCTGTTTGATCATCTCGACGGCCCAGCCTTCGTCGTCGTTGTTCTTCACCACGCGCGCGGTCCAGCCGTGGTCGCGCCACAGGCGGGGTTCGTTGATGGGTGCGGTGTCGTCGTTGTCGGTCATGACTTCTCTTCAGATGTGTAGGCGTGCCGCCGGCCGCGTCAAGCGCCTGCACGCTTGGCCGGGTGGCCGGCTTGTGTCAGCCAGTCGACGACGCGCTCGACATGGTCGCCCTGCACTTCCAGCATGCCGTTCTTGACGGTACCGCCCGCGCCGCAGGCGCTGCGCAGGCGCTTGCCCAGCTCGGCCAACGCGGTGGCGTCCAGGGCCAGGCCTCGTACCACCGTCACCGTCTTGCCACCGCGGCTCTTGCTGTCGCGGCTGACGCGCAGCACGCCGTCGCCCACCGGCGCCTGGCGGGCCAACATGGCGCAGCGGCAGCCGGCCACGGACTGGCGGCATCGCGGGCACATGCGGCCGGCGTCGGTGGAGTAAACCAGGCCGCCAACGTTGGCGGGTTTGATGCCCATGGGTGGGTGCAGGCGGGTGCGGGAGAGCCGAATTGTGACGGCCGTGCCGCCGGGCACAGCCCAGGCCGAGCCGCTGCGCCAAACGCTGCGAGCCATCGCTCCTTTTGCCGCTACGGGCGCTTTGGCGCAACAAGACACCGTGTTCCGCAATGTTGTCGACGGCATCATCGCGGCCACGCCCATACGCGGGCTGCACGCTGCCCGTGCGGCGCCGGGGCAGCGCGCCATCAACGCCGTTCTCTCCGGCACCGAATGGCTGACCGCCGAGCAGATCGGCCGTTTGTGCGACCCCGACGCCAAGAACCCGCACGGCACGGCCAACCGCTGGCGCGCCGAGGGCCGGGTGTTAGCACTCACCAAAGCCGGTGTGCTTTACCACCCGAGCTACGCCTACAGTGAGTTGCTGGATCCGCACCCCGTGGTGGCGCAGGTGCTGACCACGCTGGCAGGCTATGCGCCCTCCCGCGTGGCGTCGTGGTTTGAATCGGGCAACGACCACCTGGGCGGCGGCCGAGCACGGCCGAGCGCCTCGGTGGACTCCGGCGCGTGGTGCCTGTGCTGTATGCAGCTCAAACGCTGGACGGCGCACCGATGGAAACCGTGCTGCACGCCGTGCCCTTCCCTTCAGGAGGCCCCATCCACCACTTGCAGCGCGACTTGCAGCGCGACTTGCAGAGCGGCCTGCACGCCTCCCGGATCCGGCTGACCGCGCCGTTGCAACTGGTGGGCCTGAGCAAATTCGGCGTGCAGCGCATGGGCCTGCGGGTGTCGCAGATGTTCGAGACCGGCGCTTGCGACTACGCCCGCACGCAGGCCTGGTCACGCTGGTTGCACATAACCGTGCCGCAGGTGCTCGGCGCGCTGCTGGCGCTGTTGCACCGGCTGGTCTGCGGTGTGGCGCCTGACCGGTAGTGCGGCGGTGGGCCCCGGCCGGCGATGCCGTGCAGACCCGCCCCGGCCGGTCGCGGCGCTCAGTCGTCCAGCAGCCGCAGCTTCACCGCCTTGCCCTTGATCCTGCCGCCCTGCAGGCGGTGCAGCACCTCGGGCGCGATGTCCATCGCCACGGCCACGTAGGTGGCAAATTCGTTGACGTTGATCTTGCCGACCTGCACGGCGGCGAAGCCCAGGTCCTTGGTCAGCGCGCCCAGCACGTCGCCGGCACGGATCTTCTCCTTGCGCCCGCCCAGGATCTGCAAGGTGGCCATGGGCGGCATCAGGGGCTCGGTGCTGGCGGGCGTCAGGGTCGCCAGCGTGTGCCAGTCCGACGTGAAGCCGCCTGCATGCTCGATCTGCCCGACGCGACCCATCTCGTCCAGGCTGGCCAGGCTGAAGGCCCAGCCGGCTTCGTCCACGCGCCCCGTGCGGCCGATGCGGTGGGTGTGGGTGTCGGTGTCGGGCGAGATATCGACATTGATGACGGCTTCCAGCTGCGCGATGTCCAGTCCGCGCGCGGCAATGTCGGTGGCGACCAGCACGCTGGCGCTGCGGTTGGCAAAACGGATCAGCACCTGGTCGCGGTCGCGCTGTTCCAGGTCGCCGTGGAGCTCCAGCGCGGCGTAGCCTTGCGCGCGCAGCACCTGCACCAGGTCGCGACACTGCTGTTTGGTGTTGCAAAAGGCCAGCGTACTGGCCGGGCGATAGTGGTCCAGCAGCAGCGACACGGCGTGCAGCCGCTGGTCTTCACGCACCTCGTAGAAACGCTGGCGGATCTTGCCGCTGGCATGCGCTTCGGGCAGCTTCACTTCCTGCGGCTGGCGCATGAAGGCCGCGCTCAACTTGGCAATGCCGTCGGGGTAGGTGGCCGAGAACAGCAGCGTCTGGCGCTGCGCCGGGCACTGCTTGGCGACCACCGTGATGTCGTCGAAAAAGCCCATGTCCAGCATGCGGTCGGCCTCGTCGAGCACCAGCGTGTTCAGGGCATCCAGCCGCAGGCTGCCGCGTTCCAGGTGATCCATGATGCGGCCCGGCGTGCCCACCACGATGTGCGCGCCATGTTCAAGGCTGGCCAGCTGCGGGCGCATCGTGGTGCCGCCGCACAGTGTCAGCACCTTGATGTTGTCCTCGGCCCGCGCCAGGCGGCGCACCTCTTGCGTCACCTGCTCGGCCAGCTCGCGCGTGGGGCACAGCACCAGCGACTGCACCGCGAAGCGGCGGATATTCAGGTTCGCCAACATCACGAGCGCAAACGCCGCCGTCTTGCCGCTGCCGGTCTTGGCCTGCGCGATGAGGTCGGCACCGGCCAGCGCCAGCGGCAGGCTGGCGGCCTGGATAGGCGTCATGCCCGCATAACCCAGCCGCGCCAGGTTGGCCAGGGTGGTGGGGGGCAGCGGCAACGTCGAGAACGGCGGGCCGACGGCGGCAGGGGGATCGGTCACAGGAACGGGGCTCATCGCTGATTGTCGCGGCCCCACCAGGCCCAGCTTGCCAATGCCAGCAGAGGCAACAGCGCGACGTCAATCCACCACACCCTTTGCATTGCCGGCAGCAACCCAGGCGGCGCCAGCAGGACAAAACCCAGCACCGAACCCCACGCGGCCAGCAAGGCCAGGCCCTGCCACTCCGGCTTGAACGCGGCTGCCGCCAGCAGTGCGCCCAACAGGCCGAACAACGCGGCGCGGTGGCGCATCAACAAAAGCAGGTTCGGTTCTTCGATGTGCAAGTCATAGAGCTGCAACAAGCGTGGCGTGCCCAGCACGCCCAGCAAGGGCAGCAGGTGCACGGCAGCCACCAGCAGCAGCACGGCACTGATCAACCACGGGCGGTTCATCGCTTGGGCCACAGCAAATAGGCCAAGGGCCCGAACGAGCCGGCCACCAAGGTCAGCAGCACCCAGGGCCACCAGGGCCTGCCCAGGGCGCGGCAGTCGCGGACGATGAAGCCCATCAGCAGCGTGCAGGCCACGACAAGGTCCACGGTGATTTGCGTGCTGCCCAGGTTGGCGAAGCCGCCCTGCCAGATGCCCAGGTAGCCGACCTGGCTCAGCACCCAGATCGAGAAGGCGCCGAACGGCAGCGCAACCAGCCAGAGAGTGGGTTTCAACCAGGACATGCAAGCTCCCATATTCAAGGTGGTGAACAACAGCCACAGTGTTGTGGGCTTGACGCTGCGCGGCAACGACCTCTGAGGTCATCGTTTTCATGGCGCGCATCGCCTACCCTTCACGGCATGCATCCGCTCACCGCCCTGCGCCGCCAACGGCGTGTCAGCCAACTCGAACTGGGCCTGCGCGCCGGCGTGTCACAGCGGCACTTGAGTTGCATCGAAACCGGTCGCGCGCGACCCACGCGCGGCACCTTGCTGGCCTTGCTGGACGCACTGGAGGCACCGCTGCCGGAGCGCAACGCCGCCTTGCTGGCGGCAGGCCTGGCACCGGCCTACAGCCAGCACGCGCTGAACGCGCCACAGCTGGGCCCTGCCCGCGATGCGTTGCAGCAGCTGCTGCACGCACCCGGCAGCCCGCCGGCCTTGGTGCTGGACGCCGAGTGGAACCTGGTGATGACGAATGCCGGCGTGCACCGGCTGTTGGACCTGTTGGGACTTGTCATGCCCGCAGGGCAGGCCAACTTGCTGGACTGGCTGCTGGGGCAGGGCGGCCTGCGCAGCTGCTTGCTGAACGAAGCCGAGGTCTGTGGCGACGTGTTGCAGCGCGCCCGGCGCGAGGCGGTGCAGGTGCCGGCGCTGGCCGCGCGCTTGCATCGCCTGCAACCGGGCTTGCCCGGCTGGCCGACGCCCGCCGCGCAAGCGCCGTTGCTGCTGACGCGGCTGCGTTCGGTGGCCGGCGAACTGCGCCTGTTTTCGATGTTCACCAGCTTTGGCTCGCCACTGGACGTGACGCTGGCCTCGCTGCGCATCGAGCATCTGTTCGCCGCCGACGCGGCGACTGCGGCTGCACTCAGCGTGCGCTGAGCGCAAGCCGCATCAACAAGCCGGCAATGGGCCGGCCCTGGTCATGGCGCAGCGTCTGCCGTTCGACGTGCTGCACAGCAAACCCATGCGCCGCCGCCAGCCCGGCCACATAGCCCTGTGAATGGGCATAGCGCGCACTGGGCCGCAATTGCAACGCCTGGCCCGCATCAGCTTCTTCCACCGAAAACAGGAATACGCCGTCCGGCAGCAGTACCCGCGCCACGCCGGCGAACACGGCGTCCAGTTCGCCCACGTACACAAACACGTCGGCCGCCAGGACGAGGTCATAACGATCGACGCTGTTCTGCAATTGCGCCACCACGTCGGCATGCCACAGGTGGCGGTACGGGCTCAGCGCGCGGGCCTTGTCCAGCATCTGGGCCGACAGGTCCACGCCATCGACGGCATCGCACACCGCCAGCAGCAGCGGCGCCATCAGGCCGGTGCCGCAGCCCAGGTCCAGCGCGGCATCGAAGTGGCGTCCCTGCGGCAGCAACGCCGCCAGCAACTGCGGCGTGCGGTAGCCCAGGCCGGCCACCAGGTGCTCGTCGAACTGCGCCGCATAGTTGTCGAAGAGTTGTTCAACATACGCCCGGGGCGCAGCCGAAGGCACCGCGCCTGCGCTGACCGCGGCCAGGAAGTAGGCGTTCAGCTCGCTGTCGCCGCCCTGCGCCAGCGCTTGCTGGAAGCACCGCGCCGCCTCGTCCAGGCGGCCCATGTCCTTGAGCAACGTGCCGCGGCGCGACCAGGTGCTGGCCACGCCCGGCTGCAGGGCCAGAGCGCGGTCGTAGCTGAGCAGGGCCTCGTCGGCGCGGCCCAGGGCCTGCAGCGTCTGGCCGTGGTGGAACCAGGCTTCGCCGTCGGGCGACTTCAACGCCATCACCTGTTCCAGCGCCACCAGCGCGGCGGCGGGCTGACCCAGCAGGTTCAGCTGCACCGCGCGCTGGAA
>ENA-OFCX01000996-OFCX01000996.1-metagenomes-genome-assembly--contig:-NODE-996-length-12489-cov-3.205968_pt1 | contig 12489 bp, 15 predicted proteins | sample MGYA00153384_OFCX01 | MGnify analysis MGYA00153384
TTTAATCTTCAGGCCCCGCCACTACGTTTGTGGCCAGCTTTATTGGCTCGCCGCCGATGAACCTGCTCAAGCACGCCACGGGTGCCAAGACAGGCCATATTCTGGGGATTCGGCCTGAGCACCTGGACATCGGCACGGGCGGTTGGCAAGCGATAGTTGAATCGATTGAAATGCTGGGCGCTGAGCGCCTGCTGTATTGCCGCCTCGAAGGTTTGGATGGGGAGCAACTGGTGGTTCGCACCGACGAGGCCACTGCCGCCCCGGCTTTGGGCCAAACCATCGGCCTGACGCCTCGTGCTGACAGGGTGCATCACTTTGATGCTGCAACCGGGATGCGCATCAGTGATTGATGTGTAGCGATTAGTCCATAATTTGCGAATGACACGTCGCCAAATTACCCAAGGTTTTCTGCTTCTTTTCCTGGCCAGCATGCTTGCAGCCTGCGGCTTTTCAGATGGCAAGTTCACGCTTGATTTTTCGGCCAAGCAAATTCAAGACGCCATAGCGCCCAAATTCCCGGTTGAAAACTGCCGATTGCCTCTCGCCTGCATCAAGCTGCAAAACCCGATGGTCAGCTTGCAAGACAACTCCGACCGCATCACGCTCACGCTGGACACCACCGTGTCAATATTGCAGCAGCCGGTGACGGGGACAGCGGTGGTGTCAGCCAAGCCGCGTTACCAGCCCAGCACGGGCGAGATATTTCTGGATGATTCGCAAATTCAGGATTTAAAGTTTCCGGGTGTATCGCCCAACGTGACCAATTTTGTGACGCAGTACGGTTCAGCATTGGCCAAGCAAAGCCTGGAGCGCACGCCGATTTACAACTTTAAAAATATCCAGACAGAAAAAATGGCGCGCATGAGCATTGCCGATGTCAAAGTGGTGGGTGGCAAACTGCGTGTGTCGATTGACCCCACGATGCAGCAACAACCCAAGACCGCGCCATGAGTGACGTGTGGCCCTATCCACGATGGGTAGCGCACCGTGGCGCAGGCAAGCTGGCACCTGAAAACACACTGGCAGCCTTCAAGCGGGGCGCCAGTCACGGCTACCGCATGTTTGAATGCGACGTGAAACTCAGCAGCGATGGCGTGCCTTTTTTGCTGCACGACGACACACTGGAGCGCACCACCGATGGCCAAGGCATCGCAGGCCAGCAAACCTGGCAAGCCTTGCAAAAACTGGATGCAGGTCGATGGCATTCAGCGACTTACGCAGGCGAGCCAATCCCCAGTCTGGAGACCATTGCCGACTATTGCATTGAAAACAATTTCGACCTGAACATTGAAATCAAGCCCACTGCTGGAGCTGACCAACTAACAGGCGAAGTGGTAGCCCGACACGCCGCCCGCCTGTGGCAAAACGCAGCACGCAAGCCACTGCTCACATCGTTTAAACCCGACGCATTGCAAGCAGCGCTTGACGCCGCACCCGAGTTGCCGCGCGGCTTGCTACTGCACGAGCTGTGGACGGGCTGGCTGGAGACCGCCTTGATGCTGGACTGCCAGGCCATCATCTGCAACCACAAGCTGTGGGACACCTCCAGCGTCACGCAAGCCAAAAGCGCAGGCTTTAAAACCTTGAGCTATACCGTCAACGACAAAGCGGAAGTTGATCGCCTGCTGGCTTTGGGGACGGATGTCGTCATTACTGACAGTGTGGACGTTTTCAGGCCTTCCAGCCTTTGAACAAGACCCACTGGCACGCAGCAGCCGCCAGCACCATGGCGGCATAGGTGGCCATCTTGCCGTCGTTGCCAAAAAACACAAGGCCAGCCGCCGATACCACCACGTTCACTACAAAAACAATAGCTGCTTGCACCCATATTGATTGGGCTTCAGGCTTTTTTGATACCAAGAAGCGGCTGAAAATACGGCTCAACAACACCAACAGCAGCGCCACCACAGCGGCCGGGGCGATGAAGTTCAGGATGTGGTCAGTCAGCAAATAGGCGGTCATGGGTTTATCAAGCTGGCATTGCGCCCTGGCAAGGCATTAAATTTTATAATACGGGGATGTCTGTCTGGGCCCTTGGGCTGAACCATAACACTGCACCGCTGGATTTGCGCGGTCGTTTTGCGTTTTCGCTCGACCAAATGACGCCCACATTGATGCGCTTGCGGGACTCGCATGCCGGGCTGGCCAACGCGCCTGAGGCGACTATTTTGTCGACCTGCAACCGCACTGAAATTTATGGCGCCAGCGACGCACCTGCACTTGAACACACGCTGGCCTGGCTGGCCAGCAGCGGTGGCGTGTCCAGCGACGCCCTGCGCTCACACACCTACACACTCGAAGGTGACCACGCCGCGCGTCATGCGTTTCGGGTCGCCAGCGGTCTGGACTCGATGGTGCTGGGTGAACCACAAATTCTGGGGCAAATGAAAGACGCTGTGCGTGCGGCTGAGGGCGCGGGTGCGATGGGCCGCACTCTGCACCAGTTGTTTCAGCGCAGCTTTGCCGTCGCCAAAGAAGTGCGCAGCACCACCGACATTGGCGCGCACAGCATCAGCATGGCGGCGGCCAGCGTGCGGCTGGCGGGGCAGTTGTTTGAAGACCTGGCGAAAATCAAAATCCTGTTTATCGGCGCGGGCGACATGATTGAGCTGGCCGCCACCCACTTTGCGGCCAAAAACCCGGCACTGATGGTGATTGCCAACCGCACCTCCGAGCGCGGTGAGGCGCTTGCCGCCAAATTCAGCGCACAAACCATGCCGCTGGCTGATTTGCCGTCGCGCCTGCATGAGTTTGATGCGGTCATCAGTTGCACCGCCAGCGTGTTGCCCATCATTGGGCTGGGCGCAGTCGAACGGGCAATCAAGCTGCGTAAAAGTCGCCCGATGTTCATGATTGACCTGGCCGTGCCGCGCGACATCGAGGTGGAAGTCAAAGACCTGCCCGACGTGTATCTGTACAGCGTGGACGACCTGGCGCAAGTGGTGCAAACTGGCAAACAAAACCGTCAGGCAGCAGTGGCCGAGGCTGAAATCATCATTGATGCAGGGGTACACAACTTCATGGCCTGGCTGGACCGGCGCAACCCTGTTACTGGCGTCGTGCCGCTGATTCAACAGCTCAACGTGCAGGCCGACGAGTGGCGCGCGCTTGAAATCAACAGAGCCAAGAAACTGCTGGCCAAAGGCGAGTCGATTGACAACGTGCTGGAGGCGCTGGCGCGCGGCATAAGCCAGAAAATGCTGCATGGCACGCTGGCCGAGCTGCACGCCGGCGATGCTGACCAGCGTGAGGCGACAGCGCAGACGGTGTCGAAGCTGTTTTTGCGTGGGCAGGCCAGATCAAAAGCAGACGACGCTGAGCGTTAGCTGCGCTTGTCCCGGTTTGTCATTGCGGGCTTTATCCGCAATCCATGAACCCTTGGTCTTGTCAAGCTCGCTCAAAACATGAATCCCGGATCTAGTCCGGGATGACAGAGAAATACCGACACCCCATGAAACCCTTTTTAAGACAAACCCTGGACCGCCAATTGCTCCGCTTGCACGAGCTGGACGCACTGCTGTCGGCCAGTGACGTGGTCAGCAACATGGAGCGCTTTCGCACGCTCAGCCGTGAGCATTCAGAAGTCAGCGTACTGGCCGAGCAGTACCGCAAGCTGACGGCGCGTGAAGCTGACCTGGCCAGCGCCCAAGAGTTGTTGGCGGCCAGCAAAGGCGATGCCGAGATGACCGCCATGGCCGAGGAAGAAATTGACGCCGCGAAAGCCGACATCACGCAGATTGACGGCGCGCTGCAGCTGATGCTGATACCGAAAGACCCGGACGATGTACGGCCCGCGTTTGTGGAGATTCGCGCCGGTACGGGTGGCGATGAGTCGGCGCTGTTTGCTGCCGACCTGTTTCGCCTGTACACCCGCTATGCCGAGCGCAGCGGTTGGCGTTGCGAGATCATCAGCGAGTCCAGCAGCGAACTGGGCGGCTACAAGGAGGTGGTGCTGCGCATTGACGGCGCGCCCGATGCGCAAGGCGTGGGCGTGTACGGCAAGCTGCGTTTTGAGTCCGGCGGCCACCGGGTGCAGCGCGTGCCCACCACTGAGACGCAAGGCCGCATTCACACCAGCGCCTGCACGGTGGCAGTGTTGCCCGAACCAGACGAGCTGGAGGCCATCAAGATCAATCCGTCGGATCTGCGGATTGACACCTACCGGGCCAGCGGCGCAGGCGGCCAGCACATCAACAAAACCGACTCAGCGGTGCGCATCACCCACCTGCCCACCGGCATCGTGGCCGAATGCCAGGATGGGCGCAGCCAGCACGGCAACAAGGCGCAGGCCCTGAAGGTGCTGACGGCGCGCATCCATGAAAAAGACCGTTCCGAGCGCGCTGCCGTCGACGCCGCCATGCGCAAAGGCCTGGTCGGCACCGGTGACCGCAGCGACCGCATTCGTACCTACAACTTCCCGCAGGGCCGGCTGACCGACCACCGCATCAACCTGACGCTTTACAAGCTGCTCACCATCATGGAAGGTGATTTGGAGGACGTGGTGACGGCCTTGCAGGTCGCGCGGGGTGCGGAGCAACTGGCGGAGCTGGAAACGGCGTCGCAGGGCTGAAAATATGCTCTTTTTAGGTATTAATTCAGCCTTTAAACCAATAAATACGGGCGCAAGCAGCTCCTGTTTTAATAGCATTTACTGGACTGTAGTTTGACTGTTCTCACCATCAGTCAGGCTCTGTCAGCGGCCCATGCGCTGGGCCTGGATCGGCTCGATGCCCAGTTGCTGTTGCTACACGCCTTGCGCAAAAGTGATACCGATCGAGCCTGGCTCATGGCGCATGACCAAGACTTGCTTGATGGCAAAGCGGCGGATGATTTCAGTGCTTTCAGCCTGCGCCGTGCAGCGGGTGAACCGCTGGCCTACATCGTTGGCTACAAAGAATTTTTTGGATTGCGTTTCAGTGTTGATGCGCGCGTACTCGTGCCTCGGCCAGACACTGAAACACTGGTGCAATGGGCGCTGGATGTTTTAAAAAATGGTGCTGCGCCTGATGTACTTGACTTGGGGACGGGCAGCGGCGCGGTGGCCATTGCGATTGCGCATTCGCTGAAATGCAAGGTCAGTGCCAGCGACTTCAGTCAAGAAGCCTTGTCTGTCGCAACACAAAACGCTAGGCAGTTGGGTGTGGATGTTCAGTTTATTCACAGCCACTGGCTTGAGAAAGTCAGCGGTCACTACCATGCCATCGCCAGTAATCCGCCGTACATCGCCAACGCTGATTTACACTTGGCGGCATTGGTACATGAGCCTTTGAGCGCACTGACCGCAGGCGCAGACGGCCTGAGCGACATCCGGCAGATCATCCAACTTGCGCCAAAACGCTTGCACCCAGGCGGCTGGCTGCTACTGGAGCATGGCTACGACCAGGTGGATGCTGTGTGCGAGCTGCTGGTTCAAAGCGGTTTCACACAGGTACAAAGCCGCTTTGATCTGGCAGGCATTGCGCGCTGCACGGGCGGACGATGGGATAATCAACAGATTGATTTTTAAAGGACACAACCATGAGCGACACCCAAACCCGCATTGACCAAATCGTGAAATCCAGCGATGTGGTGCTGTTTATGAAGGGCAACCCCAGCTTTCCGCAGTGCGGCTTTTCAGGCAAGGCGATTGCCGTTCTCAAAGCTTGCGGCGTGACCAAACCTGTGACCGTGAACGTGCTGGAAGACGGCGACATTCGCAACGGCATTAAGGAGTACAGCAATTGGCCGACGATTCCACAGCTATATGTCAAGGGCGAATTTGTCGGCGGCTCGGACATCATGATGGAGATGTACGAGAGCGGTGAATTGCAGCAGATGCTGGGCGCACCCGCCGCATAAAACCCGGAAGTTTAGCGGGTGTAGCCCGTACAAGCACCCGCATTGACCTCGCCCTTGCATTCGCGTGTCAAACGGGTGCTTCGTTCTTTTTTGGTTTCTTGCGAACCTGAAATAAATTTGGCCTTGGCGCCAGCTTGAGCCTTGGGCTTTTTTGCTTTTTTCTTTATATCGGTTTTAGTAGGTGGGTTCAGCACATCAGGCGCTTGCGCATGAGCGCCCGTTGCAAGCAAGAACCCGCACAGCGCAGAAATCCACAAAAATTTATTCAGCATCGTCGGCTTTCTCAAAGTTATTGAAGTTTCGGATCACCGTAAGTCGCATCATCGGGCGGCGCATCCGCTGGCATGCGAAAGCCTTCACTGGCCCAAGCGCCAAAATCAATGTTTTTGCAGCGCTGGCTGCAAAATGGCCGATAGGAATTGCTGGGCGCATACACGCTGTCGCCCTTGCACACAGGACAAACAACGATCTTTTCAAAAGCGGAATCGGCCGACATCTCAGTCGCCTTCAGGAGCAAAGCGTCAATTCAAAAGAAGCATTGGTGTTGACTGCGTGCAGACGGTCATCACGTTCATGGCGCATCAGCCGCACCGACACCATCAACCGATTGCCGCTGATCTCGGGGATCAAGCCCAAGCTCGGGTCAATGCGCAGCCGCAGCAATTGAAAGGTACGGCCTTGCGGCAAGTTTTGCTGGTAGACGCCCTCAGGCGCAGTCACCATTTGCGGTGCGCCGGAGTCGCGCAGCATTTGTAGCAGGAGACGAATGGACTCTGCCAGCGGCACCAGGGTAGCCGTCCAGCGTTGCAGGTCTTGCTGGCGGGTTTGCGCACTCAAGTGCTGCCAGGCGTAGTACGCAGGCAAGTCAAACTCGCAAGTACCGCCTGGAATACCGACGCGACTCCTGATGCTCATCAGCCAATCGTTTTCTGTGAGCGACTGGCCTGCCTTGCCAGCCAACGCATTCAAGTTGGTAAAGCAGGTCTCCAGCCGACCTGTGACATCGTTCAGCACGCCCTCGGCAATGGCCGGATTGCCCCGGTAGCCGTTCAAAATGTGTTTTTGCTTTTCCAGGTCTTTGAGCACATCGGTTTTCAAATCAGCCCGGGCTGCCACATCCATCACCTCAAAAATTGTGGTGATGGCGTAGTGGTGGTCAGTCGGGTGCTCGCGCGCCACCAGGTCGCTCAAGCGGTGAAACAGATGCTCCAGTCGCAAATAGGTGCGTATGCGTTCGTTGAAAGGATATTCGTAAAGAATCACGGCGTGGTCTTTGTCAGCACAGTCATCTGTTAGAAATAAGAATCATAGCGTGATGCGCTGGACGATTTGCCTGACTTGCCTTGCCAATTCCTCCAACGTCAAGCCGTCGTTGTAAATCACCAAGTCAGCAGCCGCCAAGCGTTGAGCTCTGGTTGCTTGGCTGGCGATGACTTTTTTAACGGCATCAGCAGTCCAGCCGCTGCGCTGGATGACACGGTTGATTTGCGTGGCCTCTTCGCAATCTACGACCAGCACTCTGTCAAGCTGCTGGCGCCAGCGCTTGGACTCCACCAACAGGGGAATATCGAATATCAACAGCTCACAGCCTGCCAGACTTGCCTGCTCTGCCTGGCGATCTGACTCAAGGCTCACAAGTGGGTGAATGATCGCCTCAAGTTGCTGCCGTGCGGATGGATCTGCAAACACACGCTGACGCATGGCATCACGGTTCATGGCGCCATCTGCCGCGATGGCTTCTGGGCCAAATTGCGCAGCGATTTGTGGAATGGCAGACCCCCCCGCCGCAGTTATGGCACGTGAGACGGCATCAGCATCTATCAGCGCTGCACCACCATCCAGCAGCATCTTTGCTACCGTGCTTTTGCCACTGCCAATACCGCCCGTCAGGCCAAGGCGTAACACTTAGAGCCCTATAAACCGCAAAATAGACTGCGGGCCAAACACCATGGCGGTAAAACCAGCCCCCGCCAAAAACGGGCCGAACGGCACATAGCCGCCCTCACGCAAGCCGCTTGAAAACTTCATGCCAATACCCACCACCGCGCCAATCACTGACGCCATCAAAATAATAGGCACCAGCGCCGACCAGCCAAACCAGGCGCCGAGAGCCGCAAACAATTTAAAGTCGCCATAGCCCATGCCTTCTTTGCCTGTGACCAGCTTGAAAGCCCAGTACACCAGCCACAACGACAGGTAGCCACCCACTGCACCCCACACGGAAGCATGCAAACTGATTGCCGGATTAAGTTGCACAGCTGACAGAATAAGCCCAGCCCACATCAGCGGCAACGTGATGTCATCAGGCAGCAAGGTGGTGTCCCAGTCAATCACAGCCAGAGCCAGCAAGGCCGTTGAAAACCCGCACCAGGCGAGCGTAGCGGGCGTATTGCCCCAGCGCCAGGCGCAAAAGGCAAACAGCAAGCCCGTGCTGAGTTCAACAACCGGATAGCGAATGCCAAATGGCGTGCCGCAAACCGAACATTTGCCACGCAAAAAAACATAGCTCAAGACGGGAATATTCTCGTACCAGGCAATCATGTGGCCGCAGTTGGAGCAGCGTGAGCGCGGTGACATCAGGCTGAGTTTTTCTGCTGTTGATTTGATGGCCTGGCCTGAAAGCTCGGCGCACTCTGCCGCCCATTGCTGCGCCATCATTTTGGGCAGACGGTAAATCACCACATTTAAAAAGCTGCCGACCAGCAGCCCTAAAAAACCAGCCAGCGCGATCAACACTTCTTGCGGCAAACCGTCCAGCATCAAACGACTTGGCCCAGCTTGAAAATCGGCAGGTACATGGCCACCACAATGCCGCCAATCAAGCCGCCCAAAAACACGATGATGATGGGCTCCATCAGGCTGGACAAACCTGCCACCATTTCATCAACTTCCGCTTCATAAAAGTCGGCAGCTTTACCCAGCATGTGGTCGACCGAGCCGGACTCTTCACCGATCGCCGTCATCTGCAAAACCATTGAGGGAAACAAATTTGCATTGGTCATGGCGGCTGTCAAGCTGGTGCCGGTAGAGACTTCCTGCTGGATTTTTTCAGTTGCATCGGCGTACTTCGAATTGCCAGATGCACCGCCCACGGAATCCAGCGCCTCGACCAGTGGCACACCAGCAGCAAACATGGTGGCCAGGGTTCGCGTCCAGCGGGCAATGCATGATTTTTCAATCAGGCTGCCAAACACGGGGATTTTGAGTACGACCCTGTCCATAAAGCGCTGCATTTTGACGCTGCGCCGCCAAGACTGCATGAAAAAATAAAACCCGCCACCAATACCGCCAAAAATCAGCCACCAGTAAGCGACAAAAAACTCGCTGATGGCAATTACAAACAGTGTAGGTGCGGGTAAATCCGCGCCGAATGACGAAAACACGCTTTTAAACGCAGGAATCACAAAAATCATGATCACCGCTACCACCACAAAAGCCACAATCACAACTGAAATGGGGTACATCAAGGCTGACTTGATTTTTGACTTGATGGCCTCGGTTTTTTCCATGTAAACCGCAAGTCGATCCAGCAGAGCCTCCAGAATACCTGCTGCCTCGCCCGCCTCAACCAGGTTGCAATACAGCGCGCTGAAGTACAGCGGATATTTGCGAAAAGCTGCACTGAGCGATGTACCGGTTTCAACATCGGTACGCACATCATTGAGCAGCTTGGTGACGCTGGCATTGGGGTTGCCGCGGCCCACAATGTCAAAGGATTGCAGCAGCGGCACACCGGCTTTCATCATGGTAGCCAGCTGGCGGGTAAAAATGGCAATGTCTTTGGGCTTGATGGACTTGCCCGAGCGCATCCGGCGTTTTTTGATTTTTGTGGGTAGAACACCTTGACGCCGCAAAGCTGATTTGACCTGGTTCTCGCCTGCTGCCCGAATTTCGCCTTTGACCTGTTTCCCACCCCGGTCCTTGCCTTCCCACTCGAAGACAAATTCCTGAATACCTTTGGATGCAGTTGCCATGGTGCTTTCTCGTTATTGAGGTCGTGACAGGTCAGGCATTGGTACAGCCCAACACCTCTTCCAGCGAGGTCATGCCGAGTTTAACTTTATACAGCCCCGACTGACGCAGGCTGTTAACACCCTCGCTCTGCGCTTGCTCGGCAATCTCCAGCGCCGTCCCGTCGCGCAAAATAATGCGCTGGATTTCTTCCGTGATCGGCATGACCTGATAAATACCGACGCGGCCCTTGTAGCCGTTGTTGCACATGGAGCAACCGACTGGACGATAAGGCGTCCAGCTGCCATCGACATCGTCTTCTTTAAATCCTGCTTCCAGCAATGTTTCACGAGGAATATCAGCCACGGTTTTGCAGTTGGGACACAAGCGCCTGGCCAGCCGCTGTGCGGTAATCAAAATCACGCTGGATGCAATATTGAACGGCGCAATGCCCATGTTGCGCATACGTGTCAGCGTGGTTGGCGCGTCGTTGGTGTGCAGGGTAGACAGCACGAGGTGTCCGGTTTGCGCGGCCTTGATCGAGATGTCAGCAGTTTCCAAATCCCGAATCTCACCAACCATGATGATGTCCGGGTCCTGCCGCAAAAAGGCTTTGAGCGCAACGGGGAAGGTCATGCCCGCCTTCTCGTTCATGCTGACCTGATTGACGCCCGGCAAGGTAATCTCGGCCGGGTCTTCAGCGGTGGCAATGTTGATGCCCGGCTTGTTCAAAATATTCAGGCAGGTGTAAAGCGACACGGTTTTGCCGGAGCCCGTCGGCCCGGTCACCAGCACCATACCGTAAGGCCTGCCAATAGCGGTTAACAAACGCTCTTTTTCAACCGGATCGTAGCCCAGCGCGTCAATGCCGAGCTTGGCACTGCTCGGATCCAAAATACGGATGACGATTTTTTCGCCAAACATGGTGGGCAAGGTACTGACGCGAAAATCAATCACCCGGTCAGGCCCGATTTTCAGCTTCATCTTGCCGTCTTGCGGGACGCGCTTCTCTGAAATATCCAGCTTGGAAATCACCTTGATGCGGGCAGCCAGTTTTTCCTTGATGGCCACGGGCGGTGAAGCAATCTCTCGCAGTTCGCCGTCGACCCGAAAACGCACCCGGTAGTAGTGTTCAAATGGCTCAAAGTGCAGGTCTGAAGCGCGCATGCTGAAGGCATCCAGCAGCATTTTTTGCAAAAACTTGACGACGGGCGCGTCTTCAACCTCTGAAACAGCAGCTTCTGCGCTCTCGCCCGCCATCTCGGCGCTGGATTCGTCAAATTCGAAGTCATCACCAATGATGCTTTCCATTGCCTCAGCAGCCGTGGTGGTGGAAGCCTCGACCAACTTGGACAACTTGTCGTACTCGGCAATCACCCAGTCCACACCCATCTGGGTAGAAAACTTGATTTTTTCAGCTGCTTCCTGGTCTGACGGATCGGCTGTGGCAACAATCAGGCGATTATTTCGCTTGCTTAAAACAACAATGCGATATGTCTGGCAAATTTTGGCGTCCAGCAGGCCTTTCGGCAGCCTCTGGGTATCAATGGCTTCCAGGTCCAGCAAGGGGGCGGCAAACGCTGTCGACATGGTGTGTGCCAGGTCAAAAGGCGACACCACGCCAGAGCCGGTTAGCTCGGCAATAAAACTGGTACGCCCGCTCTTGGCTTTGTTGAATATGTCTTCCGCCGCTTTTTGACCCAATTTACCTGCAATGACAAGTGCCCTGCCCAGTCCGGGCAATGCGACCGTTGCAGTTACTTTGGTCAATGTTTCAACAGCGGCCATGGTTAGTTCAATGTTTTGGTTTTTCGATCGTATTAACGGCGGTGGCGCCATTCATCAAGCGCGCCTTTCAAGCAACTGCGAAGCCAGTTGCCTCAAAGCATCAGCATAGGCATTTTGCGGCAGGTTTTGCAAAGCGTCTAGCGCACGTTGCGCCTCGGCGGCAGCGGCGGCGCGGGTTGCAGTTAGAGCACCAGTTTTTTGCACAATCTTGACGATTTGCTGCATTTGGTCGATGCCCCCTGTCACGATGGCCTGCTCAATGACAGTTCGTTCAGCGGGTGCAGCCCGCTGCATGGCGATGATGAGGGGCATGGTGGCTTTGCCCTCACGCAAATCATCACCCAGGTTTTTGCCCATTTCCTGAACATCGCCGTCATAGTCCAACACATCGTCGATCACCTGAAAAGCTGTGCCCAGCGCCTGGCCGTAGTCAGCGCAATTTTGTTCGATAGCAGGCGATGATTTGGCCAGCAATGCCGCCAGCCGGGCACTGGCTTCAAACAGTTTGGCCGTTTTGGAGCGAATCACCAGCAAATAACCATTTTCAGACAGGCTTGCATCATTCATGTTCATGAGCTGTTGCACCTCGCCCTCGGCAATCACATTGGTCGCCTCTGCCAAGGTCTGCATGATGCGCATGTCACCTGCGTCAACCATCATTTGAAACGCACGGGAATACAGAAAATCGCCCACCAATACGCTGGCGGGGTTACCAAATGCCTCATTGGCAGTAGCTCTGCCCCTGCGCAGCGTAGACTCGTCAACAACATCATCGTGTAGCAAAGTTGCTGTATGAATGAACTCCACCACCGCCGCCATATTAAATCGCTGCTCACCGCTGTAACCCAGCGCGCCACACATCAGCAGTAATAAGGCAGGGCGCAACCGCTTGCCGCCAGCCGCAATGATGTA
>ENA-OFCX01000997-OFCX01000997.1-metagenomes-genome-assembly--contig:-NODE-997-length-12482-cov-4.323248_pt1 | contig 12482 bp, 14 predicted proteins | sample MGYA00153384_OFCX01 | MGnify analysis MGYA00153384
TTGCACCCCATGCAAGTGCGCTACCAGGCTGCGCTACGCCCCGAAGGATTAAGTATAAGTTGAAAGCACGTCCGTTCACGCTGCGAGCAGACCATGGATCAGCATCAGTTCCTGTCGCACTTGCGGCATCGACAGTGTCGGTCCCGGGCCCATCGCACCGACAGGGGGCATGACGTCGGCGGCCGGTGACAGTCGGTCGGTCTCGGGGTCTGGCCTCTGGTCCTCGTGTTGAACCACCGGATCCGGAAAGCCGCCCGGGTCTTCGGTGCCTGGCTGAAACCGGCTCAGCACCGAGTCGCTCAATCGATTGCGGGCACCGCTGATCGTGAAACCTTGTTCGTACAGCAACTCACGGATGCGCCGAATCAGCAGCACTTCGTGGTGCTGGTAGTAGCGCCGGTTGCCGCGCCGCTTCATCGGCTTGAGTTGCGTGAATTCCTGCTCCCAGTAGCGCAGCACGTAAGGCTTGACGCCGCACAGATCGCTCACCTCACCGATCGTGAAGTAGCGCTTTGCTGGGATGGCAGGAAGGTCTTTCTCCATAAAAATCAAGGGGATAAGAGTGAAAGCAAAACTCTACTCCAAGTCTCCCTCGACGGATATATCGCCTTGCACGACTCCTTTGAGTTTATGGCTGGCATGAAACGTCACCACATTGCGCGCCTTGATTGGAATCGCCTCTCCGGTGCGTGGGTTGCGGCCCGGTCGCGGTGCCTTGCGACGGATGTTGAAATTCCCAAAGCCTGACATCTTGACGTCTTTGCCGGACACCAGCGTGGTGTGAATGATCTCGAAGAACGCCTCCACCATGTCCTTCGACTCGCGTTTGTTGAGCCCGAGGCGTTCGAACAGCATTTCAGCAAGCTCGGCCTTGGTCAAGGTGGGTGTTTCGATCGTGGGCATCAGCACACGGTCGACGGTCGGGTCAGGGGGTGTCATGGCGTGGAATTCGGTTCAGGCGCGCAGACGCACGCCGAGGTCTGCGCCGAGAGCGGTCACGACCTGAGCCACCGCCGCGTCGATGCGCTCGTCGGTCAAGGTCGCGCTGTCGTCGAGCAGTTCCAACCGCACGGCCAGGCTGCGCTCGTCGGCCGCCATGTCGCCGACCGGCGCGGTCAGCTTGTAAATGTCGAACAGCTGCGCTGAACGCACCAGACCGCCATGGGCACTTGCGATGCTTTTCATCAGCCGATCGTGCGTGACGCTTTCGTTAGCGACCAAAGACAAGTCTCGCCACGCTGACTGTTGACGCTGGATCGGCGTGAACGCCGGCACCGGGCGCACCAGCAAGGCGGCCACGTCGAGCTCGAACAGCAGGGGAGCGACCGGCAGGTCGAAGGCCAGCTGCCAGCGCGGGTGCAGCTGGCCGACATGCCCGATCTCCCGTCCATCGACCTCGATGCGGGCACATCGGCCCGGGTGCAGCGCCGGATGCTCGGCTGCCGTGAAGCGCACCTTCAACGGCGCCAACAGCGCTTCGATGTCGCCTTTCACGTCGTAGAAGTCGACGGCGCGTTCCTTCACTCCCCACTGCAACTCGTCGGCGCTGCCGTGCGCCAGCCCGGCCAGACGCATCGGTTGGTGCACGCCGGCGACGGTGCTGTCGCTGTCGACCACGCCGGCATCGCGCAAGAATACGCGTCCTGCCTCGAACAGCCGAACCCGAGAGGCCTTGCGGGCCAGGTTGTGACGCAGCGCCTGCACGAGGCTGCCGAGCAGGCTGGAGCGCATCACCGACAGCGGGCTGGCGATCGGGTTGAGCACCCGAATCGGGTCGAGGTTTCCGGCCAGCTCGTGTTCCCAGCGTTCTTCGACGAAGCTGAAATTGATCGTTTCGTGATAGTCCCGCTGCACCAGTTGACGGCGCAACGCGTTCAGACTGCGCCGCGACTCGCTGCGCACCGTCGCCATCACCGGCGCCAGCGGCGGTGTGTCGGGCAGGTTCTGATAGCCGATCACGCGGATCACCTCCTCGATCAGGTCTTCCTCGATCTTTAGGTCGAAGCGCCAACTCGGCGGCGTGACGGTCAACCGACCCGGCTCTGCACTGTATGGCAGGCCCAGGCGTTCAAACACGCTTTGGCACTGCCCCTGTGTAAGAGGCATCCCGATCACCTTGGCGGCCCGTGCCACGCGCATCGTCACAGGCCGGACCGGCGGCAGGTTGGAACGCTGATCGTCGACCGGGCCGCACGCGGTGTCCGGCGTGCCGCAGATGTCGACGATCAGCCGGCTGATGCGTTCGAGTATTTCGACCGTGCACTCGGGGTCGACGCCGCGCTCGAACCGGTGCCCAGCGTCGGTCGAAAAGCCGTAGCGACGCGAGCGACCCGCGACCGCTTCGGGCCACCAAAACGCGGCCTCGACATAGACGTGCAGGGTGTCGTCGGACACCGCGGTGGCATTGCCGCCCATGATGCCGGCCAGCGATTCCACCGCCCGGTCGTCCGCGATCACGCCGACGTTCGCGTCGACCTCGACGGTCTGGCCGTTCAACAATTTCAACGTCTCGCCGGCACGGCCCCAGCGCACCTGAAGGCCACCGTGAATCCGGTCCAGATCAAAGATGTGGGTCGGCTGACCGTACTCGAACATGACGTAGTTCGAGATGTCGACCAGCGCAGTGACGCTGCGCTGTCCGCACCGCGCCAGGCGGTCCACCATCCAGGCCGGGGTCGCCGCCTTCGGGTCGATATGGCGGATGATGCGGCCGGAAAACCGCCCGCACAGATCGGGCGCCTGTACGAGCACCGGCAGGCGGTCTGCCAGCGCAGCGGTCACCGCAGCGAGCCCGGGCACGCGCAGCGCCGCTCCCGTCAATGCCGACAGCTCACGGGCGACGCCGTGCACGCTCAGGCAATGCGCCAGGTTGGGCGTGAGCTTGAGCGTGTAGATCGTGTCGTCGAGTGACAGGTGCGTACGCAGGTCTTGTCCGACCACTGCCCCGGCGTCGAGCACCAGCAGGCCGCCGTGCTCGTCGGACAGCTTGAGTTCGCGTGCCGAGCACAGCATGCCCTGGCTCTGCACACCGCGCAGTTGGCCAAGCTTGATCTCGAACGGCGCGCCATCTGCGGAGTCTTCAGTGGGCGGGAGCAAGGCGCCGACCAGCGCACATGGCACCTTGATGCCGGCCGTTACATTCGGCGCGCCACACACGATGCCGAGCACCTGGCCCGATCCGACATCGACCTGGCAGACGCTGAGGCGATCGGCATTCGGATGGCGCGCGACCGACAGCACCTCGCTCACCACCACGCCCGTGAACGGCGGTGCGGCCGGATGCAACTCCTCCACCTCCATGCCGGACATCGTCAACAGCTCGGCCAACGCCGGGCTGGACAGCGGCGGATCGCAGAATTGGCGCAGCCAGGATTCCGGAAATTGCATCTCGGGGTCTCGGGAGTGAAGCGGAAAAAGGAAAGCAGGTTCAGTGAACGGGTTCAGCAACGAAGCTTCAGTGAAACGGGTTCATGGATGCAGGTCTGCTGATGCACAGACGGATCAATCGAACTGTCGCAGGAAGCGCAGGTCGCCATCGAAAAACAGGCGCAGATCGCTGACACCATAACGCAGCATCGCCAGGCGATCCGGCCCCATGCCGAAGGCGAAGCCGATGTGGCGTTCGGGATCGAGGCCGTAGTTGCGCACCACGTTCGGATGCACCTGGCCGGCACCCGCCACCTCGAGCCAGCGGCCTTGGAGCGGGCCATGAGCGAAGGCGATGTCGACCTCGGCCGACGGCTCGGTGAACGGAAAGAACGACGGCCGAAAGCGCAACGTCAGCTCGTCGGTCTCGAAGAATTTTCGGCAAAAGTCGCTGAACACGACCTTCAGATCCTTGAAGCTGACACTCTCGCCGATCCACAGGCCCTCGCATTGATGAAACATCGGCGAATGGGTCGCGTCGCTGTCGACCCGGTAAGTTCGGCCCGGCGCGATGACGCGGATTTCTGGCATCGGCAGGCTCTGCGCGATTGCATCTGCGTGCTTCGCAGCGTGGGCGCGCGCGTACCGCACCTGCATCGGCGAGGTGTGCGGGCGCAGGTTGAGCCATCGACCCGCGGCGTCTTTCACGTCGACATAGAAGGTGTCCTGCATCGAACGCGCCGGGTGGTTTTCAGGGTTGTTCAGCGCCGTGAAGCTGTGCCAGTCGTTCTCGATTTCGGGACCTTCGGCCACATCGAAACCCATCGAACCGAAGATCGCCTCGATGCGTTCGATCGTCAAAGACACCGGGTGCAAACCACCTGTGCCGCGCCGGCGGCCGGGCAGGCCGACGTCGAGCGATCCCGCCATGAGTTGGCGTTGCAGTTCGGCCTCGGCCAGTGCGGCCCGGCGCGCGTTGAGGGCGAATTCGATCTGCTGCTTGGCAGCGTTGATCAGCGCGCCGCGCGGCTTTTTGTCGTCCGCGGGCAAGACAGCGAGCGATTTCAACTGCTCGGTGACGCGCCCGGATTTACCCAGATAGCGCGCCTTGGCGTCTTCGAGTTCGGCAGGCGTGGTGGCCCGGGCGAAATCGGCTTGGGCATCGAGCACCAGCGGAGCGAGATCGTTCATCGAAACACATCAAAAAAAAGGCCGAACATGAAGCCGGCCTTGTGAGTAGCTTGACCGGGCGGCGTGTGCGCACACCGGCCGGTGGCCCGCCCCCAGCTCGCGCTGGGAACGAATCTCGAACTCAAGCGAGCTGGGCCTTGACCTTGTCGACGATGCTGGCGAAAGCCGCCGGATCGTGCACAGCCATGTCGGCCAGAACCTTCCGATCGATGTCGATCGAAAGCTTCTTCAAGCCCGCCATGAACTTGCTGTACGTCACGCCCTGGCCGCGGCTCGCCGCGTTGATGCGGGCAATCCACAGGTGGCGAAACACGCGCTTCTTCGTGCGGCGGTCGCGGTAGGCATACTGCCCGGCGCGCATCACCGCCTGTTTAGCGATCCGGAAAACGTTCTTGCGGCGGCCGCGGAAGCCTTTTGCCAGAACCAATATTTTCTTGTGGCGGGCGCGGGCTGTAACACCACGTTTGACGCGAGGCATGGGATGTCTCCTTCGGAAGGGTTAAAGGCCAGCGTAGGGCAGCATTTGCTTCATGTGCCCCATGTTGGTCTCGTGCACGTTGACGACGCCACGCAGATGGCGCTTGTTTTTCGTGGTCTTCTTGGTGAGGATGTGGCGCTTGAACGCCTGGCCCCGCTTGACGGTGCCTCCCGGACGCACGCGAAATCGCTTGGCCGCGCTTTTCTTGGTCTTCATCTTGGGCATGACTGCTCCTTCTTGATTGCGACTGTCAGGCGCCGGCGAGGGTCTCGCCGTCTTGCAGGCCTGCAGCCGCTTCTGCACGAACACCGCGGTGACCAGACCGAAGCGTCGTGTTCTGACAAAGCCTATCGACGCTTCGGCGCCAGCACCATGATCATCTGCCGGCCTTCCAACTTGGGCATGTGCTCGACCACCGAAACGTCCGCCAATTCGTCGCGAATGCGCTCGAGCAGACGCATGCCAATGTCTTGGTGGGTGATTTCCCGGCCCCGATAGCGCAGCGTGACCTTGCCCTTGTCGCCGTCTTCTTCGATGAACCGGCGCAAATTGCGCATCTTGATCGTGTAGTCGCCCTCGTCGGTGCCCGGACGGAACTTGACCTCCTTGACTTCGACGACCTTTTGCTTCGACTTCGCCTCGGCCGCGCGCTTTTGTTCCTGGTACTTGAACTTGCCGTAATCCATCAGGCGGCAGACTGGGGGATCGGCTTGAGCGACGATCTCAACCAAATCGACGTCCTGCTCGCCGGCCAGCCGCAAGGCTTCCGTGATGCTCACGATGCCCAGTGGTTCGTTTTCGGGCCCGTTCAGCCGGACTTCCGGCGCCATGATTTCCCGGTTCAATCGGTGCTTGCGCTCCGCGTTCGGAGTACGACGGTCAGCAAAAGTAGCGATGGTCAAAACCTTTCAGCGGACGCCAAGGCAAATGGGATCCAGAAACAATCAAAACGCGCCCTGCATCGGCATGTACCGCAACCGAAACGCCGATGAACCACCTCGGCGTCGGTATGTTCAGGTCTTGTGAGCGATGTCCCCGGCGATCTTCGAGCTGAAGTCTGCCAGTGACATCGCACCGAGGTCTTGATTTCCCCGGGCGCGCACCGCAACGGTTCCGTTTGCCTTCTCCTTGTCGCCCACGACGAGGATGTACGGGACCTTTTGCAACGAATGACCTCGGATCTTATAGGTAATCTTCTCGTTGCGCAAATCGCCCCAAACCCTAAGTCCTTGTTTTTGCAGCGTTTTGATCACTTCGGCGGCATAGTCAGCCTGCCCGTCCGTGATGTTGAGCACGCTCACCTGCGTCGGCGACAGCCAGGCAGGCAAAGCTCCGGCGTGTTCCTCGATCAAGATACCGATGAAACGCTCGAGGCTGCCGACGATGGCGCGGTGCAGCATCACCGGCGCGCGCCGCTCACCCGACTCCGCCACGTATTCGGCGCCGAGTCGTTCCGGCATCGAGAAATCGACCTGCATCGTGCCGCACTGCCACTGCCGCCCGATCGCGTCGTTCAGGGTGTACTCGATCTTCGGACCGTAGAACGCGCCGTCGCCCTCGTTGACGACGTAGGCGATCCCCTGCTCCTCGAGCACCCGCGCGAGGATGCCCTCGGTCATGTCCCAGAACGCATCGGTGCCGATGCGGTTCTCCGGGCGGGTGGACAGCTCGACGGTGATGTTCTGAAAGCCGAAGACGCCATAGGTCGCGAACGCGAACTCCAGGCAGGCGGCGACCTCCTGCCCGACCTGCTCCTCCGTGCAGAAGACGTGTGCGTCGTCCTGGGCGAAATGCCGGACGCGCAGCAGGCCGTGCAGCGCACCGCTGAGCTCGTTGCGGTGCAGCAGGCCGGGCTCGGAGTAGCGCACGGGCAGGTCGCGGTAGCTCCACTGCTGGGTCTTGAACAGCTGGGCGTGGCCCGGGCAGTTCATCGGCTTCAGGGCCATCTCGGAGCCCTCGGACTCCGTGAGGAACATCTGCTCCTTGTACTTGCCCCAGTGGCCGGAGGTCCGCCAGAGCTCGGCGTCGTAGAGCTGCGGGGTCTTGACCTCGGAGTAGCCCCGGGCGTCCCCCATCTCACGGCTGAGCTCGACCAGCTCGTTGAAGACGGTGGTCCCGCGCGGCAGCCAGAACGCGGCGCCCTGCGCGACCTCGGAGAACGTGAACAGCCCGAGCTGCGGACCCAGGCGGCGATGGTCGCGCGCCTTGGCCAACTCGAGGCGCTCGAGGTGCTCCTCGAGGTCGCCCTTGGAGAAGAACGCGGTGCCGTAGACGCGCGTGAGCATCGTGCGGCTCGCGTCGCCGCGCCAATAGGCGCCGGCCACGCTCTGCAGCTTGAAGGCCTTGATGCGCTTGGTCGACGGGGCGTGCGGCCCACGGCAGAGGTCAGTGAACGGCCCGTTGGTGTAGAGCGAGACGGTGTCCACGGGCGGGCGGGATTCCGTTCCCCGGACGAGGTCGTCGATCAGCTCGACCTTGTAGTCCTGGCCGTCGGCGAGGTAGCGCTCGATGGTGTGGCTGTCCTCGTACTGGAACCGTGACGTCACGACCGTGGGACGCTCGCTGGGGTAGTAGCCGGGAGCCCACGGATACGGGCTGACGACCCGGTCGGTTGACTCTCCTGTCAGATTGCTCATACGGGGCTCACCTTCATGCTGGGCTCACCGGGATCCAGGCGGGTCCGGCGGTGACGTCGTCGGGATGACGAGCGCCCACCGCGCGGTCGGCGGGGATCTGCTGGCGGTTGCGACCGAGCGTGCCGTGGGGTGGCACCTGGGCGTCGATCTTGCCGGAGCGCATATCGGCGACCAAGTCGTCGAACGCCTCTGGGGTGACCCGGTAGCGGTGGCGGTAGTTGACCTGCAGCGTCGGCGCCTCGGTGCAGGCGGCCTGGCACTCGGCGTGCTGCAGCGTGATCAGACCGTCGCTGGTGGTGGAACCCGCACGGATGCCGAGGGTGTGTTCGGCGTGGTGCATCAGGGCGTCGCCGCCCATCAGTGCGCACGACATCGTGCCGCAGACATTGATCAGGTATCTGCCGGTCGGCTCGAAACGGAACATCTCGTAGAACGACGCAGTGCCGAACACCTCGGCGGGGGTCACGTCGAGCAGATCGGCGACGTGGCGCATGGCATCGTCGGTGACGTAGCCGTTCTGCTCCTGGCTGAGATGCACGAGCGGAATCAACGCCGACTTCTTCTTCGGGTAGCGGGCGACGATCTCCTTGGCCACCAACACGTTGTGGTCGGACAAACGACTCATCGATCGACGCCTCCGAGCACCGGATCGACGCTACTGATGATGGCGACCGCGTCGGCAACCAGTCCGCCACGCATCATGTGTGGCAGGCACTGGATGTTCACGAAGCTGGGCTCACGCATGTGCATCCGGTACGGGTTGGACGAGCCGTCGCTGACGATGTAGCAACCGATTTCACCACGCGGGCCTTCGATGCCGACGTAGGCCTCACCCTCGGGCACCTTGAAGCCTTCGGTGAAGATCTTGAAGTGGTGGATGAGCGCTTCCATCGATTCGTCGATGCGCGCCCGCGGCGGCGGGGTGACCTTCTTGTCCTGGATGCGGTAGTCGCCGCCGGGCATGTGGTCGAGGATCTGACGGACGATCTTCATCGACTCGCGGATCTCGGCGAGGCGGATCGCGTAGCGGTCGAACGCGTCGCCGTACGAACCGACGATCACGTCGAAATCCATCTGGTCGTAATGCATGTACGGCTGGTCGCGTCGCAGATCCCACTCGACGCCGGTCGAGCGCAGGATCGGCCCGGTGGCGCCGAGCGCTTGGGCCTCCTCTGGGGTGATCACGCCGACACCCTGGAGTCGCTCTCGCCAGATCGGCTGGCCGGTCATCAAGATGTCGTACTCGTCGAGGCGGTCGGGCAACATGTCGAGGATCGACAGCACGCCATCACGCCAACCGGCGGGCAGGTCGGCGGCAACGCCTCCCGGTCGGATGTAGTTGTGGTTCATCCGCAGGCCGGTGACCTCCTGGAAGAACCGCAGTACCTCTTCGCGTTCGCGCCAGCCGTAGATCATCATCGACACCGCACCGAGGTCCATGCCGTTGGTGGCCATGAACAGCAGGTGGCTGGCCATCCGGCTCATCTCGGCCATCAGCATGCGGATCCACACGGCACGCTCGGGGATGTCGCCATCGATGCCGAGCAATTTCTCGGTGGTCATGGCGAAGACGAGTTCGTTGGCGATCGGGCTCAGGTAATCCATGCGCGTGACGTTGGTGCCGCCCTGCGTGTAGGTGAGCTGCTCGCCGGTCTTCTCCATGCCCGTGTGCAAGTAGCCGATGATCGGCTTGCAACGCAGCACGGTTTCGCCCTGGAGTTCCAACATCAGCCGGAGCACACCGTGGGTCGACGGGTGCTGGGGGCCCATGTTGATGATCATCGTCTGGTCTTCGTCGGGATCATCGGGGAGGCCGCCGAGCCCGGCCACCTCGGCCTCGGACATGCGCAACACGGCGCCGATCTCGCGCATCAGCTCCTTGGCGGTCTGCTCGCTGCGGGGGCGCAACTGCTGTTCGCCCTCGTCGGTGCCGGCTACCGAGCGTTGGTAGTAGTCGGTGCTGTCGACAGTGGAGACGTCGAGGGGAATCTTGGTGTCGCTCATCAGGTGTTCGCTCCCTTGAACTGGACCGGGATGCGGCCGATCTCATAGTCCTTGCGGAGAGGATGGCCGACCCAGTCCTCGGGCATCAGGATGCGGGTGAGGTCGGGATGATCGGCGAACTCGATGCCGAACATGTCGAACACCTCTCGCTCCATTGCCTCGGTGCCGGGATGCACGTCGAACAACGTGGGGAGCACCGCGTCGTCAGCGGGCACCTGGACTCGCAGGCGCACCCGGCGGCGGTGACGCATGTCGAGCAGGTTCACGACCACTTCGAAACGCTGGGCGGTCTCGGCGTCGTCGGAGAGTTTCCGGCCAGGCAGTTCGAGGTAGTCGACGCACGTGAGGTCGATGCACATCGCGTAGCCCTCGTCGGCGAGCACCTTCACCGTGGCCAGGTACTCGTCGCGCGCTACATGACGCACGTCGTCGAGCCCGCCTCGGCGCTCCGCTGCGGGAGCGTTCACTTCTTCGCACCCAGCAACACGGGCGTGGCTGCGGCAGCCGGCTCGATGTACTCGACGTGGATGTTGGCGCCGCCACCGGACTCGTGGCGGCGCTTGAGGATCTGATCGGTCTCGATCAGCCCGTGGAGCGTCTCGATCGCGTGGATCAGGGTCTCGGGGGTGGGCGGGCACCCTGGTGCGTACACGTCGACCGGCACGATCTGGTCGACGCCCTGCACGATCGCGTAGTTGTTGAACATGCCGCCGCTGCTGGCGCACACGCCCATGCTGATGACCCACTTGGGCTCCATCATCTGGTCGTACACCTGGCGCAGCACCGGGGCCATCTTCTGGCTGACACGACCGGCCACGATCATGATGTCGGCCTGGCGCGGCGACGCGCGGAACACCTCCATACCGAAGCGCGAGATGTCGTAGTGGGCGCCACCGGTGGCCATCATCTCGATGGCACAGCACGCGAGCCCGAACGACGCGGGCCACGACGAGCGCGACCGCGACCAGTTGACCAGGTCCTCGAGTTTTCCGGTGATGACGTTGTGCGACAGCCCGCCGAGTCCGTCGTCGAGTACATCGTTCACGATGCCCATGGTGGTGACTCCTTTTGGTCTGACTACTCGGTCCGACTGCGACGTCTGACTACGACGCCCGTTGGGCAACCGCGTCGTCACGAGACGGTAGACGGCCATCGGTGCCGACTCGACGAACCGTGGTGGTGGCCGTGCGCTCGGGTGAGATCATCGCGGCGTCGGCAGCCAAGCTGCGGTAGCGGTGGACCGGGCCCCAGTCGAGCCCGCCACGGGCGACCTCGTAGACGAAGGTGGTGAAGAAAACGACCGAGAAGGCCAGGATCGCCCAGAACCCGTAGGCACCCAATGTCGAGTGCGACACGGCGTAGGGGTACACGAAGATGATCTCGATGTCGAACATGATGAAGAGCATCGCCACGATGTAGAAGCTCACCGGGAATCGTTCAGGGGGTTGCCTGCTCGGCACGATTCCGCACTCGTACGGTGCCTCTTTCGCCACCGACGGACGTCTCGGCGCCAGCAACCGCGACGCGGCAAAACTGAGGATGCCGAAGACGACAGCGAGGATCAGAAGGACGACGACGGGGAGGTACTGACCCATGGTCAGACCCCGGCTCCGACCTTTTCCTGCTCGGCGTCAGCGGTGGCGTCTGCAGGTGGCGGCTCGGCGGAGATGGCCGGCAACGGTTGGGCGAGATTGTCCTTGAGTACCCGCTCACGGCGGTGCAACAGATAGCACAAGGCGAGGAAGATCAGACCCGCACCAACTGCGAGCACGGCCGGTGGTTGGCGGCGGGACCCGAGGTCGCGGACCATGTACACGTACTCGCGCTGGCGGTTCTCATCGATCTCTGGGCGAGCGGGAGCCCGGCCGGGTTCGGTACGCACCGGCACGAATGGAGCAGCCTCGGCCACGACGTAGTGCGGCGTGTGGAAGAACGCAACGAAGTCGAGCGTGTCGTTGATCTTCGGGTAACGCTCGCCACCGATGTCGAACACCTCGATGATCTCGAACTGTCCAGCGGCAAAGGCGCCCTCTTCGACGAGGAGTTCGGTGGCCGCTGCCTGTGCCTGGCCGAATGCGGGCGACGCCTTGTCGAGGACGACCCAGCCCTGCTCGAGGAACGTGTCGCGTACGGTCTCGGCTGACTCGGTGGGCGTGGCCTCAGCGGTGACGTCGACGTTCGGGTCGAGGACACCGGACGAGCCGAGCGCATCGACGTCCTGCAGTACGCCGGATCCCGGGACCGCCTGCCAGGTCGGGTCAGGGCCCCGCAGACCGATGCCGTAGATCATCCACACGACGCCCATCAGCAGCATCCAGCCGGCCAAGGCGGTTGCCACCACGAGGAACGCAAGCCGCGATCCCATGTTGGTGGCCATGATGCCGTACACGCTGCCACACAGGATGACGACACCGATGATGACGGTCAGGAGACCGCGAAGCTCGGGCTCCCAGCCGATTGCCAACAAGGTCATGGTCACAGGCTCCGTACGTAATCGACGATCTCGCGGATCTGCTCGTCGGTGAGCAACGATCCGAATCCGGGCATCCGGCCGCTTCCCTGGCCGTTGAGACCATAGAGCTTGCCGAACTCCGAACCGCGCTTCAAGAACGCCACCAACTGTTCGTCGTCGGCGAAGTGCGAGTTGACCGAGCCGCCGGTGAGGTTCCAACCGAAGGCTCCCTGGCCGGACACACCCGGCTGGCCGTAGCTCCATCCGAGCGTGTGGCAGCGAGCACAGCTGTAGGCGCCACTGGCGAGATCGAGGTTGAACAACGCCTGACCGACGCTCTCGGCATCACCGTCGG
>ENA-OFCX01000998-OFCX01000998.1-metagenomes-genome-assembly--contig:-NODE-998-length-12472-cov-6.808811_pt1 | contig 12472 bp, 15 predicted proteins | sample MGYA00153384_OFCX01 | MGnify analysis MGYA00153384
CCGAGTCGCTCATCGACGCGCTGGCCGAGGCCGACGTCGTCTACGCGCTGCGGATGCAGCACGAGCGCACCGACCAGGCCTGGGTGCCGTCGCTGCGCGAGTACGCCAACGTCTACCAGGTCAACGCCAAGCGCCTGTCGCCCCACCAGGTGCTCATGCACCCGGGGCCGGTCAACCGGGGCGTCGAGCTCAGCGGCGAGGTGGTCGACTCGCCGCAGGCCGTGATCACCGCCCAGGTCGAGGCGGGGGTCGTGGTCCGCATGGCGGTCCTCTACGAGGTCCTGGCGGGCACCCGCGCACCCGCCCGTGCGCCCGCGGCCGCCGGGGCACGCGCATGATGGAGCCGTTGGTCCGCGCGCCTGCCGCCGCCGTCGACCTCCTCGTCCGCGGCGCGCACGTGCTCGATCCGCGCACGGGCCTGGACGGACTGCACGACGTCCTGGTCCGGGAGGGTGAGATCGCGCAGATCGGCGCCCCCGGGAGCCTGGACGCGCCCCCGGGCGCCGAGGTCGTCGACGGCACCGGGCGCCACCTCTTCCCGGCGTTCGTGGACCCGCACGTGCACCTCCGTGTCCCGGGCCAAGAGCACAAGGAGGACCTCGAGACGGGGACCCGCGCGGCGGCGGCCGGCGGGTACTGCGCCGTGGTGGCGATGCCGAACACCGACCCTGTCGTCGACTCCACTCCCGGCCTGCGCTCCCTGCGCGACGCGGCAGCCCGATCACCCGCGGGCTGGCCGGCCGCGAGCTCACCGAGATGGCCGAGCTGCGCGAGCAGGGGGCGCTCGGCTTCACCGACGACGGCCGCCCCGTCGTCTCGGCGGGGATGCTGCGCAAGGCGCTGCAGTACCAGCGCCTCTGCGGCGGGGTGATCGCTCTGCACGAGGAGGACCCGTCGCTGTCGGGCGCGGGGGCGATGCACGAGGGGACGGTCTCCGCGCTGCTCGGCATCACCGGGATCCCGTCGATCAGCGAGAGCACGATGGTCGCGCGCGACTGCGCGATCGCGGGGTATGAGGAGGCGCGGATCCACCTGCAGCACCTCTCCGCGCACGAGTCGGTCACCGCGGTGGCGGCCGCCAAGGCGCAGGGCGTTCGCGTCTCCTGCGAGGTCAGCCCGCATCACCTCCTGCTGACCCACGAGGCGGTGCGCACGCTCGACACGCGGATGAAGATGAACCCGCCGCTGCGGACCGAAGAGGACCGCGAGGCGCTCGTGGCCGGGCTGCGCGACGGGACCATCGACTGCATCGCGACCGACCATGCGCCCCACGCGCGCGACGAGAAGGAGGTCCCGTTCGAGCAGGCGCCGATGGGGACCACCGGCCTGGAGACCGCGTTCGCCGCGGTGCACACCGGCCTCGTCGTGCCCGGCGTCCTGTCGCTGGCCCTGCTCGTGGAGAAGCTCACGGGCGGCGGCGGCCTGCTCGACCTGCCGGTTCCCATGATCGCCGTCGGCGAAGGCGCCAACGTCGTGCTCGTCGACTTGGCGGCCACGTTCGAGGCGGGCGCCGAGGGCTGGGCCTCGCGCTCGGCGAACAACTGCTTCGCCGGCCGCACGCTGCGCGGCCGCATCCTGCTCACCGTCGCGGCCGGGTCGGTCGCCTACCGCGAGCGCGCGTTCGCGCTCACCCCCGCCTGATGCTCACCCGAGACTCCGCCGCCCTCGTCGTCGTCGACGTGCAGGAGGCCTTCCGCGGCTACGACGCCTTCGCCGACGTGGCCGCCGCCTCCGCCAAGCTCGTCCGCGCCGCGCGCATCCTCGGCGTGCCGACCGTCGCGACCGAGCAGTACCCGAAGGGCCTCGGCCGCTCGGCCCCCGAGCTCGGGCTGCTGGAGGACGTCGCCGTCGTCGAGAAGTCGGTCTTCTCCGCCGCGCGCGCCGAGGGCTTCTCGCTCCAGGGGCGGCCGCAAGCGGTCCTCTGCGGCATCGAGGCGCACGTCTGCGTCGCACAGACCGCGCTCGACCTGCTCGAGCAGGAGGTCGAGGTCTACCTCCCGGTCGACGCGGTCGGCTCGCGCTTCGGTCGCGACGCCGAGGTCGCGATCCGTCGCCTCGAGACCGCCGGCGCCGTCGTCACCACGGTCGAGGCGGTGCTCTTCGAACTGCTCGAGCGTGCGGGCACACCGGAGTTCAAGGCGATCCAGGAGCTGGTCAAGTGAGCCGCCCCGCGACCGCCTACGTCCTGCTGGACGACGGCACCCGCTTCGACGGCGAGGCCTGCGGCGCCGACGCGCACGCCGTCGGCGAGGTCGTCTTCACCACCGGCATGTCGGGATACCAGGAGTCGGTCACCGACCCGTCCTTCGCCGGGCAGCTGCTCACCTTCACCTACCCGCACATCGGCAACACCGGCGTCAACCCGCAGGATGTGGAAAGCAGCCGTGTGCATGCCGCCGGTCTCATCATCAAGGACCTGCCGATTTTGGTTAGCAACTTTCGCAGCACGCAGTCGTTATCTGATTATTTGGTGGCCGAAAATACGGTGGCCATTGCCGACATCGACACCCGTCAGCTCACCCGTCTGCTGCGCACCAAGGGCGCGCAGAACGGCTGCATCATGGGCTTGGCAGCGGATCAGGACGTTACACCCGAGTTGGTTGATCAAGCCATCGCCAAAGCCCGATTGGCACCCAGCATGACGGGTCTTGACCTTGCAAAAATGGTATCCACAACCCAGTCGTATGACTGGTCGCAGACCGAATGGCAACTAGCCGGTCCAGACGGAAAACCAGTTTACGGCACGCAAACCTCACCACAATTCCACGTGGTGGCCTGCGACTTCGGCGTCAAGAAAAACATCCTGCGCATGTTGGCGCAGCGTGGCTGCCGCGTCACCGTCGTGCCCGCGCAAACATCGGCTAAAGACGTGCTGGCTTTAAAGCCCAATGGCGTTTTCCTGTCCAACGGCCCTGGCGACCCCGAGCCTTGCGATTACGCCATTGCCGCCACTGCAGCGCTGATCGAGCACGGCATGCCCACCTTCGGCATCTGTCTGGGTCACCAGTTCATGGCAATGGCCAGCGGTGCCAAAACCTTCAAAATGAAACTTGGCCACCACGGGGCCAACCACCCGGTGAAAGACCTTGACACCGGCCGCGTCAGCATCACCAGCCAGAACCACGGTTTTGCGGTCGATGAAAAAACCCTGCCTGCCAACCTGCGCCCCACCCACATCAGCCTGTTCGACAACACCTTGCAAGGCCTGGCGCGCACCGACAGACCCGCATTCTGCTTTCAGGGTCACCCTGAGGCCAGCCCTGGGCCGCAAGACATTGGCTATTTGTTTGACCGTTTTATTCAGTTGATGGCCAAGGCCTAAGGATCATGCGATGAAATTTTTCAGTTTCCCCCAGGCCACGCTCGAGAAAGCGATCCAAAAACGCATCATGACCCTGCCACCCGAGCACAAGGAATGGTTCGGCGCGCGCTGGTCTCAAAAGCCCTACAAAAAAGCCTTCATGGAAAACAAGGCCATGCCCTTGATCACCCTGCTGGCCAAAGGCAAAACCTGCGAAGAAGCCGACTTTGCCGAATTGATGGCCGACTGGGATGTGAGTTTTTACGAAAGCGAAGCGGCCGTGTTGCGGCCCATGATTGAAGGCGATGGACTGATGCAGTTGATGCAAAAGAACATGCCGGTGGAGCGCAAGCAAGCCTTGCTGGAGCGGTTGGAAAGAAGGCCTCAAATCGGGCCAATGAACACCCCAGCAGCAGGAATTTCAATTTAAATCAACGCCTCACGTACCTGAAGCGCCGCCGGCGATAAAAAAGACGCGCCGTGACCTGACTGAAGACTGACCATGCCAAAACGCACTGACATCCACTCCATCCTCATCATCGGCGCAGGCCCCATCATCATTGGCCAGGCTTGCGAGTTTGATTACTCGGGCGTGCAGGCCTGCAAGGCGTTGCGCGAGGAGGGGTACAAAGTCATTTTGATCAACAGCAACCCTGCCACGATCATGACCGACCCGGATATGGCCGATGCCGTGTATATCGAGCCCATTAATCCCGATACCGTCGAGCGCATTATCGCGAAAGAAAGACCGGATGCTTTGCTTCCAACGATGGGTGGTCAGACTGCCTTGAATTGTGCGCTCGATATGGCGGACGCAGGCACGCTGGAAAAATACGGTGTCGAATTGATTGGCGCTTCGCGTGAGGCAATTCGTATGGCAGAAGATCGCGAATTATTCCGGATCGCGATGAAAGAGATTGGCTTGGACTGTCCGAAAGCAGAAATTGCCCGCACGGTAGAACAAGCGATCAAAATTCAAACCAAAGTCGGTTATCCCACAATTATTCGCCCAAGTTTTACGTTGGGCGGTAGCGGCGGCGGTATTGCTTACAATAAAGAAGAGCTTATCGAAATTGTGACGCGCGGTTTAGACCTTTCGCCAACGGGCGAAGTGTTGGTAGAAGAATCTGTTCTAGGCTGGAAAGAATTTGAAATGGAAGTAGTGCGCGATAAGGCAGATAACTGCATTATTGTTTGCTCGATTGAAAATCTTGACCCTATGGGCGTGCACACCGGTGATTCGATCACGGTGGCGCCGGCGATGACGCTCACCGATCGCGAGTATCAGGCGATGCGCGACGCGGCCATGGCGATCATCCGCGAGATCGGTGTGGATGCCGGCGGTTGCAACATTCAGTTTGCCGTCAATCCGGTGGATGGTCAGTTGATCGTCATCGAGATGAACCCGCGCGTGTCGCGGTCGTCGGCGCTGGCGTCGAAGGCGACCGGCTTCCCGATCGCCAAGGTCGCGGCCAAATTGGCGGTGGGTTACATGCTCGACGAGATCGCCAACGACATCACCGGCGGCGCGACCCCGGCGTCGTTCGAGCCGACGATCGATTATGTGGTGACCAAGATCCCGCGCTTTGCGTTCGAGAAGTTCGCGGGGGCGGCGGATACGCTGTCGACCGCGATGAAGTCGGTCGGCGAGGTGATGGCGATCGGGCGGAGTTTCGCGGAAAGCCTGCAGAAGGCGCTGCGCGGGCTTGAGGTCGGCCTCACCGGGCTCGACCGGATGACCGGCCTGATGAACGCCAGCCCGGCGGAAATGGAGAATGCGCTGGCCCGCGCCACGCCCGACCGGCTGCTGGTCGCGGCGGAAGCGCTGCGGCAGGGCTTCACCATTGAGCGGATCCACGCCATCTCCGGGTTCGACCCGTGGTTCCTCGGGCGGCTGGCGGAGATTGTCGCGGCCGAGGAGCAGGTCCGCGCCGAGGGCATTCCGCAGGATGTCGCGGGCTTGCGGCGGCTGAAGGGGATGGGCTTCTCCGACTCGCGGCTGGCGCAATTGGCGTTGCGCTCGGCGGGAGTCGATCGCGATGCGTCCGAACATGCCGCCTACGGGTCGGGGATCGTCCATGATGCGCTGCGGGCGATGACCGGCGGCGTGACCGAGGCCGAGGTGCGCAAAGCGCGGCACAAGCTGGGGGTGCGCCCAGTGTACAAGCGGATCGACAGCTGCGCGGCGGAATTCGATGCGGCGACGCCGTATCTCTACTCGACCTATGAGGCGCCGCTATTTGGCGAACCCGAGGACGAGGCCGACGTTTCCGACCGCCGCAAGGTGATCATCCTCGGTGGCGGGCCGAACCGGATCGGGCAGGGGATCGAGTTCGATTATTGCTGCTGCCACGCCGCCTTTGCGCTCAAGGAGGCGGGGTATGAGGCGATCATGGTCAATTGCAATCCGGAGACGGTGTCGACCGACCCCGACACGTCGGACCGGCTGTATTTCGAGCCGCTGACCGAGGAGGATGTGCTCGAGATCATCCACCGCGAGAGCGAAAAGGGCGAACTGGTCGGGGTAATTGTCCAGTTGGGCGGCCAGACCCCGCTCAAGCTCGCCGCGGGGCTGCAGGACGCCGGGGTTCCGATCCTCGGCACCTCGCCCGACAGCATCGACCTCGCCGAAGACCGCGAGCGGTTCGCCAAGCTGGTCGACCAGCTCGGTTTGAAACAGCCCGCCAACGGCATGGCGCGGAGCCGCGACGAGGCGATCGCGGTGGCTACACGGATCGGTTATCCGGTGCTGATCCGCCCGAGCTACGTGCTCGGCGGGCGGGCGATGGAGGTGGTCGACGGCCCCGACCAGCTCGACCATTATATCGCCACCGCAGTCCAGGTGTCGGGCAATTCTCCGGTGCTGATCGACCGCTATTTGCGCGACGCGATCGAGGTCGATGTCGATGCGATCTGCGACGGGACCAAGGTCGCGGTGACCGGGATTCTCCAGCATATCGAGGAAGCCGGAGTCCATTCGGGCGATTCGGCTTGCTCGATCCCGCCGTACAGCCTGTCGCCGGCCGTAATCGCCGAGATCGAGCGCCAGGCCGAGGCGCTGGGGATGGCGCTCAAGGTCAAGGGGCTGATGAACATCCAGTTCGCGGTCAAGGACGAGCTGGTCTATCTGATCGAGGTCAATCCGCGCGCCAGCCGGACGGTGCCGTTCGTCGCCAAGGCCATCGGCCGCCCGATCGCCAAGATTGCGACGCGGGTGATGGCGGGCGAATCGCTCGACGCCTATCTGCCGATCGACCGCGACATTGATTATGTGGCGATCAAGGAAAGCATCTTCCCGTTCGCGCGCTTTCCGGGGACCGATCCGGTGTTGGGCCCGGAAATGAAGAGCACCGGCGAAGTGATGGGAATCGATAAGGATTTCGATATTGCTTTCGCCAAGTCGCAGCTCGGCGTGGGGGTCAAACTGCCCGACAGCGGCGCGGTGTTCATCTCGGTCAAGGATAGCGACAAGGAGCATATCCTGCCCGCCGCGCGCCTGATGGTCGAACTCGGGTTCAAGATCATCGCTACCGGCGGAACCGCCGATCACCTCGCCGCGCAGGGCCTGCCGATCGAGAAGGTCAACAAGGTGGCGCAGGGGCGGCCGCACATCGTCGACCGGTTGATGGATGGCGGCGTGCAACTGGTGTTCAATACCACCGAGGGCTGGCAGTCATTGAAGGACAGTTATTCGATCCGCGCGACGACGCTGGGCCGCAAGGTGCCGTACTTCACCACGGCGGCGGCAAGCCTGGCTGCGGCGCGGTCGATCAGGGCGCTTCGCGGGCACAAGCTTGAAGTCCGCTCGCTACAGTCCTATTATTCCGCCTCCACAGACTGATTTTCCATCAAGCCTTTCGGAAATGATGCGTGGCGCCGCCGGTAAGGCAAGGCGCTCGTCGAAAGGGTTTTGAGCCAAGGGGTTAATGACCATGTCGACCGAAAAAGTGCCAATGCTGGAAGAAGGCCACCGCTTGCTGGAGGAGGATGCCAAGCGCCTCAAGCTCGAGCGGCCCGAGATCATCGAGGCGATCGAAGTTGCGCGGGCGCATGGCGACTTGAGCGAAAACGCCGAATATCATGCCGCCAAGGAGCGACAGGGCCAGATCGAGGCGATGCTCGCCGACGTCGAGGACCGGCTGGCGCGCGCGCTGGTAATCGACCCGACCAGCCTGTCGGGCGACAAAGTGGTGTTCGGTGCGACCGTGACGTTGGTCGACGAGGATAACAAGAAAATCAAATACCAGCTGGTCGGCCAGACCGAGGCCGATGCCCGGGTCGGCCGGATCAGCTATAATTCTCCGCTTGGCCGCGCATTGATCGGGCGGTTGGTCGGCGAGGATGTCGAAGTGACGACCCCGTCGGGCGAGAAATATTACGAGATTTCCAAGCTCGAATTCATCTGATGCGCGATTTGTTGCGCGGGCAGCCGGCGACCTTTGTGCTGATGGTGCTGACCGGGCTGGTGTCGCTCGGGATCCTGGTTAGCGGCAATCTCAGCAATGCCGCGACCGTGTTGGGCTTCATTCCGGCGCGGGTCGGCGGATTCAATGTCACGCCGTCGGTGTTGTGGTGGCTGACCCCGCTGACCGCGACCCTGATCCATGGCGGGCTGCTCCATTTGGTGACCAACTTCATCCTGTTCGCTTATTGCGGGCGCCAGGTCGAAAGCGTGCTCGGCCCGGGGCCACTGGTCGTGCTGTACGTGATCGGCGCTTATGCCGCAGCGGCCGGGCAATATCTGCTCGATCCGCTGTCGACCGCGCCGATGATCGGCGCGTCGGGGGCGATCAGCGCCTTGGTCGGGGCTTATGCCTTGAGCTTCGGCAAGCCAAGGCGGATCGTCACCTCGTTCAAACTCAATCGCTGGCTCAACGTCGCGTGGCTGTTGGTCGCGTGGATCGTGCTGCAATGGATGATCGGCTTCGTCATGGGGCAGCAAGGCGTGTTGCTCGCCACCGGGGCGCATGTCGGCGGGTTCATCGCCGGGGTGCTGCTGCAGAAGCCGTTATTGCTGTGGCGGTATCGCAGGGCTTGAGGGGGGTGGGCGGGGATGTCCGCTTGGGGTGGAAAGCGGACGTTAGCCGGGTCGCTTAGAACTCGACCGCCGAGCAGTACAACTTCGAGACGGTGAAGGTCCCGTAATTTCTTCCAATCTGGTTCATGAACCCATCCGCTTCCTTGATCATCACTAGGACAACTCTGCCTTTCGGATAGACCCTTGCTCTTCCTTCGTTTTCCCACCCGTCTGTGAACGAAAACGCCAAGCTGCCGTCCCGCAAGACACTCGCGTTATTCGTCTCGGCGTCGAGGATTTGCGGATTATCTGGCATCCGGTTGGCTATCGAAATCGCGTAACGTCCGTCCTTCCTGCTTATCTCGACCGACATGATGAAATCACCGAGCGGAATGTCATGACCTTTGACGCCGGTGTAGCCGGTCATCGGTTCCTTGAGGCAGTAGAGACCGGGAGCGATTGGGTGAGCAGTTCGCTTGTCTTTCACTGGAACTGAAACGGCGACCGCCATCATCGCTAATAATAGGAGCTTCATTCGGCCAACGTAGCGAGATTGCTAGTGTCCGCAACGGCTCGAAAGCGGACCGTCCATTTAGGCTTTGTCAATTGGCCGGCGCGGTCATCCCGTCCGGCTCAAGCAGGCGGTGCAAATGCACCACGACATATTTCATCTCGGCATCGTCGACGGTGCGCTGGGCTGAGGCGCGCCAGGCGTCTTCGGCGTCGGCGTAATTGTCGTACATCCCGACCAGGTCGAGATTTTCCAGGTCGGTGAAATCGAGGCCTTGCGGATCGCTGACCCGGCCACCGAATACGAGATGAAGCTTGCTCATGGCCGGATCGCTAGCAGGTAAATCAATTTCCGAAAACAGGTCCGAAGCACGAAAAGCAACATCCCCCCCCCCAGCCCCTCCCGCAAGCGGGAGGGGAGTAGGGGTTAGTCGCCGCGGACGCTGGTCGCGGCGGCCTTGGCCGAGCTTTTGATCGCTTGGGCGACGCCATCGACGATCGAGCGCACCGCTTCGCCGCCGGCATCGCGAGTCAGCCCGAGCTCGTCGAGGCGCGCCTGGCCGGCGGTCTTGGCGGCTTCGACCGCAGCGCTCGCCTTGTCGCGGATGTTATCGGTTACCGGGGCGAGCAATTGTTTCTCGCGGCGGCTGGTCGGCAGGAGCGCGGCAAGGATGGCGCCGGCGGCGATTCCGCCGGCGATGACCGCCAGCGGCGCCTCGCCAAGCTGGTCGCCGGCTTTCTTGCCAGCGGCGGCCGCGCTGTCACGGGCGCTGTCGTACGCGGTGATCGCACGCTCGCGCGCACCGTCGATCGCGTCTTCGGCCTGGTCGCGAAGGCTGGCGGCTTTGGTTGGTTTCTTGGCACTCATCACTTGGTCTCCGTCTTGCGCGCCGGACGCGGCGCACTGCGTTTTCGCCGCAGGGCCGGCCGTGGCGCCGGGACCTTGGCAACAACTTCTTCAGGTTCATCGTCTGACGTCATGGCGTCAACCAGGCGGCTGACCCCATGCTTGATCGGATCGCGGGCGAGGAACATCGCGATCGCCGCAACCACCCCGCCGGTGACGACCGGGCGGCGCTTGACCGCGTCGACCGCATCTTCGGCGAGGTCGGCGCCTTTGACCTTGGCGCTTTCCCACGCGTCGCGGGCGAGCGTTCGCGGGGCGAGCCGTTGCTGAAGCTCGCGCGCGGTGTCGATCAGCGCCTCACGGGCGTTGGCGACATTGGCCTGCGCGGCGATGATGCGCGGGTTCATTCGCCAGCTTTCCACGATTTGAACGCCGCAAGCCCGAGTCCGAGCGACACCAGCATCGTCACCAAAGTGGCGACAAGTCCGCCGGCAAGCGGCCCGAGCACTGCCGCCAGGGTCAGCACCAGCGTCAGGATCAATGCGATTACGCCGGCAAAGCCAAAGGCGATTGCACCGGCGAGCAGGATCGTGGGGAGCTTGGCGCGAGTCGCCTGGGCTTCGGCGCGAACGCGGACGAGGTCGACTTCGGCCTTGGCATAAGCCTTGCCGTCGTCGATCAGCCGACCGAACAAGTCACCGATCGGCGCCTCGTTCAAGTCGGGCTGATCCCCGCCCATGTTCGCGTCGCGCGGCAAGGTCAGGCCTTGGGCTTGTCGCTGTCGAGCCCGGTCTTGACCAGGCGGGCGAGGACGAACCCGATCACCGCAGCACCGGCGAGTGCGATGCCCGGGCTCTTCTTGACGAAGTCGCGGGTGTCGTCGATCAATTCGTCGGGGGTCTTGGAGGCGAGGCTGTTGGCCGCGCCTTCGATCGCGCCAGCGGCCTTGCGGGCATAATCGCCATATTCGGTGCCAAGCCGGTCATCGAGGCCGGCGGCGGTGTCGCCGACCATTTTCGACACGCTGGCAAGCGCCTCCGAAGAGCGCTCGAGGCCCTGGCCGACGAGCCCACGGGTCTTGCCCGCCGCCTGGTCGGCAAGCTTGCTGCCGCTTGATTTCACCTTGCCGACCAATTGGTCGCGCTTATTGGTTGGGGTCACGGTCGTTTGCTCCTGAAAATCGGTGGTGGCGGACGCGCCGGCAACAATCGAATCGGTGCCTTCGGGTAGCGACTCATTCTGGTCGATCATCATGATACTCCTTATCGAGAGACAAAACCCCGATTTCAGTCACTTCGTTCCGGCCGCCCATGCGGACTGCCGGATTAGTTGCGCACTCCGCCGCGCGAAGGCTAGAGCCGACCGCGAAGCAAAGCCACGGAAACCCATATATGACCGCAATCGTCGATATCCATGCCCGAACCATCCTCGACAGCCGCGGCAACCCGACGGTCGAAGTCGATGTGACGTTGGAAGATGGCAGCATGGGCCGGGCGGCGGTGCCGTCCGGGGCGTCCACTGGCGCGCATGAAGCGGTCGAGCTGCGTGATGGCGACAAGTCCCGGTGGGGCGGCAAGGGCGTCGATCAGGCGGTGCGCAACGTCAATGGCGAGATTGCCGATCACATCGTCGGCTATGAAGCCGAGGACCAGTCGACGATCGACGCGGTGATGATCGACCTCGACGGCACCGCCAACAAGGGTCGGCTCGGCGCCAATGCGATCCTCGGCGTCAGCCTGGCCGCCGCACGCGCCGCCGCCGACGCTCGGGGATTGCCGCTGTACCGCTACGTCGGGGGTGTGTCGGCCGACCTGCTGCCGGTGCCGATGATGAACATCATCAACGGCGGGGCGCATGCCGACAATGGCATCGACTTCCAGGAATTCATGATCATGCCGGTCGGCGCGGACAATTTCTCCGAGGCGTTGCGCTGCGGCACCGAGGTGTTCCACGCATTGAAGGCGCGGCTGCACAAGCAGGGGCTCAACACCGCGGTCGGCGACGAAGGCGGGTTCGCGCCCAACTTGCCGTCGGCGCGCGCGGCATTGGACGTGATCGGCGAGGCGGTCGGCGATGCGGGCTACAGCCTCGGCGATGACGTGATGATCGCGCTCGACTGCGCGGCGAGCGAATATTTCAAGGACGGCGCCTATCGCATGACCGGCGAAGGCAAGACCTTGTCGCCGAGGGAGAACGCAACCTTCCTCGCCGACCTGGCGCGCGACTATCCGATCGTCTCGATCGAGGACGGCATGGGCGAGGATGACATGGCCGGGTGGAAGGAGCTGACCGAGCGCATCGGCGCGAGCTGCCAATTGGTCGGCGACGACCTGTTCGTCACCAATACCGAGCGATTGGGGCAGGGGATCGCCGACGGCATCGCCAATTCGATCCTAATCAAGGTCAACCAGATAGGGACGCTGAGCGAAACCATCGCCGCGGTGCGCATGGCTCAGCACGCGGGCTACACCGCGATCATGTCGCACCGCTCGGGCGAAACCGAGGATTCGACTATCGCCGACCTCGCGGTCGCGCTCAGCTGCGGCCAGATCAAGACCGGCAGCCTGGCTCGGAGCGACCGCACGGCGAAGTACAACCAACTGCTGCGGATCGAGGAAGAACTCGGCGATTCGGCGCGCTTCGCGGGCGGTGCAGCGGTCAAAAATTGGAATCGGCGCAAAAGTGCTTGATTCTCCACGCCGATTCTGATTCTATCTCTTTATGGAAGGGGCCAGAAAGAGTTTGGGGATGATCCGTCGTGCGGCACTGCCGGCGCTGATGCTGATCATCATCGGCA
>ENA-OFCX01000999-OFCX01000999.1-metagenomes-genome-assembly--contig:-NODE-999-length-12471-cov-7.306782_pt1 | contig 12471 bp, 9 predicted proteins | sample MGYA00153384_OFCX01 | MGnify analysis MGYA00153384
CGCGACGACGGCTGTGTCACGGTCGACATGAACCGGCCGGTGTTTGAACACGCAGGCATTCCTTTTGAAAGCACGGGTCTGCAGGCGCGAACCGAAGGCGGCTTCGAACTCTGGCCCTTGGCCGACGTGGCGTCGGGTTGTGAAGTGGCGGTGCTCTCGATGGGCAACCCGCACGCCGTGCTGCGCGTTTTAGATTTGGGCACCGCAGCGGTGGCCGAATGGGGGCCACGCATCGAAACACATGCGCGTTTCCCGCGCCGCGTGAATGTTGGATTCATGCAAGTGCTGTCGCGCAGCGAATTGCGCCTGCGTGTTCACGAACGCGATGCTGGCGAAACCCTGGCCTGCGGTACCGGCGCGTGCGCGGCGGTGGTTGCGGGCATGCGCCTGGGTTGGCTGGACGCGGCCGTGGAAGTGCACACGCGCGGCGGCGATCTGCGCATCGAATGGGCCGGTGGGGAACATTCGGTCTTCATGACCGGCCCGGCACAAACCGTCTATCAAGGAGAAATCGAACTGTGACTAACAACGCCGACGGGGTGCAGGGCATCACCGAAGCCGACATCGCCAACTACCTGGCCAACACGCCGGGCTTCTTCGAGCGCCACGCCGAACTGCTGGCCGCCGTGCAGCTGAGCAGCCCGCATGGCGCCCGCGCGGTGTCGCTGCAGGAGCGGCAGATGGAGATGCTGCGCGACAAGGCGCGCGGCCTGGAGCACAAGATCATCGAGATGATCCGGCACGGCCAGGACAACGTGGCGATCGCCGACAAGCTGCACCGCTGGACCCGCGAGCTGATGCTCACCAGCGAACCCACCGCGCTGCCCACTGTGTTGGTGCGCGAGCTGATGGACCTGTTCCAGATCCCGCTCGGCGGGCTGCGCGTGTGGGACGTGGCGCCCGATTACGCCGGGCTGGACTTCGCGCAAGGCGTGAGCGCCGATGCGAAAAGCTTCGCCTCGAGCCTAACGCTGCCCTATTGCGGCATCAACTCCGGCTTCGAAGCCGCCCAGTGGCTGGACGATCCGGCCGCCGCGATGTCGATCGCGATGATTCCGCTGCGCCATGCACGGGCGGTCGGCGCGTTCGGGTTGCTGGTGCTCGCATCACCCGACCCGACGCGCTACAGCGCCGACATGGGCACCGAGTTCCTGATGAGCCTGGGCGAACTGGCCAGCGCCGGCTTGTCGCGGCTGTTGCCGCAAGAGTGAGGGTCGCCCACGCGGCCCCGGCGCTGCAAGTGCCCGCCGTCAAGCAGCTCACGGTCGAGCTCGGCGCCTTGGTCGCTGCTGGGTTGAGGGCTTGCTCGGCGGTTTGTTCGGCGGCCTGCTCGGCGCTTTGTTCGGCGGCGTATTCGGCGGCTTGTTTAACGACAGGGGATTCATTCGCCCCATCCGAGGCATCTGGTCTGCGGACGACTGCATGGCGATCCGAACCGTCAGGCGTTCGCCGGCCGGCATGAAGGGCGCGCCGTCTGACAAGTCGATGTCGGCCGCGTGCACGACTTTCTGCCCCGACGTGCAGCGCCACCTGCAGCACCTCGAAGTCGAGCGCCGCCTCGCGGCCCGCACGTTGACGATGTACGGCGAGGCCTTCGTGCGCCTGCAGAACTTCGCCGCCGCGGTGCCGGTCGGCCTGCGCGAGGTGCAGACTCACCACGTGCGGCGCTGGGCCGCGCAATTGCACGGGCAAGGGCTGGCGTCGCGCAGCATCGCCATCGCGCTGTCGGCCTGGCGTGGGCTGTATCGCTGGCTCGGGCGCGATGGTCTCGTGCCGCTGAACCCGGTCGAAGGCGTGCGACCGCCGCGCGCGGCCAAGCCGTTGCCGAAGGCGCTGTCGGTCGATCAGGCGGTGGCGCTGGCCGAGCACGGTGCCGAGCCGGGCCGCGGCAACCCGGTGCTGGGCTTGCGCGACCACTGCATCATCGAACTGCTCTACGGCTGCGGTCTGCGCGTCGGCGAGCTGGTGGGGCTGGACTTGCACCCCGGCCGCGACGCCGCCGGCTGGATCGACGCGGCCGACGCCAGCGCGCACGTGCTCGGCAAAGGCGGCAAGCGCCGCAGCGTGCCGGTCGGCGCCGCGGCGCTGCAGGCGCTGCAGGCGTGGCAGGCGGTGCGTGGCCAGCTGGCCGATCCTCTCGAAGCCGCGCTGTTCGTCAGCAACCGCGGCACGCGTCTCACGCCCAGCCAGGTGCGCACACGCCTGAGGGCCAACGCGGTGCAGGCGGGGCTGCCGACCCACGTGCATCCGCACATGCTGCGCCACTCGTTCGCGTCGCACCTGCTGCAAAGCAGCGGCGACCTGCGCGCGGTGCAGGAACTGCTCGGCCACGCCAGCATCACCACCACGCAGGTCTACACGCGGCTCGACTTCGGGCATCTGTCGAAGGTCTACGACGCGGCCCATCCACGCGCGAAGAGAAAGAGCTGAAAGCCAAATCTGCGAGGGCAATGGTCTGCAGGCAATGGTCTGCAGGCAAAGGTCTGCGAGACGGCACGACCGTGCGCGTGCGTCACGACCAGTCTTCAGCCAGGGCAGCGCACGGGCCGACCGGGCGCAACCAGGCGGCTGCGTCACGATTAGTCACCAAGGCAGCGCACTGATCGACGGCGTAGATTAGCGCGGCAATGTCACGATGGAAGGACCGTGTTCGGGCAGCCGCAGAGGCAGGTGAAGCCGCGCCGCCCGGCCCGCCGGCGCACCGGGCGCAAGGGGCCGGCGTTCTGTCCTAGTGCATCCGCCCGAGTCGCGACGGGCTGTGGAACGCTGCGCCACCGCGGCGTGGCACGACACCCGGCACGCGACAATCCTGGCCATGAAAACGATCACGCTGCGTGACGGCAAGGAGCGCTCGCTGCAGCGCCGCCACCCCTGGGTGTTCGAGGGCAGCATTGCCGGCGGCAAGGCCGATGCGGGCGAGACCGTGCGCGTGGTGGCCGCCGACGGCAGCTTTCTCGCCTGGGGCGCTTACAGCCCGAGCTCGATGATCCGCGTGCGAGCCTGGAGCTTCGACGCAGACGAGCGCATCGACGCCGGCTTCTTGCAGCGCCGCATCGAGCGCGCGCTGGCGGTGCGGGCACGGCTGCCGATCGCCAGCGACGGCGTGCGCCTGGTCCACGCCGAGGCCGACGGCCTGCCCGGGCTGGTGGTCGATCGCTACGGCGACGTGCTCAGCGTGCAGTTCGGCTCGGCCGGCGCCGAGCGCTGGAAGCCGCTGCTGGCCGACCTGCTGCTCAAGGCCACCGGCCTGGCGCACCTGTACGAACGCAGCGATGCCAGCATGCGCAGCCTCGAAGGCCTGCCGCCCGCGACCGGCTGGTTGCGGCCAGCGCCGGCCGAGGCCGGGCCGACCCAGGTGACGATCCACGAGCACGGCTGGCGGCTCGGCGTCGACGTGGCGCACGGCCACAAGACCGGCTTCTACCTCGACCAGCGCGACAACCGCCGGGCGTTCGCCGACGCGGTGCGCCAGTTCGGCTGCCAACGCGTGCTGAACTGCTTTTGCTACACCGGCGGCTTCAGCGTGGCCGCATTGCACGGCGGCGCGGCGCATGTGCTGGGCATCGATTCGTCGGCGCCGGCACTGGCCCAGGCGAATGCCAACGTGGCGCTGAACGGCTTTGACGCGGCGCGCCACGAGACCCTGGACGCCGACGTCAACCAGAGCCTGCGTCTGTTCATCGAGCAGGGCCGCAGTTTTGATGCCATCGTGCTCGATCCGCCCAAGTTCGCGCCCACCGCGGCGCATGCCGAACGCGCCGCCCGCGCTTACAAGGACATCAACCGGCTGGCGCTCAAGCTGCTCGCGCCGGGCGGGCTGCTGTACACCTTCTCGTGCTCGGGCGGCATCGGCCCCGACCTGTTCCACAAGATCGTCGCGGGCGCGGGGCTCGACGCCGGCGTCGACGGGCTGTTCTATGCCCGCATGGGCGCTGCGCCCGACCACCCGATGACGGTGACGTTTCCCGAGGGCGATTACCTGAAGGGCTTGGCGATCATCAAGCAGTGACGTGCTTGCAACGCCAGCCGCTGGCCGCTGGCCGCTAGCCGCCGGCCGCCTGACCTGCCTGCCCCGCCCGGGCCCGCGGCAATTCAGGCGTGCGAAGGCAGCGCCACGCGCGGCTCGAACTTGGCGCGGTGCACGCTGAAGAAAGCCTTGACGTTGCGCACGTTGGCATCCTGGGTGAAAAGCCGCTGCACCAACAGGTGGTAGGCCGGCATGTCCGCCACCTGCAGCACCAGCATGAAATCGGGCCCCGGCGACACGCGGTAGCACTGCTGCACCGCCGGCTCGGCCACGGCGCGAGCTTCGAAGGCCTGCAGGTGCTCGGCGCCCTGCCGGTCGAGCGTGACTTCGACCAGCGCGCACAGCCCGGCGCCGAACTTTTGCGGTGACAGGATCGCCACCACGCGCTCGATCAGGCCCGATTCGGTCAGGCGCTTGACGCGGCGCAGGCAGGTGGCCGCCGAGGTGTGCACGGCGGCCGCCAGAGCCTGGTTGGTCAGCGAGGCGTCGCGCTGAAGCTGGTCGAGGATGCGCAGGTCGGTCAGGTCCATCGGCAGCAAGGGATCGGCGAAATATTCCAACTTTGTAGCTTTCGTGAACTAATCGAGCAGGTTTAATTGTGGCAGGCTGGATCTTTCGTTTTCTCGATCAATTTGCAATCTTCCACCGCGCGAGCGTGTCTAACATCGCGCCTTTGCAGCTTCAAGCAAGGATTTCCCCATGTGTGGCATCGTCGGCGCCGTCAGCACCCGCAACATCGTTCCGATCCTCATCGAGGGTTTGCGCCGACTCGAATACCGCGGCTACGACTCCTGTGGTGTGGCGGTGCACCAAGACGGTCGCCTGCGGCGCGCGCGCAGCACCGAGCGAGTGGCTGAGCTCGAAATCAACGTGCGCACCGACGAAGTTCAAGGCGGCACCGGCATCGCGCACACGCGCTGGGCCACGCACGGCGCGCCGGCCGTGCACAACGCGCACCCGCATTTCTCACCGGGACCGGGTGCTCCGGAAGGCAGCGCTGGCCGGATCGCGCTGGTGCACAACGGCATCATCGAAAACCACGATGAGTTGCGCGCCGAACTGCAGGCCCGCGGCTACGTCTTCACCAGCCAGACCGACACCGAGGTGATCGCCCATCTGGTCGACCACCTCTACCAGGGCGATTTGCTCGACGCCGTGCAGCAGGCAGTGCCGCGGCTGCGCGGCGCCTATGCAATCGCGGTGTTCTGCCGCGACGAGCCGCACCGCATCGTCGGCGCGCGCGAAGGCTCGCCGCTGATTTTGGGCGTCGGCGTGGCCGAGCGTGCGGGTGACGTGTTCCTGGCCTCCGACGCGATGGCGCTGGCCGGCGTCACCGATCAGATCGTCTACCTCGAGGAAGGCGATGTGGTCGATCTGCAACTGGGCAAGCACTGGATCACGCAGCGCAACGATGCCGGCCGTTTCGAGGCAGCGCATCGCGTGGTGCGAACAGTGCAGGCACACACCGGCGCCGCCGAACTCGGCCCATACCGGCACTACATGCAAAAAGAGATCTTCGAGCAGCCTCGCGCCATCGCCGACACGCTCGACGCGGTGCAGTCGATCACGCCCGAGCTGTTCGGCGACGGTGCGTACAAGGTGTTCAAGGACGTCGACTCGGTGCTGATCCTGGCCTGCGGCACCAGCTACTACAGCGGCTCGGTCGCGAAATACTGGCTGGAAAGCATCGCCCGCATCCCCACCAGCGTCGAGATCGCCAGCGAATACCGTTACCGCGACAGCGTCCCGAATCCGCGCACGCTGGTCGTCACCATCACGCAAAGCGGCGAGACCGCCGACACGCTGGCCGCCCTCAAGCACGCGCGCAGCCTGGGCATGCAGCACACGCTGACGGTGTGCAACGTGGCCACCAGCGCGATGGTGCGGGAGTGCGCGCTGGCCTTCATCACGCGCGCCGGCGTCGAGATCGGCGTGGCCTCGACCAAGGCCTTCAGCTCACAGCTGGTCGGCCTGTTCCTGCTGACGCTGAGCCTGGCGCAAAGCCGCGGCCTGCTGAGCGATGCACTGGAAGCCGAGCACCTGAAGGCATTGCGCCACCTGCCCGTCGCGGTGCAGGCGGTGCTGGCGCTCGAGCCGCAGGTGATGGCCTGGGCCGAGATCTTCGCGCGCAAGGAAAACGCGCTGTTCCTGGGCCGCGGCCTGCACTACCCGATCGCGCTCGAAGGCGCGCTCAAGCTCAAGGAGATCAGCTACATCCACGCCGAGGCCTACCCGGCCGGCGAGCTTAAACACGGCCCGCTGGCGCTGGTGACGGCCGAGATGCCGGTGGTGACGGTGGCTCCGAACGATGCGTTGCTCGAGAAGCTTAAGAGCAACCTGCAGGAAGTGCGCGCCCGCGGCGGCGAGCTGTTCGTGTTCGCCGACGCAGACACGCGCATCGACAGCGCCGAAGGCATACACGTCATCCGCATGCCTGAGCACTACGGCGCCCTGTCGCCCATCCTGCACGTGATCCCGCTGCAGCTGCTGGCGTACCACACGGCTTGCGCGCGCGGCACCGATGTCGACAAGCCCAGGAACCTCGCGAAGAGCGTTACGGTGGAGTAGCGCTCGCAGCTGCGTCGGACAATGGTCCGTAGGAATAAGGTCTGTCGGGCTGGTCACAGCCAGCTTGACTTGCTCGTGGCCGATCCAGCCGGAAGCGCGCCCGAGTGCAGCAAAGTGGAGTTGTCGGCCCAGACCCGCGCCACGGTGCTTGGCATGAACGTACATGCCTCGAACATAGGCTCGGTGTCGCTCCTTTCGGCCGCCTTCTCGCTCGATGCCTACGAACCCAATGAGTTCTTCTTCAATGAATGCGCCGAAGAAGACTCGCTCTTCAGATTCGGAGATAAAAGTGACCCAATCAGCGAGCGGCCTGGGCTCTTCGTCCTAATAGGCAAACCCGAACGAAGTTGGACTCTCTTGGAGTGCATCCAGACAGAGCGCTCATTACGCATTCCCGTCTTTGGCAGCGAGGCGACGAATCTGCATCCTGTGCAGCCTAACGTTTGAGGTGAGGCGGGACCAACGGTAAGTCACCAGCGTCCACTGGCAAAAAATGTACACCGTACCTGCCGGCGGACCCTGGTGGCCTGCCGTTGGGCCTCGCCTCGACCGAAGGGTTAGGCCGCACTACGTGCTTCTGCGAGCGTTTTGAGCCGGGCCAGTGTTGTCGGCAGGCCGGCGTTGACCCGCTTAAGCAGCAGCGGCCGCAGCAGAATGGAAAGAGGGCCTGAGAAGGTGACCCTATGGACAACTTCTGTATTGCTCGCCGCCACTGACCGCATCTCGTGTTCGAAGCGCATACGGAAAAGCGGAATCTTGGATTCGACGGTGAACCGCCTTCCAGGCTCAACCACCGTCAGTTCCATTGGCACAGTTCTGCCTTGGGTCGGAGTTAGCAGCCCTCGGCTTCCAACCTGGAATGGTCCGTCCAGTGTCGCTTGCTTGGTGTCAGGATCCCACTTATGCCAGCTGTCGACTTCTCGGTATATCTGAAAGATGACGTCTGGAGATGCGTCGATTGATATTCGGTGTTCAACGGGCATTTGAAGGGCTTGAAGCCGGTGAAGAGTTGTTTTCGTGCGGCCTAACGTTCGAGCTAAGCGGGCGACGACGGCAGGACGCCAGGCCCGGGCTGGCGAAAATGTACCGCGTACCGCCAGACCGGGCCTGGTGGCCTGCCGTCGGCGCTCCGCTTGAGCGAGGGGTTAGGCAGCACCGCGCGCACTCTCGTAAGCCTGGCGTGTTTGAAACATGTACACCGCTGGGCCGTCAGGCGTGGTGATGACCTTCTGCTGCACAAACCCTGCCTTCTCGTAACAGTGGATGGCTCGGTGATTGTTGGGAGCCGGGTCGGTTTGGATTTTCGTCACAGCGGGGTCCGAGAACAGCAGTTCAACGAGCGCACGGACGAGCTTTGTTCCGAGGCCTTTGTTCAGCTGCGTCGTGTTGGCCAAAGACTGGTCTATTCCGCGCACTCCGGGATCAGTTTCGTCTTCCCACCATCCATTTCCGCTTCCGAGTGCGATGTACGACTGGGCGTAGCCTATCGGTTCGGTGCCCAGCACCGCGATGTATGGAGTGACGAACTCTTCCGCCATCACTCTGGGTAGGTAGTGTTTCAGCACTTCATCAAGCGTTGGGCGTTCTTCCTCACCGCCCCACCATTCAACAATGTGAGGCCGATTGAGCCAGTCATGGAGCATCGGCAGGTCGCGCTCGGTCATGCGGCGCAAGGTAACGGCGGTGTTGATCGCGGACATGGAACGATGGTTCTGTGCTGCCTAACGTTCGAGCTAAGCTGACCGTGTAGGTATGCGTTGCTTGGCCGCGGAGGGAAAATAGCACACCTGCCCTGGAGCGGCCAAGCAACGCATGCCGTAGCGGGTCAGCTTGAGCGAGTGGTTAGGCATCATCGCACGCAGACGCTTGAACTCGGCTTTGCTTCGCAGGCTAATAAATGAGACGGTTCACCCGTCCGGACTAGAACGTGATTCGAACAGATGCGGCAGTGCGTTCTGCTTCACCGTGATACACAGCCTCGATGTTGTTGCCGTCCGGATCCAGAACGAAAGCAGCGTAGTAGCCGGGGTGGTAGGGGCGTTCCCCGGGAGCGCCGTTGTCCCGGCCGCCGCTCGCGAGCGCCGCTTTGTGGAATGCCTCGACCATGGTTCGGTCTTGTGCCTGGAAGGCCAAGTGATGCCGCCCCGTGAGCGCGCCATGAGCCGCTGGGCTCTCGGCGGTAGACACGAACAGTTCATCTGCCCAGAAATAGCCTTCGCCTGACCCGCCCAGTGGAACCTCAAGCGCGTTCAAGACATTTGAGTAGAAGTTCATGCTCGCAGCAAGATCTTTTACGACCAACTGAATGTGATCGATCAGGCGTCCTCGATGCAGTTCTTGCGTTTCCATAAAACGACTCCAACGTAGGGACAGATTCGGGGGGGTTCGGGTCGGCCGTTCTCGTGATGCCTAACCGTTTTAGGTGAGGCGGGACCAACAGCAGGACGCCATGGCCCGCTGGCGGAAAATGTACACCGTACCTGCTGGACGGCCCTGGTGGCCTGCCGTTGGGCCACGCCTCGACCGAAGGGTTAGGCGGCATTGCGGCAGGCGCGACCCTCATGACATTGCGACAAGGATGCTCAGAACCAGCATGCATAGGACCACTGGCAGCCAGACGGCACGTTCGCGGCGGCTTGGCGTGACTGCATTTGCTAGGGTTCCAAGCGCGCAGTAGCCAACTACAACCCATGACAAAGTAGGAGCCCAAGACTGAAGCGGGGCGAAGGCCAGACCGGCGCGAGCGGTGATGACTACTGCTAACGCGCCCACCAGCGCTGCGGATACGCCCGCAATGACGCGCGCATGGGGAGGCAATGAGTTCCTCCATCGGCCACCCAGCGTGAACTCGCCCCACGGAGCGCCGAGAATGAGTGCGACTTGGAACGCGCCCACCAGAAATGACAGGAGCACGAAGAGGAGCGCGGCGGTTTGTGCCATTGAGGAGGGTGCACATTTGGGGCGTTTAATGATGCCTAACGTTCGAGCTAAGCGGGCGCCAACGGCAGGACGCCAGGCCCGGGCTGGCGAAAATGTACCGCGTACCGCCAGACTGGGCCTGGTGGCCTGCCGTTGGCGCTCCGCTTGAGCGAGGGGTTAGGCCGCATTTGGTACGACCGGGGCGGATGGGTTACACATTTCTCGCAGCGTGAGGGTGACGCGGACAGGGACGATTGGCCCCCAAAAGGAGAGCCGAGATGCCCTGGAAGGACGCCAACATCATGGAACTGCGAATTCAATTCATTACCGACTGGCTCAAGCGCACGCACACGGTGAGTGACCTGTGCGCACGGTACGGGATCAGCCGCAAGAGCGGGCACAAGTGGATAGAGCGGTACCAGCACGAAGGCCCGGACTGGGTGCTGGACCGCAGCCACACGGCCAGGGTGATAGCGAACAAGACGCCGCTGGAAGTCGAGCAAGCGTTGATGCAGATGAGGGCGCAGCACCCGACATGGGGAGCGCGCAAGCTGCTGCACCTGGTGGGCGTGCAGCAGCCCGCACTGATGCTGCCGCACGAATCCACGGTGTGCGACATGCTCAAGAGAAACGGCCTGATCACGGCCAAGCCCCGGCGGCGAGCGATAGGGCATCCTGGACGACCCAGCAGCGTGACCAGCGCGCCCAACGACAGCTGGAGCGCGGACTTCAAAGGCCAGTTCAGGCTGGGCAACGGGCAATACACCTACCCGCTGACGGTGACCGACAACTACAGCCGCTACCTGCTGGGGTGTCAATGCCTGGAAGGCACGCTGCTGGAGCCGACGAAGAAGGTCTTCACGAGGGTGTTCAAGGAGTACGGACTACCTCGGCGGATGAAGACCGACAACGGTTCTCCCTTCGCGGCGGCCGCCCTGGGCAGGCTGAGCCAGTTGTCGGTGTGGTGGCTGAGGCTGGGAATACTGCCCGAGCTCAGCGAGCCGGGCAAGCCACAGCAAAACGGCCGCCACGAGCGCATGCACAGGACGCTGAAGGCCGAGGCGACGAAGCCGCCGGGAGCCAACGGCAGGGCACAGCAGAGGAAGTTCAACAGCTGGAGGCAGGAGTACAACGAGCTCAGGCCGCACGAGTCGCTGGAGATGAGCACGCCGGCGTGGATGCACCGGCCATCGCCCAGGGCGATGCCAGCCAGGTTGCCGGAGATGAGCTACCCCGACCGCTTCGAGGTGCGCTACGTGAGCGCCAACGGGGGCATCCGGTGGCACAAGCAGTGGGTCAACGTAAGCAGCGCGCTGGTGGGCCAGCACGTGGGCCTGGAGGCGGTGGATGACGGGCTGTGGGACGTGTACTTTGGGGTGATGAAGTTGGGGCGACTGCACGAGAGGCACATGCGGATCGAAGATTGCATGGGCCGCTTGCGGCGCTGCGCGTGAGCAGGCAAATCGGTAAGCGAACTCAGGGGGTAATGCAATGAGTACATTGCACAACCGGGGGCCTCCGGCGGCCTGCCAGGGGCCCTGAATTAAGATCAATCAACGAACAGCTAATGCGGCTGTAATGCCAACCAAGTGTCACCCATCCGCCCAGAGAAAGTGTTACCTATCCCCCCGGTTGCTCACCAGAAACTGTGAGCCAAGGTACAAACACGCGACCTTAGTTTTTGGTGGCGAACGATCTTGCCGCATCCATCGCGGCGGACAAGGCAAGCGCTCGCCCCCCCATGTCCTTCCCACCATTCGTGACGGCCAGGACGCCGAAACCTGAAGTCGGAAATAGCGCAACGACCGCGAACCACGCCCCGTCCGATCCTTCATGATAATAAACAGGGCCGGGCAACCCGGCGATGCTATTGCGCACGAACCAGCCCATCGAGACGGGGGCGCCGGGCGGAGGCGATTGCATCACTGAATAAGTCTGCGGCTTCAGCAGGGCACCCTTACCGTTCGCGCCGCGCAACTGATCTACGCAGAAACGAGCCCAGTCACAGAGAGACAGATATATGTTTCCTGCGGGCGCAAAAAAGTCGGGGTTTACATCTCGGGGAACTGCGGGTCTTCCGTCTTTGTGGCCAGCAGGCTGTCCGATCGGGGGGCGTCCAAAGTCAGCCGAGGTCATTCCCAGAGGAGCGAATACCTCATCCCGCATCAAGGATTCATAAGTCTTCTTGCTTGCTGTTTCTGCCATAAATGCGCCGATCAGAAACCCAGTGTTTGAATAGCTGAATCTGCCGGCGCGTCCCTCAGGCTCGTCCTGCAACGCGCGCGCGATGTAAGCCCTCCGCCGCTCGGACAAGCTGGCTGAGCTTTCGTCATAGAAGAGCGAGTTGAGGGCTTGTTCATCCCTGACATTCGCAGGAAGACCAGATGTGTGAGTTAGAAGCTGCATCAGGGTAATCGCCCGATACTCAGGCCGCGCGTCGCCTGCCATGTCGGGCAAAACGCCGCTGATCGTGGACTCCCAGGAGAGGACGCCACGGTCCACAAGCCGAGCGATCATCGCGGCCGTCATCGCCTTGCCATCAGAGCCGATGTTCCAGACGTCGGTTGGAGAAACCGGTGTAAGGTCTGTCAGGCTGCGCACTCCAGAAACCGCTTGGGCGACGACTGCGTAATCCTGAATAATCAGCAGCCCCGCCGCGGGGGCTTTCTTCCCTGCGAGAGCCTTGGAAAGAATTGCATCAAGCTCACCTGCGACGGCTGGCGCAGAGAAGACGCCGGCGCAAATTGCAAGCAGAACAGTCCGTCGTGAAATCATTAATGCCTTCCGGGTTTGGCCAGCCTGGATGTCAGCTCGCAAATTTGTCGTCACGCGGTCGTCTCATGGTGGCTGTTGAATGCTTGGCGCGCCAGCGCCACTGACTTTGCTGGAGCGCCTCGGACGTTGCATTGCGTTGCCTAACGTTTGAGCTAACCGGCCCGCGGAGGACTTCGAGCGGA
>ENA-OFCX01001000-OFCX01001000.1-metagenomes-genome-assembly--contig:-NODE-1000-length-12468-cov-3.033594_pt1 | contig 12468 bp, 10 predicted proteins | sample MGYA00153384_OFCX01 | MGnify analysis MGYA00153384
GTTTCATTCACTTACTGTTTGTTTACCCTGATTGGAGTTACCTCTATGCTTGATAACCTTCGCCGGCGAGCCGCCACCCGATTCATGACTTTAGGTGCTATGGCTTTCGCCGCCGTTGCCAGCAGTACCCTGCTGACAGGTTGCGACAGCGTTCCCACCACCTTAAAGATCGGCGTGGCCCAGCCGTTGACCGGCAACCTGGGTGCCCTGGGCACCGACATGCTCAACGGCGTGAAACTGGCCGTAGCCGAGTTGAATAAAGAAGGCTTCAAGGTCAAAGGCAAAGTGGTCACCCTGGAAGTGGTGGCAGTGGACGACAAGGCCAACGCGGCCACCGGCAAGGAAGTGGCTCAGCAGCTGGTGGACCAGGGCGTGGTCGCCGTGATTGGCCACTTGAACTCAGGCGTGAGCATTGAAACGGCGCCCATCTACGCTGCCAAGGGTATCTCCCAACTGGCCATTTCCACCAACCCCAAATTCACCCAACTGGGCTTTCCCACCACCTTGCGCATTGTGGGCAACGACGTGCTGCAAGCGCGCGCCATTGGCTCCTTTGCCGCCAACAACCTCAACGCCAGCAAATTCGCCGTGCTCGACGACGGCACGCCTTATGGCAAGGGTTTGGCTGATGCGGCAGCTGAAAAACTCAAAGGCAAAAAAACCATCGCATTGCGTCAAAGCTTTGACGACAAAACCAAAGACTTTGCCGCGCTGGCGGCCAAGCTGAAAGCTGAAGGCATTGAAGTGGTGGTCAGCACACTGAATGATTTTCAAGTGGTTGCGCTGATTGATGACTTGGTGAAGATTGACTACAACAAGCAAATCACCATTTTGGGCACTGACACGCTCAAGACCACCGACATGATCAAGGAAACTGGTAAGGTTGGCGCGTTTTATGCCACGTCAATTGTGCTGGAAGCCAGTGAATTTGCAGGCGGCCGCAAGTTTTTAGACGCCTACCAGGCCACCTTCAAAATCCCACCCGCCTACGGTGGCCACTACACCTACGACGCCACCTACATTTTGGCCGCAGCCATCAAGCGGGCCAACAGCGCGGATCCGGCGAAGGTCAGTGAAGTGTTGCGCAAGATGGACGGTTTTGCACCGGTGACCGGCTCGATGAAATGGGACGACAAGGGCGAGCAGCGCTATGGTGTGGTCAGTGTGTACAAAGTCAACGGCGGCCGCTGGGAAAGCATTATCCGGTCTGACAACTGGCAATAAAAGTGGCTTCAGCCCAATAAATACGGGCGCAAGCAGCTACTTAATACATAGCAAAAGATAGAGCGAATGTGAGGCTTTAACGCACCACTTTGCCATCTGGCGTGATGGTGACCAGATCAACGGCGCGGACTGATTCGTATTTTTTGGCGCGCAGGTTGACGCGAAAGCCGCTCATGTCGTAGTCTGTCATGGACTCAAACGCTCTTTGCAGGCCAGCCTTGTCAGGTTTGCCGCTGCCCGATGCTGCGCGGCGCACACCTTCGGCAAAGGCGCGTGCGGCGACGTAGCCTTCAACGCTTTCGTAGCTGGGGGTTTGGTCAGTCGCATTGAGAACGTCGAGGTATTCTTTGATCAAGGGGGTGCCCACACTGCGGGGGGATGGCACGACTTGCGAGATCACAACACCGCCAATTTCTTTGCCGAGTGCGGTGAACAAGGGGTCGATTCCGACCACAGAAAAGTTCAAAAACTGGCCGCCATAGCCGGCTTTGCGCGCTTTACGGATAAACGCAGCCGATGAGTTGAATAGACTGACCTGGATAATAGCCTGCGGGTTGGCCTTCATCAGTGCGGCAACTGCTGCATCGACCTTGTCGCTGTTGACAGGTGACAGTGCACTGGCAACGATGGGCGGGCGTTTCAAATCGGTCAATGCCTGCACGACCGCCGCCAGGCCAGCACGGCCCATGGCATCTTCTTCAGCAAAAACGGCAATGCGCTCCTGGTTCAGCGTGGCGCAGTGGCGTACCACTTTGTAGGCCTCATCAGCCAAACCGGGGCGAATGTGAAAAGCATTGGGTGCCGTGGCATCGCGCAATGCATCAGAGGCAGCAAACGGTGCAAAAAAGGGGATGCCGGAGGTTTTGGTTACGGCATAGGCTGCATCACAACTGGCCGTTCCTGCAAAGCCGAAGAGTGCATCGGCACCGTCATCGATCAACTGTTTGGCGTTAGCTGCCGCCTTGGTGGCGTTGTAGCCGTCGTCAAGGGTTTTGACTTCAATTTTGTAACCTGCCGCACCATTTTTTGCGTTGATGGCATCAAAGTACATTTTGGCGCCGTTGAAGTAGGCCAATCCAATCTGGTCAGCGGCGCCCGTCAAGGGCACGGACTGCCCCAACATCAGCTTGCGCGCGCCTTTAGCCTGGGCATGAACCCATGGGCTGGCCATTGAAACACTGGTTGCGACACCGGACAGGATGAGGTTTCTACGATTGACGTGCATAACAGACCTTAGAAGTTACAAGTTGTGAAAGCATATTTAATGCCTGACCCACAAGGCCAAGTCTTTGGCAATACAAGATTTCACAAAATGTCATAGAAATTAACAACAACTAGCGTAAACGTTCGCAAGCTTAAAAGATATGTGAACAAATGCCAAGACGTAATAACGCTATGCACAGCGTCAAGAATTCACAAAAACGCTATATAGCCCGTGCCGATTGAATCGTAAATACTCATTCAGAGTCAAGCTAGAGCCGTTCGTGTTCCTTGGCGGCAAAACGGTCGGTCATGCCTGCGATGTAGTCGGCCACCACACGTTCGGGTTTCGCGCTGGCTGAATGCGGCGTGTCGTTGCCGTCAAACCGCTCCATATGTGCTTGCGGCATACGGGCTGGGTCTGACATGTAAGCAGCGAACAAATCGCGCACGATTTGCTGAGCCTGCTCCATTTTTTCAAGCACCTGCGGATGGTGGTACAGGTTGTGAAACAGGAATTTTTTCAAATCGGCGGATTGCGCCGCCATAGATGGCGTAAAGCACACGAGTGCTGATTGTTTGCGCACCGCTTGTACGTCAGGCGGGGCTGCCTTTGCAAGTGCCCGGGCTGTTGCATCCATCACGTCATAAACCTGCGCGCTAAGCATCAGGCGTATGGCTTCGAACAGCAGTCTGCGGCCTTTCAGCGTAGGGTGCTGCGCCAAAGCTTCGCGGCTGTATTCCCTGAACAAAGCAACCTCCTGGAGTTGCTCTAGCGTGAGCAGTCCTGAGCGCACGCCGTCGTCAATATCGTGGGCGTTGTAAGCAATTTCATCGGCCAGATTGGCCAATTGGGCTTCCAGGCTGGGTTGACGCCATGGTTCGGCAGCGTCATTTTGATCGACGAAACGTTGCGCCACGCCGCCAGGCTCACGCGCTTCAATGTGTTTGGCGTTGCGGCGGGAACAATGCTTCAAAATGCCCTCACGAGTTTCAAACGTCAGGTTCAGGCCGTTGTAAGTGGGGTAGCGCTCTTCCAGCGAATCAACCACACGCAGGCTTTGCAGGTTGTGCTCAAAACCCGCGCTGTGCGAATGATGGCTTTTAAGACATTCGTTCAGCGCGTACTGCCCGGCATGGCCGAAGGGGGTATGGCCCAAATCATGCGCCAAGGCAATCGCTTCGACCAAGTCTTCGTTCAAATTCAGGCTGCGGGCAATCGAGCGACCCAACTGCGCAACTTCGAGCGAATGCGTCAGGCGGGTGCGGAACAAGTCGCCTTCATGGTTCAAAAAAACCTGGGTTTTGTAGACCAGCCGCCTGAATGCGGAGGAATGAACGATGCGGTCGCGATCCCTTTGGTAATCAGACCGGGTGGGTGCAGCAGCTTCAAAGAAACGGCGTCCACGTGAATGAGCCGGATCACAGGCAAAAACGGCTAAAAAAGGGTTTTTTAGCATGCGAATTGACTTTTTTCAGGCATAAAATCTGGCTCCACGCCAATAAATACCGCCGCAAGCAGCTCCTTAATTAATAGCATATGCAGGAGCTAAAGTTTATTCAAACGCAGCAGGCGTCGATCACTTCGCGCACCAAGGCATCAGGCGCAGCGCGTACCGAGGCACTGCCAGGTGCATCGATCAGCACGAAGCGAATTTCACCTGCTTCGGATTTTTTATCCACCCGCATCAGTTCGAGGTAGCGCCCGGCGTTGTCGTCTTGACTCAGGACCGGGCCTTTAACGGGCAAACCCGCACGCTGGATAAGCTGCTTCAAGCGGTTGACGAAGGCGGCATCGACCAGGCCCAGCCGCTGCGACAAATGTGCTGCCATCACCATGCCGCAGCCGACACCCTCACCATGCAGCCATTGGCCATAGCCCAGCCCTGATTCAATGGCGTGGCCAAAGGTGTGACCGAAGTTCAAAATCGCGCGCAAGCCCTGCTCGCGCTCGTCTTGCCCCACCACGTGTGCCTTGATCTCGCAACTGCGCTGGATGGCGTGTGCCAATGCGCTTGGCTCGCTGGCCAGCAAGGCGGGCAAGTTGGCTTCTATCCAGTCAAAAAACGCCATGTCGGCGATGGGGCCGTACTTGATGATTTCCGCCAGGCCAGCGCTTAGCTCTCGTGCTGGCAGTGTTTTCAAAACAACCAGGTCACACACCACCATTTGCGGCTGGTAAAACGCACCAACCATGTTTTTACCCAGCGGGTGGTTGATGGCGGTTTTGCCGCCGACGGATGAATCGACTTGGGCCAGCAAAGTTGTTGGCACTTGCACATACGGCACGCCACGCATGTAGCTGGCGGCGGCAAAACCTGTCATGTCGCCTACAACACCGCCGCCCAGAGCGAACAAAATTGTTTTTCGGTCACAGCCGTTTTCGAGCAGCACGTCAAAGATAAGCTGCAGATTAGGCCAGTCTTTGTGTGCTTCGCCATCTGGTAATTCGAGCAGCAGGACTCGCGGGTAGCAGGCGTGCAACGCGGCTTGTAATTGAGCAGCATACAAGGGCGCAACAGTGATGTTTGAAACGATCAGTGCTGTATGAGCCGGTGGAAGGTTTTGGTAGGTAGCTGGGTGGCCGAGAAGGCCAGAGCCGATGACGATGGGGTAGCTGCGGTCAGCCAGATGGATGGTGACTTGCATCGGCTTGAGATGTGAAATGACAGTCATAGCGCCAAGTGTAGAGGCAGTTATTGGCTCCCTGGCGATGAACATTGATCAAGAATCGGGAAGGACGCCCGCCAACTCTAGTTGCATCAAAATCATGTTCACGAGCGTTGAGACTGAAGGGCGACCCGTTTCAACCACAAAGTGCGCTGCTTCGCGGTAGAGCGGGTCACGCAGGTCATACAACTCTTTGAGTCGCGCTAACGGATCAGGGACCTGCAGCAAGGGCCTGATTTGGTCATGCCGCAAGCGGCGAAAAACTTCTTCCGGTGCAGAATGCAGATAAATCACTTGGCAGCGCTGGTGCAGGTGGTTGCGGTTGGCTTGGCGCAAAACCACACCTCCACCAGTCGACAAAACACACCTGGTGTTTTGCGTCAGTTCATCGATCACGTCCTGCTCAAGATCACGAAAAGGCTGCTCGCCCTCGCGTTCAAAAAACTCGCGGATCGAGCAACCCGACCCAGGCAAGCCAATGCAAGCAATGATACAAGCTGCATTCAAGGGTTCTGGAATCAATCGCGACGCAAAAAGTTAACGCAGCGGTGCGCCGTTGGTCAACATTTTGGGCGTGATGAAAACCAGTAATTCAGACTTGTTTGCAGTGCGCGTTTTTTGTTTGAACAAGTTGCCCAAGATAGGGATGTCACCCAACAAAGGAACTTTGGTTTCATCTTCACGGTCACTTTGTTCGTAAATTCCACCAATAACCACAGTACCGCCGTTTTCAACCAGGACTTGCGTCTGGATGTGCTTGGTATCGATGGCAAAACCGTTGGCTGTGGAACGGCCAACGCTGTCTTTGTTCACATCCACGTTGAGAATGATATTGCCTTCTGGCGTGATTTGTGGCGTCACTTCAAGCTTCAGGTTGGCCTTGCGAAAAGCAATCGAGGTGGCACCGCTGGATGTTGCTTGTTGATAAGGCAACTCAGTACCCTGCTCAATTAAGGCCTTGACTTGGTCTGCTGTCACGATGCGTGGGCTGGAGACAATTTTGCCTCGGCCATCTGATTCGGCGGCGGAGATTTCGAGATTCAACAGCCTGGTGGCGCCAGATGAAAAAAGTGACAACGCAAAGGTAGCAGCTCCAAACCCGTTTTGACCCACTCCCGGCAAGTTAATGAAGTCGCCAGTAGTTGTACCAAAATTCACACCTTGTACCGGCGCAGCACCCGCACCGGTAGGTGGATTGATGTAAGTTGGCCCAAAGGCAATATTATTTTGACCATTGATTGTGAAAGGCCTGCCGCCCAACCTTACACCCAACGACTTACCAAACGAATCAGCAGCCTCCACAATCCGCGCCTCAATCAGAACCTGCCTCACAGGAATATCAATTTTGGCAATTAAGGCCTGAACCTGTTCCAGCCTGGAAGGCACATCGGTAACAAACAACTGATTGGTACGCGATTCGAAAATAACACTACCGCGAGGCGACAAAATACGGGTTGCCCCCGCTCCGCCAGAACCGCCAAGCGCAGCAGCTATTTCAGCGGCCTTGGCATAGTTCAACTTAAAGTCCTGCGTACGCAACTGCTCCAGACTTTGAATCGCATTTTTTGACTCCAGTTCCAGCTTGTCTTTAGCAGCCAGTTCGTCCTTGGGTGCAATCAGCAGTACATTCCCGTTTTTACGCATGCCCAAACCACGGGCCTGCAAAATAATGTCCAGCGCTTGATCCCACGGTACATCTTTCAAGCGAAGTGTGACCGCGCCGGTCACGGTGTCAGACGCCACGATGTTGAAGTTTGTGAAATCGGCAATCACTTGCAGCAAGGAACGGATTTCAATATTCTGGAAATTTAGCGACAGTTTTTCACCGTTGTAGCCAGCACCCTGCGTGAGTTTGTTGGCATCAATTTTCTGCTGGCGCACTTCAATCACAAACTGGTTGTCGCTTTGATACGCGCTGTGCTCCCAGAGCCCTTTGGGCTCTATCACCATTCTGACCTTGTCGCCGGTCTGGAATGTCGTCACGCTTTGGACTGGCGTACCAAAGTCAGACACGTCAAGGCGGCGGCGCAAGCCTTCAGGCAGAGCGGTCTTCAAAAACTCAACCACCAAGGTCTGGCCTTGCTGACGAATGTCAACACCAACCTGGTTGTTTGGCAAATCCACAACTATGCGGCCTGAGCTGTCAGCACCACGGCGGAAGTCAAGATCTTTCAAAGGCAAAATGTCACGATTGCGGTTTTCAGCAAATGCTGGCGGTGTGATGGCGGTGGGTGCAGCAGCCACAACCGGATCAAGCGTGATGAAAAGCGATTTGCCCTGAATTTCAGCCTTGTAGGCAGTGGAAGCTTTCAGGTTCAAGACCACACGGGTTCTTTCGCCAGCCTGAACCACATTGGCTGAGCGCAAATTACCTAGATTCATATCTACCGCGTTGCGACCCATGCTGTTGCCAATACCCGGAAAGTCAAGCGCTATGCGCGCTGGCGATTGAATGCTGAAACCGGTCGGTATGGCTGTTAAAGGTTCAGCCAAGTCAATCCTGATGACCTCTGTACCGCCCTGTACAGAGCCTGTCACCGCCTGAATGGTGTTAGCAGTCTGAGCCCTTGCCGACAGCGGCAACATGAACAAAGCCAACACACAGGCAGATGCACACGCGATCAGGATCGCAGGCACATGGTGCAGTGCGGTTTGCGCCGCTGCTGCTCTCATCGTCCACGTCTGCTTATTCATTTTGATACCTCTTGTAGCTGTAAAGTCGCTGTTCGTTCTATCCATTCGCCTGCTGCGTCTTGAACTATTTCACGCAAGCTCAAACCCGTCTCGGTCACTTTGGTAATACGCCCATAGTTCTGACCCAGATAATTACCCACACGAACCTGGTAGAGCAGGTTGTCAACTTTGACCAAGGCCACAGGTTGACCAACCTTGACCAGACTGCCAACCATGAAAACGGCATCTAGTGGTGATGCTTCAAGCGGTTCTTTGCGTCGCGCCAATTCAGGGGCGATCAAGGCTGTATTGACCGTTGATTGATTGGAATCACGCTTGAGCGCCTGAGCCAACTTTTGGTTGCTGAAAGGCTCAACAGAGCCTTCTTGGGTATAAGCTTGCGGGGTAAATTTGGTGGGTTCTGGCAAACGATCCACCCTGGAGCGGCTTTGATTGCGCTGCTCAGTCATCCAGCCTTGCAGCTCTTGATCCGATGAGCCGCATCCCGACAACAAAAGTGCCAAGCAAACCAGTCCAGAAGCAGATACAGATGATTTTCTAAAGGAGATCATTTTTTATCTCCTTTTGCAGCTGCGGGCGGTGCTGTTTTGCGCTGCAAAGTCACTTCATCTTTGTCCAGATAGCGAAAGGTCTTAGCCGTGGTGTCCATTGTCAGGACACCCTCTTTAGCCGGCGTCAGGGTCAGGTTGTTCAGGGTCACGATTCGCGAGAGGTTTGCAATATCAGCAGCGAAGGCACCCATGTCATGGTAACGACCTGTCACGCGCACAGCAATCGGCAGTTCGGCGTAATACTCCTTGACCACGACCTGGCCCGGCCGAAACAGTTCAAACTGCAAACTGCGTCCTACACCGGCTTGATTGATGTCCGACAACAACGCATCCATTTCGGCCTTGCCCGGCAATTGCTTTTCAAGCTGCGTCACATACTGCTGCACCTGTTCGCGCTGTTTTTTCAAGGCATCCAGACTTGCTGCTTGAATAAGCTTTTTTGAAAAATCTTCTCTGAGTTTGACCTCTGTCGCAGTTTCAGCCGTCAACTCTACTTCTGAAGAGCTCAACCAGGCAAACCAGAGTGCCACCACCACCGCCACCGTCACGGCCAAGCACAACAAGTAGCGCGGAATCGCAGGCCAGGATGGCGGGTCATTGGGATTGAGCCCGACAAACTGTGCCTTTAAGCCACTTTGCAAAGCTGAAAAATCAATATTGAGTTTTGGAATTTTTGCCATGGTCAACTCTGATCAGACTTTTGCAGCGCTGGAAGCGGGCTGCGGTGGTTTACCTGCTACGCCAAGTGCTGCTGATGCGGGAGATTTGGCTTCATCGCTGGCGCGTTTGAGCGATACACGCATCGAAAAATTCGAGACACGTCGCTGGTCTCGTGCCGACAGCGAAACGGTAGCTGCGGTAATTTCAACCAATTCAGGACGATACAAGGTTCTACTATTGTTCGCCAAATTACGCAACAACTCTGACACCCGTTCATTGGACTGGGCAACCCCGCTGATAAACACCGTCTGGTTGTCTTGTTTCATGTTGTTGATGTACACGCCATCAGGCAATTGCTTGACCAGCTCTGTCATCAGGTAAACCGGCATATTGCGGTTACCCTGCAACTCTTCAACCGCACCCTGACGGGCACGAAGGGCAGCGATTTCCTGCTGCAAGCCGGCAATGTCCTTGATCTGACCTTCCAGCTTCGTGATTTCTTTTCTCAAAAGCGTATTTTTATCTTTCTGGCTGGAAATCTGGGTTTGATACCAAGAGTAAACGCCACCGCAAATCAGGCCACCGATCAGCGCTGCCACGCCCAGCATGACAAAAAAGAACTCGCGCTTTTGCTTGCGTGCAGCTTCGCGGTGAGGGAGCAGGTTAATCAAAATCACCGCAAAAACCTCCGCAAAGCCAGGCCGCAAGATGTCAAGTAGGACGCTGCTTCGCGCCGCATTTTCTTTTCTTTAACGTCGTTACCAATCGTCATGCCCTGGAACGGATCGGCCTGCATGCAGGCAAACGAGGTTTGCTGGGTGACTGACTCGGTGAGCCCAGGCAAGGAAGACGAGCCACCCGCCAGCATCACATAGTCCACTTTGTTATGCGGTGTACTGGTAAAGAAGAATTGCAGCGCACGCCCAATTTCCTGAGCCATGCTCTCGACAAACGGCTTTAAAACACCTGATTCATAGTCTTCAGGCAAGTCGCCACTGCGTTTTTTGGTTTCGGCCTCTTCAGGAGAAAAGCCATACTGCCGCACGATGAGCTGGGTCAGCTGCGCACCGCCAAAAGCCTGATCACGTTCGTACAGTACTTCATCATTTTTGATGACCTGCATGCTGGTAGTTAAAGCACCCACTTCAAACAGTGCCACCAAAGTGTCCAAGCCCTTGTCGGGCAGGTTTTCAATCAATCGGGCGGTTGCCAAGCGGGAAGCATACGACTCCACATCAACCACAATGGGTTTAAGGCCAGCCGCTTCAGCCAGGCCTTGGCGATCCTGAACTTTTTCTTTACGCGATGCCGCAATCAACACCTCCACGTCACCTGCCGATGTGGTGCTTGGGCCCACAACGCAAAAGTCAAGACTCACTTCATCTAGCGAAAACGGAATGTACTGATTGGCTTCAGACTCCACCTGAGATTCCAGATCTGAATCACTCAGGCCACCTGGCAAGATAATCTTTTTGGTGATGACGGCGGATGCGGGCAAAGCCATCGCAACCAGTTTGGTCTTGGTGCCGCTTTTTTTGATGACGCGTCGAACAGCCTCAGCCACTTCGTCAAATTTCTCGACGTTACCGTCAGTGATCCAGCCGCGTTCAAGAGGCTCAATGGCACAGCGGTCGAGCACCAGATTACCCGCTTTGTCACGGCTCAGTTCCACCAGCTTGACACTGGACGAGCTGATATCCAGACCCAGCAAAGGCGGATCTTGTCGATTGAATAAAGACCCCAGAGAGATCAAAACAGCCCCCAAAATGGTTACGAAGTATCTTCAAATACTTAAGAAGTTACATGAATATTAGCAGCAAGCTCCTTGTACAGTAAGGATTTTTTTGATTTGGCATGCTATTAACGTTGTCAAAAGCAGACGTTTCTTACAATTTATGGAAACTCGCTACAAACGACCCGGATTTTCCCAAAACGTAATCCTCAAGTCGCTGGTTCCAACACAACAACTTGCAATTGTTGATTTTTATAATGGCATGTCAGTTTACGATTGCCCTTATGCCTCCTAATATCCAGCCCCCCACAAATACAAATCAAGCCCCAGGCAGCAACACAGCAGGTGGCAAAGCGCGCCCGGCCTGGGTGGGCTGGTTGCTAAAGCTCTCGCTGTGGGGCGCGGGCTTAGCTGCCGCGGGTGCGTTGAGTATCTTGATGGTCGTCGCTGTGGCCTTGGCCGTGGCCTACCCCAATTTGCCGGACATTTCTGACCTGTCTGATTACCGGCCCAAGCTACCGATGCGGGTTTACTCGTCTGACGGCGTGGTGATTGGTGAGTTTGGTGAGGAGCGGCGCAGCCTGACGCCCATCAAAGACATCCCACAAGTGATGAAAGATGCCGTGCTGGCGATTGAGGACGCGCGCTTTTTCTCGCACGGCGGTGTGGACTACCTGGGCGTGATCCGCGCTGGCCTGGCCAATGTGGGGCGAACCAAGGCACAAGGCGCGTCGACCATCACCATGCAGGTGGCGCGTAACGTGTACCTGTCGGCTGAGAAAACCTACACGCGCAAAATTTACGAGATTTTGCTCACCTTCAAGCTTGAGCACATGTTGACCAAAAATCAGATTCTTGAAATCTACATGAACCAGATTTTCCTGGGTAACCGGGCTTATGGTTTTGCGGCGGCATCAGAGGCTTATTTTGGCAAACCCCTGAAAGACATCAGCATCGCGGAAGCCGCCATGCTGGCTGGCTTGCCCAAAGCGCCTTCGGCCTTCAACCCCATCGTCAACCCCAAACGTGCCAGGTCAAGGCAGCTTTACATCATTGAACGCATGGAAGACAACGGCTTTATCACCAGCGCCCAGGCAATTGCGGCGAAGGCAGAAGAGCTTGATGTCAAGACCGGACCAGACGCGGGGCGTGTCCACGCCGAATTCATTGCAGAAACCGTACGCCAGCTGGTCTTTAACCAATATGGCGACCAAACCTACACGCGTGGCCTGAATGTGTACACCACACTGCGCGCTGCCGACCAGACAGCGGCTTACAAGGCGCTGCGCAAAGGCATCATGGACTATGAGCGCCGCCAGATTTATCGCGGCCCTGAAAAATTTGTCGATTTACCAAAAGATGCCAAAGAAGCTGAAGAGGCAATCGATGACGCCTTGACTGACAGCCCCGACAACGGCGATGTGATGTCTGCTATCGTGCTGGAAGCCAATCCGAAAAAAATCATCGCCATGCGGCAAAACAGCGAGAGCGTGGAGATCACGGGTGACGGCCTGAAGCCTGCCCAATCCGGCCTGGCCGACAAAGCCGCGCCCAATATCAAGATACGCCGTGGCGCGTTGATCCGCGTGGCTAAAACGCCTAAAGGCACTTGGGAGATCACCCAGTTGCCAGAAGTTGAAGGCGCATTCGTCGCACTTGACCCGCGTGATGGCGCCATAAGGGCGCTGGTGGGTGGTTTTGATTTCACCCAGCAGCCCTTCAACCACGCCACGCAGT
>ENA-OFCX01001002-OFCX01001002.1-metagenomes-genome-assembly--contig:-NODE-1002-length-12447-cov-5.693189_pt1 | contig 12447 bp, 14 predicted proteins | sample MGYA00153384_OFCX01 | MGnify analysis MGYA00153384
TGATCGCGTTCGACACGAACATCACCTTGCCCTTGGGCACGGCGTCGGCGAAGGCCCCCACCAGCGGCGCCAGGATCACGTAGAACAACGCGAACATCGGCGTCAGCGCCGGGATGTGCCAGGACGGCGCCCCGGAAGTCCTGAGCAGTTCGATGGCAGCCACCAGCAACGCGTTGTCTGCCAGCGAGCTGAAGAACTGCGCCGACATGATCGTGTAGAAGCCCTTCTTCATGCGCTCCGCGGCTCGACGGTCGGCTGGTACTGCTGTGGCTTCTGCTTGGTCATGACTCCCCTGCGGCGCCGTTTATAGCATGTGCCCCGCGCGGCCCGATCCCCGGCAAGGCAGGGTCGCAGGCACCTGCGGGACTGGCAAAATCGGATGGATGCCGCGCCCGATTCATGCCTTGATCCACACCGAAGCACTGGCGCTCAACCTGCGCCGGGCTCGCTCGGCCGCGCCCGAGTCGCGCGTCTGGGCCGTCGTCAAGGCGAATGCTTACGGGCACGGCATCGAGCGCGCCTACGCCGGATTGCACGGCAGCGACGGCTTTGCGCTGCTCGACCTCGACGAGGCCGAGCGCGTGCGGGCGCTCGGATGGCGCGGTCCGATCCTGCTGCTCGAAGGCTGCTTCGAGATGCGCGACCTCGAGCTGTGCTCGCGGCTCGGCCTGTGGCACACGGTGCACCACGAGGCGCAGATCGACATGCTCGCGGCCCACAAGACGCAGCAACCGCACCAGGTGTTCCTCAAGCTCAACAGCGGCATGAACCGGCTCGGCTTCAAGCCGGCCGCGTACCGTTCGGCCTGGCGGCGCCTGAGCGGCCTGACGCAGGTCGACAGCATCACGCTGATGACCCACTTCTCCGACGCCGACGGCGCGCGCGGCATCGGCGCGCAGACAGCGGTCTTCGAGGCCGCCACCGACGGCCTGGGCGGCGACCGTTCGCTGTGCAACAGCGCCGCGACCCTGCGCTTTGCCGCTGATCAGCCGCAGGTGCGCGGCGACTGGGTGCGGTCGGGCATCATGGTGTACGGCTCGGCACCCGACTTCCCGTCGAACGACATCGCCGGCTGGGGGCTGTCGCCGACGATGAGTCTGTGCACCCGGCTGATCGGCACGCAGGACCTGCAGCCCGGCGACACGGTGGGCTACGGCAGCACTTACACGGCCGACCGCGCGCTGCGCATCGGCATCGCCGCCTGCGGCTACGCCGACGGCTACCCGCGCTCGGCACCGACCGGCACGCCGGTGCTGGTGGACGGCGTGCGCACGCGGTTGGTCGGCCGGGTCTCGATGGACATGGTGACGCTCGACCTGTCGCCCGTGCCGCAGGCCGGCGTGGGCAGCGAAGTGACGTTGTGGGGACATGGGCCGCACGGCGCGCTGTTGCCGATCGACGAGGTGGCGCACGCCGCGGGCACGGTCGGCTATGAGCTGATGTGCGCGCTGGCGCGGCGCGTGCCGACCCGCGTGGTCGATTGAGCGGCGGCGCGGCGATGGACGGCCCACAGGTCGCCGAACAGGAAGTCGAATTCAGCGCGATCCGCGCGCAGGGCGCCGGCGGGCAGAACGTCAACAAGGTGTCGAGCGCGGTCCACCTGCGCTACGACATCCGGGCGTCGTCGCTGCCCGAGGACCTGAAGCTGCGTCTGCTGGCCCTGCGCGATCAGCGCATCACGACCGAGGGCGTGGTGGTCATCAAGGCGCAACGCACCCGCAGCCAGGACATGAACCGCGCCGACGCGCTGGCCCGCCTGCAAGCGCTGGTCGACAGCGTGGCCGCGCCGCCCGTGGTGCGGCGTCCGACCAAGCCGACCTTTGGTTCGAAGCAGCGCCGGCTGGAAGGCAAGAGCCAGCGCGCGCAGATCAAGGCCGGACGCGGCAAGGTCGGCGAATGAGCCAGCCTGCCGGGCGTCTGCCCGCGTTCGCGGCGAGCCGACCCGCGTGGCTGCTCCGACTTGCGACCCAACGGGCTGCGCAAACGTGCTGCTCGAAGGCGTTTTCGAAGGCGTTTTCGAAGGCGCTTCCAGAAGGCGCTTCCAAAAGGCACTACCAGAAGGGTCTCGAGAAGCCGCCATCAAGCCCGCTTGAACGTCGCCAGCAGCACGCCTGCCAGCATGAACAAGCTGCCGAACACGCGGTTGAGCAACCGCAGGTGGCCGGGCGCCCTCAGATACTTCAGCAGGCGCGCTGCCAGCACGGTGTAGCCGGCCATCACCACCAGGTCAGTGAACACCAGCGTGGCGGCTATCGCCAGGTACTGCCCCAACAGCGGGCGCGCGGTGTCGAGGAACTGCGGCACCACCGCCAGCAGGAACACCGTGCCCTTGGGGTTGACGGCGTTGATCATCCAGCCACGCAGCATCAGGCTGCGCCGCGAGACGCGCGCATCGCCGCCGGCGGCTTCGGCCAGCATCGGCTCGGTCGGCGCGCGCCACTGCTTCAACCCGAGCCACACCAGGTAGGCCACGCCGCCCCACTTGACGGCGGCAAAGGCCAGGGTCGACGCCGCGATCAGCGCGCCCAGCCCGGCGCTGATGACGACGATCTGCGTCATGATGCCGGCCACCAGCCCGAAGCTGATGAAGTAGCCGCGCCGGAAGCCGTGGTTCAGACCGGCACTCATCGCGGCCACGGCGCCGGCACCCGGCGACAGGCTGATGGCCCACGCAGCGGCGAAAAAAGGTAACCAGAGGGCAAGTTCCACGGGACGCTCCAGGGAATTCGACGGGTCGCGGTTGTAGCACGCGGGCGGCGACCCGCAGGCGGCGTCGGATGCTGCCGGCACAATCCGGCATGGGCAAGGACAAGTCGATCTACACCTGCAGCGAATGCGGCGGCACCAGCGCCAAGTGGCTGGGCAAGTGCCCGAACTGCGAGGCCTGGAACACGCTGGTCGAGTCGGTTGCCGAAGGTGCTTCGAAGAACCGCTATCAAGCCCTGGCGCAGGCGCTGCCAGTGGTGACGCTGGCCGACATCGAGGCCACCGACGTCGATCGGCAACCGACCGGCATCGACGAACTTGACCGCGTGCTCGGCGGTGGCATCGTGGCCGGCGGGGTGGTGCTGATCGGCGGCGACCCGGGCATCGGCAAGAGCACGCTGCTGTTGCAGGCGCTCGACACGCTGTCGCGCCAGATGAAGGCGCTGTACGTGACTGGCGAGGAAAGCGGCGCGCAGGTGGCACTGCGCTCGCGCCGGCTCGGCCTGGGCGAGGGGCAACGCGGCTCGGAGGTGCGCGTCATGGCCGAAATCCAGCTCGAACGCATCCTTGCCGCGCTCGACAGCGAGCGGCCGGCGGTGTGCGTGGTCGATTCGATCCAGACCGTCTACAGCGATCAGCTCAGTTCTGCGCCCGGCTCGGTGGCGCAGGTGCGCGAGTGCGCGGCGCAACTGACGCGCGCCGCCAAGCGCAGCGGCACCACGATCATTCTGGTCGGCCACGTGACGAAGGACGGCGCACTGGCCGGCCCGCGCGTGCTGGAGCACATCGTCGACACGGTGCTCTATTTCGAGGGCGACACGCACAGCAGCTTCCGGCTGGTGCGCGCCATCAAGAACCGCTTCGGCGCGGTCAACGAGATCGGTGTCTTCGCAATGACGGAGAAGGGCCTGCGCGGCGTCGCCAACCCGAGCGCGATCTTCCTGTCGACGCACGGCGACCCGGTGCCCGGCAGCTGCGTGCTGGTGACGCTCGAGGGCACGCGGCCGCTGCTGGTGGAAATCCAGGCGCTGGTCGATTCGGGCGGCTCGAGCCCGCGCCGCCTGAGCGTCGGGCTCGACCGCGACCGGCTGGCGATGATGCTTGCGGTGCTGCACCGCCACGCCGGCATCGCCTGCGTCGACCAGGACGTGTTCGTCAACGCGGTCGGCGGCGTGCGCATCAGCGAGCCGGCGGCCGACCTGGCGGTGATGCTGGCGATCCAGGGCAGCCTGCGCGCACGCGCGTTGCCTCGCGGTTTCTTCGCGTTCGGCGAGGTCGGCCTGGCCGGCGAGGTGCGACCGGCGCCGCGCGGCCAGGAACGTTTGAAAGAGGCGGCCAAGCTCGGCTTCAGCGTCGCGCTGGTGCCCAAGGCGAACGCGCCGAAGCGGCCGATCGAAGGCCTGACGGTGCATCCGGTCGAGCGCATCGAGCAGGCGATCGAGATCGCGCGATCGCTGTGAGGTTTGGTCGCACAGCAGCGGCAGGCGAGGCCACGGCATCGCGACCCGGCTGCTCGCTTCAATGGCGACCTCGGCACCGCGCACGCATCACCGTCGTCGGCCCGACCGGCCACCGCGTCGAACGCCGATGAATCAGACCGTGGGCTGGGGCCTGGCCGTGCTGGCGGTCGCGGCCGGCTGGGTCGGCTACGGCTGGCCCGGGCTGGCGCTGGCCGTCACGGTGCTGGTGTTCTGGCTGCTGCTGCAGTTCAGCCGGGCGCTGCGCGTGATGCGCCGCGCCGGCCGGTCGCCGGTCGGCCGGGTGGAAAGCGCCGTGATGCTGCAAGCGCGCCTGCAGCCCGGCATGACGTTGCTGCAGGTGATGCCGCTGACCGGCAGCCTCGGCCGCAAGCTGGCCGACGAGCCGCCCACCTGGGCCTGGCGCGACGACGGCGGGTCGCAGGTGGTGTGCGTGTTCGACGGTTCGAAGCTGCAGCGATGGGAGCTGCTGCGCGAAGGCGACGGCGCGGGCCGCCAGACCTGAGGCCGCATGGCCAGGCCGTACAGCGCAGCGACATAAAATCAAACACCGCACACGACCCTGGAGCACGCAATGTCTATGTCCGACCGCGACGGCAAGATCTGGATGGACGGCACGCTGGTGGACTGGCGCGACGCCAAGATCCACGTGCTGTCGCACACCTTGCATTACGGCTGCGGCGCGTTCGAAGGCGTGCGGGCGTACAACACGGCCGCCGGCACCGCGATATTCCGCCTGCGCGAACACACCCAGCGGTTGTTCGACAGCGCCAAGATCCTGCGCATGAAGATCCCGTTTTCGATGGAGGAGGTGATGCAGGCGCAGCGCAGCGTGGTGCGCGAAAACAGGCTGGAGTCGTGCTACCTGCGCCCACTGGTCTGGATCGGCTCGGAAAAGCTCGGCGTCAGCCCGAAGGGCAACACGATCCACATGATGGTGGCCGCCTGGCCGTGGGGCGCCTACCTGGGCGAAGAAGGCATGAAGCGCGGCATCCGCGTCAAGATCTCGAGCTACACCCGGCACCACGTGAACATCACGATGACGCAGGCCAAGGCGGTGAGCAACTACACCAATTCGATATTGGCGAACATGGAAGCGACCGACGACGGCTACGACGAGGCGATGTTGCTCGACGCTTCGGGCTTCGTCAGCGAAGGCGCCGGCGAGAATCTTTTCATGGTCAAGAACGGCGTGGTGTACACGCCCGACATGTCGGCCGGCGCGCTGAACGGCATCACACGCAACACGGTGTTCTCGATCTGCGCCGACCTCGGGCTGAAGGTGATCGAAAAGCGCATCACGCGCGACGAGGTCTACATCTGCGACGAAGCCTTCTTCACCGGCACGGCGGCCGAAGTGACACCGATCCGCGAGCTCGACCGCATTGCGCTGGGCAACGGCTCGCGCGGGCCGATCACGGAAAAGATCCAGAGCGCGTTTTTCGACATCGTCGGCGGGCGCAACCCGAAGTACGCCGAGTGGCTGACCCCGGTCTGAGCTCCATCCGAGGCATCGACATGAATGACCCCAAGAAGGCCTCCGCCAGCGTGGAAGTCACGGCCCACGATCTGCAGGGCGCGGGCGCGGTGTTTTGCCCGAACCCGAAGATGACGTTGTGGTGCGGGCACCCCAGGGTGTACATCGACGTGGCCTCGACGGGGCGCGGCAAATGTCCTTATTGCGGCACCGAGTACCACCTCCGGGGCGGCGAGACGCTGCACGCGCATTGAGCCGCCCGGCGGCGCCGAGAATGGTCGCTTCGTACAGTAATTTTTAGCTCTTATCGCTTATGAATTTTTCTCGTCTCGTCAGCTCGATGACGCATCACGGTCGACCGTGCGTCACAAGCGTCGCGTGTTTCTGAGCGCCGAATGACGATGGCGCGCCTGAAGCCCCTCTCCGCACCTCCGGCGTCGGCCGATGAAGTTGAGCAGCAGTTCTACGACGCGCTGCAGCACGGCGACCTCGACAGACTGATGGCGGTGTGGGCCGACGATGAGGACATCGCCTGCGTGCACCCCGGCGGGCCGCGCGTCACCGGCAGCAGCGCGATACGGGCGAGCTTCGAAGCGATCTTTGCCAACGGCGTCATCGCGGCCCTACCGCAGCGCGTGCGCCGCCTGCTCAGCCATGGCTGCGCGGTGCACAACGTGCTTGAGCAGGTGCGCGTGATGACACAGGACGGCCCGAAAGCGGCTTGGGTGGTGGCCACCAACGTCTACGTGAACACCGCCGAGGGCTGGCGGCTGGTGACGCACCACGCCAGCCCCGGCACGCCGCACGAGTTGCAGGACATGCCCGAGGCGATGTCGGTGTTGCACTGAGGTCGGCCCGTGCAACATTACCGCGCGCCGCGCTGGCTGGTGGGCGGCCACGCGCAAACGATCTGGCCGGCGCTGTGGTCGCGCCGTTTCGGTGGGCCGACACCGGCCTGGCAGCGCGAACGCTGGGACACGCCGGACCATGACTTCATCGACGTCGACTGGCTGGCCGCGCCTGCGGTCGCACAGCCCAGGCCGTCCACCCAGCCGTTGTTGGTGCTGTTCCACGGCCTGGAGGGCTCGTCGACCAGCCACTACGCGCAGGCCTTCGCGCACGCGGCCGCACTGCGCGGCTGGCGCTGCGTGGTGCCGCACTTTCGCGGCTGCTCGGGCGAGTTGAACCGCGCGCCGCGTGCCTACCATTCGGGCGATTTCGAGGAGATCGGCTGGGTGCTGCAGCGCCTGCACGGGCGCCATGTCGGCCCCATGCTGGCGGTGGGCGTGTCGCTCGGAGGCAATGCCTTGCTGCGCTGGGCCGAAGAAGCGGGAGACAGCGCGGCAAACACGCTGCGCGCCGTGTGCGCGGTGTCGTCGCCGATCGACCTGGCCGCCGGCGGGCACGCCATCGGGCGCGGCTTCAACCGGCAGGTCTACACGCGCATGTTCCTGCGCACGATGAAGCCCAAGGCACTGGCCAAGCTGGCGCAGCATCCCGGCCTGTTCAGCCGCGAGCGGCTGGTCGCGGCGCGCGATCTGTACGAATTCGACAACGTGTTCACGGCGCCGCTGCACGGCTTCAAAGACACCGACGACTATTGGGCGCGCGGCTCGGCCCAGCCGCACCTGGCGAGCATCCGCATCCCGGCGCTGGTGCTGAATGCGCGCAACGACCCGTTCGTGCCGGCGTCGAGCCTGCCGCAGCCGCACCAGGTCGGTCGCCACGTGACGCTCTGGCAACCCTGGCACGGCGGCCACGTGGGCTTTCCCGGCGGCCGCTGGCCTGGCCACGTGCTGACGTTGCCCGAGCAGGTGCTGGGCTGGCTGCAACAGCAGCTTTGAAAGGCGCAGCGACACCATGGACGAGATCGTCAAGGCGGCGCTGCGCAAATGGCCGAAGGTGCCGCACTGCCACGGCTGGCTGGCGCTCGACGCGCGTGGCGATTGGTACATGCGCGACGAACAGACGCAGGCGGCCGGCCCGTTTCCGCGCATCAAGGGCAGCCGCATCCTGCACGACAAGCTGCGCGATTTCATCGGCAGGAACTATGCGCACGATGAGCACGGCGGCTGGTATTTTCAGAACGGCCCGCAACGCGTCTATGTCGAACTCGAGGCCGCGCCGTGGGTCTGGCGCCTCGGCCCCAACGAGGAGGTCGATCGCGTGACCAGCCACACCGGCGTGCCTGCCACGGTGGTGTCGAGCTGGGTTGACGAACTCGGCCGGTTGTTCCTGGCCGCCGATCTCGGCTTCGGGCTGGTCCACACACTGGACATGGAACTGGCGTCACGCCGCGTCGAAACCGGCGCCTGGCAACCGCGTGACAGCACGCTCGCCGCACTGATTGCGCACTTTCGGTTTCAGCTCAAACCGGCGCCGCCTGCCTGAAGGACTGGCGGCCTGTGCGCTCGAGGGCACGGCGACCTCATGCGCCGGGCGGACAACAAAACGACGGCACGCAGGCCGGCGCCGGACCACTCACACCCGACTTACTTCACCGCATCGACCATGTAGACGACGACGGCCCTGATCTCGGCATCGCTCGCCGCCGACCCGCCCTTGGGCGGCATCGCGCCCTTGCCGGTGATGACGTGGGACGTCAGCACGTCGATGCCCTGCCCGACGCGCGGCGCCCAGGCGGCCTTGTCGCCGAACTTGGGCGCGCCTGCCACGCCGGCGACGTGGCAGGCCTGACAGGCCTGCGTGTAAAGCGCAGGCACGGCGCCCGCGCCGGCCACCGCCGTGGTGGCCGTTGCCATGGCGACCGTCGCCGCAGCTGCCGGTGGTGGCGGCGGTGCAGCAGATGGCGGTGTGGGCGCGACAGCCCCGACCACGGCAGAAGCGGCGTTGGCAGCAGCTGCAGAGGCGGGTTCAGCAGCCGATGCCGCGCCGGCGGGCGCCTTCGGCTCGTCGAATTTGGCCCCGCCCTGGTTCGCCATGTAGACCACGGCGCGCCCGATCTCGAAATCGCTGAGGGCCCCGCCGGACTGTGCCGACATCGCGTTCTTGCCCTTCAGCGCCGAGTTCCACAATGTTTCATAGCCCGTCGCGATGCGCGGTGCCCAGGCCGCGACGTCGCCAAGCTTCGGTGCACCGACCAAGCCGGCGGCATGGCAAGCCGAGCACTGCAACTGATAAGCCTGCTCGCCGGTTTTCACCACGGTCACTTCCGAGGCATCGCGTACCACGACCCGCGCCAGCGGCTGAATCCGGCGCGCCACCGCCTCGGCGCCAAGCCCGTCGCTGCCTGCCGCCGGGCGCGAGCCCGAACTGACATACGACACCAGCAGCACGATCACCGCGATCGGCACAACGATCGCAAAAATGACGGCGACAACCAGCTGCTTGACCGTCTTGACGGGCCCTTCATGCAAGCCCTCGTCGCTGAGGTTGTGATCGACTTCGCTCATGAAATCCTCGGCTGCAAAATGCACGCGAACACGTGATGGCGCGGAGCGCATGGACCCCGCGGAACCGGGGACTTGGTACGGTGGAGAGTATAGGGGCGGGCCCCGATAGGCAGGGTCGCCAAGCCGGGTCGCAAGACCGGCCGGCTGGAACCCCGCTGATAGAATTAAGTCAAGGCGTCCGTAGCTCAATGGATAGAGTACTGCCCTCCGAAGGCAGGGGTTGCTGGTTCGATCCCAGCCGGGCGCACCAAAAAAACTGTCAGCAGAACCTACGGTTTTGTGATTTGAGCCAAATTTTGGTTGGATTTGTCAAACGAGCTTTTTTTATTGGCGTCTCTTTGCTTTATTTCCGGTGCAAAAGCGTTTGGTGGTGAGTTGCACTGGCTCGGCAAAGATGAGGTGCCGGTTGCGAACAACTCGTGGATGACCCGGCTCAACCGCTCAGGCTGACAGGACTCGAGAGATCGGGAGATGAACCGGCTACTTGCCCGCCCCGTGCAGCCAGATTGCAGCAGCCGGCATGAGCCTGGTGCACACGCCCTGTGTGAACAGCCAGGGTCGGAACGCTAGTCTGCGAGACGTCGTCGAGCGGCTGCAGAAGCAACAGCCCTCAGGGCGTGCTATCGCACCGCTGAACTCCGCTGGCGGCGGGGAAATGAGTTTCGCCGTCGGTGTCGAGATGCAGAGAAGCACGGTGCGCCGCAAGAAACAAGTCAGCTGTTGCTGTGACTCAGTCCGGCAACTGACATACCTCCCATGCGGCCCACTGGAGAACCCGCATGAACGGACATCTTTGGCTGCCTCCCGCCATGCTGCACTTCGTGCCAGTGCCATCCATCGTCATGGCCAACACGTCGGCGACGCTCTTGCCGCCCAGCATGACCTGCAGGGCCTCGGCGTTGTAGCGGCCAACTTGGGAAGTTGGTTGGGCACGTCGTAGATGCGAGCGATCAGCACCGCTCACAAATAATGCGCCGGACGATTGGACCGCACCCGCTGGGCAGGCTTGGATTGGATTGGGTTGGAAGTACGTTGACCAGCAGCGCCACCCCATGCGCGGCCTCGCCCGTGCTGGCGGGCTCGGTCTGCACCGCAGCTGATGTCGCGGATGCGGCCTGGGCCAGCGCTGTTACCGCACCGCACAGCGCAGCGGCGAGATCGGTGCCAGCACACCAAGATTGCGACGTCGGTGGGTGAGGTGGAGACGCCAGAACGGCGATGCGCTGGATCAGCTTTAGCGATGTTGATCTCATCGACCTTGGCACCACGCTTGTCGCTGGCGGGTTCGCAGCACTGCTCGTCCACTCAGGGGATGCTTGACCAGGCGGCAGATGGCAGTTTTACAGCGATGCAAGAACGAGCAAAGAAATCTCTACTTGCTGGCTTTATCTGGCGTTTTCTTTTTAGTTTCGGCGGCTTTCTTAAAGTTCTTTTCGCCGGGTGCTTCTTTGCTGCCTGCCTTGTTCATGTGCTCGTCACTGCCCTTCGCAATGCGGTCTTGTTTCGCGTGGATATTGGCGTAAAGGCCGGGTTTTTTTGCGGTCATGGAATGTTTCTGATTGAGTTGAGGGTAGCCATGATTGCAGCCTAATTTCCAATCCCAACGACAGCCACAAACCACACACACGGCCATAGTCGCAGTGGCTGTCATGGTGTAGGTGAATGTCCAGCACCGCCTTGCGAAAGCGAAAATATTGCGGTAATTTGCTGAGAATGAAGCTCGACTCTGCCTTTCAATCCATCGACATGCCGGAGGGGTTGCAGTACGCCAACGACCAAATGCCCGGCTTTACCCGCACGAAGCGCGGCAAAAGTTTCGTTTACCGAAAGTCCAATGGCCAACCGCTGAGCGATGCCAAACACATTGCGCGGATCCAGAAGCTGGCGATTCCGCCGGCTTACACCGCGGTCTGGATTTGCCCGCACCCGCAAGGTCATATTCAGGCCACGGGGCGTGATGCGCGGGGCCGTAAACAGTACCGCTACCACGCCGATTGGCGACTGGTCAAAAGTGAAACCAAGTTCGATCGCCTGCCCGAATTTGGCGCAGCATTGCCGGGCATTCGGGCCAAAGTTAAACGTGACTTGGTTGCTTGTGCAGGCGCGGATGTCCAGCGCAGCGCTGTTTTGGCAGCGCTGGTGCGCTTGCTCGACACAACCTTGGTGCGGGTAGGCAACGACGAATACGCCCGCAGCAACGGCTCTTTTGGCTTGACCACACTGCGCAAACGCCATGTCGATATTCAAGGCAGCCAGTTGCGCCTGCGCTTTCGCGGCAAAAGCGGCGTCCAGCACGACGTAACGCTTGCGGACCCGCGTATCGCCCGCATCGTGCGCCGCTGCCAGTCGCTGCCCGGGCAGGAACTGTTCCACTATGTGGCCGACGCGGGCGAGGTGCAAAGCGTCGACTCAATGGATGTCAACACTTACCTGGAGGCGGCTTGCAAAGGGAAATTTACGGCCAAAGACTTCCGCACTTGGCACGGCAGCGTGCTGGCTTTGCAACTGTGGCGGAAGCTCGAAGTAGCGGATCAGCTTCAACCCACGGTTGCACAGGCGAACCGGCTGCTGGCTGAGGTTGCTAGCCAACTCGGCAACACGCTGGCCGTATGCCGAAAATCATATGTGCATCCGCGAGTGTTGGCGTTACTGGCGGGCGAACCTGAAAGCCGTAAGACTTCAGCAAAGCGCAAGGCGGGGCTGACGGCGAGTGAGCAGGATTTTTTAGCGCTGCTGAGTAAGCGACCGGCCGAGGTATCTTGAGCTGAGCCACAAGGCGGCCGAGCATCGCGGCCATGGCGAACATGATGGATGCGGCTTACACCGCAATGATGGCGGTTGTCGCGCATTGCCAGAGCATCGGCGGCATGTTCGCCGCGATGCCCAGTCGGGCAATGGCCTTCGCGATGCGTCGCGCGGGTGCGGGCCGATCGGCTTCAGCAAGCAGGGCGCCACCCGTGGGGAAGCAACTCTTCGATCCGACTGTTCAACTGCGTCGGCAGCCGAGAAAGCATGTCGTAAACGTTCCGGCAACCCATCTTTCGCATAGTCGGCGAAGCTGAGAACCTTGCGTTCGTGATGACAACGGACGAAGCGAGGTGAGCATGCATCGAGAGCGGATGGAGCGCTGCCTGGAACAGGTGGCGGCGTATCGGGGGTAGTTTGCTCGTCGCGGCCATTCAGCACTCCTGCTTCATCTGGCGCTGCACGACCTTCTCGGAGATGGTCACAGACTGACTGGTCAGCGAGGTGTGCATCCGGCGGTAGCCATAGCAGCGGTAATTACGCTCGAAGATGTCGGTCATCGCCTGTCGCGCTTCGACGTACTTGTCCGCGACCTGGAGCCGGGCGCGATGGTAGAAGTAGGAGCTGC
>ENA-OFCX01001003-OFCX01001003.1-metagenomes-genome-assembly--contig:-NODE-1003-length-12439-cov-2.725694_pt1 | contig 12439 bp, 13 predicted proteins | sample MGYA00153384_OFCX01 | MGnify analysis MGYA00153384
TTCACGGTTGAGTGAATCTGCAAACGAAACTCCGCCGACAAGGGAACCCACATTCAGGGCTGTACTCATCCGATTTCCAGGATCTATCATGATTTTTTTTCTTTTAACTGCTGTCAGAAAGATGGTTGAATTTTTGGTTAGAACTGAGATGTTATGGAATTCTCAATTCTTTCAAAATAGTTATTGAGGGAAGATGACGATCGGGCGATCGGCAAACCGCTGATGATATTTTTTTTTGCTATTGAAGCATCGCGAGCCGAGGCAAGTCATATAAGTATTATTTGTGTTAATCTAAATTTTGTCTATCCCAAAACTGCTCAATTTTGTTGGCAATTTTGTTAGCAATTCAAACTCGCTACGATAAAAATGTTGGAAAATGCCAGAAAATGTTGGAAAATGTTAGGTATAATACGGAAAATCACAACATCTGCGATGCTGCATGAATCTTAAGGAAGTGTTAAAAATGGCTGACGAGATGGTGTTTGCCAAAACTGGTCAGCACCTAGATAACTTACAAGAGGCAATTCTGCGAGGAACCATGCAAGGTGAGAAATATACCAAAATTGCTGAGGAGATTCACTGTAACGAGAGTTATGTTAGGCAAGTTGGTTCGCAATTATGGCAGATTATTTCAGAAGAGTTGGGAGAAGATGTTAGTAAAAAGAATTTTCGATCGGCAATAGAAAGGTTACAAAACGCTAGTGTTGTAAACTTTGGACAAGACGTTGTAGTGAGCGGTACTTTTAATATCTGTGAACAACCCAGACATCCACCAGATGTACCAAACTCACACCCACCAAATCAGGAAACATCTAACTCAAAACAAACCAAAACTTCGCATCAAGATTTAAGCGAAATGCCGGAGTTGGGTGATTTCTTCGATCGCACTTCCGAACTCCAAACCCTCACAACCTGGATTTTACAACAAAACTGTCGCCTCATCACCCTCACAGGCATCAGCGGAATCGGCAAAACATCCCTAGCAGTACAACTCGTACAACAAATCAAACACGAGTTTGAGTACGCAGCTTGGTTCACTCTAGACGAATTCCTCACCATAGATAAATTTCAATCAAACCTAATACAGCTTTTTTCCAATTCAGAAAAACAAGATTCATCCCCAACAAACCAGAAACGCTTACCGCTAATTAAATATTTACAAAACCATCGCTGTTTAATAGTCTTAGATGACGTTCACAACCTTTTCTGTAGCGGCGAATTAGCAGGAAAATATAAACCAGAATACGAAGAATATCGCTCTTTATTCAAACAAATAGAAAAATTATCCCATCAAAGTTGCTTTCTGCTAATCGGTTGGGAACAACCGAGAGAAGTGACTCAAGTTAAAAGCCAAAATACTCCCATTCGTACCTTACAACTCAAAGGTTTAGACATCGCAGCCGGACGAGAAATCCTGAGAGATTATGAGTTAGCAGAAATCGACAATAGTCAAGCACTCATTCACCGCTATGAAGGCAACCCGCTATGGTTAAAAAGCGTGGCGACTTTGATTAAAGAGTTGGGAATCGGCGCGACTGAGTTATTAATCGATGATACCATATTGTTGCCGGAAGATTTGAAAGATGTTTTAGATGAGCAGTTCGATCGCACTTCCGAACTAGAAAAACAAGTCATGTCATTGTTGGCGACAGAAAACCAGCCAGTCAACTTCGCAAAATTGCTCCAAAATGGACAAATATCATCAGATTTGCTCAACGCCTTGCAATCTCTATCGCGGCGCTGCTGGATTGAAAAAGAAGCAACTCTTTACACTTTGCCACCTGTACTGAAGCAGTATATCAAAACTCGACGATCGCACTTAACAAACATCGACAATCAGACGATCGCACAAATCATCCAATAACCAATCAACATATTTCTTAAAACTCCGGTTCCGCAGCCAAAAGCTCGATCGACAAATCCATCTGTTGCTTCCCCCGCGCCAAAAAACCTTCGCACTGCTGCAAACACTCCACAGCCACCGCAAACTGCTCGAAAACCGCCTCTAAAGGCAATTCTCCCGATTCCACCCGATCGATAATCGCTTCAATTCGATCGACCGTTTGCTCATAATTCCAGTCTGGCAGATTTCCCGGCGCATCAATCATGTTTCTTCCGCATCCAATATTTCAACAATCTTAACTCTCAAAACGCCCCGGCTCAACCTCACAGTCAATTCCTCTCCCAACTGCAAACCGTCAGCCGTGCGAATTACCGTACCGTCACTTTGTTTAACCGCAGCATAACCCCTTTGCAAAACCGCCGCCGGATTTAGTGCAGATAACTTTTCTTGCAACACTTCCAGTTTACCACTTGCCTGCCGCAAAGTTCGCGATGTCAAAGGCAACCGTTTTAAGCGATTTTGTAACCGTTGCAAATGCTGTTCTTCTGTCTGAAATCGTGTCCGTACAGCACTTGCTAAATCGAGCATTCTCTGCTTGTGTTGAAAGTAAATATCTGCCAAAACAGGCACTGCTTGTTCCGCCGCTGCTGTCGGAGTATGAGCTCGTTTGTCGGCCGCTAAATCGGCTAGAGATTCATCTCTTTCGTGCCCGATACCAGTGATAATTGGAATTGCACAATTGACGATCGCCCTAACAACCCTCTCATCGTTAAAACAAGCCAAATCTTCCGCCGAACCGCCGCCACGGGCCAAAATTATGACATCAGCCCTACCGTCCAATTCTACACGGGCGATCGCCCTGACAATTTCCGCAACAGCCGATTCTCCCTGCACCCCTGTGGACGACAGCAACACCCGCAAACCCGGATATCTTTGAGATAGAGTCCGCTGAATGTCTCCCCAAGCCGCACTGCTATCGGAAGCCACAACAGCCACAATTTGCGGGTGTGCGGGAATCGGGCGCTTTCTGGCTGGATCGAAGAAACCCTCAGCATCCAAGCGCGATCGTAATTGCTGCAACCGCAAAGCCTGCAATCCTTCCCCAGCGGGTAGCAATTGCACAGCATTCAACTGGTACTCGCCACGCTTGTTGTAAACTCGGATGCTTCCCAAAACGATCAACTGTTCCCCTTTTACGGGGATTTGCACTAATTTTTGCCCCCGATTGTTCCAAGCCACGCAGCGAATCGCAGCGCTTTTGTCAGGATCGGACAGAGTGAAATAGCAGGCTGTGGGGTATGGCGAAACGTTAGTCACCTCGCCTGTCAGCCAAACCGATCGCAAGTAGCGATCGCCCTCCAACAAGTCTTGCAGGTATGATGTTAGTCCGGCAACAGATAACGCTGTATCAGGAAAAATTGAAGTCATCGACATTTCTAATTTCAGAAACCTAGGCTACTATATCTAAGGTAATTTATTTGTATCTCAATCGGGCGATCGAAAATTAACTATCAATAAACTAATGATATCAGATACCATGACTTCGATGAATATGCTGCGTCAAGAGGCTGCGGCGATCGGCATTACCGATGCCGAAGCCCGAAAATATGGCGATCTCCGACATAAAAGAACTTGGTCTTTGGCCATCGAACATCACCTCTCTATGCAAGGAGAAGCCGATCACATAGAACCATCTTTTACAACTTCCGAACCAGATTCCGCCAGCACACTCAACCACTCTCAGACTGAGGAGTTGAAAGACTATGGTATTGGGCTAACTGCGAATTTAGGCGAATCTGGAGTCAAAGTGAAGAAGCAAACAGCATCTTTTGCTTCGCCACAACAGCAAGAAATAGCGATCGGGCGATCGTACGGAAATTTCGATCGCCGCAGCAACCAAAATCGAAGTTTTAAACAAGTAGTTCAAAACCACATTAAAGCATTAACAATTATATCCGCCTCCCACACAAATCAGTCCAATTATTGGGTTTGTCCCGAGTGCGGCCCCGAGGGTGAATTGGGCTGTCACCTTTGCACCGGAGAAGGCAATGTAGGCAACATTGCAGCCATTAGCTGGACGGTAGCTTATATGGAAATGTTGGGCTGTTCTGCTCGCGAAATAGAGCCCTTCAGGAAAATCCCGGTTGCATCCGAGACTCTGGAATTGAATTTAAAAGTTTGTGTTGCTATCAAAAAAAGTACCGAAGTTTTAGCCAGGACAGAAAAATGGGTAATTGGTAATCGGTAATTGGGGATTGGGCATTTAACAAGTAACCAATAACCAATAACCTAAAAATTCAGTATTGATTCCAGCTTTTTCAAAGCAACTTCTAAGTCATCATTAACAACCTGACAATCAAATTCGCCCGCAGCTTCAATCTCCTCCTTAGCGCGCAGTAACCGACGGGCGATCGCACTTTCGGAATCTTGACCCCGACTCCGCAGCCGCCGCTCCAATTCTTCCCAAGAAGGAGGTAAAATAAAAATTCGCAAAGCCTCCAGAAACTTATTTCTAATTTGCCTTGCTCCTTCGAGTTCAATTTCGAGTAATACCCATTTTCCCTCACCAGTACGCTGCTGGAGAGCAAAATAAGGAGTACCGTAAAAATTGCCCGCAAACTCGGCCCATTCCGCCAATTCGCCAGCATCAACCATTTGGTCAAAACGGTGGCGACTGACAAAATAGTAATGTTGTCCCTCAATTTCTCCCTCACGGGGCTCACGAGTTGTCACCGATACCGAAAGATACAATTCGAGATGACGATTGAGGAGCGATCGTACTAGGGTGCCTTTCCCCACACCGCTAGGCCCCGTCAGAACAATTAATTTACCGGATTTCATTTTTATAACAGAAACGTGTAACAATTCAACTTTTTGTTTACTCTAGACTGTCAGTGCTCAAATTGCAACTGACAAACCTCAATCATCCCGACTTTGACCTTCCTTGCTCACCACAAAACGATTAGCAACCGTTTCCGGCTGAATCGCCGAGAGGATGACGTGACTCGAATCAGTAATAATAACCGCCCTCGTGCGGCGGCCGTAAGTAGCATCAACCAGTTGTCCCCGCTCCCGCGCATCAGTAATTATCCGCTTAATTGGCGCTGACTCGGGACTGACAATCACAATCACTCGGTTAGCAGACACAATGTTACCAAAACCGATATTAATTAGTTGAATATCCATGAAAATATTAATTTCTGGGTGAGCGAGTAACTATTAATTCTTACTTATTATCACATATAAAAATATTTTTTATGACAATTATAAAATTAATTCAAACTGATTTTATGAATTTTCACCTGATTTCTTTTACCCTTTTGACGCCAAGCCTCCGCTCTTTATCAAAACTTTAAAAAACTACCACTACAGCCACTCTATATTAAAGATTTGGTAAAACTTTAGATTTTTAGTTGCCAATAAAAGCATTAGCTGTATCGAGATCAAAGTCTGTAAATGTTGCGAAATATAAAGTTAATTTTAGGTAGGAGTATAAATTAAGTATAATCACGGATAAAATAACAGCAAATACTCGCAAATTGCTTTTTATACTGACAGTAATAACATTAATGCTGCTTTCACTAGCTGTCAACCCAAGCTACAGCCTAATGTCGATCGCACTTTCTCCCCAATTTCCCACAAAAACATACTCAGAAGCGAAATTAGCCGGAGTGTTTTGTAGTTGTATAACCGGACAAACATAGATTTAGGAGGGTGCATCTTATTTTTGCAAATATATTCGTAGGGGCGAAGCATTTCGGTAGTAAATCTCTGATTCTCACGAATAAATTGTCTGCCGAAATGCTTCGCCCTTGCACTCATAGAGATGCACCCAAAACAATCGTCCAAAAGTCTTGACTTTTGAATTTCAAACTCAGCACTCAAAACTTTTGATCGATCGTCGCTGCTAGCCATTAAAAAACAGGCAACATCCCTTTGTCACCAAGCTTTCCCAAATCATCTGCAACAGTCAAATCAATAGGTTTGCAACGTTGAATCGAAACAATAAGACCTTCTGCACCTTCATTTTCTATGTCTTCCACATATCCTGCTTTTGCAAATTCTGCCTCTTGAGAAGTCAAGAAAGGGCCAAAATAGTAAATGCACCGTGGCGCTGAAGTTTTAACTTCAACCCACCAAGCCAATCCAAAAAAGTTGAGCAAGCTAATCAAGAATTCTTTCATGTGCTTTTTTAATGTATTTGACGGTGTTTTCAGGTTGCTGCGGGAACGTGCTTTTATTATTTACACGTGGCTGAGTGCTACCAAGAACCTATCCAAACTATTTAAAGCTGATATCTAAATAGATTGGTTGACAATTCCTGTTTGGAGGTAGAGGGAAGGCCTTTTTACTTTCGCCTGTTCGTAACGAAAGTCGATCGGGCATCCTTACTTGTTCCGGGTGTGCAGCAGCTACTGTTTTGGTGGCATTCACCTATTATTCCATCGACCTAGCTGCTAACCAACTGGGAATAACCAAAGTGCTTTTTCGTCAGAGTTATCTGTTTGTCATTCAGATTTAGCTCTAATTTAAGTGCATGTGTATAGTTTTCCCAGATGACATTTTACTCGGCTTTCTGCTAGTAATGTCTAAGTAGCTATAGATAGCGATCGCCTGACTTTAGCTACTTAATAAATTACTCTGTTTTCCTCTCTTTTTCAACCACCATTACGATCCGTGTACGTGAAACTTTTTGGGCCCGCGCTGGCGGTAAATTTCGTACAAAGCCATTCCTGTTGCTACCGAAACATTCAAGCTAGGAGTATTTCCTCTTAAAGGAATTGAAACTAATCCGTCGCAACTGCGCTGTATCAAAAGGCTCAAACCGTCAGCTTCACCGCCCACAACTAAAACAGTGGGGCCAGAGAACTTGATTGTCTCTACTGAGTCACCCACGCCTGCGGCAGTGCCGTAAATCCAGAATCCAGCCTCTTTCAATTCTTCCAGCGCCCGGTTGAGGTTGACAACCCTTGCTACTGGCAGGCTTTCCAATGCCCCGGCTGCGACTTTTCTCACGGCTGACGTAATCCCAACAGCCCGGCGCTGCGGAATCACCATGCCCTGAGTTCCCAATGCTTCTGCGGTGCGAATAATCGCCCCTAAATTGTGGGGGTCGTTCAATCCTTCTGCTACCACAATTACAGGATCTGCACAAGCAGACTTAGCCTTCGCGATCAGTTGGCTCAAATCCAGGTATTCGTGTGCTGATACTTGAGCAGCTACGCCTTGGTGGTTTGCCTTGCGGGTGATGTAGTCGAGGCGCAAATCGTCAACTTCGTCAATGATGCTGCCGTTGGCTTTGGCTTCGGTTAGCAAGCTGTGAAAACGGGGATCGTAGCGCAAATGTGGCACAACCCAGATCCGGTTGATCACTTGGTTTGCTTCTAAAGCGGCCTGCACTGCATGGCGCCCGTAAATCATGTCTGAGTCTGCGTCTGGTTGGACGACGGTATTCGAGGCACTGTCAACAGGGCGAGTGTCCCTGTCTTTGTCTCTGTCTCTGAAATGATTGCCCCGGAATTCCTGCGGGCTGCTGTCTCTGTCTTTGTCTTTGTAATAATTGCCCCGAGATTCCTGCGGGCTGCTGTCTCTGTTTTTGTCTTTGTAAAAATTACCCCGGGATTCCTGCGGGCTACTATCTCTGTCTCTGAAGTTATTGCGGGCTGGCTGCGGGCTGCTGTCTCTGTCTCGGAAATTGTTGCGGGCTGGCTGCGGGCTGCTGTATCCGTCTCTTTCTCCGTCTCTGTCTTTGAAAGGATTATTTCTGCGAATGGACGGCTGGCTGTCGGAATCGGGTCTCCGTTTGAAAACTGAGCGCACGGGCATTTCTCGGGATTGGGGGGAGAAGGTCGATCGTTTTTGAGGCGCGTCTACTCCTGGGCGACTGTCGGGACGGGGCTTGCGTTCAAAGCGGGGAAACGACGGTGGTGAGTCCTGACGGCGGCCTTCGCTTTTGAATGGTTTGCTGTCGGAATTCGGACGTGAGGAGCGCGAAAAGTTGGGTTTGGTAAATTTTCTCATTGGTTTCTTGTGAGAGTCAAAGCAATTTGAGATTTGAGATTTGAGATTGAAGAATTGAGGATCAATCTTGGGGCTTTGAGATTGAAGGATTGACTGGGAGGGAGCAAGGATTTTTCTGTGTGAGAATTGCTAGTTAATAACTAAATAAGTCCTGTTTAGTCGATCGGGCTTTTTGCTGTTTTAGGTTTGTCGCCGCGCAAAAGTTGTTAATTAATCCCTGGCGATTGGCAACTCTATAACTGCTAAATCTTTTAAGTCTCAATTTCTAAAAGTGCCAGAAGTTCGGTTAATCTTTCCGAATCGGTGAGGTACAAATATCCGACCAAAGTTTCTAAGCTGCTGGCTTGTTGGTATATCTCTGGATCGGCTCAGTGACGGAACGGCCCGCTGCGGCGTTGCGGCCGCGCTTGACAATTGCTAATTCTGTACTGTTCAAGTAAGGAGAGATCGATCGCAAATGACGCGCTTGAGTTTCGGCTCGTACTTGCCCCACCACCAATTCGTGATAAGCTTGCAATCTTCTGGGTGGCACTAAGTACGAGCTCCGAACGTAGAGTTCGTATACTGCATCTCCCAAATATGCCCAGGCTGCGGGCGAAATCCTTTCTATTTCGGCTGGTGTAGCCCTCGCAGGATGCACTCGATTTAAACTGATATCAGTCAGACTCAGTTTGAGCCCGTCATCTGCTAGAGGCGACATACTTTTTTAAATAAAACTTCCGCACAGCTTGGTTTTTCTACAACTTACTTATTTAGTCTTTCGTCACTTCAGCAATTATAGCTTTCACACAGCAGTGTTCGTGGTGAGAGTTTGCTAGATATATCAGCAAGCAATCAGGACGCTAGCACTGCTCAAAAACGCTTTTTACACTCATTGGGATGCTCTACTTTTTATACCATTTTTCCGCGTGTTTGCCACACATATTTTACTGCCCATCCACCGGAGTTTAGAGCCTCGGGGGAAACAGCGGCAAGACAAGTCGCAGCTTCTAGAAAAATCGGTATTATTTTACCAGCACAACAATAAAAATTTGCTATCCAGCATTCAGAACCGGATAGCTAATTTAATCCACTTTGCCGTCAAGCGTCCTTGACGTTTTTTACCGCCTCATCAACGGTCGGCTGCAAAGACAAAAATTTCTCTAAGCGAACCAGTTTAACAGTCTGAGTTACGCGGGGATTTGAGACAATTTGCAATGTCCCCTCCAAGGTTTGGGCTTTCTTGACAAGTTGGACAAGTGCGCCCAAGCCTGAACTGTCCACAAAGTCTATCTGAGACAAGTCCAAAATTACGTGTTTTGGGCCCTCGTCAATAAATTTGCTCAGTACCTTCCGAAAAGTGGCCTCAGAAAAAGCGTCCAGCAGGCCCGTCAGGCGAAATAACTGATAGTTATTCCTGACTTCGCGAGTGCCTCTGAGGCTAACGGTCAGGGTCAATGACTCAGGAATGACACCCTCCTAGCTAGATATGGCTTAAAGTTGAGGATTCATTATACGAGTTTTTTGGTCTTTTGTCTACTGTTTTTTAGTTATTGGTCATTGGTGATTGGTCAACAGTCATTTTTCCTATTGACCAATGACTGTTGACTAATGACTACTGACTAAGCTGCTACTTTCTGATTTTCTCGCATTGACTGCACGAATCGATCGAACAAATAGTCGGCGTCGTGCGGGCCCGGACTGGCTTCGGGGTGGTACTGGACTGAAAATAGGGGCAGGGTTTTGTGCTTCAATCCGGCTACGGTGCGATCGTTCAAGTTGAGATGAGTAATTTCTACTTCGGGGACTAGGGAATCCGGGTCGATCGCAAAACCGTGATTTTGGCTAGTAATTTCTATTTGCTGGGTTAAACCCGCTGGATGATTTAAGCCCCGGTGGCCAAACTTGAGTTTAAAAGTTTCTGCACCCAGCGAAATCCCCAGAATTTGGTGTCCCATGCAGATGCCGAATACAGGTTTGTCCGACTTCAACAGAGCTTTTGCAGTCGCGATTCCTTCCGTTACCGTGGACGGATCTCCCGGCCCGTTCGACAGAAAAATGCCGTCCGGGTTGTATTTGAGAATTTCTTCTGCCGACGTGTCAGCGGGTACAACAATCACCCGACACCCATAACTCGCCAAGCGTCGCAGGATGTTGCGCTTAATCCCAAAGTCGATCGCCACCACCGTCCACATTTCGCCGCTAGCGGGTTTGACGGTAGGACTGAACTCCCAAACCGAGTCTGTGGCTTCCGACCACTCGTAAACCTCGCGGGTGGTCACTTCCCGAACCAGATTCAGCCCGTCCATGCTGGGGGCGTCTTGCACTTGCTCCAAAAGCTCCGCCTGGTCGAGAATCAAGGTCGAAATACCGCCGTTGATCGCTCCCACCGTGCGAATTTTGCGAGTCAGGGCGCGGGTGTCGATGCCGTAAATGCCGGGAATATCGTACTGTTTCAGGTAGTCTTGCAGAGATTGCGAACAGCGCCAGTTGCTGGGGCGGCTGCATACGTTCCGGGCGATCGCACCTCGAATTTGCGGGCGCGAGGACTCCTCGTCTTCGAGATTTACCCCGGTATTGCCCAATTCTGGATAAGTAAAAGTAACAATTTGACCGCAATAACTGGGATCGGTCAATACTTCTTGGTAGCCGGTCATTCCCGTATTGAATACTACCTCGCCAACGACGGTGGCGTCAGCGCCAAAAGACCAGCCTCGGTAAGCAGTACCGTCAGCCAGGACTAGGAGAGCAGGTTGTGCAGTTGAAAGTGACATGAGATCCTTGAATTACTTTCGTGTGCTTTAACTCTTATCACTCCCAGGGATTTGATGCTAGCCGGTAATATACAGATATTATTTTGATTTGTGCAATGGCAACAAGTGCAAATTCTGGATCTCCCTCTACACCAGCAATTTATCGGCCAGCAGCTTTTGAGGGCGGGTCGAAAGTCTAAATGTGTACCAAAAGGTAGTTGTCGTTGTTACGATCGACCTACAGCTTTCAAACAAACTATGGCCCGCAAATCTCCCTTGCCTTTACTCTCCCACTCAAAAAAGCCGATGCTGAACGCTCAAAACCCGCGCCAACCTTTACTGGCTTTAACAGCGGTTATTTCTCTGAGCAGTTCAATTTTAGTTGGCACCGCAGTCAACGCCTCGCGAGTCGCAGCTCAAGAAATCGAGGGGTGCTTCCTGCGTAACTCCAATGGCCAAACTGTCAACTTGAGTCGCTCTGTCTGCGGTTTTGTCCCCCAAGAATTGAGCCCCGCGACTGCTGCGCCGGAGACTAACTCGGGAGTATTTATGGTCAAAATTAAACGCCGAGATGCGAATATCCCAGTCATAGAAGTCACCTTTAATGGCAAACAAAAGTTCGATATGATGGTAGATTCTGGAGCCAGCCGCACAGTAATTACGCCGGCAATGGCTGCTGCTTTGGGGGTAGTTGCTAAAGGAACCGTGCAAGCACAAACTCCGAACGGAGTGGCAACTTTTCCCCTCGGCAATGTTACTTCAATAGAAGCTGGCGGTTTGGCAATTAAAGATGTAGTTGTACCGATATCGCCTGCACTAAATATCGGACTGCTGGGTCAAGATTTTTTTGGTAATAAAGATGTGACTATTAAGCAAGATGTGATTGAATTTCGATCGCGGTCTTAAACAGAAGTTAGTTGTTATATCAATTCCGGCTGCATCGGAATGATATAGAGGAGACGGCAGTGCCGTTTCCCTACGCCAGATTAATTGTAGGGAAACGGCACTGCCGTGTCCTGATTTCGGGTAGTATTAATTCCGATGCAACCGGAATTGATATTACCTCCCACGGATAGCACAAAAATTGATTTATTGCGTAAATCTTATAAAAAATGTTAGGAATCAAATGCCAGAAATAGTAGTCAATCCAGCCTGAAAAATTTGTTGCGCCGTCAAATTCAACTCAGGAAAAGCTGCGGACTCAATGTTGTCATTTCCTCGAAATTGACTAACTTCATACTCGCCATCAATCAACCGATAAATCAAAATAGTCGGTTGCTTGGGATTCCCGATAAACCTGCGGCCGCCCAAACCGAGATAATCCACAATCCAGTATTCAGGAATCCCGATTAGTTCGTATTCACCTACTTTTTTGATGTAGTCATCTTGCCAATTCGTGCTAACGACTTCAACAACCAGCGGAATTGATGCCCATTGAGTCACAGTGGAGAAATTTTCCCACAGAGGTTCTGATGCTAAATTGGTTTCATTTAAGATCAGAATATCAGGTAAATAAGCTGACTCATTTTTCAGTGGCTTAACTAATGCTTGTTTAGGGATGAAGTACGGCAGGTTTCGTTTTTGAAATTCAAGGGTTAACTCTGAGGCTAAAAAACCGACAATTTCTTCATGTTCTCCTAATGGCTGTAGTTTTTCAACCACCCATTTGTTATGCAGTTCATAAAATCTGTTTTCTGGTTTCCATTCCGCAAATTCTTCAAAAGTTAGCGGTTTAGTTGGAGTTTCAATCATGGTTATTCTCCTTAGTGATGACTAGGGCGGGCTAGAAACAGCCAGGAGACGGCAGTGCCGTTTCCCTACAATTAATCACAGTAGGGAAACG
>ENA-OFCX01001004-OFCX01001004.1-metagenomes-genome-assembly--contig:-NODE-1004-length-12433-cov-4.039910_pt1 | contig 12433 bp, 10 predicted proteins | sample MGYA00153384_OFCX01 | MGnify analysis MGYA00153384
GCGGCTGTACGGTCGCGCGGCCAGCGCCGCCACCGCTGCGGACGGCACAACGCCGGGCTTCCTGCACCTCGAAGGCGAACGCGGGCGTGTCTGTGCGATGCCGCAGGGTGACCTGCTGCTGGTGACCGTGGCGGAACCGTGGGCCAATCTCGGTCTGTTGCGGCTCACCATGCGGCGGCTCGCGGAAACCCTCGGCTGATCGTGACACGGCGCGTCGCCGTCGCGGTGTCGTGCCATCCTCATCGTGCACGCGGCACCACGTGCCCAATCCGGTAGGACAGTCGTCGTTGGCTGGACACCGCAGACACATGAAACTCGACCACCGCCTCCGCTTCGATACCTTCGTCACCGGCTCGTCCAATCGCCTCGCTGTCGCCGCTGCGAAGGCGGTTGCCGATGCGCCGGGCGTCCTGTACAACCCGTTGTTCGTGTACGGCGCATCCGGCCTCGGCAAGACGCACCTGATGCACGCAGTCGGGCACTCGGCACGGGACAAGCAGCCGTCGCTGGCCGTCGAGTACGTGGCGCTGGACGACTACATGGAGGAGTTTCATCAGGCGCTGCAAGGCGGTCGCCTCGACACCTTCAAGAAGCGCTACGAGTCCACCGGCGTGCTGCTGTTGGACGATGTGCAGTTTCTCACGGGACGCGCCGAGGTTCAGGGCGAGCTGCTCCGGCTGTTCAACGTGCTGCAGGGCCGCGGCACGCAGATCGTGATGACGAGCGATCGTCCGCCGGACGAGATTGCCGACGTCGCCGACCGCCTGCTCACGCGGCTCACCGGGGGCCTGATCGTCGATGTCGGCATCCCGGACTACGAGACACGCGTGGCGATTTTGCAGAAGCTGCAGGGCGAACGGGTGCTGCGCTTCCGCGATGGCGTGCTCGAGGAGCTCGCGCGCGTCGATTTCTCGAACATCCGCGAGCTGCAGGGTGGGCTGAATCGGCTGCTTGCACATCAGGGCATGAGTGACGCGGCGATCGGCGTCGCCGATGTGCGACGTCTCGTCGGTGGACGCGCAACGCCGCTCGCGACACAGTCGCACTTTGCCGACGATGCGCGCAGCCGGCGTCCCGCCGACTACGACACGTTCATGCAGGAAGTCGCGACCGCGGTAGTCGAACAGGTCGAGGAGTGGCGGGTGCGGCTGGCCGATGCCGCGGCGCGCTGGCGCGCGGAGGGTATCAGCGTCGCGGTGCTCGAGCGCGCGCTGCAGCTGCGCGAGGCCCCGGATGTCGAGGGGTTGCTCGCTACCTTTGGCGCGGCGGTGGAATACCTGCGCGACCTCGAGCGGCAAGGCTCGGCCGCTGACACCGGGCTGTCCGGGAACGCCATCTTTCGCGACCCGGAGCGCGTCAAGGAGGCGCACGCGCTGGTGCAGCAGGCCGTCTCGTCCATCGAGCCGCCGCCACGTCCGGAGCCGAGTCTCCAGTTCGACACGCTGCATGAAGGGCTCGCAAATCAGCTTGCGTTGCGCGCCGCCCGCGCGGTCGTCGAGTCACCCGGCACGCAATTCGTTCCGCTCGTCATCACCGGACCGGCAGGCAGCGGGCGCACGCACCTGCTGCACGCCATTGGCAACGCGATGATCGCCAACGGTGTGCAGACCGTCGCCTGCGTCACCGCCGCCGCGTTCGCGGAGCAACTCATCACCGCGCTGCGGGAAGGGGCGGTGGAGAAGTGGCGCGCACGCTATCGCAACGCAGGTGCACTGTTGCTCGACGACATCGAGGCGGTCGCCGGCAAGGAACGCACGCAGGACGAGCTGTTCCACCTGTTCAACGCGCTGCAGAGCGCCGGACGCCAGGTGGTGCTGACGTCGTCGATCCCGCCGAACCAGCTGGCAACACTCGAGGATCGCTTGCGTACACGGTTTGCGCAGGGATTGATCGTGGAGCTTGGCAGCCCCGATGCATCACAGCGCGCGATACTGATCGGCCGGTGCTTCGCGGCTACGCACACGTCGGTCACCGACAACGTCGTCGTGCAGATCGCGGAGCGTCCCGCGCGGTCCATCGGGGAGGTGCTTGCGACGGTCAGGCGGCTGCAGGCGGCGGCTGCACTCGCCGGCGCACCCGTGACATCGGCGTTCGTCACCGCGGAGCTGGACGGTGCCGCAACGACGCGTCGTGGCCTCAAGCATCAGATGGGCGACCCCGAAAACTTTGTGCATCGCTGGCCTGATCCTGGCGCGCGACTCATGGAGGACTGCGACTGATGGCGATCCGTGGAAGCCTCAAGGAGGCGAGTATTCCCGACGTGCTCCAGCTGCTCGCGCTCGGCCAGAAGACCGGTTGCCTGAGTATCGTGGACGGCACCAAGTTCGGCTCCGTCTTCTTCCAGCACGGGAAGATCGCGTTCGGTGCGATCGTCAACCGGCGTGACCGCCTCGGCGACTCGTTGGTGAAGCGCGGCTTCGTGACCAAGGAGCAGCTCGACGAGGTGTTGCGCACGCAGGTGAGCCAGCCCAACCGACGTGTCGGCGAGCTGCTCGTCGACGCGGGCCATGTGCCACGCGAAGTCGTCGACAAGGAGCTGCGTGTGCTCGTGGAGGAGGCGGTGTTCTCGCTCTTCACATGGACGCAGGGTATCTGGACCTTCGAGCCTGACGTGCATCCGGATGGCCGCGGCCTCGCAGTCGCAATCAATCCGGAGTCGCTGCTCATGGAGGGCGCGCGCCGGGTGGACGAGTGGGCGCTGGTGGAACGTCGCTTTCCCAGCTTCGATGTCGTCTTCGAGATGGATGCGGCGCGCGCTGGTGTCTCCACGCCCCTCACCGGCGAGCTGGCCGAAGTCGCGCACCTGCTCGACGGGCGACGCTCGATCCGCGGCGTGATCGAGCGATCGGGTCTGGGCGAGTTCATGGTCGGCAAGGCGCTGTACGAACTCGCGGCACAGGGACTGCTCGTGCCGGTGCACGGCGCGGAGCAGGTGCGAGCCGAGGAAACGGAATACGGTGCGAGCACCGCGGAGAAGGCACTCAAGCTCGGTCTCGCGCTGGCCAAGGCCGGCATGATCGAGGACTCCGCACGCGAGTTTCGCCGCGTGGTCGAAACATCACCCGACGATCCCATCGCCCGGCACCAGCTTGGCCTGCTGTCGCTCAAGGGCGGGGCATGGGATGACGCCGTCGGCTGGCTCGAGCCGCTGGCGGCGCTGGATCATGCGACGTCGACGATGCTGCATCACCTCGCCCTGGCGTACGAAGGGATTGGTCGCGACCTGGAGTCGGCGCGCATGCTCGACCGCGCCGCGCGCATGGGACAACCCGTGTCGCCGCACATCGAGCTGTCGCGCGCGCTGCATGCATTCCGGCTGGGCGATTACGCGCGTGCCGACCAGCTGCTGGCCTTGGCGCGTGCACGCTTCGAGGGCGATGCGCCGCCGGCCGTCTGGTTCCATTACGCATCGCTGGTGTCCGCTGCGCGCGATGATGCCGATCAGGCGCAGGCGCTCCTCGAGGAGGGTATTCGCACACACCCCTCGGTCGGCGTGCTGCACGCGAACTACGCCGCGTTGATGCTCGGGCGCGGCGCACTCGTCGCCGCCGCCGCCGCCGTCGAACGTGGCATGCTGCACGCAGCGAACATCGCGCCGTTTCAGAAAACGATCGGCGATCTTGCCTACCGGGTCGCGCGCTTCGGCGACGCGCTCGAGGCGTACCAACGCGCGGTGCGACTGGAGCCTGCGCTCGGCCCCGATGTCTACCTGAAACTCGGTGAACTCCGGTATCAGCGTGGCGAAGTGGCCGAGTCGGAACGCTGCTGGCATCGGGTGCTGGAACTCGATCCGGGCAACCGGCAGGCGCAGGTCAGCCTCGACGCCATCCGCCGCGCATCATGACCGCCTTATTCGCGCCTGACTCATGCGACGCGCGCGAAATTGTGCGCACGATCACGGTGCCGATGGGTCGAAGCGCGATCGCGTCTGCATCGGAGCTGCTGCGGACGGTGGGCCTCGGCTCTTGCGTCGCAATCATCATCTTCGCACCGGCGCAGCAGCTGGCGGCGCTCGCGCACTGCATGCTCGCATGTGCCGACGACAGGGGCGGTGACGACGCGAAGTACGTCGAGACGGCGGTGCCCGCCTTGTTGAACGCCTTGCGCGCCGCCGGGGCCCAAGCGCCGTACGCCGCCGTGCTGGTCGGGGGCGCATCGATGTTTCCGGGTGTCGACGCGGCGTTCGTGCGCGATATCGCCGGTGACAACCTGCGCAGCGCACGCGTGGCCCTGCACGACGCGGGTGTGCCGGTGCGTGCCGCAGACGTTGGAGGGCATGTGGGACGGTCGGTGCTGGTCGACCCGCGTCTCCAGCGCGTGACGGTGCACACTATCGCGGCTGGCGACCGGTGCCTGTGAACGTCAGGGAACGCCCGATACTGTTATGCAGCGCGGCCAGGCGCGGCACCACGCCGCGGGCGGGACGCCGCAGGTGCACTCCAGAGCAATCGTCATGACCACTCCCCTCTCGGCAGACGATGCGCTGAGCCACCTGCGCGTGCAGGTGGATGAACTCGCGCGCGAGCTTGAGGGTAGCGACGACACGATAGAGCGGGGTGCAATGCTCAAGCAACGCATTTTCGTGGCGCATCGGATCGTCGAGCAGCATGTTCAGCAGCTCGAGCTGCTGCAGCGGGATGTACGGTTGTTGGTCGCGGGCTGGAAGGAGCGGTTCACCGGGTCGGGCAGCAGCTTCACGCCGCCGGGAGCTCGCGCGGTCACGGACACCGACGATCGTGATGCTGGCAGTCCCGGCACACCGGCTGACACCGGTGAGTCTGAATTCGCCGTCAACGCGCCGTCACAGACGGATGCCGAAGCGGCACACAAGGCAGCGGCGCATGCGACGACCGCGCTTTCCGTGTCAGGGCAGCCGCGCGTCATTGACGAGCTCAATGCGTCCACCTTCGTCGAGCGTGGCTGGAGCCGCATCGCCACTGGTGACTTTGCCGGGGCCGAGGAGGCGCTCGACAAGGCGTTGCAGCTGAATCCGGGCGACCCGCATGCCGAGACGCTGCTTGGATGGGCACAGCGAGCACAGGGCAAGCTTGACGGCGCCATGTCATTGTTCCAGCAGGTGCTGGACCGTGTGCCCGATCACGCACTCGCGCTGATCAACGTGGGCTATGTGTTGTTCCGTCGGCAGCAGTTCGAACGATCCGTGGAGCACCTGTTGCGCGCCATCGCGCTCGACACCGATCGCAAGGCGACGCTCTACGCGCACTACTACCTGGGCCTCGTCCGATATGCCCAGGAGGAATACGCCGAAGCCATCGGGGAGCTGCTGCGCGCCATCGAGCTCGGGCCGAACCTCATCGAGGCGCGGTTTGAACTCGGACGAGTGTTCTGGTATGCCGAGCGCACCGACGACGCGATCGCCACGTGGCGCAAGGGTGCGGAGCTGAACAAGTTCAACCCATGGAGCGCGCGCTGCCGCGAGATGCTGGACCAGATCGCCAATGGAGGCGCACCCGCACGCGTCAATTGAGACGTGCGTGGTGCGCTTTGCTGCTGCTGCTGGCAGCAGCATGGGTCGCCTGGGCACCGCGGGTCGGTGCCGCGCCCGTCGGCGCGCGTCGTATCGATCGTGGTCGCTACACGGTCATTCACTACGCCGGTGACGCCGTGCTTGCCGCCACGATGCTGGACGCCGCAGTCACGCGCGACACGTTTCCCTGGCTGCCCCGGTCCAGCACACGCATCCTGATCATGGTCGCGCCTGATGCCGTGACCTTTCGCGAATGGGCCGGCCAAAGCGCTTTTCCCTGGAGTGCCGCGCTTGCGTTCGTGGATCAGCATCGCGTGGTGGTGCAGGGGCACCGCGCGCCGGGCAACGCGGGTGACCCGCTGCAGGTGCTGCGGCACGAGCTCGCGCACATCGCGCTGCACGACTATCTCGGTGATCTCCCGCCGCGCTGGTTCGACGAGGGGTACGCGAGCTACGCCGCCGGTGAGGAGCGCACCGAGGGTTTTCTGCAGACCAATGCCGCACTCGTGTTCCGTGCCATGCCGACGCTGGCCGCGCTCGACACGATGCTGTCGAACTCTCGTGCCACTGACGCGCGCGCAGGGTACGCGCTCGCGCTGCGCGCAGTCACGGATCTGGCGAACCTCGATCGGGAACGTGGATTGGCCCCACTGCTCAGCGCGTGGAAGGAGCGGCAGTCGTTCGATCTCGCGATCCGCCGCGCGTACGCACTCACGTCCGAGCAGTTCGAGCGCCGCTGGCAGCAGCAGGCGCGGTGGCAGTTCGCCTTTCTCTCGCTTGCCGCCGATTCGGCCATTGTCGTCGCCGCGTGCCTGCTGCTGCTCGGGCCTCTGTATCGGCGCAGGCGACGCGAGCAGCGCGAACGACTGGCCGCAATGCGAGAGCGCGAGGCGATCACCGAGCGCGCGGCTCGGAGCCAGGCGCTTGACATGCTGCTGCAATCCATCGGCCCCAGCGGCGCGCCGCCATCCCCCGATGCTTGACCGGTTCGCCCCACTGACGTAGCCTCACGTCATCATGGCAACCTCCGAGACCGAATCGCCGCGCCGCCCGCTCCTCTGGTGGGGCCTCGCCGCCGCAGCCCTTGTACTCGGCTATGCCGACCTCGCGCGAGGCGGTACAACGTTTGCCCCGCTGTTACTCGTATTGGGGTATTGCGTGCTGGTACCAATCGCAATTCTCAAGTAGCTGGCCTGCCGCTGGGTTTTCGCATCGACGCCGGTGCGCGAAAGGTTACGATCGGGTTAAGTGCATCTGCGACGGCCTTTTCGTGGCCGCTCCGCGCTTGCCCTCGTTACCGGCTGCTGGCACTTTTCGATTAGAGGGGCGCTACAATGGCGGGCAGTGTCTTGAAGTGGCACGCCGGTCAGCCTGATGTCCGTAGGGCGAATAGCTCAGCTGGTTAGAGCACCTGTCTTACACACAGGGGGTCGGGGGTTCGAACCCCTCTTCGCCCACCTGCAGATCGCGGAGCTTCGGCACGATGCCGCAGGCTCAATTGGCATCACCATCGTGGAGGTCGTAAGTGAGCGTTCGGATTTCTCAGATCGCCTGGCTCGGGCTTGTCGCGAGCGGCATGGCAGGCGCGGTTGATGCGCAGGTCGCTCGTCAGCCTGACCCCAACACGCCGCGGATGATGGTGCTCACCTTCCGCAGCAACGCTCCGGGCAACTCCGGTGTGCAGGCGGCAGACGCGCTGCGATCGCGCCTCGGCTCGGACATTCCGTATAAGCAGCTCTGGCAGATTCCGAACACGGAGATCAATGCCGTGCTCGAGGCCTCGGGCTACCGCAAGGATGAACCGTTGTCGTCGAACGATGCGCGCGAACTTGGCCGTCAGCTGCGCGCTGACGAGTTCGTGCAGGGCACTGTGCGCAAGGACGGCGAGTCGTGGAAGATCGAAGCCACGTTGCATCTCGTGCGTGACCCTTCACTCGCGCAGCCGTTGTCGGTCGCGACATCCGCCAAGCCCGGCGACGCCGCAAAGGCGCTCGCGGCAGAACTGGTAGAGGCGCGCAAGCAGCTCGGCCCCGAGAAGAATTGCGTCAACGCTGCTCGTGACAAGAATTGGGACAAGGCGATGGCCTCGGCCCGGGAAGGCATTGCTTTGTTTCCCAAGGCCGTCATCGCGCGCACCTGCCTGTTGAACGCCATGTTCGAGACCAAGGCGACCGACGATGCCCAGCTCGCGATGGCCGAGGAAATTCTTGCGATCGATTCGCGCAGCCGTCGTGCGCTGTCCATCGCCGGTGACATCTATCGTCGTCGCAACCTCGCCACGCCGACCGACACGGCGAACGCCAACAAGATGATCCAGGCGTACACGGGCCTGATCGCGGCTGATCCGACGAACACGCGTCTCGTCGAGGACGTGACAAAGGCAATCGCCGGCGCCGGCAACCCGGGCGTCGCATTGCCGATCATTCGCAAGGCCGTGGAGGAGAACCCGGGCGATGCCGCGCTGATGCGCACGCAGTTCCTCGTCGAATTGGCCGCCCGTGAAACGAAGGCCGCGATCACGACTGGTGCGGCGCTCGTCGCACTGGATACTGCCATGGCCGACAGTAGTTATTTCTTCCGCATGGCCGCCGCCTACCAGGCCGACAGCCAGCCCGCCAAGGCTGCCGAGGAGATCGCACGCGGCGTCGCAAAGTTTCCCGACAATGCCAGCCTGCTTGTGTTTGCCGCACAGGCTCAGCGCACCGCCGGCCAGACGCAGCAGGCCATCGAGACGCTGAAGAAGGCGCTGGCGCTGAATCCGAACGTGGAGAAAGGCCAGCTGCAACTGGCCCAGCTGTACAATGACCTGAAGCAGCCGGACAGCGCGTACGCAGCGCTCGTTGCCGCGGACAAGGGTGTGGACAGCACGCTGGTCGGGGACGTAGCCCTGTCGTTCGGTAATTCCATGCAACGTGAGCTGAAGCCGGAAAGTCCGGAGCTGGACTACGCGACGGTGGTGAATTTTCTCACTTTCGCCGACGCGAACGCGACCAGCGCCGAGCGTCGTCAGCAGGCGAAGTTCTTGATCGGCGCGGTGTCGGTGAAGCGTGGTCAGGCCCTGTTGAAGGCTGGTGGGGAGACTCGCAATTGTGCGCTCGTGAAGAAGGCCAGCGAGCAGTTCGCAATCGCGCAACTGAACGTGCCGGCGGGTGGGCGGTTTGCACCGCAGGCAGCAGGGCAGTTGATGCAGGCGCTGGCACAGCTGACTCCCGCCGCGGCGCAGACTGAAAAGGCCGTCTGCAAGTAGGTTGCACGTGGTGAGCGCGGTAGTGTCGCGCTTGACAACGCCCGCCGTCATCTGACGGCGGGCGTTGTTTGTTTGGGACGCGTATCTGCTGGCGTTCTCTGTTTGTGGCCGCGCTAGATTGTTCGCGTGGCCCTCCCTCGACCATTCGAATGATCGCAGCGCCTGTTTCGGATAATGCTCTCGCCTTCGCCACGCCGTACCACGCCCCCGTCATGGTGAGCGCGGTGCTTCGCGTGTGCGCATCGTCGTCGACGGTGCTGGACGGCACGCTGGGCGGCGGTGGACACGCGGCCGCCCTGCTCGCAGCCGGCAAGCAGGTCACGGCGCTCGATCGTGATCCGGCGGCCATCGCGGTCGCGAGTGACAGGCTGCATGACGCGCTTGCCGCAGGTTCACTCGAGATCATCCAGTGCAACTTTGCCGGCGTCGATGCGGTGGCGGACCTCCAGGGTCGTCACTTCGACGCGATCCTGCTCGACCTCGGTGTCTCGTCGCGGCAGCTCGACGATGACGCGCGTGGCTTTTCGTTCCGGATGGGTGCGCCGCTCGACATGCGCATGGAAGGTCGCGGCATGAGCGCCGCCGAGTGGTTGAACACCACCGATGAAGCCGACATGGTGCAGGCATTCCGCGAGTACGGCGACGAGCCGCGCGCGCACAAGCTGGCGCGCATCATTGCCGAACGTCGCGACTTGCGCCCATTTGCCGTGAGCGATGATTTCGTCAATGCGATCCGCGCGACGCTGGGCGCTCGGTCGGGACCACCTGATTTTGCGCGACTCTTTCAGGCACTGCGTATCGCCGTCAATGACGAGCTGGCCGGACTCGCACGCGCCCTTCCCGTATTGCGTGAACGGTTGTCGCCGGGCGGGCTGTTTCTGGTGATGGCGTATCATTCCGGCGAGGACCGGCTGGTGAAGCATGCATTCCGTGCGTGGAGCGCGGCCTGTTCCTGCCCGCCGCGGGCACCATTCTGCCAGTGCGATCGCATCGCGCTCGGCACACTGCCCGTGCGCAAGGCGATCGTCGCTGATGCAGCGGAGATCGCGCTCAATCCCCGCGCTCGCAGCGCACATCTGCGTCTATGGCAACGCGCCGGGTAGCCCCGCGTCGTCGCGGTCGCACGACCGTCGCGCTGGCACTCGTGGGGTTTTTCCTCGTGACCATCTCCGTCATCGGGCGCCGGTCGTGGGGGCGTGCGCTGCAGCGTGATCTGAGCGGCATCGAGCGTACGCGCACGCAGTTGAGCGGCGAAGTCATCAAGCTCGAGTCGGAGATCCGTTCGGCCTCGAGCCGCAATCGGCTCGCGCCGTTGGTGGAGTCGACGCTCGGCATGCGCGTGCCAGCCGACACGCAAGTCATCGACCTGCAGGTGACGGAGGTGCCGCGTGTCGCTCCGTGAACGACTGCGCGGCTTGCGTGACCGCTTCACGCTGGTGGAGTGGGGCATTGCGCTCTTCGCACTCGCCATCCTCGTGAAGGCCGCCGACGTGCAGCTGCTCAACGGTCGCAAGTGGACCGAGATCGCCGCACGACAGCAGACGCGCCTCGAGCGACTGCCGGCGCCGCGCGGACGGATGATCGATGCGACCGGCATGCCGCTGGTCGAGAGCCGCGAACTCGTGTCGTTCAGCATCGCGCCGCGCGAGATCCGTCGCGTGGACCGTGCGACGCTGGCGCGTACGCTCAAGCAGTTGAAGGCACCGCCTGTCTACGCACGCCGCGCGCTCGACACCACGCGGCTCCCGTCAAGCAGCCGGACGCGGTGCTGCTTCGTCCGGATCTCGAGGCTCAGGCGGGTGAAGCTGAGGTCGACGTCGCCGCGGCGGACCCAGCCTCGGCTTTTGTTCGGGCGGGTCGGCAGGTCGACCTTCACCCACCCTTTGACCCTCCGGCGGACCAGGAACGTGAGCGGGATCCGTTGGCCCTCGACGGAGCGCGCGCGGACACGCTTGGGGCCCTTGTCGCCCCCGGGGCGAGCGTAGACGAGCACCGAGCGCTTCCGGGCGGTGGCGATCGTGCTCGCGTCCTCCGGGATGACGTTGCGGGCGGCGCTGCTCAAGGGCTTTCCGGCGGCAACGGTGGCCGTGCATTCGGTTCAGGCAACAGACACCTTTCCCAACGAGGTGCGGATTGCTTTTGACGGCGATGCGGTGCTGTTTTCAGATGAGGCCGAGCAGGTGTATCAAAGGGATGGGTTGCCCGCCTTTCAGCAACATGAAAGCGACAAGGCCGTGCTGCCTCTGCCCGATGGCCCGTTCAAACCACTGCTGATCGCGCTGCACCGTCTACAACAGGCCGGTACGCCCAAGATGCGACTGCGCACTGCATTGGTCACGGCCCGCAGCGCACCGGCGCATGAACGCGCCATTCGCACGCTGATGAACTGGAACATTGAAGTCGATGAAGCGATGTTTTTGGGCGGGCTGGCCAAGGGTGAGTTCTTGCGTGAATTTGAGCCCGATTTTTTCTTTGACGACCAGACCGGTCATGTCGATTCCGCCGCCCAGCATGTGCCAGCAGGCCATGTGGCCAGTGGTGTGTCTAACCCTTGAGTTCATTGATGACCACAACCAACCCAACTCCCCAGAAATTTAGCGCTTTTTTAAAGCGGGTGTGGGCACTGTCAGCGCCTTACTTCAAGTCGGACGAAAAGTGGAAGGCACGCGCTTTGCTGGCGGCGATTGTCGTGCTTAATCTGGCTTCGGTTTACATGCTGGTGCTGCTGAACGACTGGAACCGCGTGTTTTACGACGCGCTGCAAAACAAAGACCAAGCCGTGTTTTGGCAACAGTTGGGGCGCTTTACCTACCTGGCGTTTGCGCTCATCATCATTGCGGTTTACAAGTTTTACCTGACGCAGTTGCTCCAGGTGCGCTGGCGTGCGTGGATGACGGCTGACACCCTCAAGCGCTGGCTGGCTGACCACGCTTTTTACAGCCTGGAGCTGGCGCGCTTTTCAGGCAAGCCCGAGACCACCTCTGACAACCCGGACCAGCGCATTCAGGAGGACATCAACCTGTTCACCACCTATACCGTGTCGCTCAGCATGGGGCTGCTGAATGCGGTCGTCACGCTGGTCAGTTTTGTGGGTATTTTGTGGGGCTTGTCGGGCAACTTTTCGTTCGCACTTAGTGGTAGCAGCTACAGCATTCCGGGGTTTATGGTGTGGATGGCGCTGCTGTACTGTGTAGGCGGCAGTTTGGCCACCCACTTTATTGGCCGCCCGCAAATCAAGCTGAACTTTGAGCAGCAGCGCTACGAGGCCAACTTTCGCCATCACATGGTTCGGGTGCGTGAGTACAGTGAATCGATTGCGCTGGACAAAGGCGAGCAGGTGGAGCGCAAGCACCTGGACGGGCGTTTTTCAAGTGTGCTGACCAATTACCTGAAGCTGATCAAAAAGCAGAAAAACCTGATCTGGTTCACCAGCTTTTTTGGCCAGGCGGCGATTATTTTCCCGTTTTTGGTGGCGGCACCGCGCTTTTTCAGCGGTGCAATTCAACTGGGTGAGCTGATGCAAATTGCATCGGCATTTGGGCGGGTGCAAGACGCGCTGAGCTGGTTTGTTGACAACTATTCAAGTTTGGCTGCCTGGCGCGCCACAACTGATCGCTTGACCAGTTTTGAGGATAATTTAATAGCCACAGCCCAACAAATACGGGCGCAAGCAGCTACTAAATCAATAGCAGATAATA